>Ga0105048_10009576_pt1 | contig 15384 bp, 18 predicted proteins | sample MAT05_FD_78382 | JGI IMG/M metagenome (GOLD analysis project Ga0105048, IMG submission 78382) | Freshwater microbial communities from Lake Fryxell liftoff mats and glacier meltwater in Antarctica - MAT-05 | ecosystem: Environmental > Aquatic > Freshwater > Ice > Liftoff microbial mat | place... | reverse complement strand
GATGCCATTGATGAGCGTTGTCACGATGACGGTGCTTTTCTGCGATGTTGTCGGCAGCACTGAACTCCGCACCCGTTTGGGCGACGACTCCGCTGATGTCATCAACTCCACGCTGACAGCGGCGCTCAGCGCTGCGGTGAGGGTGGCGTTGACGACGTCCGCGGAGTCGTCACCCAAACGGGTACGCAGCTCGGTGCTGCCGACAACATCGCAGAAAAGCACCGTCATCGTGGCAACGCTCATGGACGGCATCCCTTCCCCTTGCCAGACGACCCTATTAGGTCAGCTCCACCGGTCGATTTCTCCGGCGAAGCGACCCTCATCGCACCGAACACAGGCGACGGTCGACGGTCGACGGTCGACCCAAGAAGCGTGGGCCGAGCAGAAGGGCGCGCATCAATGGTTCCGGTCACCACTCGGACGAAAGCAGGGTTTGGCTGATGACGGCGCTCACGGCAAGAGCGTGAGCACCTCGTCGAGCGAGTGGCGTTCAACAAGCGGATCGGCGTGACGACGCACCCGAATCCATTCGCTGCCCCGACGCTCGAACAGTTCGGTCGCACGCAGATCCCACGATAGGTCGTCTCATGACCAACGAAGTTGACGTTGGCGCGTTCGATCAACACGAGCCAGGCCAATTCGCCGGACACGCCATCATTGATCATTTCGACGGACCCGGTCCCGGATTCGAATTGGGCGACTGCGCGACGCTGCCTCGGAGTTGCCGTCGACGCCCCAACGGTCGATCCACCGAACGCTCCAAGAATCGTCGACTGCTCATCAGCGAACTCGTATCCGCCACTCTCGCCTTTGATCCATGCGAGGTGATCTGCGCCGACTCGTTCGACCAGGAGAGCAAGCACTTCCGAGTCGGTGATCACCCGTAGATCATCGCCGTCCAACGAATCCGACACAAGACATCGCCGAGCTTCGCAGACGCGCAGAACGCGCCAAGCACAACGACGCTCCCACCGCGCTCTCACACGCCCGATCGGCGCATCGGCGCTACCGCTACCCGTCGCTTTGATCACCGGTAGCTGATCGCCTCCCTCGGCCACCCTGCGATCAGAAGTGACGAGACTCGCGGACCGAAGCGAAACTCTTCCGTCGGCCTCGCGCCACGCTGGTTTCGCAATACGATACTTGCCACGTGGACATCTACGAGTCGACTCGCAAACACGGTGTCAGTGACGACGACATCCTGCACGCGATCGACTTTTCGCTCATGGCAGCCGAACAAGACGACGGAAAGGTGTTGTATCTCGGACCATACAAATCCGGGAATCTGCTCGAGGTCGTCACCGTTCGACGCGACGACGCCTCTGAGATCGAGATCCACGCCATGAAGATGCGCAGGATGTACGAACCGCTGCTCCGTGAGATGGGAGGTACCGATGACTGACAACAAGTCCGCCGGCCGGACCGAGGCCGGGGTCGAACTGACCGAGGACGAACTCAACCGGATGGCCCAGGAGGCCGAAGTCGGACTCGATCTCTCCAAGCTTCGCCGTCCCCCTGGCCGTCCCTCCATGGGTTCGGGTCCGGCCGACACCCTCCCTGTCCGGCTCGATCCCGAGTTGCGGGAGGCCGTCGACGCTCGAGCGAAGACGGATCACACGACTGCGTCCGATGTCGTACGCGAGGCGCTGCGTCAGTACCTCAAGGCCGGTTGAGAGCCAAGAATCAAGCCATCGCCTTCGCCCGGACTCCCAGCCCCATAACGCTCGAGCGAATCGCTGCATCGACACGCCCGGAAATACCGGTCTGCAACGCATAGCAGCAACGCAGAGCTCCGCCCTGACCCGGGTGATCGAGGCGCACAGAAGGGGCCATTCGTCAGCCCACGACGTCGCGGGCGAGGCCGAGCCACAAATCAGTGCACAGCCGCAGCGACTCGACATCGATGCGCTCATCGTTGCCGTGGAACCGGTTGGCAATCGCAGCGCGGTCCACGCTCGGGCTGAACAGGCCCGCACCGTAGACAACGGTGCCCTTCTCGCGAAAGAAGCGGCCATCGGTGCCACCCACCATCAACGCAGGAGTGAGTTCGGCCTGCGGGTACATCGAGCTGATACGACCAGCGAGCGACCCCCACAACGGTGAGTCGGTACTCGATTCGGTGGCCATACCGTTCTGCAATCGCGAGATGGTGACCCGCGGTGCCAGCTCGCCGAGGATCTCGTGAAGCAGTTGATCGACGTCGTCGCCGTCTACCCCGGGCAGGGTACGCACATCGACATCGAGCAGCACACTGTCGGGCACGATGTTGGTCTTCTGGCCGCCGTTCACCACGTTGCACGACATCGTCGTGTGGGAACACGCATGAAAGCGGCGAGCGACCATCGGCGGAAGCTGCGCAAGCGCATCGTCCAAGCGGGCCGGGTCGGCGAGCATTGCCAGCAAGTCAGCGGAAAGGTTGCTGGTGCGCAGCAGCGCGTCCCACAACGCACCCGTGCGCGCCGTGCCGACGTGAGTGCTGATGCGACGGATGACTTCGGCGGCAGTGACCACAGCGTTGTCGGTGCCGTAGGGCATCGAGCCATGGCTGGGGGTGCCCGCAATGGTGAGTCGTCGCCACTCAACGCCTTTCTCGGCGGTGGAGATCATCACCGATCGGCCATCGCCCGCCCAGAAGCCGCCCATCTCGGTGACCATGTAGTCGCACTTCACGGCATCCCAGTGGTGGTCGACGATCCATTCGGCGCCGTGCGCGCCGCCAGCTTCTTCGTCGGCCACCCCGAAGTAGATCAAGTCGCCCTTGGGCCGGAAGCCCGACGCCGCCAGCTCCTTGAACGCCACCGCCATCGACGACGTGAGACACAACATGTCGAGCGCCCCGCGACCCCACACCTCGCCATCGATGAGCTCACCACCAAACGGATCGCGGGTCCAGCCTGCAGGGTTCACTGGCACGACGTCGGTGTGGGCCATCATGCACAGCTTGGGGGCGTTGGGGTCGGTGCCTTCGATGCGGGCCACGATCGAAGTTCGGTCACCATGCGGGGTGAGCCGCTCGACATCGAGCCCGGCTCCCTCGAGGTAGCTCTGGAGCAGGTCAGCGTTGCGGCGCTCCTCACCCGAGTCGGGGTTGCCATCGTTGACGCATCGATTTCGAATGAGCTGCTGCAGCAACTCGATCGTGTGATTGGTCAGGGTGTCGAGACTCGCCGGCAGTGGGGTCACGAAACCAGAGTAGATGCCGAGCCGCGCCCCACATGACGGCCTCCAATTCGATGATCGTTCCCCGACAGGAGTACGCCGCACAGAACGCGCAGGCGCAGAACGACGCCAGCCACCTCGTGACTCGGCCGCCCATATCCTCGCAACCGCGCTGCTGGCTCGTTCAGCGGATGGCGTCGAGCGCTCCGACGTGCCAGCCCCAATGTTGGCCAATCACAACATTTGCTCACGACCTTGAAATGTTGGCTCTGAGCAACATTTCTGATACGGTCGCTGAATGTTGGTTGTGGTCAACATTCGGGAGGCTTCGATGTGGGTCAGGATTCGTGGAAAGGTCGGCCTGGGGGCCGCGCTCGCCCAGTGTCGCCGCGCAGCCGGGGTGACGCAGAACGAGTTGGCGGAACGGATCGGTGCTGAGCGGACGACCGTCATCAATATGGAGGCCGGACGCAACCGTGCGTTGGAGCGTCTCGTGAAGGCGTTTTCGCTCTGCGGGTACGACCTCGTCGCCGTCCCTCGCGGTGCCACCGTCCGCGTCATCGAGTCGGGAGACCCCACTGATGGCGACCGCTGAGACTCTGGGAGTCTGGCTCGCCGATCGTCACGTAGCCGATCTGACGATTGAACGACGCGGTGGGCTGTCCCTCACCTACACGCGCAGTGTCCAAGCCGAGTTCGGCATTGGCGCGCTCTGCCTGAGTGTCGCGCTTCCCGTGGCGGCGAAGGCTCACGTTGGCGTGCTGGTTGACCGTTGGGCGAACGGCATCCTTCCGGAGGGCGAAGCACGCACCGTGTTGGAAGATCACTTCGAGGTGCGCCGCGGTGACACATGGGGTCTGCTGCGCGCCCTGGGCCGTGATTGCGCTGGAGCGATCTCGTTCTATCCAGATGGGGAGGCGCCGACAGCACCAGGGCCGGCGATGGCGATCGGCAGCGACGCCCTCGCCGCAGCGATCACCGATCTGCCAGTCCATCCCCTTGGAACCGATGACGAGACACCCGTCAGCCTGGCCGGGCTCCAAGCCAAGTTGCTTCTGGTCCAAACAGCCGACGGCTGGGCGCGCCCGACGAACGGCCAGCCGTCGACACACATCCTCAAACCCGACCCGTTCAGCCACCAAGGCCTCGTCTCAGCGGAAGCACTGTGCCTGCGTGCTGCGACCTACGCCGGCATCGCCGCTGCCACAGTCAGCGTCGAGCCCATCGCAGGCAGGGACGTGTTGATCGTCGAGCGCTTCGATCGGCAGGTCATCGGCGGGCATGTCGAGCGCTTGCACCAGGAGGACTGCGGACAGGCGCTCGGGTGCGATCCGGCCCGCGACGGCAAGTACCAACGGCCCGGACGACGGCTTCCGACACTGGCTGCAATCGCGCAACTCCTGATGGACCACTCCATTGACGCTTACGCCGAGCACGTCAATCTCGCCCAATTGATGACGCTCAACATCGCCGCCGGAAACACCGACGCACACGCCCGCAACCACGGGCTCCTCATCACCGGCGGAACGGCCCGCCTAGCGCCGGCCTACGACGTAGCCCCAGCCGTCGAGTTCTCCAACACCAAGCATGCCGCCATGTGGGTGTCAGGGCAGGACCGACTCGAGCAGATCCTGGGTGTGCATCTCCGCCTCGAGGCCGCCTCGTGGGGACCACTCAGACGCGACGCCGGTGACATCATCGCCACGACAGCGACTCGCCTCGCCGACGCGTTCGAAACCGCACACGCCGACTTCCCCGCCGTCGCCGACCACGTCGTGCAACGAATGCGGGACCGGGCCCGCAAGCTCGGCGAAACAGCTGCGTGAGCGACAGATCTGCGGCGATGGCGATCAACCGCGTCTGATCCGGTAGCTCTCCCGACATGAGCCGTTGGCGGTGGGGGCGTGTGCCGCACCGAACACACAGCGCAGAACGAGGTTCGTCAGTCAAGGTAGCTGGTTGGCTGACGTCCAGCTCCCTGTGGCCCCACGGACAATGGGCTCGGAACAGAGTGCCGGTGTCGGCCTCGACGAAGCCTGAGCCTCGATCGTCGATGAGATAGACGCCGAACAATTCGTTGGTGTGGTTGATCCATGGGCGCAACCCGAAGCTGCCGTCACTCGATATCACGATGCCGCGCCCACTCGGTTTACCGTTGGGCGTGTTCGGGCATTGGCACCTTCATGACCAACAATCCAGATCGCGTGTCCGATGGTGTCGTAGCGGGCGTCACGGCAGAGCCGTCGGACAACACCACACTCACTGAGGTTCTCGCCGGCTACGAGGCGAGCGGCTTCGACGCTTCGTTCTCGGTCATCGTCGGTGGCATCATCGAATGCAACAGCTGTGGCTCGACCCTCGCCGCGAGCCGCTACACCATCCACAGCCTGCGTCGCCTCGAAGGGGCATCGGACCCGGACGACATGATCGCCGTCGTCGCAGTCACCTGCCCGGTCTGCTCGGCGCAAGGTGTGATCGTGCTCGGGTTCGGGCCGATGGCGTCCGCCGAAGACAGCGATGTCCTGAAGTGCCTGCAGGACGGGCGTGGACAGGAGGAGCTTGCGCCAGATGCCAGCCCGGCGGACAGCGCCGAGCCTGCGGACCCTACGTCGAAGACAGACGCGATGCGATCGGCCGACATCGCGAACGGAGAGCAGCCCTAGCTGACGGCGCCGCCGAGGCCACGCCCCACCTGGACGGACATCGGCACGTCGATGGTTGCGGCGCCGGTGGCGGCGGGTGCCGTGCGTTCTGAACCTCGCTGGTGACCAGCGGACCCGCCGACCCGAAGAGTTCGGGCCGGCGGACACTGTCATACATTCAAGTCGCCGAGACGGCAGGCTTCAGTCAGCCTCGGGTTCGATCTGGCCTTCGCCCTTGACGTTGGCGCCGAGCTTGTTCTGCCGGTCGAACGCCGCGGCCACGCTCTCGATGTCGACCTCAGCGGCGATGGCTTCGGCAGCTGCTGCTTCGTCCTTGGTCGGCGGACGATCGGCGACAGGTTGGTGGAACTCCTCGGATGCAGACATTGCGAATCCTTTCGGTCGGTGGTCAGCGGGGTGGTACCCGAAGGACTTCGCCCCGAAACCCAACCCATGGACGGGCATCACGATCCGCCGGCTGCCGCCCTCGACCATAGGCTGAGGCGTGCTCTCCGATCAGCCCGATCAGCCCCGTCACGCGCTCACCTCGAGCGAGTACCTGCAGAAGATCCTCACGGCGCGGGTGTACGACGTGGCTGTGGAGACCCCGCTCGAGCGAGCGCCCAGCCTGTCGGCTCGGGTGGGCAACACGGTGCTGCTCAAGCGCGAGGACATGCAGCCAGTGTTCAGCTTCAAGCTGCGTGGGGCCTACAACAAGATGGTCAACCTCACTGCGCAGCAACGTGAGCGTGGCGTCATCTGCGCCTCTGCCGGCAACCACGCGCAAGGGGTGGCGATGAGCGCTGATCGCCTCGGCTGCGCGGCAACGGTGGTGATGCCCGTGACCACTCCGCAGGTGAAGGTGGATGCCGTGCGGGCCCTCGGCGCCGAGGTGGTGCTGTTCGGCGACACGTATTCCGACGCGCACGTGCGCGCCGCCGAGCTGCAGGCCGAGCACGGCCTGACGTTCGTGCACCCGTTCGACGACCCCGACGTGATCGCCGGTCAGGGCACCATTGCGATGGAGATCCTGCGTCAGCATCCCGCCGACATCCACGCAGTGTTCGTGGCCGTCGGTGGCGGCGGCCTGATCTCCGGCGTCGCCGCCTACGTCAAGGCCGTGCGACCCGACATCAAGGTGATCGGCGTGCAGATCGACGACTCCGACGCAATGGTCCAGTCGCTCGCTGCCGGCCATCGAGTGCAGCTCGACGACGTCGGGCTGTTCTCCGACGGCACCGCCGTGAAGCTGGTCGGCGAGGAGACGTTCCGCCTCGTCAGCGCGCACGTCGACGACTTCGTGGTGGTCGACACCGACGCAGTGTGTGCGGCCATCAAGGACGTCTTCCAGGACACGCGCAGCATCCTCGAACCGGCTGGTGCGTTGGGGCTGGCCGGCCTCAAGCAATACGCGGAAGATCACGGCTGGTCGGGGCGCTCGCTGGTGGCCATCACCTGCGGGGCCAACATGAACTTCGACCGGCTGCGCTTCGTCGCTGAGCGAGCCGAGGAGCGCGAGGCGCTGTTCGCCGTCACCATCCCCGAGCAGCGCGGCAGCTTCCGCCGCTTCTCGGAGCTGGTCGGCGCTCGCTCCGTCACCGAGTTCAACTACCGCATCTCCGACCGCGCCCAGGCCCACGTGTTCGTGGGAATCTCGGCCGCCGACCGAGACGACTCCGGCGCCATCGCCGCCGAGTTCGAGGCCCACGGCTTCGCCACCATCGACCTCACCCACAACGACCTGGCCAAGGAGCACGTGCGCCACATGGTCGGCGGCCGTAGCGAACTGGCCCACGACGAACGTCTCTTCCGGTTCGTGTTTCCCGAGCGGCCCGGCGCGCTGATGCGCTTCCTCTCCACGATGCACCCCGGCTGGAACATCAGCCTGTTCCACTACCGCAACCAGGGCGCCGATGATGGTCGCGTGCTGGTTGGCCTGCAGGTGCCCGCCGCCGACGACGGCGCGCTGCACGACTTCCTGCACACGCTGGCCTACCCGTACACCGAGGAGACGGCGAACCCGGTGTATCAGTTGTTCCTGAACTAAGCCCGACGGGTGAGGCGGTCAGATCGCGCGGATCAGATCATGGAGCCGACCGGGGGTCGTCGGGCCGGCCTGGGTGGTGCGGAGGAAGTCGTCGAGCACAGCGAGGAAACGCTCCGGCGCCTCGGCATGCGGGAAGTGGGCGACGCCGTCGAGCACCTCCAACCGGCTGCCGGGGATGGCTTCGTGCACGGCATACGCATGGTCGACAGGGATGATCTCGTCGTGCGACCCCCACACGATCAGGGTCGGGATGTGAGCTGCCAGGTACAGCCGATCGAGCGCGTTGACGGTTTGGCCGCCCGGCTTACCGCGGCACTGCCGAAGCGCTGGCCCGCTACGGCGAGGAAGTCATCAGTCGAGCCCACTGAGCGAGCCGTTCGCAGTCATCGCGCCTCCTCGGGGTAGAACCGTCGCCGCGCCCACAGCGCCACGTAGACCAGCCCCACCAACACCGGCACCTCGATGAGCGGGCCCACCACACCGGCCAACGCCTGCCCCGACGACACACCGAACACGCCGATCGCAACAGCGATGGCGAGCTCGAAGTTGTTGCCGGCAGCCGTGAAGGCGATGGATGCGTTGCGGTCGTACGGGATGCGCATTCTGACGCCCAGGAAGAAGCTGCCGAACCACATGATCGCGAAGTACACCAGCAGCGGCAGCGCGATGCGCACCACGTCGAGCGGCTGGTCGGTGATGCGGTCGCCCTGCAGCGCGAAGAGGATGACGATGGTGAACAGCAACCCGTACAGCGCCACTGGGCCGATGCGCGGCAGAAACGTGTGCTCGTACCACTCGGTGCCCTTCGCTCGTTCGACGAACGTGCGAGTGAGGAACCCGGCGAGCAGCGGCACGCCGAGGAAGATGAGCACCGCTTTCGCGATCTCCCATACCGTCACGTCGATGCCCTTGCTGTCGAGCCCCAGCCAGCCCGGCAACCCGTCGAGGTAGAACCAACCGAGTAGTGAGTAGGCCACGATCTGGAACAGCGAGTTGATGGCTACCAGCACCGCCGCCAGTTCGCGATTGCCGCACGCAAGGTCGTTCCAGATGAGCACCATCGCGATGCAACGGGCGAGCCCCACGATGATCAGCCCTGTGCGGTACTCGGGCAGGTCGGGCAGCATCAGCCAGGCGAGCGCGAACATGAGTGCCGGCCCGATGAGCCAGTTGAGCACCAGCGACATGACCAGTGAACGGCGATCGCCAATCACCGTGCCGATGGAGCGGTAGCGAACCTTCGCCAGCACCGGGTACATCATCGCGAACAGTCCGATCGCGATGGGCAACGACACCGTGTCGATCTTCACCTTCTCGAGTTGGCCGTTGAGATCGGGGAACACCCGGCCCAGCACGATGCCCACCACCATCGCCAACCCGATCCACAGCGGCAGCAACCGGTCGAGCTTCGAAAGCCGTGCGGGCGTCTGAAGTGGCACAGGAGTCACGATCAGACCATACATCGACGCCTGTCGAATTATTGTCAGGTCGCTTTCGACCCCCCGTACCCTGGCTCGCATGTCGAAGCCCACGCTGCCGTTTGTGATGAAGGCGCCTCTCTCCTCGGTGCTGCCGTCCATCGTGCCCGGTCTGGTCATCATCGTGTTGGCGCTTGCTGGGCAGTTCCCCCTGTGGTTCGTCGCAGTGTTTCTGGTGGCCATCGGCCTTGCGTTCGCGATGCGGGCACGGCAGAAGCTCGTGGTCGACGCGACGGGCGTCACCGTCACTGTCATCCCGCCGCGGCACATCCCATGGCACGAGGTCGAGCGGTTCGCCGCCGGCTCGGCCCTGCTCGGCGGTGTCGTGGTGCACACCACTTCCGGCAAGGTGCGCTCCATCGCACCCTGCTCGTGGTGGGGTGGCGCACCCACCCCTGGCGAACTCGAGCTGCTCGAGCAACTCCGTCGCGACCACTCCGAAGGCTGATCGCATCACGAGTCCGCAAAGGGTCGCGATCTCGGCCAGACTGCGGGCCATGAGCATCTTCAGCGAACCCATCCACACCCTGCGCGGCGAGGCGAGCTCGCTGGCCGACTTCGACGGCAAGACCATCCTGGCCGTGAACGTAGCCTCCAAGTGCGGCCTCACCCCGCAGTACACCGGCCTCGAAGCGCTGCAGGGGCAGTACGCCGATCGCGGCTTCACCGTCGTCGGCTTCCCGTGCAATCAGTTCGGCGCGCAGGAGCCAGGCTCGGCAGAGGAGATCGAGACGTTCTGCAGCACCACCTACGGCGTCACGTTCCCGATGATGGAGAAGATCGACGTGAACGGTGAGGGCCAACACCCGATCTACGGCGAGCTCACCCAGGTGGCCGACGCCGAGGGCCACAGCGGCGACATCCGCTGGAACTTCGAGAAGTTCCTCATCGCGCCCGATGGCAGCGTCACCCGCTTCGGGCCGATGGTGGCACCCGACGACGCGGCGCTGGTGAGCGCCATCGAAGCCACGCTGCCCAGCTGACACCACACCAGTCAAGTTCGTTCGCCAGCGACCCCGTCGGCGAACCCCGTCGGCATGTCCTACGTCCGCGCCCACGGGCGCGGAGGTAGGACACATCCGTCATGGTTCTCCACCCGTGGGAGGTGTGGAGGACAGGGTTGGCAGGGTTTCGCGCCCGACCTGGTGGGCTGACCGGGGGGCTGACCGGGTGGGCTGACCGGGGGGGGGCTGACCGGACGGGGTTGACGGGTTGGCGCACCGCACGCGCGCGGCACGCGCACGTCACGCGCGCAGCGGGCGGATGACCTGCTCGACGAAACGCAGCACGGGCTCGGTGCTCTTCGGGTTGCCGAAGTCCATCACGAAGTGCTGCACACCCAGCGCGGCCATGTGGCCGAGCTGCTCGACCAGCTGCGCGCTGTCGGCGTCGGTCTCGGGCAGCGGCCGCTCCACCGTGGTGGTGACCTCGATGGCGTTCGGGTCGCGCCCGGCCTTCGCCGCCGCTGCGTGCACGATGCCCAACCGCCGCTGCCAGCCGTCGTCGGTGCCGAAGCGGCCGTTCCACATGTCGGCCAGGCGACCGACCATCGGCAGGCCGATCTGCTCGCCCGACGCACCGATGCACACGCGGGGCGCCGGGTTGGGCAACGGAGGCGCCGCTGCGCCGTCGATGCGGAAATGCTCGCCTTCGAACGACGGCTCGGCCTGCGTCCACATCAGCCGGCAGATGGTGATGACCTCTTCCAGCTGGGCGAAGCGCACCTTCGGCGAGGGGAAGTCGTAGCCGTACGCCGCGTACTCATCCTCGCGCCAGCCGGCGCCGATACCCAGGATGAAGCGACCACCCGACAGCACTTGCAGCGTGGCCGCCATCTTGGCGGTGAGCGCCGGCGGGCGGTACCCGTGACCGAGCACGTGATGGCACAACTGCACGTTCGGGTGGCGCGCTGCCAGCCAGGTGAGCGTTGTCCAGGCCTCGAGGAACGGGTCGGTCTTCGCGTCGAAGCCGTAGAAGTGATCGGCGATCCACAGCGAGTCGAAGTGGGGGAGCGCAGTGGGCAGCAGGTGCTGGTCCTGCCAGGCGGCGATGGGCTGGAAATCGCTCCACCGGTTGCCGATGACCGGCGACAGCCAGCCGAACTTCAGCGTGTTGATCATGCCAACCCGGCGGTGGTGTCGAGGGCCGCCTTCACTCGTTCGAGCGTGCGCTGCATGCCCTTGGTCATACTTTTCGACCGACGCAGCACCGTCTCGTAGAGAAAGCCCTGGAAGCCCTTCGGCTCGTAGCTGAACGACTCGGTGACGGTGGTGCCGTCGCCGGCAGCGGCGAAGTCGTAGCGCCACGTGGTGTAGCCCTCGGCGACGAACTCGAAGCACACGCCAGGCTCGCAGGCGGTGACCTCGCTGGTGGTCGTCCACTTCTTGAGGGTGAACCGGCCCAGCCTGGCCACGTTGTCGCCTTCGAACTTTGCGCCCACGGCGGGGCCGGTGGCGCCCCCAACCCATCGGCCAGCGACGCACTCGGGGCTCCACTGGCCCATGCGGGTGATGTCGGAGAGCGCTGCCCACACATCGGCGGGGGCCCGGCCGACAACCACGCTTGCGGTTCCTGCTGTCATCGCTGCCTTCCCATGGCCGGCGGCGATGCCGGCAACGACGTGCAGCGTAGGGCGATCAGGCGACGCCGACGAACTGGGGCGCGACCAGCACAGGAACGTGGACGCACTGGGCGAGCAGTTCCGCCAGCCCGGGTTCGTAGCGCTGCACCGACGACGGCAGCAGCACGCGGTGCACGCTGTTGGCCGCGGCGATGTCGGCCAACTCGGTGGCCGCGCTGGGGCCGATGGCGGTCATCGCCAGCAGGCGGTCGGGGGCCAACTGCAGACGGTCGGCGACCTGCTCGAGGTACTGCCAGCCTGCGGTGGCCATGTCGATGTCTTCGCAGCGGGCGAAGTCGCGCAGCGAACGCGCCGCTGGGCCGCTGAGCAGCACCAGCGCGATGACGTGCTGGTCGGTGTCATCGAGCAGTTCGAGGGCGCTTTCGCCGTCGTCGTAGGTGGGGTCGAGCAGCAGCAGGGTGCTGGCAGCCATGGGAACCGTCCTCTCGAAGGGTGTGGGGCGGGCCTTGTGGGGTTCACGGTACGCAGCGCAGGTGTCGTGCGTGTGAACGCGGCATCACGAATTGCAAATGGTGGCGTGGCACCTGTCACGCCGGAGGCGCGTCGCTACTGAAACGCGCAGAACTCGTTGCCTTCTGGGTCGGCCATGACCCACCAGTCGATCTCGCTGTCGCGGGTGCGCAGCAGCGTCGCGCCGGCGTCGACCAGGTCGTCGACTGTTGCCTCGGCCAGCTTGACGTCCCAGTGCACGCGGTTCTTCACCGACTTCGGTTCCGGCACCGGGTTGAACACCCAGAACGCGAACGGGAACCCGGCAGCGCCCTCCACCCACACGAACGGCGCACCCTGACGGCGGCCTACCGTGCCGCCGGTTCGTGCCGCCCACCAGGCCGCGATGCGCTCGGGATCGACCGCGTCGACGACCAGCTCGAAGGGCCCGCTGGGCGCGTCGGGGTACTGCGGATGCGGCCCGAACACGCACACCGCAACGCCGTCGGGGTCGTTGAGTACGTACCATTGGTGGCCCTCGCCCGGCTCGGCAGCTACGCGCCCGCCGGCGGCGATGAGCGGCACCGGGTCGCCGCCCGGCACACGCAGGTCGAGGTGCACGCGGCTTTTGCCGGCGACGGGCTCAGGCACGCAATTGATCCAGACCGTGCGCTCCTTCGAACCGCCCATCGGTGGTTCCAGGTGGAAGTCACCGCCCTCGTGCTCGACGACGGGTTGGTGCAGCGCTGCGCCCCAGAACTGGGCCACCGCCTCCGGCCGACCGCCGCCGATGGTGACGTCGATGCAGAGGTCCTTGAACACGACGTCGGGCATGGCGGAAACCTATCCGCAGCGTGGGTGGCCTTCGTCGCTTCGGCTCTGGCTGTGCGTGGAGGTGCTGCAACACTCTCCACGAACGAGGGGGTCCACCGATGAGCATCGACGAACAGACCGAGGCCCTGCGCGATAAGTACCGCTCCGAGCGCGACAAGCGGGTACGTGACGACGGCAACGAGCAGTACGTGGAGATGGCCGGAAAGTTCGCGCACTACCTCGTCGACCCGTACGTGGCCGTGCAGGAGCGACCCGCGCTGCACGACGACGTGGAGGTGGCAATCATCGGCGGCGGGTTCGGCGGCCTGCTGGTGGGGGCCAGGCTGCGTGAGGCCGGCATCGAAGACCTGCGCGTGATCGAGAAGGGCGGCGACTTCGGCGGTACCTGGTACTGGAACCGCTACCCCGGTGCGGCGTGCGACGTGGAGAGCTACGTGTACCTGCCGCTGCTGGAGGAGGTCGGGTACGTGCCGCAGCAGAAGTATGCGCCTGCGCCCGAGATCTTGGAGCACAGCCGCAACATCGCCCGCCGCTTCCGCCTTTACGACAACGCCTGCCTGTCCACCGAGGTCACGGATCTCAAGTGGGACGAGGCCGACAGGCGATGGGTCATCAGCACCAACCGCGGCGACCGCATGCGCGCCCGTTTCGTGGTCATGGCCAACGGTCCGCTGCACCGGCCCAAGCTGCCGGGTATCCCCGGCGTCGAGTCGTTCTCCGGGCACTCGTTCCACACCAGCCGGTGGGACTACGACTACACCGGCGGCGACAGCACCGGCGGGCTCACCGGGCTGCGCGACAAGGTGGTCGGCATCATCGGTACCGGCGCCACCGCCGTGCAGTGCGTGCCGCACCTGGGCGCCAACGCGCAGCACCTTTACGTGTTCCAGCGCACCCCCTCGTCGATCGACGTGCGCGACAACCGTCCCACCGACCCCGACTGGGCGCAGCAACTCCAGCCCGGGTGGCAGAAGCGCCGGATGGACAACTTCAACAACCTGGTCAGTGGTATTCCCGAGCCGGAAGACCTGGTGGCCGACGGCTGGACCGACATCATCGGCAACCTGCTCATCCGCATTCGTCAGGGCCGCAGCGACCTCAGCCCGCAGGGCCTTGGCGAAACGATGGAGTTGGCCGACTTCGACAAGATGGAGCAGATCCGCGCTCGCGTCGACCAGATCGTGCAAGACCCCGTGATGGCGGAGGCGTTGAAGCCGTGGTACCGACAGTTCTGCAAGCGCCCCTGCTTCCACGACGACTACCTGCCCACGTTCAACCGGCCCAACGTGACGCTGGTCGACACCGACGGCAAGGGTGTCGATCGCATCACCGAGACCAGCGTGTGGGTGAACGGCGTGGAGTACCCGGTCGATTGCCTGATCTACGCCACCGGGTTCGAGGTGGGCACCGAATACGCCCGCCGCGCCGGCTACGAGGTGCGCGGCAAGGACGGCGTGACGCTCACCGAGAAGTGGGCCGACGGCGCCGCCACGTTCCAGGGCTTCCACTCGCGCGGGTTCCCCAACTGCTTCATCGTCAGCGTCGTGCAGTCGGGCTTCTCGGTGAACTTCCCGCACATGCTCGACGAGCAGGCCAAGCACCTCGCGTACCTGGTCGGTCGCGCCGAGGCGGAGGGCGTCACCCGCATCGAGGCTTCGCAGGAGGCCGAGGATGCATGGGTGCAGACCATCGTCGACATGGCGCAGTTCAACGTGAAGTTCCTCGAGTCGTGCACACCCGGCTACTACAACAACGAGGGGCGCCCCGCAGAGCGCAGCGTGCGCAACGGCAGCTACGGCGCCGGCTCGCCTGCCTTCATCCGCGTGCTGGAGGCGTGGCGCGCCGACGGTTCCTTGCCCGGCCTCGACCTCGCCACCGATTAGGAGACTGGTCCGGCGTTTCTGGGTCGGAATCGTCCCAAATCCGGTGTCCGGGTCCGAATAGTCTCGGTGTCCGGGACGATTCCGACCCAGAACTCTGCCCCCGAGCAAGTGCAGAGCTCGCGCGGGCTAGCGGAGGTCGGCGACGGGTTCGACGGTTTCGACCGGCTGGGCGGTGGTGCGCCAGATCATCAGGTTCTGACTGCGAGCGAACACTGCGGTGGCCAACAGGGTGCCCAGCATCGTGAGGGCACCGCCGCCCACCATGGTCCAG
>Ga0105048_10009574_pt1 | contig 15385 bp, 9 predicted proteins | sample MAT05_FD_78382 | JGI IMG/M metagenome (GOLD analysis project Ga0105048, IMG submission 78382) | Freshwater microbial communities from Lake Fryxell liftoff mats and glacier meltwater in Antarctica - MAT-05 | ecosystem: Environmental > Aquatic > Freshwater > Ice > Liftoff microbial mat | place... | reverse complement strand
TATGTTTCACCGGAGAGACTTCACAACGAACTCTTCTTGGAGCGATTTAAAAAGATGAAAGTGAATATGATTGCAGTGGATGAGTCGCACTGTATCTCTCAATGGGGGTATGATTTTAGACCGGCGTATTTGCGAATTGCAGAGATCAGACAATGGAAGCCCGATGTTCCTGTGCTAGCTCTCACCGCTAGCGCAACCGTTCAAGTGGTTCAAGATATACAAGACAAATTACTATTCAAAAATCAAAATGTTCTTGGTACCAGTTTTGCCCGAGAGAATCTTTCATATATAGTGATGCACGAAGAAGACAAAGAAGGTAAACTGATTGAGATTTGTGAGAAGATGATGGGAAGTGGTATTATTTATTGCGGCACTCGAATGCGGACTAAAGAAGTTGCTGAAATTCTAAAATCGCGTGGAATTCAAGCAAGTTTTTATCACGCTGGAATGAGTGTTTCCGATCGTGAATTTTCATACCGCAAATGGCTCAACAATGAATGTAGAATTATTTGCGCAACAAATGCATTTGGAATGGGTATCGACAAGCCCGACGTGCGATTTGTCTTACATGCTGACATGCCGGCGCAACCAGAAGCGTATTTTCAAGAAGCAGGTAGAGGCGGAAGAGATGGAAAAAAAGCCTTGGCCATTCTACTGCACAACGAATCTGATTTAGTGAATCTTGATAAAAAAGTTAATCAAAAATTTCCTGCTAAACAAAGAGTAAAATTAATTTATAAACTTTTGAGTAATCACTTGCAAATAGCTGTCGGAGCCGGATTGGATGTAGCATACTCAATTAATATCGAGTCATTTGCTAAGAAATATAGTTGCAGCGTTATTGAAGTTTATCCCGCAATTCAACTTTTACAATTAGCGGGATACATCGTTTTGAATGATTTAGGTCAACGCATTTCTAAAGTAATTTTTACGGTCAATAAACATGAGTTATACAGCTACCAAGTAGCAAATCAAGGAATGGATATGTTTATCAAACTCATGTTGCGTATGTACGGTGGATTGTTTGAACAGTATGTGGCTATACGCGAAGATGACATGGCACGTAATGCCAAACTTGCAGTCAATCAAGTCGTCGACAAATTAAAATTACTTGAGAGTCACAACGTCATTCATTATGATCAAAGGAGCGATGAAGAAAAAATAACTTTCCTAACGGGTCGTATGGATGAACAATCTATAAATCTTAACAAGGAAGTTTATGAATTGCGAAAAAAGGCAGATGTAGATCGGGTTAATGTGATGAAAAAATATGTCACAACCCATCGTTGTCGCAGTTTACAGTTACTCAAGTATTTCGGTGAAATGAATGTGAAAGATTGCGGACATTGTGATGTATGCAGAGATAATTTGCGCAGAGGTCTAACACCGCAAGAGATTGAAAAAATGAACGATGCAATTATCGAATTAACACTTGCTGAGCCATTAAGTATTGAGCAACTTCCTATTAAACTATCCCAATTTGATCGTGAGCATCTTCTCAATTTTGTGCGATGGAAAATCGATCAGGGTGAATTGATTTTTGATGATAGAATGAGGCTTGTCTTGCCAGGAATGGAGGCTTAAATATTCCTTTCATTATTCTATTCATCAACCACGTAGCTTTGCCGTTCAAAATTTGACCTGAAATGAGTTATCCAAAAATATTTTTAAAGAAAGGAAAAGAATTGTCAATGAAGCGATTTCACCCGTGGGTGTTTTCCGGCGCGATTGGTAGAGTGGAGGGTACTGCGCACAATGGTGATGTTGCTGAAGTATATACGCAGGAAGGTGTTTATCTCGGAACCGGTCATGCTGCCGAAGGATCAATTGCAGTCCGTATTTTTTCGTTCACCGGTTTTGACGACTCACAAAATTTTTGGAATATTAAAATTGAAGCTGCCCTTCAACTGAGAATAAAACTTGGCCTTATTGATAATCCTTCAACCAATATTTATAGACTCGTACATGCTGAAGGTGATGGTCTTCCGGGACTTGTTGTAGACATTTACAATACTACAGCAGTGATTCAGACTCACAGCGTTGGTATGCATCTCCATCGTAATAAAATTGCGATTGCAATAAAAGAAGTTCTTAAAGATCGAGTCACTGCCATCTATGATAAGAGTGCTGAAAAGATTGATAAAAAAAATGAGATAGTAGGAACTGACGGATATTTGTTAGGTGCGAAAAATGATGGAGTGTCGCTCGAGAATAATTGCAGGTTTAATATAGATTGGGAAACGGGACAAAAGACCGGTTTTTTTATTGATCAGCGCGAGCATAGAGCTTTGTTAGGACATTATGCCAAGGGAAAAAAAGTTCTAAATACTTTTTGTTACTCAGGAGGATTTTCGATTTATGCACTCAAAGAAGGCGCGACTCTTGCTCACAGTTTAGACAGTAGTCAAAGTGCGCTCGACCTCACGGACCGCAATGTTGTTTTAAATGGATTTGACGAAAAAGTACATAAATCAATCAAAGCAGATGCTGTAGAGTTCATTAAAAATATTGAAACAGATTATGATATTATCGTTCTTGACCCACCAGCTTTTGCAAAACACTTGAGTGCTCGTCATAAAGCAGTTCAAGGGTATTTAAGAATCAATGAAGCTGCATTGCGCCAAATAAAATCGGGCGGATTATTATTTACTTTTTCTTGTTCTCAAGTAGTAGACAAACAACTTTTTAATAGTACCATAGCAGCGGCTGCTATCAATGCAGGAAGAACTGTCAGAATACTTCATCAATTGCATCAACCTCCCGATCATCCGATAAGCATTTTTCATCCTGAAGGTGAATACCTAAAAGGATTGGTTTTGGAAGTCCTTTAGTACTAAATCATTGTAAAAGCTTCGAGGTATTTTGTTATGTAAGATTCCTTTGTTTTGCTTTTGTATTGCATGATATAGCGCGGGTGTTCTAAAGGAAATAATTTTTTAAAGAATCCGAATTCTTTGTTTATTCCTGCAATAAACTTGTGGTTCTTTCCTGTGCCAAAACAAAATGCGATTTCGCGGTCTACACCAAACTTTAATTGCTGTTCAAGTGATTTTATAACAAAGGGTCGAATGCTCTTTTCCAACGCTGCATCATCGTAATAGTTATAATTGATTTCTTTGTTCGGAGCCACATTCTTAACAAAACCAAGTGGACAGATACTCGTGATATAAAACTGATTATAGAATGCCTCAACTCCACCAAATGCATTAATTACGTCGTATACTAATACCGATGATGGTTCGTGAGTTTGAACGGATTTTGTGCTGATTCCACAATGAGATAAGAGTCGTTTTGTATCAGTAAATGGAATACCGGTAGCACCGGCTCCTAATCTACCTGGATTAATTCCTAGAATAATTCTGCGCTGGTAGTTGTCCGAATAGTATTTCCGATAGAATTCTGTAGATATAAGACGTATTTCCAGATTCTCCCTAAAAGAATTCATCACTGAAATCCCTTTAGGAAGTTTAATATCCAAACTAAGAGATTTGTTGAATTTTAGAACCTGCTCTCCGAAATTTTTTTTCATAAATTGATGACATCTTAATATGTCATTTCATGATTGAACTATTTTTCTCCGAATCGAAATGGCACGGCAACAACTTCATATCCATTTTTTCGAAGTTGTTCAATCATCCCATTTTTTCCAGTTAAGTGCATAGCACCAACGGCACAGAAAACACTGTTTGTTTTTAGTTGCGGCAAAAGATTTTTTATGAATCTATCATTGCGATCATCAAGCAAAGCTTTCATCATTTTTTCGGGATATCTTTTATCGTTTGATGCAATTGAATAGAGCGAGTCAAGATGTTGTTCGAGATAAAATTTATTCATCTTCTCGACTTCCAAGTCTGTCGTGTTTCCTTCTTTTACGTAGTCCAGCAATAATTCTGCTTGCTCTTCGAGTGTCAATACATCGATGGATGATGCTTGTTCTTGGACGGTTTCAAGTCCAACAATTTTTTTTCCATTTTTTGTAGCTAAATCCTGAAGACGAATGTCCATAATTTGACTGTGAGGACTATCCTTTTTCGGTGCTTCAAGAATGGAAGCAAGTACAAAAAAAGGTTTCATCTTTTGACATACTTGGGCAGTCATTGGGTCGAGTGAGTTTTTAATTGCCTCATTCACCATCCTCAATTCTTCTGGACTATACAAATCGGCAAGTGTTTTGTCTTTCATCATCGCAACTTGTAGTGCGCCCATCATATTGGCCATGTTCGACATATCAACTTCTCCTGCAAAAACATCGCAACTATTCATTGCTTTGTACCACTCGGGCCCGAAACTATTTGCCATAGAATCATTGGTGTGCATACTTCCAAACAAAAAAGACGTGTTTTTGCTGTCTTTGCTTGTTACTTTCCATAAAAGTGAATTTTGAGCAATTGCTCCAATGAATCCAACGAGTGAAATAGAGAGTAGAATATACTTTTTGTGTATCATAAATAAAGATTGAATGAGTTAAGATAAACCGATGATAACTCCATTGTCATCAATATCCATGCCTTCGCTTGCAGGAATGGCCGGCAATCCCGGCATACGCATCATATCACCCAAAATAGGAATAATAAATCCTGCCCCAACTGCAAATTCAAATTCGCGAACAGTGATTACAAAATTGCGTGGACGTCCAACTTTTGTATCATCATCACTGAATGATTTTTGCGTTTTTGCCATACAAATTGGAAGTCCTGCCAATCCTAGTTTTTCAATTGTTTTTAAATTACTTTCAGCATCTTTGGTATATTGTACCGAAGAGGCTCCGTAAATTTCGGTTGCAATTTTTTCGATTTTTTCTTTTACAGGAAGACTCCAATCGTAGAGAGGTTTGAAATTATTTTTCCCGGATTCAATTTCTGAACTAACAGCATTTGCGAGGTCTTTCATTCCTTCGCCTCCTTGAGCAAAACCTCTGGCGACAACAGCTTTAACTCCTAGTTTTTGGCAAGCATCAATTATAAAATTCAATTCTTCTTCGCTGTCCGTGGGAAAGTGATTAAGGGCAACGGTCGGATTTAATCCAAATTTTTTGCAATTCTCAATGTGTTTTTCTAGGTTTTCAAATCCGCGTTGAACTCTTTCCATTGAAGGAGTATTGTAATCTTCTTTTTTGGCACCACCATGATGGCGCATTGCTCTAATTGTTGCAACTAGAACAATAGCATCGGGTTTAAGATTGCCATAACCACATTTAATATCCATGAATTTTTCAGCGCCGAGATCAGCACCGAAACCGGCTTCCGTTACAACATAATCCGCAAGAGTCAATCCCATTTTAGTTGCAATAATGGTATTGGTTCCCTGTGCAATATTTGCAAATGGACCACCATGAATAATTGCGGGATTTCCTTCAAGAGTCTGTACCAGATTTGGTTTGATAGCATCTTTTAAGAGAAGCGCCATGGCGCCCTGTGCTTTAAGGTCACGTGCATAAATTGGTTTTTTGTCGAATGTAAATCCCACGAAAATATTACCTAGCTTTCCTTTGAGATCAGCAATGCTTTTGCTCATACAAAGTATCGCCATTACTTCGCTTGCAGGCGTTATATTAAAGCCATCCTGTCGCGGTATTCCGTTGGCTGTTCCACCAAGACCTATAGTCAAATTGCGAAGAGATCTGTCGTTCATATCCATCACACGTTTCCAATAGATCTGACGTGGATCGAGATTGAGTGAATATTGTTTATTTTGGAGATTATTATCGATCAATGCCGACAATAAATTATTTGCTTTTTCAATTGCAGCGAAGTCGCCCGTAAAATGCAAGTTGATATCTTCCATCGGCACCACCTGTGCATATCCACCACCTGCTGCACCACCTTTCATTCCAAACACGGGACCAAGCGATGGTTCTCTTAAAACCACTGCGGTCTTTTTACCAATCTTATTAAGACCTTCTGTAAGCCCAATTGAAGTGGTAGTTTTTCCTTCACCCGCCGGAGTTGGAGTAATGGCAGTAACAAGAATGAGTTTGTGATTTCGCAGCGTTGCCTCATTGATTAAATTGAGCGGAAGTTTGGCCTTGTACTTGCCATAATGTTCCAAATCATCTATATCAATGCTTAGTTTAGAAGCAATGTCATTGATATGCTTCATTTTGCACGCCTGTGCAATTTCGAGATCTGATGGAAATGCCATGTTTTAATGATTGATTTTGTGGGCAATTTAATCCGTTTTGGTCATTGACAATAATTTCACCCCTGACAAGTTTTCAGTCAAATTCCCGATGGCACGACAGTTGTCAAAGAACGGCGGCAGCACCGTCCGCAGCCATCCAATTGAAATAATTAGTGTTTTAAAACATTCGAATATGCAAAAAGGTACCATCAATGTTCAAACGGAAAACATCTTTCCGATTATCAAAAAATTCCTCTACAGCGATCACGAAATTTTTCTTCGTGAATTGATAAGTAATGCTGTAGATGCTACGCAGAAGGCCAAAACACTCACTTCGCTTGGCGAGTTAGACGCTGATATTGCTGCGCTAAAGGTGCAGGTTATCTTGGACAAGGTGGCCAAAACTATTACCATTCGCGACAATGGTATTGGTATGACTTCAGAAGAAGTGGACAAATACATCAATCAAATTGCATTTAGCGGGGCCGAGGAATTTGTGGAGAAGTACAAGGATGCCCAAATTATCGGACATTTTGGCTTGGGATTTTACTCTGCTTTTATGGTTGCTGCCAATGTTGAAATTAATACCTTGTCGCAGCGCAAAGGGTCGGAGGCCATTCACTGGGAATGTGACGGATCTCCTAACTTTATGATGAAAGCGTCAGACAAAACAACTCCCGGAACGGACATCACCTTGCACATTGCAGAAGACTCACTCGAATTCCTCGAAGACGAGCGCATCGAAGGAATTTTGACCAAGTATTGCAAATTTATGCCGGTCGAAATTCAGTTCGGAACCAAAAAGGATTGGATCGAAGATCCGACGGGCGAACTCGATGAAAAAGGAAATGCAAAACAGATAGAAACTGAGGTTGACAATATTGTAAATATTATCTCTCCTCTTTGGACTAAAAAGCCTGCCGATCTTCAAGATGAGGATTATAAAACGTTTTATCATCAACTCTATCCAATGAGTTTTGATGAGCCGTTATTTCATATTCATATTAATGTAGACTATCCTTTCAACTTAACAGGAATTCTCTATTTCCCTAAATTGAAAAACAACTTTGAAGCTCAGCGCAACAAAGTTCAACTATACAGCAATCAGGTTTTCATCACAGATGAAATTAAAAACATACTTCCTGAGTTCCTTACTCTCTTGCATGGTGTGGTTGATTCACCAGATATTCCGCTCAACGTATCTCGCAGCTATCTACAAGAAGATGCAAACGTGAAGAAGATTGCCGCTCACATTACTAAAAAGGTTGCAGACAAACTTCAAAGTATGTTCAACAACGATCGTCCTGATTTTGAAACGAAGTGGAAAGACATTGGAACTTTCATCCAGTATGGAGTTCTTACCGACGAGAAATTTGCTGAGAAAGCACCTGCATTTTCGCTATATCATACAGTGGACGATAAGTTCCATTCGCTCGATGAGTTAAAAGAAAAAGTGAAAGACATTCAGAATGACAAAAAAGGCGATACAATTCTTTTGTACACCACCAATGCTGAAGAACAACATACAGCGATAGAGTCAGCAAAAGAAAGAGGTTATGAAGTACTAGTTATGGAAGGTCCGTTAACTCCGCATTTTATTTCGAATGTAGAAATGAAAAATCAAGGTCTTCATTTCAAAAGAGTAGATGCCGATATCATTGATAAATTAATTGAGAAAGAAGAACTCACCACGAGCGCTCTTTCTGAAGAACAAAAAACGGCTATTCAAGCTCAGTTGAGTCAATTGATTGATGCAAAAAAATACCATGTCGCATTTGAAAACATGAGTTCAAACGATGCTCCTTTTGTTGTTACCCAAAATGAATTTATGCGCCGCATGAAAGAGCAGAGTGCAATGGGTGGTGGAGGCTTTTATGGTGTTTTACCTGAGAGTTATAACCTCGTGGCCAATAGCAATCACGCGATGTTTTCCAAATCGGAAGCCCCAAGCGACAGTCAACTGAAACAAGCGATTGATCTCGCACTATTGTCGAAAGGATTGCTAAAAGGAGCTGATCTCACCACTTTTATCAAAAGAAGTTTTGATGGATTGAACTAATAGCAATTTAATTAATCTATGCATTGAATGGCCATCAATTATGATGGCCATTTTTTATTCGTAACATTTGTCAGCTAACCGCAATTATTAACAAAAACATTTATTAAATGGCTAAAAGCTATTAGAAAATTTCACAATGGCTTGTGCTGATATGGCATAACACTTGTGAATTGAGGCTCTCACCCAGAATGGACTATCTATTTTGTATAATCGAATAAGGTTATTCACATTATGTTTAAAATGGATTAGCTTTACTCACCACTTCGGCAACCAAGCCGAAATTATCAAATCCTTCAATCTTTTTTTTGAAATGCGCTTAATAATTACCTTCATTGCATTTTTGACTTTTCGCTCTATTCTCTTTTCGCAAGATGATCAAAATCTACCAGCTAAAATTACCAATTTTGTATCTTTGTATTCAACGTTTGATTGGGAGGAACCACATTATCTGGAGCTAGCCATAACGCTGGGTGAAGAAACTGCTTCCCAAATTATGAGACGGTCGCATGAAAGTTTTTGGCCAGTTGGAATTTCAACGATCGACAAACGGCTGCAGAATGCATTATTAATGAAGGATTATCAAGTTTTTTATGTATGTACAATTGCCGATAATATTGCTATTATGAAGGTTCCAGCAAGGATTAATCTTTCGATGAACGATGAAATGCGACCTGAAACGGACATATATTTTCTTTTACAAACGAGTTCTGTGGAGATTACAAATGAACAAATCACTCCTGAGCCAAATCCGGCAATTGATAATGACTTGTCCGTGGTTTTAAAATCTATAATGATTGATTACAAGAATGATTTTATTCAATACATCGGGGACGAAATTGGTGCAGGAGAAGAAGAGAAAATAGCTAGTTTCGATAGTAAAACTGAAATTAAAGGAACACAACAAAGTTTCTTTATTAAGGATTTGTTGTCATCATCAATTTCCTATTATACGGCATTTCAGGGCTACACAGATCCTGCTATTGCAATGTTGGATTATAACAATATTGTCAAACAAATTGAAAATATTTCCTTTGATTTTGGTATGTTGAAAAAATTAGATGAGGTGATAACGGGAACTACAAGATCGCAGGCATTTTATGTTTATCTCCCAGATGGAGTTGAAGAATCGCCCTATAAAAAAATGATGATCGAAGTTTATATAGAACAATGGGAAACATTTGACCTTGAAGGGAATTTGATAGATGATTGGACACCGACTATTTCTATTTATTGATAAAAATAAATTCTCAATATTGAAAAATTGGGCACGGTTCTGTACAATCTTCATAAGTATCGAATTTGGACCTTACTTATTTACAATTCCCGTCACTCTTTGGTTAGTGTACATCAAACACTTAGATTTGTCCTTCAATCTAAATATTCTACATGAGTACTCACTATTTATTTTTAATGGCTGCATTGGTTTTTGCAGCTTGCACAGGCACTAAAGCTCCCGATCACACATCCGTCGGTGAAATAATCGGGCATGCCGAAACCAAAGTTCTTCAACATCCTGATTGGTCTAAAAATGCGACCATCTATGAGGTAAACATTAGGCAGCACACTCCGGATGGAACATTTGCGGCATTTGAAAAAGACTTACCACGCTTAAAATCGATGGGTGTAGATATTCTTTGGCTAATGCCCGTTACTCCAATCGGAATAATTAATCGCAAAGGTGGAATGGGAAGTCATTACAGTGTTCGCGATTACGTTGCAGTAAATCCGGATTATGGATCGATGGATGATTTTAAAAGAATGGTAAACACAGCTCATCAGAACGGAATGAAAGTAATTCTTGACTGGGTAGCCAATCATAGTGCATTCGATAATGTCTGGACAACACAGCATCGCGATTATTATTTGTTGGATTCGCTAGGTAATCTTATGCCTCCAATTGGTACGGACTGGACAGACGTGGCTCAACTCAATTATGAAAACAAAGCACTTTGGACGGGCATGATCGATGCCATGAAATTTTGGGTGAAAGACTGTGACGTGGATGGATTCCGTTGTGATGTCGCAATGAAGGTTCCGACACTATTTTGGAATGCAGCACGTGCTTCACTTGATAGTCTTAAACCTGTGTTCATGCTTGCTGAAGCTGAGCAACGCGATCATCATCAGGCAGCTTTTGATATGAGTTATACATGGGAATTCCTCCACTTGTGTAATGAACTGGCACAAGGCAAAAAGAAACTTGATGATTTGGATACATATTTGGCCAAACAGGATACTGCTTTTCCTAGAAGTGCATACAGAATGTATTTCACAACAAACCATGATGAAAATTCTTGGAACGGAACAGGATATGAAAGACTTGGAAATGCAAGGCAAGTATTCGATGTACTCGCGTTAACTATTGCAGGTATGCCTCTGCTTTACAGCGGCCAGGAAGGTGGCGAACAATATCCTAATGGAAAAGCCCATCGTCTTAAATTCTTCGAAAAGGATACTGTAAATTGGAATGGATATCGTTTACAAGATTTTTATTCGCGTTTATTGAATTTACATCGCAACAATCCTGCGATGTGGAATGGCGAATATGGAGGCGAATTTAAACGATATAAAACAAGTAGTAATAATGTTCTGTATTGTTTTTCCAGAACAAAGGAGAACAATAGTGTAATCGTGTTGCTCAATTTTTCTGATAAACCTCAAGGAGTAGATTTTGTGGAAGACCTGCCCGCAGGAGAATACAAGAGTATTTTTAATAATCAAACGCTCACATTATTTACCAAAGGCAATGAACAATTGCCTGCTTATGGTTATCAGATATTTGTAAAGAATTGAGTTGAGAATCCTGAACAGGATTTGTTTTGGAGGTCAATTTTTTTCTGATTAAGAATTTTTGGATATGAATTACGTTTTGGCCGATAACAATATTAACACAATGCAAAAGCACATTGCTGGTGCATTGGAAGGTATGTTTAACGAACGTGAAATAAAACAAATTACCGCTTCTATGTTTTTGCATTTTAAGGACATGGATCGTACGCAACTTTTGTTGAGTCAGAATGAGCGGTTGTCTGAGTCAGAATTACTTTCATTCCACTTTGCCATAAAAAAATTGAAAGCAGGTGAGCCATTGCAATATGTTCTTGGAACTACATACTTCTGCGGACTTCAATTTAATGTGGATTCAAGAGTGCTAATTCCCCGTCCTGAAACGGAAGAACTTGTACAAACAATTATTGCACTAAATCGAAGATCCAATCCCCTAATTGTGGATGTTGGAACTGGAAGTGGATGTATTGCGATTTCGCTTGCAAAAAAAATTCCAGAGTCTAAAGTTTTCGCCGTTGATATATCGGCCGGAGCATTAGAAGTTGCAAGCAAGAATGCTGAAATTAATAAAGTGCATATTCAACTGTATGAACTTAATGTTCTTGAAAGCGATTTGCCTTTGACAGGTATTGATATTTTGGTTTCCAACCCGCCATATGTGCTCAAATCTGAGCGTGAACAAATGATGCCAAATGTTCTTAATTATGAGCCGCCTATCGCACTTTTTGTTCCTGATGATGATCCTCTTTTATTTTACAAACGCTTATTTGATATAGCATCAAAACATTTAAATCAAGGTGGAATATTGGCTTGTGAAATGCATGAAGAAATGGAACAAAAAATGAAAGATTTATTTTGGGGTTTAATGCAGGGCGAATTAACCTTTCTCAAGGACATGCAAGGCAAAACAAGATTTTTTATTTATAACAAATAATAATAACTAGTGAAAAATTTTATATTTCTCTTTCTATTGAGCTTTTTGTTGATAGCCTGTGATGAAAAAAAGACTTTACATCAGGATGTTGAATATAAGTCTCATATCCTTGGCCTTGCTAGTCCGGTGACGCTTAATATCGATACTACACATGTTCGTTTGGCCGATTATTTTGCTGATGTGAAATTGATTTCCAACGTGAATCTAGATGGACAAAGACTTGTTGTAGACAGCACAACCAGTGTGGTGATTGTGCCGAAAAATATAGTGAATCCGATAGGTAATCTAAATGTCACTTATGACGGTGCCTTGCACGATATACCGGTATTCGCATCAGAAAAGGTGAGGTATAAATTCACGTACAAATCAAAGAATGCGAATGTGAAAGAAGTACAGGTTTCAGGAAGTATCAATGGTTGGAATCGCAAAGCGGCAAATCTTTCAAAGGAAGGTGACTCTTGGAAGATTGAATGGATTTTGAATAATGGAATGTATCAATACAGGATTTGGGAAGATGGTAAAGAGATGATGGATTTTAACAACCAAAATAAAATTGATAATGGAATGGGAGCCTTCAACAACACGTTTGTTGCAGGTGAAGCATCCTCAAAGTCCCCTAGGATCATCACGAGTGCTGCAAAGGATCATCAACTCGAAATAATTGCGCTCGATTCGGTAACAAATGTTTTTGCGTACTTTGAAAACATTAAAATTCCGGTTAAACGAATCGGTGGTACAATCTCAATAGATATCCCCGAGGCATCAAAGAATTTTGATAGAAGTCATATTCGTGTCTTTGCAAGCAATGATAAGAAGCGTTCAAATGATTTGCTTATTCCATTGACGCATGGTGATGTTGTGATGCGTGCTGAAAATCTTGACCGAAAGGACATGCAAACATCGGTAATGTATTTTATGATGGTTGATCGATTTGTAGACGGTGATAGCACCAACAATAGACCTACCAATGATCCGTCAATTATGCCTCAGGCCAACAATCTAGGAGGAGATCTTTCAGGAATCACCAAAAAAATCAAAGATGGTTATTTTTCAAATCTTGGGATTAATACGATTTGGATTTCTCCAATAAGTACCAATGCAGAAGGTGCTTGGGGGCTGTGGGACAAAGGAGCGCGAAGCACTTTTTCGGCCTATCATGGATACTGGCCAACCTCTCTGCGAACTATCGACAACAGATTTGGTAATGAAACACAGTTCCGAGAATTGCTAACTGTTGCTCACGACAACGACATGAATGTGATTTTAGATTACGTAGCACATCACGTGCATCAAGATCATCCTTTATACAAACAAAAGCCTGATTGGACCACTTCATTGTATTTGCCCGATGGCACCATGAATACCGAGAAATGGGATGAGCACAGGCTTACAACATGGTTTGATACATTTCTTCCAACATGGAATTTCGCTAAGCCTGAAGTGGTAAGCGCACTTGCCGATACTGCTATGTACTGGGTTCGAAATTATGAACTCGATGGATTTAGGCACGATGCCACGAAACACATTCCGGAAGAGTTTTGGCGCGAATTGACAGCCAAAGTAAAAGCCTATAAAAATGAAAATCCTCAACGTCAGATTTATCAGATTGGTGAAACCTATGGAAGTCCTGAGCTTATTTCTTCCTACATCAACTCCGGTGAACTAGACGCACAATTCGATTTTAATCTTTATGATGCAGCAGTTGATGCGTTTGCAAAAGACAACACAGGTTATTCAAATCTTGGCCGCGTGTTGGATGAAAGTTTGCATTATTATGGATATCATCATCTGATGGGAAATATTACAGGGAATCAAGATCGTGCAAGGTTTACTTCATATGCAGATGGTTCAGTAAAGTTTGATGAGGATGCCAAACTTGCAGGTTGGATAAGAAAAATTGAAAATAAGGATGCTTCCGGATTTGAAAAGATGAAAATGTTGAATGCATTTCTATTGACTACACCTGGTATTCCTTGTATATACTACGGTGATGAAATTGGCATGCCAGGAGGAAATGATCCTGACAACAGAAGAATGATGAAGTTTGACAACTGGAATGATGATCAGAAAAAATTACATAACATTACCTCGAAACTAGTTAAGCTTCGCCGACAAAATATGGCTTTGACCTATGGTGAAATTCTTATGCTTAAAAATGATGATGAAGCCATGGTTTACGTGAGGACATATTTTGGTAAGAATGTTATAGTGATACTTGACAAGAAAGTGGACGCTTCGGAGAATTGGACAGTCGATTTACCATTTGCGTTATCCACAGAACTAAAAGCAGAAATGTCTTGCGGCTTTTATACTATTTCGGATGACAAAATACAATGTAAAGGGGTCGACTCTTCTTCAAACTTCATAGTCGAAATTTTTGACTAAAGCTCCTGAATTTCTTAATTTTGGGAATGTTGCATTCGATAATTGAATTGATAAAAATCAGTTTAGTACTAAAATGACAGAATTGAAAAAGGTAGTATTAGTGAGGTAGTTTGTTGAAAATCAGACTTTTGTGCCCCATAATTTCTATTGATTCGGTGGAAATAAAAATCAGCGAAAAAAGATTTTATCACTCAGTGAATAAAGTCTAATCTTGCGCACCCCGATAACAGATAAATAAGAAGTGGATTATACAATAATACCCTCTGAGCGTCTTACGTTAAATCAAATAGATAATCTACTGAAAAGTGGATCAGCACTGATTTTGGGTGTTGAGGCAGTGGGGAAAATATCAGTCTGCCGTGCCTATTTGGATTCTTCCAATTTCTCTAACGAAAATCCGGTGTATGGCATTAATACAGGATTTGGCTCTTTGTGTGACACGCGTATTCCAGAAAATGAACTTGAACTTCTACAGCGAAATTTACTTTTATCTCATGCATGTGGCATGGGAAATGAAGTTCCGCAAGAGATCGTAAAGTTGATGTTATTGCTTAAGATTCAGGGCTTGAGTTATGGGCATAGCGGTGTCCAGCTTGCAACAGTTCAGCGTTTAGCAGATTTTTACAATCGAAATATTATTCCTGTTATTTATGATCTAGGTTCGTTGGGAGCTAGTGGCGATTTGTCTCCACTTGCACATCTCGCATTGCCGTTGATTGGAGAAGGTGAGGTTCATTACAAAGGGAGTAAAGTTTCTGCTATGGAAGCCTTGAAGGCTGAAGGGCTATCTCCTATTAGTTTGAAAAGTAAGGAAGGATTGGCATTGATAAACGGAACACAGTTTATGTCAGCATATTCTGTTTATGTCCTTTTGGAAATGCACCGATTGGTAAAACAAGGCATGCATATTTCAGCAATGTCTATTGATGCTTTTGATGCGCGTCCTGAGCCATTTGAAGCATTAACTCATCAGTTAAGAGCCCACAGCGGCCAGTCTATAGTTGCTTCAGGAATAAGAGAAATATTGAGTGACAGCGAAATATTTTTAGGTAAAAAATCACGTGTTCAGGATCCCTACAGTTTTAGATGCATACCTCAGG
>Ga0105048_10009572_pt1 | contig 15388 bp, 10 predicted proteins | sample MAT05_FD_78382 | JGI IMG/M metagenome (GOLD analysis project Ga0105048, IMG submission 78382) | Freshwater microbial communities from Lake Fryxell liftoff mats and glacier meltwater in Antarctica - MAT-05 | ecosystem: Environmental > Aquatic > Freshwater > Ice > Liftoff microbial mat | place... | reverse complement strand
GCCCCGTGTACACGACAAGATTCGCAAGAGAAACAACCACGAATCCGACCAATCTCACGAGTCAGAATGGAAGTTGAGTTAGGCGAGCTGCAGAAACAAATTTACCGCGAGGGCACACATACGGCACCCATTTTGAAGTGCGGCGCTTTTCCGCCGCTTTTGTTTTTCTCTCGCCGCTTGAAAAAACCAAAGCGGCGGAAAAGCGCCGCACTCCAAAGTGCTGGCTGGCCATCGCGAGAAGCTGAATTGCCCAACCATTACTCGGTAAATCAGTTTCCGGGGGAGAAGAAAAGGTGGGGAGAAGAAAAGGTGTCAGGAACCTTTATTCGCCTACTTCTCCTTTTGCTTTGCTGGGCACCCGCGCGGACGGAATGGGCTTTCCAAGCCCAACTTCTTCGCCACTTGCTCGGCCCAGGCTTCTCGGACGAACGGCCGAACGCGTAGCACGCTGGTTCGCACTTGCTTCAACTTCGCGTCGGTTTGCGGCTGATTCACCATCTTTGCGCGGAATCAAAGGTGTCAGGAACCTTTGATGTCAAAAGTCGCCTATCAAAGGTTCCTGACACCTTTAATTTTCCACCCCGCGAGAGGTATATTCTATTGCGCGCGGCCTCGGGTCGCGCTTCACCGCCATTCTCCGCTCGTTTGCTCAAGACGAGACTCGGCCGTTCGCGCCGGTCCTGACCGAGGAACAGATCCAAGCGGCGGCCACGGCCGAAGGGGTCTCGTTCGGCCGCGGCCTTCGGGATGTCTTCACGACAGCCATCACGCTTTGGGCGTTTGTCGGCCAGTTCGTGGGCGGACACAAAACCTGCGTCACCGCCGTGGCGCGCGTCATCGTCTTGTTGGTGGCGATGGGCCGCGAACCCTGCTCCGCCGTCTGACCTATCAAGTGGGAACCGAACTCGACGATCAAGCCCCGGCCGAGTGGCGTTGGCTCAATCGTCGCGTGCGGCTCGTCGATGCCACGATGGTGAAGTGGGGCTCACGCCCGAAATGGCCTCGCCCGCCGATCTCGAACAAATTGAAACCCATCCCCCTTCTCTCCAGTATCATATGCATGGCTCCTCTACCGTCGTTTGAACGAGGGGCACGGGTTCTTTTCGGAGTGTTATCTTCATGATTTTCTCACGAATCGGTTTGCTTGGTCTGTTTGCCGCTCTCCTCATCCCGGCCTTTTCGTCAGCGGTCGAACCGCTGGTGACCGACAGACTCAACAAGAAGATCGAAGGCGTCGCCTTCACGAGTCTCGATGGCACGCCGGTGGCGCTGCAGACGCTTGCCGATCGCAAGGCCATCGTCGTCGTTTTCCTTTCCTTCGAATGCCCGGTTTCGAACAGCTATGCCACCCCCCTGGCCGAGATGCACAAAGCCTATACCGACAAGGGGGTTGCGTTCGTCGCGGTCAGTACCAGCGATGATCTCGCGGAAGTGAAGAAGCAGGCGGCCGAGTTCAAGATCCCGTTCCCGATCTACGTTGATCCCAAGTTGGAAGTGACCGACGCGTTCAAGGCCTCGGCCACGCCCGAGGCATTTGTTCTCGATCACAATTTTATCCTGCGCTATCGCGGGCGGATCGATAATGGCTGGAGCGCTCGCCTCAAGAAGAATCATTCGACAACGGAATATGATCTAAAGGCCGCCCTCGACAGCGTTCTGGCGGGCGAATACGTCAAGATCCCGGCCACGCGGCCGATCGGTTGCCCCGTGGTCGCCAAGGGCGCGATTGCCAAGAATGCCACGACGACGGTGACTTATCACAAAGAAGTCGCCCCCATTCTTCAGAACCACTGCCAGGGTTGCCATCGTCCGGGGGCGGTTGGCCCCTTCTCGCTGATGACCTTCAAGCAAGCCGTCAACTGGGCTGAGGATATTAAGTCGTACACGCAGGATCACAAGATGCCGCCCTGGAAGCCGAGCGAAGGCCCGGCGTTCCATAACGATCGCAAGTTGTCGGACGCGGACATCGAGACACTGACCGCGTGGGTCGATGGCGGCACCCCTGAGGGGAATGCGAAAGACGCTCCCAAGCCGCGTGTTTTCGTGGATGGCTGGCAACTCGGCCAACCCGATCTGATCTTGACCGTGGCCGAGGAATTCACGATTGGCGCCAGCGGCCGTGATATGTTCCGCTGCTTCGTGATGCCGACGAATCTTCAAGAGGACAAATATGTCGTCGGTTTCGAAGTCAAACCGGGCAATCAACGCGTCGTTCACCACACGCTGAATTTCTGGGATACCACGGGCCAAGGCCGCAAGATGGAAGCAGACGCGAAGGCCAAGGCTAAAGACACCGATCAGGATCGCGGCCCCGGCTACTCGTCGTCGATGGGCGTCGGGTTCCGCGGCCCGGCAGGGACGTTCGGCGGCATGGGCGGCTGGGCCCCCGGCCAAATGCCACGCTTCCTGCCCAAGGGGGCTGGCTATTTCCTTCCGAAGAACGCCGATCTCGTCGTGCAGACGCACTATCACCGCGACGGCAAGGAAGAGAAGGATCGCCTGCAAATCGGCCTCTACTTCGCCAAGGAAAAGATCGACATGCCCTACCAGGCACTCGTCGTCAGCGGCTTCAGTCCCTTCCAATTCATCCCGGCCGGCAAGGGCGACTACAAGTCCAAGGGATCGGGCATCGTCAACGCCGATTGCACGATCCATTCAGTCATGCCGCACATGCATTTGCTGGGCAAGAACGTCAAGGTCACGTTGACCACCCCGGAAGGCTCGACCCGCACGCTCGTGAAGATAGACGATTGGGATTACAACTGGCAGGAAACCTACTGGTTTAAGGAACCGATCGACGTGAAGGCGGGCAGCCGGATCGAAATCGAGGCTCTCTTCGACAACAGTGAGAAGAACCCGAATAACCCACGTCACCCGCCCGGCCTCGTCTTCATCGGTGAGCAGACGACCAACGAGATGCTCTTCGGCTTCCTCGGCGCCACGACGACCGTAAAGGGCCAACGGCTCTTCGCGCGGCCGGCACTCTTGGCGGCGAAAGAGGAGAAGAAAGACGAAAAGAAGGATGAGAAGAAAGATGAGAAAAAGTAAGACAAAATTTGAAGAGTGCCGCTAATTTTTTGTAATGAGCCCTGGCATGAGGTGATGGATGAACGCTGAGCTGATCGTTTCCGACCCCAAAGTCATGATGGGGAAGCCGGTCGTTAGCGGCACTCGACTAACCGTTGAGTTTCTTCTTGAGGAACTAGCAGCGGGCACTCAGGTCGAACAGTTGTTGGCGGCTCATCCTCGGCTGACGCGCGAGGCAGTCTCCGCCGCTCTCGGGTTTGCCGCTCGGGCGCTCCGTGCTGATGTCATCTATCCATTGCCCCGGCAGTCAGCATGAACTTGCTGGCAGACGAGAGCGTCGATGGTTTTGTGGTCCGCCAGCTTCGCTCTGACGGGCACGCCGTGGAAGCTATTGGTGAAACCTCACCTAGCATTTCTGACGACGAAGTGCTGGAACGAGCCGCCAGTTCGGGTCGCGTTCTCATTACGGCGGATAAAGACTTCGGGGAACTTGTATACCGTCTGGGGCGCGCCCACGCAGGCGTCGTATTGCTAAGACTTGCCGGTCTTTCGTCTCAGGGTCGATGCGACCTTGTATCTGAAGTATTTCGAAATCGAGGGGCTGAATTGTCTGGTAGTTTTACCGTAGTCGACCCGCATATCGTACGCGTGCGCCGCCTTTCGGGTCCCTGATGTTCAATCGCTCAGGATTTTTGTCCATGGATCGAAACCGTTATACCCGCCGTGAACTTCTTACCCGCTCCGGCATGGGCTTCGGTGCCCTCGGTTTGGCGGGCGTCATGGGCGATGCCGGGGCGCTCACGGCTTCGCTCAATCCGCTCGAGCCGAAGAAGCCGCAGTTCGCGGGCAAGGCGCGCCGGGTCATCCACCTGTTCATGAACGGCGGGCCCTCGCACGTTGACACGTTCGATCCCAAGCCATCACTCATGAAGTACGCCGGCAAGGCGTTGCCGATGGCCAACCTGCGGACCGAACGCAAAACCGGGGCGGCGTTTCCTTCTCCCTTTAAGTTCCAGAAGTATGGCCAATCGGGGATCGAAGTCAGCGAGATCTTCGCCCACACCGCCAAACATATTGATGACATTTGCGTCATCCGCTCGATGCACGCCGACGTACCGAATCACGAGCCATCGCTGCTCCTCATGAACTGCGGCGAGGCCCGGCTGATTCGACCCAGTTTCGGCTCCTGGCTCACCTACGGGCTCGGCAGCGAGAATCAGAATCTCCCTGGCTTTATCGCCATGTGTCCCGGCGGCTACCCGATCCAGGAATCGCAGAACTGGCAGGCCGGCTTCCTGCCCGGTGTTCATCAGGGCACCTACGTCGACACGCAGCACACCGACCTCGACAAACTCATCCAGTACATCCGCAATCGTTCGTCGAGCGATGCCGAGCAACGCCGACAACTCGATCTGCTCCGCCAATTCAACTTGAAACATCAGGAAGAACGGCCGAACGATCCGCAACTCGAATCGCGCATTCAATCGTTCGAACTCGCCTACCGAATGCAGGGCGAGGCGGCCGAAGCGTTCGATGTCAGCCGCGAACCGAAATGGGTGCTCGACGCTTACGGCCCCGGCACGCAAGCCCGGCAAATCCTCATCGCCCGCCGATTGATCGAACGCGGTGTCCGTTTCGTGCAAGTCTGGCACGGCCAAGGCCAACCGTGGGATAACCACGACGATCTGGAAGTGAACCACCGCAAACTGGCCGGCCAGTGCGACCGGGCCATTTCCGCTCTGCTGGGCGATCTCAAGCGGCTCGGCCTCTTCGAGGAAACGCTCGTCATCTGGGGCGGCGAGTTCGGCCGCACGCCCGTCGTTGAACTACCCACCGTCGGCCAGAACGCCGGCAAGATCAACGGCCGCGACCACAATCATCATGGCTTCAGCATGTGGCTGGCCGGCGGCGGTGTGAAGGGCGGCATGACCTATGGCGCGACTGACGAGTTCGGCTTCGCCGCGGTCGAGAAGAAGGTTCACGTTCACGATCTGCACGCCACCCTTTTAAAGTTGCTGGGCTTCGATCATGAGAAGTTCACCTACCGCTACGCCGGCCGCGACTTCCGCCTGACCGACGTCGAGGGCAAGGTGGTTGACGAGATCATCGCCTGAACAGGCAGCTTCGCGATTATCCGCCGTATTTCTCGAACCATGCGACCAGCCGTCGGAGGACGTCCTCCATGTGCTTGGGTTGGCGGATGCCATGCCCTTCGTTGGGGTAAATCACCATTTGCGTTGGCACTTCGCGGTCGGCGAGTGCCTGATAGAACGCCTTGCCCATTGGCAGCGGGCAGCGGCGGTCATCGCGTGCATGCAGGATGAGCGTCGGCGTCGTCACCTTGTCGGCATAGGTCAGCGGGCTATGTTTACGCATCTTTTCCGGCACCTGCCAGGGCTTGCCGTTGAACTCCCATTCCGTCCACGATTGAATGTCGCTCAAGCCCCACATCATGTTGAGGTCGGTCACCGCGTTCTGGGCGACGGCCGCGCGAAAGCGGTTGCTGTGCCCCACCAGCCAGGTCGTCATGTAGCCGCCGTAGCTTGTACCGTAGACGAACAGTCTCTTCGGATCGACGACCTCTTTCGCGATGAGATGATCGACGCCCGACATGATGTCGCGCATGTCGCCGCCGCCGAGATCGTCGCGGTCGGCATCGATGAACTTCTGGCCATAGCCCGCACTGCCGCGGAAGTTCGGTTGAAAGACAGCGTAGCCATGAGCGGCCAGAATTTCAGCCGTGAAGTTGAACGAGCGTGACGCCCGGCCATGCGGCCCGCCATGCGGGAAGACGACCAGCTTGTACGGCTTCCGCACTTTGGCTTCCGCGGGCGGCAGCGTCAGAAGGCCTTCAATGGTGTTATTGTCGCTCTTCCAGGTAACGACGCTCGTTTCACCCGGCGAGCACTCTTTAAGGTAGGCATGGCCTGCGGGTGTCAACTCCTGAATTCGTTTCTGAATCTTGTTCGACGGCTCAACGATTGTTCCCTTGCCCGATTGCGTGTCGATACGGACGACTTTGGCATCAACGCCGGTCTCCGCGTTGTAGATCAGGTGCTTGTCGTCCTCCCAGCAGTCGGTCGGCAGCGGGAACGCCGGAGGCGGCTGAGGCGCCTTGTCGGCCGTGGGGCCGTGATGATCGAAGACGATCGTCGTCTTCGGCTCGGCGGATTCGAGATCGATGATGGCAAGGTTGAAGACGTCGCGGTGTGAACCCTTGCGCGGAACGTTGAGGCACGCGAGCCGCTTGCCATCAGGCGAGAATCGGGGCGAGACATCAGGGCCGACGCCGGTCGTCAGTTGTCGGGACTTGTGGGTTTCGACATCGATCGTCCACACTTCGAAGTTGCGGTTGATGCTGAATCGCACCGCTTCGCGTTGGGTTGTACGATTGGCGTGCACGGCTATCGTCGTCCCGTCGGGCGACCACTGCGGATCGCCGTACCATACTTCATCTTTCGTCAGTCGCTCGATCCTGCTCGCCGCGAATTTCCCGGGCTTCTCATCGAGATGGGCGACCCAGATCTGGGCGGCGCCGTAGCCGGTGTAGCCTTCGCCTTGATCGGGCCGAACGATCTGGACGTCGTTGTCGATCTCCTGCTTGGTGCGTGGATCGACGCCGTTATCGGCGACAAAAACGAGCCGCTTGCCGTCGGGCGAGAATGCCGTCCGACCATAAAAGTTATCGTGGAAGACTCGGCCGTACGGCTTCTTGGAAGGGGCGAGTGGGATGGCGGGGCCGCCTGCGCTCGGGATCAGCCAGATGTCGACGGCCGCATCGGATTCGAGCGGAACCGCCGGCGTTTGCGTCCAACCGTCCGGTCGTGGCCGTTTGGAGTGAAACACGATCCACTTACCGTCAGGCGAGAAGAGCGGTGCCCGGGCATCAGGTTGGTCGGGCTCCACGGCCTTCGCTTTGTCACTGCTGCCTTCGACCGTCCAGAGGGAGTAACGCGTCTCTTTTGTGGCCGGGTCGTTCCACTGGCGGGAGTAAGCCAACCGTTGTCCGTCCGTCGAGAGCACCGCCGCCGTGGGTGCGTCGAACCGATAAAGGTCGTCGATGGCGACGAGACGTTTCTGGGCCGAGCAGGGCGTCGTCAGGAACCCGGCACAAAGCAGGACAAGGCCAGCGTGCGTTCGCATCGGTTGAATCCATCAAGGTGAGTGGGCGACTCGCGGTTCAAAATCAAAGCTGCGTGATCGCCCCATAACTCTCCGGCCGGCGGTCGCGAAAGAATTGCCAGGTGTTGCGCACCTCGCGGATCAGGTCGAGGTCCATATCGACGACGATGATATCATCCGTATCACGCTTGGCGACGGCGAGCATTTTGCCGCGCGGGTCGCAGAAGTAGCTTTGGCCATAGAACTCGCCGATCTTCCAGGGCTCTTCCGTGCCCGGTCGATTGATGGCGCCGACGAAGTACTGGTTTGCCACGGCATGCGCGGGTTGTTCGAGTTTCCAGAGATATTCGGAGAGACCCGCCACCGTGGCCGAAGGATTGAAGACAATCTCCGCCCCGTTCAGGCCGAGGCAGCGAGCGCCTTCGGGGAAGTGGCGGTCGTAGCAGATGTAGACGCCGACCTTGGCGAACTTCGTCGTGAAGACGGGATAGCCAAGGTTGCCGGGCCGGAAGTAGAACTTCTCATAAAAGCCGGGTCCGCATTGCGGGATGTGCATCTTGCGGAACTTGCCGAGATATGAACCGTCGGCGTCGATCACCGCGGCCGTGTTGTAGTAAATGCCCGGCAGGTCCTCTTCGTAGATCGGCACGACGATGACCATACCATGCTTCTTGGCCAGTTCCATCATCAGCTTGGTCGTCGGGCCATCGGGGATGCTCTCGGTCAGCGAGTACCACTTGGTTTCCTGCTCGGCGCAGAAATAGGGGCCGTAGAACAGTTCCTGCATGCAGATGACCTGAGCGCCCCGTTTGGCCGCCTCGGCGATGAGGGCGACGTGCTTATCGATCATCGCCTTCTTGATTTTTTCGATGGGACTCGTGGCCGGTTCACAGAGTGTGGCCTGGATCAGGCCTCCGCGCACAATTCTTGCCATGAAATCTCCTCAGTGCTTCGAGGCTACTGACGTCGAAAGAAGTGGTTAATCCTATCGAAGCGAGTCCGTGCCTGTCCAGAAGTTCCTTGCGTGAATTCGCTTCTGCGGCGTTCCACTTAATTAACACCTATAAACATCTCTGAGTGCCATTGATGATGCCGTTAGAAATCCCGCATCAGCACACCGAGGTTGCGGCTCCATGAGTCGTTTTCTCGGAATCGTTACTTTATTTCAGTGGAACGATATTCTGGAATGTTACAATTACTATCGAGACCCCTGGCCTGGCCAGTGCGAATTGGCAGAACGCACGCGTGGAGAATGTTCGAGAAGCTCCCGTGTGTCGGAGAGACCTATGCGAAAGAGCAATCGCCCGCCGTCGATTACCTGCCTCTGCATTCGGAAGAGCCTATTGGTTTTCGTGTGCCTCGTGGGGGTTTGTCCGGCCGCGCTCGCTGGTGAGACACCGGCAGCGTTCGCGGTACCCAAAGAGATCCAGGCTGTGCTGACGGGGTACTGCGTGGATTGCCACGGCGCCTCCGGCAAGGGCGGTATCAGCCTGTCGAATCTAGAGACGCTCAAGCTGAATGAGCGGCTCGACACGCTGAATAAAGTCCAAGACCAACTGTTTTACCGGATGATGCCTCCGGCTTCGGCCGAGCATCCGGTCGCGAAGGAAGCGCGCGCCTTGAGCGAATGGGTTCGCGCCGAGCTGCGCCAGAACAAGGCTTCGAAACTCGACGACCGGCTGCCCTATCCCGACGCGGGAAACTATGTCGATCATGTGGTACTCTTCGATGGATCGAACCGAGATAAGCCATACACTCCATCGCGGCGCTGGCTGGTCAGCCCGCAAATCTTCCAGGAGCGCGTACTCGACGTCTTCAAGTTGGAAGGCAACGAACGAGAGCAGTTCAAGCGGACCGGCTTCTACGGCGTGACCAACCCGTTCGTGTTGCCCGACCATGCCGGGGTGCGCTATTACGACCTTCAGGTTCTCGATGGCGGCCATCTCCTGGTGATGCTCACCAACGCGGAGTGGATCGCCACAAAGCAGATCCAGGCCGGCCGGATCAAGTCGGGCGACCTGAAGGCAGGCGCGGCTGACGACCCGAAAGACAAGTGGCAACCGAAGACGACGCCGGCCGCATTCGAGACGATCATCTCCAAAAAAGATGCTCCGACGGACGACGAAATTCGCGCGGCCGTGCTAGAGCAATTTGAACGTGTGCTCCAGAGGAAGGCGACGGCGCGAGAGTTGAGCCAGTACCTCGAATTGACGCGGGGCGCGATCCAAGCCGCCGGCAACACCGAAGGGCTTCGGCAGATGCTGAAGACGGTCCTACTGGAATCGGAATTTGTCTATCGGCTGGAGTTCGGCGGCGGCAATGGAGACGAGTACGGTCGAAAACCATTGGCGCCGCGTGAAGCGGCATTTGCCATCTCTTATGCACTGGGCGATCGCGGCCCCGACGCCCGGTTGATAAACGCGGCGGATGAGGGCCGGTTGCTCACCCGGGAAGACTACCGCCGCGAGGTCTTGCGGCTGCTGGCGGATACCAACTATTACCGCGGCCAAGTCGATTCAGCGCTCAGCGGCATGCATATCCAGTCGCACGTTGCCTCTCATCCCAGGATGGTGCGCTTTTTCCGCGAGTTTTTTGGATACCCGGGCGCGACCAAGGTCTTCAAGGATGTGCCGCGAAGCGGAGGATACTATCAGAATCCTGATCGTGGCCACCTGGGCACGCCGGGGTGGCTGATTCAGGAAGCCGACGAGTTTGTGATGGGGCATCTCAACCAGGACGAACGCGTGTTTGAGAAGTTGCTCACCTCCGATCAGTTCTTTGTCTACCACAACCTGGATACGAAGACCGGACTTGCTTGCATTGCCGAGTGGAAGCGGGTTTACGATACACTCAAGGACACCGCCTGGAAGACGAAACCCGAACAAGTGATGGGCGAGCATTTCAAACTGCTGGCTTCCGCGAAGATCGTCGATGGGCGGGAAAAAGAACTTTGGAAGCAGAAGCGGTCGTTCTTGTCGTACATGTACTATTTTCAGGACACGTTCGGCCAGGGACGAACACCGTTCACGCGTGGACCGTTCACACATGGCTACACGTATGAGCATGCTCCCAGTTACAGCCTTCCGCCGATCCCTTCTCGCGGCAGATACACCGGAGTCGAAGCGGAACGCTACAAAGAGCCGAAGAATCATCCGCCGTACTGGGATTACCCGGTCGAGCAACCGTTTCAGATCGCCCACCGCAAGGGCATCCTCACACATCCCGCCTGGCTGGTGGCCTTCTCCGCCAACACCCACTCCGACCCGATCCGCCGGGGGCGCTGGATCCGCGAGAAACTACTGGCCGGCATCGTGCCCGATGTGCCCATCACCGTCGACGCCAAAATTCCTGACGACCCGCACAATGCCCTTCGCGAGCGGGTGCATTCGGTCACCCAGGCGGCGGCCTGCGTCAAGTGTCACAGCCGGATGAACCAGCTTGGATACCCGCTCGAACAGTTCGACGACTTCGGCCGCTTCCGCACGGTCGAAAGCCTGGAACACCCGGACAATCTGTTGCCCAAGCGCAATGGGACCGAAGCTGACGTGTACAAGACAAAGCCAATCGATTGCACCGGCAAGCTCGACGGCACGAGTGATCCCAAACTCGACGGCAATGTGACGGATGCCTTTGACCTCATCGACCGGCTGGCGAGTTCGGAACGCGTGCGGCAGTCGATCATCCGGCACGCCTTCCGATTCTTCCTGGGCCGCAACGAACTGCTGTCCGATTCGCAAACACTGATCGACGCCGACCGGGCGTATGTAAAAAGCGGCGGCAGCTTCAAGGCGGTGGTGGTCTCGCTGCTAACCTCTGACTCCTTCATCTATCGCAAGAAACTGGGGAACTGAACATGGCCACGCGCAGAGAGTTCATCAAGGCGGCCGCCGTCGGAACCGGAGCTTTTGTGGCGCCGCAGTACGCGACTGCGAAACCAGTCGAGCCGAAGCCGCCCATGCGGTTTATCTTCCTGCATCGCGGCAACGGGTTATACCCAAGCGTGTTGGTTCCCCCGTCGTTCACCAAGGGCGACGCGGAGAAGGAAGCCCGGAAGGAACCGTTGAACATTGACCTCGACAAGCACGACCTGCCCGAGTGGATGAGCCCGCTCGCGGCTCACAAAGCGGACATGACGCTTCTGCAAGGGCTGTCGGGCAAGATGTGCACGACCGGGCATCACACGTGGAGTTCATCGCTCGGGGTTTTCAAGGCCAACGAGCGACTCAGTTCCATCAAGTGGGCGACGGTCGATTTTGAACTCGCCAAGCTGTTCCCCTCGCCCATGGAGCACGTCGAGTTCGCCTGTTTCCCGCTCGGTGGCGGCAACGCACGCGGCACCCTGAACGGTATTGCGACTGGCTTCTCGGCGCGCGGCCCGCAACAGCCCAATTACGCTTTCGGCTCGCCCAAGATCGCCCTGCAGGAACTCTTCAAATCCGTCTCGAACAACAAGGACGTGCAAATCCAGACACAACTCTCGCGGAAATCGCTGGAGTTTTCGGCACTGAACGAAGCTCGGTTGGCGGAATCCGTGAGCGGGGCGGAACGCGCGAAAGTCCAAAGTTATGCCGATTCAATTGAAGCCATCCGTGAACGGGATCGCAAGGTGGCCCAGATGGGCGACGTCATCCGGCAGCACGCTCCCAAACTCGATCCGAAGTATTTGGCCGAGGATATCACGACCATCAATCGCCAACGCGGTCACGTCGAGGTTCTGTTGGCCGCTCTGATTTCAGGCCTGACAAATGTGGCCGCATTCACGGTGGATGAACTTGGCCACGAGTACACGGGGATCCAGGGCATTGAAGGCGAGAAGGTCAACCTCCATGACGTGGGGCACGGAAAAACCATCGCTGGGCTGGCTGCGGACGAGATCCGGCAACGCTGCTGCCGTCATCACATGGCACTGATCGACATCATCGCGGACCGTTTGAAGAAGGTGCCTGAAGGCAACGGCACGATGTTCGACAACACCATGATCTTCTATTTCCCGGACAACGGCGAAACCCACCACTCGCACGGCACGGAGTATCCCTTCGTCGTGCTGTCCGGCACGAACGCCAAGCTGAACATCCGCGGGCGGTACATTCGCCTCCCCAACTATGGGGCGACGGGGCACAAGACGCTCGGCAACTGGTACACCACGCTGCTGAACGCCCACGGCAATCCGCTCAAACACTATGGCGACTTCGACCCCGGCTTGGCGCGGTTCGGCATCGACCAGTCCGGACCGATCAAGCAATTCCACGCCTGATGTTCCAGCAAGGGATACACCGAAGGGCGATGGCGAAGCCGTGCGAGAACTAGCCGTCCGATGCGAATTAGTCGTGGAGATTATCGATGATCCCCTTGACCAAAAATCCTGATCGCTCTCGGTGGCGTTCTCACGGGTTGCACGGGGGCATCGTCGTCAGAGATTCCTTCTGGCCCGGAGGGATTCAAGTCACGCGTGGCGTCGTTTTTCAAAAGGCGAAACACTCATGCTGTTCGGCACCGCGGCCGATCCGTTTGAGCGGAAGAACCTCATCAACGACCCGAAGTACGTCAACGATGTTGCCGAGTTGAGCAAGAAGTTGCTGGCGCATATGAAGAAGACCGACGACCCGCAGACGAAGGCATTTGAAGCCGCGATCACCAGGAAGTAAGCCGAGCAACTTTACAACATCGCGACCGACGCCGCCGAGAATCGGAATCTGGCGTCGAAGAACCCCGAGATCGTCGCGCAGATGAAGGCCAAGATCGCAAAGTGGAACGCTACGTTGCCGTCGGAGTACACCAAAACAGACGACAAGGATTAGCCTTTTGCACCGAGATCAAGAGATCCCCCAACCGAGGAGACCCATGCTGTTCCGAATCTACTCCGCCATCACCGTGTTCATCGCGATGGCTGGCATCACCTTCGCCCAGGAAAACCCGCCGCCCCTCACCAAGCCGGACGACAAGCCCGGCGCCGCCGGCAAGCCCATCAAGGTATTCATCTTGATGGGGCAGTCGAATATGGTCGGCATGGGGGACATCGGCCCGGAGACGGCGAAGGGGACGCTCACGCACCTCACCAAAACCGAGAAGAAATACCCGTGGCTGGTGGACGGCGACAAGTGGACCGAACGGAAGGACGTGTACTACTACGACGCGCGGGTGAAGAAAGGAGCGCCACTCAGCCCGACCGCGAACAACGGCAAGGCGATCGGCCCGGAACTCGGGTTCGGCTACGTCCTGGGCCAAGTGCTCGACGAGCCGGTACTGGTGCTCAAATCGTGCATCGGTAACCGTAGCCTGGGGTGGGATCTGCTTCCGCCCGGCAGCAAGCAGTTCACCTTCGAGGGAAAAACGTACGCGGGCTACAAGGACACTCCTGACTCGTGGGTGGAGGGGCAGCCCAAGAAGGACGTGAACTGGTACGCCGGCAAGCAGTACGATGACGACATGGCCAACGCCAAGGGGGCGCTCAAGACCATCGCCCAATGGTATCCCGGCTACAAGGATCAGGGGTACGTTATCGCCGGGTTCGTCTGGTGGCAGGGGCACAAGGACACCGGCAGCGCCGCCCACGCCAGCAAGTACGAGGAGAACCTGGAACGGCTGATCGTCGGCCTGCGAAAGGACTACGACGCGCCGAAGGCCAAGTTCGTGCTGGCCACCGGGTGCGGCAGCACGGGCCGCGAGGGGCTGGGGCTGAAGATCGCGGAGGCCCAACTCGCGATCGGCGACACGAAGAAGTATCCGGCCTTCGTCGGCAATGTGAAAGCCGTGGACTCCCGCGACCTGTGGAGAGAAGCGGATGTATCGCCCAAGAACCAGGGCTACCATTACAACCGCAACGCGGAAACGTACTTGGAAGTCGGCCTGCGGCTGGGTTGGGCGATGGCGGAACTGATGAAGAAATAGAAATCGACCCTCGTTGAGAATAACAGGAGTTTTGCACGATGCGAATTGCCAGGATCTTCGCCCACCGGGTCGAGTTGCCCTTGCGTGAGGGAAACTACAAATGGTCAGGTGGCAAATCTGTCACCGTCTTTGACAGCACGATTGTCGGCGTGGAAACGGATTCAGGACATGTCGGCTACGGCGAGGTTTGCCCGTTGGGGCCGTTCTACCTGCCGGCCTACGCGGAGGGCGTCCGGGCAGGTCTGCGCGAACTGGCCCCGCACTTGATCGGGTACGACCCGCGAGAGTTGCTCAAGCTCAACTATCAGATGGATGCGGCTCTCAAAGGGCACCCGTACGTCAAGACGGGAGTCGATATCGCGTGCTGGGACATCCTCGGCCAAGTCACGGGCTTGCCCGTGTGCGTCCTTCTGGGCGGCCGCTTTGGCGAGAGTATCAGGCTTTATCGGGCCATCTCTCAAGAGTCGCCGGAGCGGATGGCGGCCAACGTCGCCCAGTATCGCAAGGATGGCTACACTCGATTTCAACTGAAGGTGGGCGGCGATCCCGATCAGGACATCGAACGGATTCGTCAGGTCCGGGCGATTCTTCAGCCGACCGATCGCCTCGTTGCCGACGCCAACACCGGTTGGACCCAGCATGAGGCGATGCGCGTCGTGCGTGCCGTGCGCGATCTCGACGTTTACATCGAACAGCCGTGCCTGACCTACGAAGAGTGCCTAGCCGTACGGCGGCACACGGACCACCCCTTCGTACTCGACGAGAACGTCGACGGAATCGACATGCTGCTGCGGGCCAAAGCCGATTTGGCCATGGACGTGGTCAACTTGAAAATCAGTAAGCTGGGCGGTCTCACGAGAACGAAACAGGTCCGCGACCTGTGCGTTTCAATGGGGATCGCCATGACACTCGAAGACAGTTGGGGCGGCGATATCACCACGGCAGCGATCGCACATCTGGCGCACAGCACGCCCGAACCGTTCCGTTTCACCAGCACCGACTTTAATAGCTATGTCACCGTGAGCACGGCGACAGGCGCCCCACTACGCGAAAACGGCTTCATGAAGGCCGGAACCGCACCGGGTTTGGGAATCGCTCCCCGCGTCGAGGTGATCGGCCCGCGAGTGCTGGAAGTCGCTTGATTACCACGATTATTTGTCCAGAATAATAGCCGTCTTCGCGAATCATTCTCCATGATCGAGCAACCATCGAACGGAAGCCTGAATGTACAACAGAAACTTCATCATTTGGTCTGTTGGGATGTTGCTCGCGCAAGCATGCGACCGAAGTCCGGTCCTCGCCGCGGATCCTCCATCGACCGAATCGCTTCTCACAATCGACCGCATTTTTG
>Ga0105048_10009571_pt1 | contig 15388 bp, 5 predicted proteins | sample MAT05_FD_78382 | JGI IMG/M metagenome (GOLD analysis project Ga0105048, IMG submission 78382) | Freshwater microbial communities from Lake Fryxell liftoff mats and glacier meltwater in Antarctica - MAT-05 | ecosystem: Environmental > Aquatic > Freshwater > Ice > Liftoff microbial mat | place... | reverse complement strand
GCAGATCGACGATGGCTGGCAAAAGGGCCGCACGGCGAACTCCGCCAGCGGCAAAGGTGCTTGGAACGGCTACTGGGATGCTGACCCTGATTTCTGGCAGCCGGACCCGGTCCGCCTCCCCCGCGGACTCTCTCCGCTGGTCGATGCCGCGAAAGCAAAGGGCATGAAGTTCGGACTCTGGTTCGGGCCGGATTCCAGCAATCACGCGGCGAATTGGAAACGCGACGCGGACCGCCTCATCGAGCTGCACCAAAAGGACGGGATCGACTACTTCAAGCTGGATTCGGTCAAGGCCACCACCATCGGCACAGAGCGGAACCTCCGGAAATTCTGGGACCGCGTGCTGGAGAAATCCGATGGGAAAATCGTTTTCGATCTGGATGTGACGGCGGAAATCCGTCCCGGTTATTTCGGAGGGATGGATGTAGGACCGATTTTTGTCGAAAACCGCTACACCGACTTCCACCGCTACTGGCCGCACCAGACGCTGCGGAACCTTTGGAAACTCTCGGAATACGTGGACCCGTTGCGGCTGCGCATGGAGTTTCTCAATAACACACGCAAGACCGAGATGTATCCCGGCGATCCGCTCGCCCCCGCCTGCTATCAGCCGGACTACCTTTTCGCCACCGTCATGTATTCGAATCCCTTGGGATGGTTTGAAACATCGAATCTACCGGAGGAATACATCAGTTCTGTTTCAAAACTCGCCCAAGTTTGGAAGCGCGAGCGCCCCGCCCTCTTCGCGGGAACCATCATCCCCATCGGCTCCGCGCCGGATGGTGTAAGCTGGACCAGCTTCGCATCTGTGGCCAAAACACGCAAGAGCGCCCTTGTCTTGATTTTCCGAGAGCTTAACGACCAAACTGAAAGCACGTTCGATCTGCCGCTCCTCACCGGAGACAAGCACCGGATCACCGTGCTCGCCGGTGAAGGATCGGCGGAAATCGTCGGCAACAGGCTCACCGCGAGCATTCCCAGTCCCCTCCGGTATCTGTGGCTGAAGGTGGAGGCCGCCGACTGATCATGGCAAAAGCTGGCCACCCGCCGCGGCCCTGTCCTTGCTCGGTCCTACGAAAGCAACACCGTCGCCGGCTGTCGGCATTGAGGAAGCCACCCCTTGGCCACCAGATGCATGTTTGCAAGCCGTCACACTTGAACTCACCCAGGTATGCCCGTCCGGATCATCTGATAGCCGCGCCCTTCCGCCGGCGGATTTCCCTCTGGCCCGAGCACAAAACACCTCCCTTTTCCCCGCCCTCTTGACTGCCCAACGGCTGTTTCAGGAACCTCCCGCAAAAAGCAATTTCCTAGCAGTCAGAGGTCTGTGATGACTTGGATCCCGAACGCTTTCATCGCCATCTGGCGCGGTTCCGAGGGGCCGATCCGGAGGCTGAAAGTGGTCTCGCCAGCGCGGTTATTGAGCAGGATCACATGAAGTTTTCCGGTTTCCAGATCTTCGGCAAGCAGGTGGTCGATGGAACCGCCGGTGGTGTTGACATAGCCATCGCGGAATACGAGTTTCGCCTTTCTGCCCATGACCACGCCCGGCGCGAAGCCGACGCTCTGTTGGGGGCCGACCTTGGGCGTGACGAAACCGCGCGGGAAGCGGACCGCCCCCGCCGAGCGGAACTCGGCCTCGGCGAGCAGGTAGTCGGAGATCCAGCCGATCTGCCACCAGGCGTGGTGGGGATAAGGGCCGGCTCCGGCGTTCACGGTGTTCCAGTAATAGGAGGCCACCGCAGTTTCCTGATGAACGAAGGCATCGCGACCGATGGCGGCGGAGCGTGCGAGGTCCAGGAAAATCGACTCACCAGTGATGGCGGCCATCCGCACGAACATTCCCGCGTGACTGGCGAGCAGAATAGGGCCGCGGCCATTGGCCGAGCCTAACAATCCGCCGTGTTCGAAGCTGAGTCCCACCTGAGAGATCTCCCATCCCTCCCGCTCCGCCCCCCCAGCGGTGACCTTCTCCCGGCCGGGAACCGGGTGGGTATAAATGGAGGCCACGTAGATCTTCGCGCAGGTGACGGCAGCATCGCGGTAGCGCGCCTCGCCTGTCGCAGCGTGCAGATCCAGCAGCGCCTGCGCTGTCTGGGCGGTGGCGAAGTCAGGCAAGTAGCGCATGTCGCCACAGACGCCGAGGAACTTTCCCTTGTTCACGCCGTTTTCGATGTACCAATCCGCGCCTCGCCGGGCAGCGGCGAGGTAGCGGTCCTCACCGAGAATCCGGTGGGCGACGAGCAGTCCGTAAAAGGTGGGGCGGAGATCGGGGATATCCTTGTAAACTTCCCTAGCGGTGCTGCGGTCATAGGCGACTGGCCAACTCCCATCCGGTTTCTGTGTGCGCAGCAGCCAGTCCGCGCCGATACGCAGGCGTTGTCTAAGGATCTCGTTTTCAGGTTCGAAAAGCAGGATGTTTCCCAGATCGACGAGCGTGTAATAGGTAACTCCGATGGGTTCGATGATCTCCGCCCACTCCTCGACCCAGCGCTTGGGCTTGGAGAGGTAATACTGTCCTTTGACCGCTCCGGCGAAAAATCCGGGCGCGGTTTCCTGCTGGGCCAGCTTGAAGTCAAGGGCGCGGGGAAGTTGACCGTCGAACAGCGGCGAATCCCGGAAGCACTTTCCGAACATCCACATCGCACCATAATCGGCATTCTTCATGGCATCGGCATCGGCTCCTTTTACCGCCCCAAGGTAGGCCTGCGCGCCGATTTGCAGTCCTTTGTAGTCCTCCACCCGCCAAAGGGATGTCTGCGGGTGGGTGACATAGGCGTGCATGCGCTCCACCCGCCGCGAGAGCGGTTCCTTCGATTCGCGCAGGGCGAGGCCCTTTTGCAATTGATAGACATTCGAGGCGGCGTGCTTGAGCGCTTGGAACCATCCGCCGGAAGTGAGACTGTAGCGGAATGAAAGGCGAATGGTCTCGCCGGCCTTCAGTGCAGATCCCGGCTGGCCCAGCACCGGTTTATAAAGCGTGGGCGAAAGCTCGCCCGCGCGGTTCCGGTGGGAAAGCCCGAGCTGCCAATCATGCTGGCGGGACACCGCGCCCACCCACGGCTGCCTGCCCTGTCCCGGCTCCGGGATGATGGAGAGGGTGATTCCGTTACGGGTGCTTACCAGCGGGCACAAGGTGGAGGCGGTGCGTTCCCGGAAGATCACCGGCCGGGACGGAACACCATGGCCGTAGGCATAGCTCAAGGCCATATTTCCCCCAATTTCCGAACCTTGGAAATACCCCGGAACGGAAGCCCAGGTGAACCCGTCATCCGGAATCGTGGCGAGGGTGGGCGTGGCGAGCGAATAGAACCCGTCCCGGCGTGCGCGGAATTCATGGGTCACGCGAACATCGCCGGAGAACTCCGGATCCAGCGACCAGGTGGAACTGTAGTCTCCTTCATCCAGAGTGATTTTGAAGTGCACGCTGGCGTTCTCCAGTCGGGAGGCGTTGTTTGGAAAAAACCGGATGGCCCGGCCGGCGGTGTTTAAAGCCACTTCGCTACGCCCGGCCTGCCAGGCATTGGTGAGGAATTCGTGGTCCTGCTGGATGTCGCTGCCGTCGGGCAGTTTAAATTCCTCGATCGGATGAACGGCATCCGGCTTCGTGGCGGAATAGATCAAGGTGACTTCCCCGGACGGAGCGCCCACCGCCACTTGGTTTTTGCCGTCCTTGAAATCGAGACTTTGCAATTGCCAGCCGCGGTCGCCCTGCTCCCAGCGCAGGTGCAGGCGGTCGTTGCGCAGGCTTATCTCCGCCTGTGTTCTCGTAAGGAAGAGGGCGATAAGCAATGGTGTGCGGAAAAGATTCATGGCGATTTGTCCGCAAGTCCGACGCCGGTCACCACGAAGTCGGCGTGGATTTCCGTCAGGCGGAGCGGTCGGCGGTCGGTTGGAGATGCTAGATTCACGGAAGATCGGCGGAAGCCGGCGGGCAAACATCGGAAGGCTAATTCCCCGCAGATTTGCGATGAGGATCAATCAATCGATGGAATGGATGGTGCGACCGAAAAATTCCGAGAAATCCCAACACTTCGCAATCTTAATTTTGCGCACTTGATCAGTTCTGTCTTAATAAATCTTATTTTGAATTTCAGTATCATTCTTGTTAATAGAATTGCGATCTGGATTGGATGGATACAGGCCGTTATCGGCGGAAACCTTCACCGATATCGAAGCCCTCGCAGGCACCTGCCACAAGGCCGCCTGGCAGCCCTGCGGGATCACCATGGGCTGCACCCGCGAACACCGCGCCAGACTACTTCTTCCGCAACAACCGTCCCAAGAAACTCTGGCTGCGCGTGCTGCACCGCAACACCGGGCCGATGCTGTGCGGCATCGAAATGCCGTCGCAATACACTGCTGGCCTTAACTTCAACAGCCCCGAACGCGCTCTGCCGTTGCGCGCCAAGCAGCTTTAAAGTCTCCGCGACGTCCTGCGCGAGGTGCAAGGTCTATGCGATAGAACCTTTGCGGGTGGTGTTGCCTCATATCCCTGAATCCGCTTGCCAAAACCATGAAACAACTTTTTCCTTCCTCCCCTATGCCCATGACCAAACAAATTTGTCTCCGCCACCCTTTCGTGTTGCTCTGGATCTGGTTGTGGATTGCGGGGAGCGGTTGTGCGGCCCTGGTGAGGCCGCTGCCCTTGTTGCCGGGGGACGATGCGAGCGTGGATTATCAACTGCGGGTGGACGGCAAGGAAGTGCCGGTGGCTTTCGGGAAATTCAACGGTGGGCATAGGTTTCATCATGCATCCTTCGAACTCGAGGGGAAATCCGAGGTGAGGCTGCGCGCAAAGGGTCGTCAGAACGTGCGGGTGGTTCCTATCCGGCAAGGGATTGAGGTGAGGCGCGAGGGCGAGGATTTCGTGTTTACCATGGACGGGGCGCTGAAACTGGTGGTTTACGCGGAGGGCTTGCGGCCGCTCCTGCTATTCGGGCTACCACCGGAAAAGGATGTGCCGAAGGAGGGCGATCCGGGTGTTCGGTTCTTCGGCCCGGGGGTGCACGAGGTGGGTGAGCTGCGCGTGGAGAGCGGCCAGACAGTCTATCTCGCGCCGGGCGCGGTGGTGAAGGGGAACCTTTATGCGTTTGAGGCCGAAAACGTCACGGTACGTGGTCGTGGATTGTGGGACGCGCGGGGCTTCACGAGCTTCGAGAGGAAAGTCCTTGGGATGTTGTTCGAGAGGTGCCGGCGTGTGAGAATCGAAGGAATCCAACTGAGAACCGGAGATTGGTGGCAGTGCAATTTCCTTCTGACCGACGGGGTCCAGATTGACCACTTTCAGACGCTGAGTTTCGGAAAGAACAACGACGGGGTGGATGTGGACGGAGTAACCGGTCTGGTGATCAGGGATTCATTCATCGGCTGCGGCGATGACGGATTCGGATGGCATGCGGTGGATGCGGTGACCAACGGCGAGCCGCCGAGCCGCGACTTGCTGGCGGAGCGATGCGTGATCTGGAACGAATACGCCGGCAACGGACTGAGGCTCGGTGCCTCGATGGAGACTTCTGTATTCGAAAACGTGACCTTCCGTGACATCGACGTCGTCAATGTCTGCAAGGGCGGCTTTGCGATCATGTCGGACCACTCGGACTGGGCCGTCCTGCGCAACGTGCTCTTCGAGAGGTTCTACAATGAATCCGACCGGCCGCTGATGTTCCTCTCCACTAAAAAGACGCGCTATTCAAACAACACCGGCTACCGCGACGAACGCGGGAAAATTCGCGACCTGTATTTCCACCAGGTGACCTCGATCCATCCCCGGGCGAAACTGGAAGGCGCGGACAAGGAGCACGGGATATCGGACGTATATTTCACTGCCTGTGAGCTCGGCGGAAAACCGTTGGAATCCGCGAATCAACTTACTACGAACCAATTCGTGACGGGCCTGCATTTCCCGGCACACTTGCCGGAGCGGAGGATCCATCCAGTCGAGTTGCCCCTGGGCCGCTCGCCCGCAGAACTGGTGATGGATGACGGAACCGAAGGCTTCGGTGCCTTCGGCGGAGACGGGCTTTCCGTGGTGGAAGGTGTCAAGGGGGCGGAAGGCGGCACGGTGCGGCGGTTCAAGAAACTAGGCTGGGGCCATGGAGCATGGTACCAACCGAAACTGGAAGGCCGCTATGAGATTTCGATCCACTGGGTGCCAATGGAGGGCATCGGGGACAAGACGCCGTGGACCGTATTTCACAAAGGAGGCTACCGGACGCGGGTGTTTGCGCGGGATACGAAGGCGGGCTGGCAGTCGCTCGGGCAGTTTGACCTGGATGCTTCCAGCTGGGTCCGGATGGTTGATCCCCACTATCAAATCTCGGACGGTGAAGCAGTAGCGGATGCCGTGAGATTTAGCAAAGCTCCGTAACGGCGGCTCTCGCGAATCAAAGTGTGAGGGGCTCCCTCCTCCAGCCGGTCGTCTATTCAGAACACCTCGCCGCGCCTTGGACTCCCGCCTCGCCCCGTCCGGGCGTGAAACGACAAACCGCCGTGTAGCTCGTCCCTTGCACGCCTGCGATCAGCATGTTCGTCGTGGAAAGACGGTCCACCGACACGCTCGCGGTGGATGATGCTGTCATGGTGAACGCGCTTCGCTTTATCCGGGAAAACCCCGGGCGGCTGATGAATGTGGCCGGCGTCGCGAGGCAGGCGGGGAGGTGGCCTTGCACCGGCTGACAGGTTCAGTGATCGCAGGTGGCAGTGGCGCCTCCCGCTTCACTGCGGATGGCGTGGCTGTTTCAGGAACCTCCCGCCAAAAGCCAATTCCTGGCAATAAAATTTCTTGGCAAAGCGGGTTGGAAAGCTACGTTCGCGGCAATTGAAACTTGTCGTGAAACCTCTAATTCCCGGCAAATTCCGGCGTTTTACGCAATCTTCTCCATTTTAGAATTTCGATTTCCAGCGTTCCAACTTTATCCACCCCTCTTTTTTCCCCGTAACCCTCATTTCCCCGCCCTTAGGTCCGACCCAACGGTTGCTTCAGGAGCCTCCTGTAAAAAGCTATTTCCTAGTAGTAACAAGCTGATGAAAACAAGCCGCCCGCTGTCACCTGCCTGGCAACTTCCCAAGTTGGCCGGGTTTTTCGCAGCTTGTCTTTTGCAGATCCACGGGGCGGATGCCCAGGATCGCAATATCGTGATGAACATCGTTTATCCTTCCGCCGCATTCGCCAATGTGCCGCCGGGCGGCGATCTCACGCACGCTAGCGGCGGTCCCATGATCAACATCAGGTCGGCACCGTATTCGGCGAAGGGGGACGGGGTGACCGACGACACCGCAGCCTTCAAGGCCTGCATCGAGGATTTGCTGGACCATGTGGTGGAGACCGGCGGCCTGACTGGGACCGGGCACGGTTTTTCGATTTACATCCCGAGCGGCACCTATCTGGTTTCGGACACCCTGATGCACACCTCGACGGTGGATTTTTCCCGCTTTCGCCTCGTCGGCCAGAACCGGGTCAACACCACGATCAAGCTTAGGAACAACTGCCCGGGGTTCGGGACAGGCGCGCAGAAGCCGGTGCTCACCACTTATAACATCAAGGATACGAGCCCGGGCGCAGGCGGATTGATGTGGGGCAACCAGATCCGCAATCTCACGGTCGATGTCGGCTCGGGAAACCCAGGTGCCGTCGGGGTGGTCATTATTGGCGCAAACGCCATGGCGGTGGACAATCTGACCATCACGGGTGCGGGCTGGTGCGGGTTGTGGTTGCCCAAGGATTCCCAGCAGGGACACCTGTGCGATATCACGGTCGATGGCTTTGAAACGGGAATCCGGACCGAGCATGTGGCGGAATCCAATCCCGTCTTTGAATATGTCACGCTCCGCAATCAGACTGTGGCCGGGTTCCACATCTCGCGCAGCGCCCCATGCATCCGCAAGCTGAAGAGTGTCAACACCTGTCCGGCGGTCAGTGTCAACGGCGATGGCGCACATTGTGTGCTGCTGGATTCCGAGTTGACGGGAGGCGGTGCCGCCAGCCCGGCGATTCGGATGACCAATTCCAGCAAACAGCAGCTTTTCGTCCGCAACGTGGCGGTTTCCGGCTACTCCGTAAGCATCGAAAAGGATGGCTCGGCCGCCGCGACTGGCGCCATTGACGAGTGGCGTTCCGGTGCCGTTTTCCGCATCAATAACAGCACCCCGGCCAAGTCGTTGAACCTCCCCGTCGAGGAGGCCCCGCTCGTTCCTTGGGCAAGCAATCCCGCCGACTGGGCCAATCCCGATAGCTACAGCGGCAGCGATTTCCAAAAGCTTCAGGCGGCGCTCAATTCCGGCAAGCCCGCCATTCTGCTGCCCCGCTATTTCTTCACTGCGGCGACCGACATCCTGACGATTCCCGCCACGGTGAAACAGATCGACATGATGCACATCGACTCATGGCTGTGGGGCGGCTTCAGGCTCAACGCGGCATCAGCGACGCCATTGTTCATCGAGAACACCGGCGGCAGAAAGCCGCTGATCCGGGTCAACGCCCAGCGCACGGTGGTCGCCCGGTTCGGCAGCCTGCAATACCAAGTGGAGACAGCGGCTCCGGTAACGGCGCATTTCCAGAGCATCGGGGTGCTGGCGAACGGGCATCGGACGAATTTTTGTCCTCCCAATGCGACGATTTATGGCCGAAGCATCAACGAGGAGCGATGGGATCCCCCGGAAAACTGGCTTGTGAACGGCGGCAAGATGTGGGTCATGGGCTTCAAGGCGGAGGGCGACCAGACCGTCTTCCGGGTCATCAACAATGGTTTTCTCGAAGTGCTCGGCGGCTACGTGAACTTCGCCGGCAGCAGTGATCAGCAGAATCCGGATATCCTCAACGAGGCATCCAATGTCAGCTACATCGGCACGAACTTCATGTTCCGCACCCATTGGGAAGGGATCTACGAAATCCGCGGCGGCGTGACCACCAAGCTTCGCAACGACGGGCGATTCCCCGTGCGCATCACGGGTAGCAGCAACAACTACTTTGTTCCGCTCTACGTGGGCTATCAGGCGGGGAGCCAGGCAGCGGCTCTTTCCTGGGATCCCGCCGCCAGCAGCGGTCTGGCATTGGGGGGATCGACGGCCGCCGCTGCCACCGAGTGGAAGACAGCAGGTGGAAACATCTGGTGGAACGGCACCAGCACTACCGGATGGGATAACGGCAACAACGCCACCTTTGCAGGCACCGCTGGCACCGTCAGACTGGGCAGCGTCATTTCCGCAGGAACCCTGCAGTTCGACACCGCCGGCTATGTCATCGACATGAGTAACTCCGCCAACAGCGCCGCCAATAACCTGACTCTCACCGGCCTCTCCGGGGCGGCGGCCACCTTTCGGAATTCCAATACCAATTCCGGCAGTCTGACCCTGAGCATGGCTGCCGATACCGTCTGGGGCGGGACGATTGGAAATGGTGGCGATCGCCTGAATGTCACCGTGAACGGCGGCAAGGCGCTGACGGTGAACTCGGTCCTTCGAAATGGTGGGGCCTTCCAGCAGGCCCTGAACATCCATGGGGCTGGCACCAAACTGACCCTGACTGGCACAGGCAGCACCTGGGCGTCCAACTTTGTGAGTGTGAATACCGGTGCCACCCTCGATATTGGCACGACGCCGACGTTCAATGCGCGCGCTTGGACGCTGGATGGGACATCCACCATTACCGGGTCCACCGGGAGCCGCCTCCTCGACGGCAACCCCAACAGTGGGTCCAATTTTTCCGGCAAATTGACGGGTGCGCTGGCAGTGGAGACATCGGACACCGCCAACGCCATGACCATCAGCGGATCGACCAATGACTACAGCGGCGGGACTTTCCTAACCGGTATTGGTGGTTCCGTGATCGTGGGCGGTAACTCCGCTTTGGGGACCGGTCCGGTTTCCATGAGTAGCACCAATGGCCGCATCATGTTCCGATCCACCGCGCCGTCCATCGGGGCGCTCTCGACTGCCTCAGCGACCAACAATATCAACCTGGGTAACGCGGCCGTGGCACTTACCGGAACCTGGCTCGCCAACTCCAACGCCATTACCCTGACCTCCGGAACCACCAGCGGATGGGTCATCGGTCAGGTCGTCTCTGATGCCGGGGGCAACGGCCTTGTCGCAGGATCCTACGTTACGGGCATTACCAACGGAACACAATTCACGATCAACGTTAACACCACCGGAGCTGGGACCAACAAAGCACTGACCTCGGCCGCTGTGGTGACCAACCTGAACATTGGCACTCTTAATACTGCCACAACCTATGCTGGCGTCATCCGTGGGTTATCCTCAGCAAGCGGCGTCAGCAAGTCCGGCACCGGCACATTGACCCTTGGCGGCGCGAACACCTACAACGGCAACACCACCGTCGTCGCGGGCGCCCTCACTATTTCCTCCTCCGGAGAACTTCGATTCTACCCAGCCGCCAACGGCGTGAGCAACAAACTCACCGGCACAGGTGCCGCCAACCTCAGTGGTTCACTCAGTCTCAACCTCGCCGCTGCCGCGGTGGCCCACGGCAACGCATGGACTCTGGTGGATGTCACCACCCGCAGTTACAGTCTTGCGGGAATATCGAGCGTGAATCCGGCGCTCGTTTTCACGCGTTCGTCAGGGGTATGGACCGCCGTGGACGGCAACAGGATCTGGACGTTTACCGAGTCGAACGGCGTGCTGTCGCTCGCTCTGACGGCGGCCGGAGGTTACATCACGTGGTCCGCCACGCACGCTGGCAACGGGGACCCCGGTGCTGATTCCGACTCAGACGGTGTTAAAAATGGCATCGAGTACTTCATGAATTCTATCGCTCCAGCCACCACCGTCCTTCCTGGGCTGGATCCTACGAATACGATCACCTGGCCGAACGGCGGTAAAATTCCCGGCTCCGGCTATGGCACGCAGTTCGTCGTGCAAACCTCGGTTGATCTGGTGGAATGGGCGGTTGTTCCCGTTGGCAGCCTCGTGAGCAACACCGACGGCCCCGGGGGAGCCGTCGCCTACAAGGTGACCGCTCCGGGCAACCAATTCGTCCGCCTCAAGGTGACCCCGATTCCCTAAATATGAAAAAACCAATCACCCCATGACAACTTTACGAATCCTTTCCATCCTATCCTTGGCGGCTTTGTCGAGAACCCGCTGACCGCGGAACAACCCCTATCTCGCCGCCCTCCGGTCCGACCCAGCGGCCGTTTCAGGAGCCTCCCGCCAAAAGCAAATTCCTGCCAGTGAAGCCTTAGACGCCCTGCGTATGAAACGCACAGAGGGTGCGGTATCCCCGGAAACGAGCATGATGGTGGAGGCCCACGGGTTTTGTTGGGCGAAACCTACGGTTTGTTCAAGCGGAAAAGCGCTGGCGGATGCTCATCGCTGCTTTGGCGGGGTGTAGGTCTGGTAAAATTTCCGGATGAGGAGCTGGCCGTGACCGCGGGGATCGGGACTGATGAAAACGGTGGTGCGGCGGATGTCGCGGTGACCCCATTGGGAGGTATAGACTTCTTTCCCGTCCAACGCGATGCGGATGTCCAAGTCGCGGACGGGATCCCCGCCGGAGAGCCGGATGATGCCGAGGCGCTGGGGAGGGATGGCCGGGTGGAGGGTTTTGTCAGTGGCGATCTGGAGCTTTGCCGGGGTGAGGTTAAAAACACGGTAGGCTCCGGGGGGGAAGTCAGCGACGGAGTTGTTGATGGCCCTGATGTCCATTTTCCCCGGGGAAGCGGGCAAAGGGGTGAAAAGGAGAAGGACGGAGGAAATCCCGGGCGGAAGTTTTGCAATGCCAAGTGGCTCGGGTCTTTTTTCCGGAGGAAGAGTGAGAGCCGCTTGATCCGCGTAGAATGTGATGACGGCAGGCCCGGTGTATTCCTCGGGTTCTGTCAGTCCGCTTTCGTAAACGTCCATGGATTTCACGCCTTCTGCCGAGGCATAGACGAGTCCCTTGATATTTCCGCTCCAGCTAAGGGTCACAATCTCGCATTTTACGGGTTTTTCATCGGCGGCGAGGGCGAGGGCGGTAGTGAAAGCGAGGATCAGGGGAACGAAAGTCATAGGTTAGATGTCTTGAAGGGAAAGCCAGCGAAAGGACTCAAGGGAGAACTTGCGGCCGAAAGGGCCGCCGGGATGGGTGAGAGTGCTGGGAGCATCGAACACGACGGGCGAAGCGCCCGGGGGCTTGGTGGGATCGAAGGGTGCGGGAAGGCGCTGGACGACAGCCTCGCACCATGCGCGCGCGACGACATCGCCGTTTTTGTTCCGGGCATCGCCGTAGGCACGGATGGTGAACGTGTCGGAGCGGACGGTAAGCTGGGGGGCGAGGGCCTGGAGAATATCACCCTGAAGGAGGTATCCGGCGTTTCCGACCGCTTGGGAATAGCCGGCGAGGATGGGTTGGAAATCGCCGCTGAGGTTGGAGGTTTCCTCGGAGACGTCGGCAGGGATGTCCGCATTGATGGTGGCAACGTCGGAATCGAGGGCGGCCTGGAGGGCACCGCTCTCGCGGATGTCCCGTTGGGTGGAGACCGTGGTATTGCCGCTCGTGGTAAGTGAGCGGTTTACGAAATCACCCATGGAGCGGAAGGGGCCGCGGGCACGGACCTGGTTGACGATTTCCACGGCTAGCTTGTCGAGCTGGCCAGCGGTGAGGGTGAAATAGCCTTTCCAGAAATCGTCCTTTTCCCCGGGGATGCGGGAGAAGCGGGGGAAGGAAACGCCACCGGTGTTTTTCCAGCTTGTGGCACCGTTCGCGACGGCATCAAAGGTGGGAACCTCATGGTCTGCCATGCCTGCAAGGACGGCGCGCCAAGCGGCGACGGAGGTGGAGTTTACGTTAAAGGCTCCTTCGATGGCGATTTTCCCGGGCAGCTCGTCGATGGTTTTCGGAACGTCCGGGGCGATGTAGGCGGTCTTTTCGGCACTGGGAATGAGAAATGTGACGCGTGAGTTCGGTGCGGGCTTTTCCCCGGATGTCATTTCCTTGAAAGCGGGGGGGGGAAGGCGCCCGGCGTCCGGAGAAAGGCCGGAAAGGAAATAGGTGTCGAAGAGAGCCTCGTTGATGATGCGGGAAGTGTCATGGACGGTGAGCGGGATGGCTCCGCTAGTTCCGCCGAGGAAGTTCGTATTGATGTCCTTGTCCAGTGTGATGCGGGGGTTCGCGTAGGAGTTCCCGACGATGAAGCTGGGTTCGTAATTGTAGCGGGCGAGCGTGGCGTGCTGGTAGCTGCCGAGGGAGAGGGGTGGTACCTGGGGCACGTCAAACACTACGATATGGGTCTGGGAGAGGTTGCCGTTCTTCATGCGGTAACGGTTCCCTGTGGTATCGGCGATGGGCTCGCCGTTGCCCTGGAGCTTGCCGCGACCGTTGGGGCCGTCGCCGATGAAGGAACTGATGCAGGTCATGCCGGTGCCGTTGACGGAGCCGTCCCAGCGGGAGTTGGCGACGCAGGCGCGGATATTTGAGTCGATGAGGTTGCGGATGGCCTGTTTGGGCTGGCCGGGTTTCTCATCAACGATGGTGGAGCGGAGACTGAAGGACCAGGTGGCGATGGGCTGCGGGCTGGAAAGCAGGGTGGTGGAGTTCATCGGGGGAAGATCGTCGACCTCCTCCGGGGTGATGCCGGAGACCCCCGGTTGCCAGAAATTCGTGGTTCGGAAGTTGCTGACGTTGGTCTGGTCCTTGCCGGATGCGCCAGGCTTGAGGGTCAGGAAATTTCCTGCGGAAGCCGCATTACCAAAGGCTCCGTGGGTGCCTTCAGACAAGGAGACCTTATTAACTTTGACGGATGAACCGGGGGGAAACTGCCATTCCTTGAAAACGCCCGGACTCGCTTCGATGATAGGGAGTATCATTTCCGCAGCACCCTTCTCGCCCCATTTCGGGCCCACGCGGATGGTCGCACCGCCCTTTTTCCGATAACCGGCGGATTTCAGCCGCACGGGCGTATCCAGGGAAAACATCCGGTACTCCCCGGGCTGGAGATCCGCAAGAGGGCTGACGACGAGACGGATGAACTCGGAATCCCCGCTGTCTCCGTACCAGTCGTTGAGTTTGATCGTGTGGTTCTTCCCGTTGATCGTAATGTCGAAGATGGGTGACATTTCCCAGTCGATCCGGTAGGTGTTCGCTTTGAACCTAATGTTGTAAGGGTTCCAGAGTCCGAACAGAGGCTTGAACTCAACAACTGCGCGGTGCATGGGAGGATTCGAGCCGGGAACCGCTTCCGTCCGGAGGCGGTAGCCCATCTGGACGCGGGCCATGACGGGGGAGAGAAAATTGTTGGTGTGCTGGGAGTCGTTGGCGAAGGTGCTGGTGCCCTCCTGGTAGTCCGTGTAGGGATTCCAGGTGTTCTTGCGCATCTGTGCGTTTACCGACGGGTAGGGGAAGACGATGTCGGCGGTGCCGCTGGCGTTGGATTCAAAAAGCCTGTGGAAGTAGCGAAGGGTCCCCCAGTTCGGGCCTGTCTTCTTTGTTTTAAGGAAGAACTTATTGGAAATGAAGAATTTCTCCGGAGCGGTGAGGGAATCGAAGCCACTGACTTTGATTTTAGCTACTCCGGTTCCAAGGTGATTAGGACCTCCGTCGATTGTCTGATTGACTGGCATGGCACCGAACCAACGCTGGAATACGGCATCGCTCTCGAAGGCCTGCGTGAGATCCCGTTTCAGCCCGCCGTTTTTCACGTCCACCAGCAGGCCGCGGCTGTTGGGGGTGAGCGAATGGAAATAGGTTTTCGGGAATTCCTTCGCGGCGGTGGCGACGGGTACCCCTGGGGGGGGGGGTAAAACGAGTCCCCCCTGGGCGAGGGTTATGGCGCGCTCGGCGTTGGCGTTATCGGCCGGCCATTTGCTTTTCAGATCGTCCGAAGCGTAGCGGGTGGAGTTGCTCTGGGAGATCACGGAGGCGAGCTGCCTGTTGGGGAAACCTCCGTTGTTCGAATAGGGGTTCTTGGTATTAAAACGGGCTTTCACGCCCTCGTCGGCGGCCCACCATGCGTATGCGCCTTGCTGGGGCCCGGTAAGCTTGACGAGAGGTGCGCGGACGTTCTGTCTAGGGTCCGCCGGGTTCTCGAAGAGTGCGGCGGAGTCCTTTTCCGGGAGGACGGTATCGGGCTTGCGGTAGCCGGCAGGCTGCGAGGTGGGTTGGGAGTCGAGGTCGATGTTGGATCGTTCGTTGCCGCTGACAAGGAATGCAGGCTGGCCGCCCCGGGAGTTCCAGACACCGGTCCAGGCGGGGTTAGGTGAGGATTCGTTAAGCAGATCCGCCCGCGCAGTCACGCGCTGATCGGGTCCGGCGTGTTTCTGCAGCTCGGCGATTGCCAAGGAGAGGGCCATCCGGGCGTTGGCGCGTGCGGTGGCGAGATCGCTCTGGATGCCGCCCGTGCGGAGCGCGACACTTGAAAGCGAAAGAAGCCCGAGGGCAAGGATAACG
>Ga0105048_10009569_pt1 | contig 15390 bp, 9 predicted proteins | sample MAT05_FD_78382 | JGI IMG/M metagenome (GOLD analysis project Ga0105048, IMG submission 78382) | Freshwater microbial communities from Lake Fryxell liftoff mats and glacier meltwater in Antarctica - MAT-05 | ecosystem: Environmental > Aquatic > Freshwater > Ice > Liftoff microbial mat | place... | reverse complement strand
ATCCCGCCACCGTTTCGCGTTCAATCCTAATCTTGGCCAGCCGCTCCTCGGCTTCTGACACGAGCGCCGCGCTGTGCTTCTCCGCTTCTTCCGTGATGGCCTTCGAGCGCGCCTCGGCGTTGTCGAGAAGGTCCTTGGCCTTGTGCTCGGCGGACTCGCGCACCCGCTTCGCTTCGGCCTGCGACGCGGACTCGAGGTGCGCGGCCTCCTTGCGCTTCTCATCGGCCTGACGCACGGCGTCGGCCAACTGTGCCTGCGCCTCGTCGAGGTATTTCTGGGTCTGGCCGGTGGCATCCTGGTGACGGGCGAGGAAGCCCTTCTCGGCTTCGTCCTGGCGAGCCGCGATCGCGAGCTCCAGATCGTTGCGGGCCTGTTCGGCATCTCGCGCGAGGGTAGTGCGCGTCTCGTCGGTCTCATGCTGCAGCGCCGCCCGCGTGGTTTCGGTCTCGCTGGCAAGTTCTGCACGCTGGCGTTCGATGTCGCGCGCCAGATCGGTGGTCTGCTGCTCGATGTCGTGGGCAAGGGATGCTCGCGCCTGGCTGATCTCGGCCTGCAGCGCCGCGCGCTTCTGCGTGATCTCCGCGTTGAGGGTCGCACGTTTCTGCGCCATGTCGGCGTCGAGTGCGGACTGCGCCTCGGCCATTTCCGATTCGAGCTGGTTGCGGGCAGCTGCCGTGTCCGCTTCCAACTGGTTTCGGATGCTGGCAGTGTCTGCCTCGAGTTCGTTACGTGCCGTCGCGGTGTCAGATTCCAGCGCGGCTCGCGCCGTGGCGATGTCGGTCTCGAGCGACTGCCTCTGCGCAGCGCTCTCCGTTTCGAGCGTGTGGCGCTCGGACGCGATCTCGGCGGCGAGCGCCGCACGACCGGATTTGACCTCGTTCTCGAGGTCAGCGCGCGCCTTCGTGGTTTCTGCTTCTAGCTGGGCTCGCGTCGATTCCGTCTCGGCGGTGAGGGCGGCCTGCGCGGCTTCGGTCTCGGCCTGCTGCTTGGCGCGCGCCGACTGGGTCTCGTTGGCCAGTTTCTCGGCCGCCGCCGCGGTGTCTGCCGCGAACTTCTCGCGCCACGCCTTCTTTTCGTTCGCGAGCTCCTCCCGCGCGGTGGCGACTTCGGCGGCCAGTTCGGCGCGGCCGGTCCCCAGCTCGCGACCAAGATCTGTGCGGCCCTCCTCGAGGTCGCGCGCCAGATCGGCACGCAATGTGGCGTTCTCGTTCTCGTAGTTTGCACGCCCCAGCTCGGAGTCGCGGGCAAGTGCAGCCGCGGCCTCGCGGGCTTCCGCTGCTTCGCGGTTGGCGGTGACGCGAAGCTCGGCCGCCTCGCGCTCGGCCTCCGCACGAACTGCGGCCGCCTCGCGCTTGGCCGTCGAGCGGGCTTCGGCGGCCTCGGTTGCAACGGAGCCGCGGATCGCCGCGGCCTCGCGCCCCGCGTCCTTCGTGAGCACCTCGGCCTCGGCGCGAGCGCGTGACGTGAGCCCTGCGGCCTCTTCGGCCGCATCGGCAAGTTGCTTCGAGGTACGCGCGGTCGCGTCATCCAGGATCTTCTGGGCGTCGGCTGCCGCGTCGGAGCGCTGCTTATCGACCTCGGCTCGTACCCCAGCGCGCAGCTTTTCGGCGTCGATGTCGGCCTGGCTGATCAGGCGAGTTGACTGTTCTTCGGCCACGCGAAGGGTGTTCTCGAGTTTGGTTCCTAACCCGCTATAGGTGGGACTGCCGGTCTCGTCGAGCTCCGCCTGGAGGTCTTCGTTGACCGCGAGCAGACGCTTGACTTCTTTTGCCGATTCTGTGCGATCGGCGTTGGCCTTGATCAGGTCGCGACGCATCTCGTGGATGGCCTTGTCGACCTCATCTTTGCGGTAGCCGCGCATTTCGGTGCCGAAATCGGTGTCGTCAGCGGCCATGATTTCTCCTTGGCGAGTTGGGGGGAATTCTACGAGTTTACGCATAATCTCCCAGCCCTTTCCCAGTGCCTTAGTTAGGGTCGCGAGCACGACATCCGGTATTCTTGAACGTCTTTGATGTTGCCGCTTCCGAATATTTCGGGAGCTCCTCCTCTCGTCCCTAGTGCGAGCGCCCGCCCGTGAAGTAAAGCAACGGTGCGGCGGAGGGTGCCGAGACTCACGCGGGTAGTGAAGTCGGCGGGGCAGCACGAAAGGAGTAATTCGTGCGGTTTGTTCTCGCAATTGTCAGCTTCGTCGTCGCGGCCCTCATGATCGGCTTCGGCATCGCGCAGCGCACCATCCTCGCTGCACCCGACGAGATCGCTTTGTCGACCACGGTGGCAACGGATGCCCCGGTGACCGTGATCGAGGGAAACACTCTCAATGCGTTCCCGGGTAGCCAGACGCTCAGCGTTGAGGGGTCCGGCCAGGTTTTCGCCGCCTACGGACGAACCTCCGACGTGCTCGCGTGGATCGGTGACACCGACTACAACCTCGTGACGATCGACCCGGAGCAGGGTGTCTTCACCTCTGAGTTGGTTGCCGGCGCCGAGTCAGAGGTTCCCGACCCGAACGGGTCCGACCTGTGGCTCGACGACTACGTCAAAGACGACAGCCTTGCTCTTACGGTCAACGTGCCCGAAGATGTGTCGTTCATCATTGCCTCCGACGGCATCGAGCCTTCGCCCGCGGAGATCACCGTCGCGTGGCCCATCGACAACTCGACTCCGTGGGCCGGACCGCTCATCGTTGGTGGCGCCGTTATGCTGCTTCTTGGACTCGGATTCCTGCTGTGGGCGACCAACCACATGCGAAGCTCGCGCGGTCCTCGTCGTAAGCCGCAGAAGATGCCCAGAGTTCCGCGCAAGCGTTCGATTCGCAGCGGCGGTCGCAAGCCCGTGGAATCGGCCAAGCGCGTCATGATCGCCGTGCCGGTGGTTCTGGTCGGCGCTCTCGCCCTCAGCGGCTGCAGTCCCGACTTCTGGCCGTCCGGTTCGGGCGCGGGCGCAGTCCCGACGCCAAGCTCATCCGCAGTGCCAGAGGGTGCGCAACTTGACCCCCCCGCCGTCACGGTGCGTCAGGTGGAGCGCATCATCGCTCAAATCAGCCAGGTCGCCACAACGGCCGACGAAACCAAAGACGCGGCTCTTATCGCTACCCGTTTCGACGGCCCGGCTCTCGAACTGCGACTCGCGAACTACACGATTCGCACCAATGATCCGTCGATCGCCGAAGTTCCTGCGACTATCCCCGACGGCAAGCCCAGCTACATCCTGCCGCAGCAGACCGATACCTGGCCTCGTACCGCGATGGTCGTTGTGCCTGACGATAAGGATGCAACGATCCCCCCGGTCGCGTTGTTCCTTGTTCAGTCCGATCCCCGCTCCGACTACAAGGTGGCCTATTCGATCACCCTCGAACCCTCGGCAGTGCTTCCGGATGTTGCTCCCGCCAGTGTCGGAACGTCGCGTCTGGACCCCGACAGCGGCGTTCTCAAGTTCACGCCCAAAGAAGTGGCTCTCGCCTACGGAGACATTCTGGAGCAAGATGTCGACAGCGACGCCTTCCTCGATTTTGAAGCGGAAGGCGACAGTCTGCGTACCGCTGTCGGCTTGGCCGCGAAGAACGCGATCAAGGCGGCGCTGCCCACCACCGCAAGCGTCAACTTCACCCACTCGATTGGAGTGGGCACGCCGATCGCCCTTGCCACCAATGATGCGGGAGCCATCGTCGCCGTCAACCTCGACGAGATGACCACCGTCGCACCCATCGAGGCAGGTGCCGCTGTGAACCCCTCCGGCTCGGTGAAGGCCCTCTCGGGAGTGGCGATCAGCACCAAGGGTGTTATCGCAACGTACGGTGACCAGTTGCTGTTCTACGTTCCGCCCGCCGGAAGCAATGCCAAGATTGTTCTGCTGGGATACAGCCAGGGACTCGTCAAGGCATCGGAGATCGGATGACCAACGCACCACTCAGCGGAGCCAACCTGAGGGGAGCCGTCGACCTGTCGTCGCTCGTGCGCCCGCCAGCGCCTCCCGGAGCACCGGGCGCCGCGGGTGCGCCAGGCGCGCCCGGTGCGGCCGGTGCGGCGGGTGCGCCCGCGGCCTCAGGGCCGATAGTGCGCTCGGCGAACGACGCGTCATTCACCGAGGTTCTCGACCTGTCGGCAAGTGTTCCCGTCATCGTTGAGTTCTACGGTCAGGGATCCGAGCCGACCCTCGGCGCTCTCATCGAGCAATACGGCGGTCGCATTGCGTTGGTAACAGTCGACGCGACGACAAGCCCGCAACTTGTCCAGGCGTTCCAGGTGCAGCAGGTGCCGACGGTGGCTGGTGTTGTCGGGGGTCGTCCGATCCAACTGTCCGCCGGGATGCTTGCCGAGCCAGAACTGCGGGACGTACTCGAGCAGCTACTGCAGCTTGCCGCCCAGAACGGCGTCACGGGCATCCTGCCCGCCGGTGAACCCGCAGCCGAAGGCGCCGAGCCCGCGGAAGAACCGCTGCCGCCGCACCACCAAGAGGCGTACGACGCCATCACCGCAGGCGATTTCGCGACAGCCGTTAAGGAATACCAGCTCGCGATCGCGCAAAACCCGCGTGACCAACTGGCCGTCGCGGGCCTGGCGCAGGTGTCGTTGTTGGCTCGGCTCGATGGCCTCACGGCCGACGAGATGCGTCAGGCGGCGGCATCCGCACCGGATGACGCGGCGGCCCAACTGGCGGTCGCCGACCTCGACGTCTCCGAGGGCCACCTTGACGACGCGTTCGGGCGCCTTCTGGATCTCTTTTCCACGCTGGACGCCGCCGACAAGAACCTCGTGCGCACTCGCCTGCTCGAGTACTTCGAAATCGCGGGAGCCGACGACCCCCGAGTCGTCGCGGCGCGCCGACGACTCACCGGCCTGCTGTACTGACGATGCCCAACCTTGCGAGGCTCGGCGGCACGGAGCTGGTGCCCGGTGTTACCGCGGGTCGACTGGACGTCTACCGCCGGTTGCTGAACGTCGCATCGATTGCCGTGCCCGTGATCGGCTGGTTCGCGCTGCGTCCGTTGAACCTTGCGGGCGCTGCCGTCGCGGCGCTACTCGTCGTGGTGTTCGTCGCGTTCTTCGTGCTGTCTCTGATCGTCGGCCAGCGAGCAACCCGCGTGATGCGTCTCGAGATGGAGGCTGGGTACTCGACCCTGCTTGATGTCGCCGACTTTGAGCTACGCGACGCGAGCACCCTCGAACTGCTGCGGGCCTCAGAGGTGGTGCCCGATAACCCCGGCCGACGGTCGCTCGTCGCGGGGCTGTTTCGTGTGAAGCCGGGAACGATCGTCGCCAAGCGGCTCGCGGATGAGGGCGAGGAGAAAGGCGGGTAGGTGCGGGTTGTGCGGGGGTGAGATCTCGACAGGCTCGATCAACGGGTGCGGCTCGATCAACGGGTGCTGCTCGATCAACGGGTGCGGCTCGATCAACGGGTGCGGCTCGAGCGGCGGGATGTGCGCTAGGGGCGCGGGGCCAGCCACAGGCCCGCGAGCGGCGGGAGTGTCAGCTCCACAGACGCGGGACGCCCCTGGAACGGCTCATCGGAGGCGGTAACCGACCCGTAGTTACCGACACCCGACCCGCCGAATTCTGTGGCATCCGTGTTGATCACTTCATCCCACACCCCGGCAGAGGGCAGTCCGATGCGGTACGGCCCGATCGGGTTGCCGCTGAAGTTGAACAGTCCAACCAGCGGCCCGCCCGACTTCGACCACCGAATGAACGCGACCACGTTTTGCGCAGAATTACCGCCATCCAACCACTCAAACCCACTCGGGTCATTGTCTTGCTCCCACAGCGCGGGCGTCGAGGTGTATACCGCATTCAGCGACGAGACGAGCTTCTGCAGGCCGCGGTGCACCGGCTGGTCGAGAATCCACCAGTCGAGTCCGCGTTCCTCGCTCCACTCGGACGGCTGTCCGAACTCGCTGCCCATGAACAGAAGCTGCTTGCCCGGGTGCGCCCACATGAACGCCAGGTAGGCGCGCACGTTAGCGAGCTTCTGCCACTGGTCGCCGGGCATTTTGTGCAGCAGCGAGCCCTTGCCGTGCACGACTTCGTCGTGGCTGATGGGCAGCATGAAGTTCTCGCTGAACGCGTAGAAGAACGAGAACGTGATGTCGTTGTGGTGGTACGAGCGGTACATCGGGTCTTCCTGCATGTACTGCAGGGAGTCGTGCATCCACCCCATGTTCCATTTGAGGCCGAAACCGAGTCCGGATTCCGCGGTCGGCTTGGTGACGCCCGGCCAGCTTGTCGACTCTTCGGCGATCATCACGATGCCCGGATTGCGGCGGTAGGCGGTCGCGTTGACCTCCTGCAAGAAGCTGATCGCTTCGAGGTTTTCACGTCCGCCGTACTTGTTGGGTAGCCATTGCCCTTCTTCGCGCGAGTAGTCGAGGTACAGCATCGACGCCACAGCGTCGACGCGCAGCCCGTCGATGTGAAACTCCTCGAACCAGTAGAGCGCGTTGGCGACCAGGAAGTTGCGCACCTGCGACTGCCCGAAGTTGAAGATCAGGGTGCCCCAGTCCAGCTGTTCGCCGCGCCTGGGGTCGGAGTGTTCGTAGAGCGCTTCGCCGTCGAACTTGGCCAACGCCCACTCGTCTTTGGGAAAGTGGCCGGGTACCCAGTCGACGAGCACGCCGATTCCCGCGTTGTGCAGGCGGTCGATGAGGTACTTGAGGTCGTCGGGATGCCCGAACCTGCTGGTCGGGGCGTAGTATCCGGTCACCTGGTAGCCCCACGAGCCACCGAACGGGTGCTCGGCGAGGGGCATGAACTCCACGTGGGTGAACCCTAGCTCCTGGATGTAGTTGATGAGTTCATCGGCGAGCGAGCGGTAGTCGAGACCCGGGCGCCACGACGCGACGTGTAGCTCGTACACCGACATGGGGGAGTTGTGCGGGTCGGTTTGCGCGCGCCGCGTCATCCATTCGCCGTCGCCCCACTCGTAGAGCGACTCGCCGATTTTGGATGCCGTTGCAGGCGGCACCTCGGTGTAGCGGGCCATGGGGTCTGCGCGGGTAACCCACTCGCGCGACTGCGACAGCATCTCGAACTTGTAGGCGGTTCCGGGGGTCAGGCCTGGCACGAAGATCTCCCACACGCCGTTGTCGTCGAGTCGGCGCATGGAGTGGCCGACGCCGTTCCAGCCGTTGAAGTCGCCGACGACGCGGGCTGCCAGAGCGTGGGGAGCCCACACCGAGAACGACGTTCCGTCGACGGACTCGTGCGGGCGGTAGTGTGCTCCAAGCACGTGCCAGATCTGCTCGTGGCGACCCTCGCCCCACAGGTACAGGTCGATCTCGCCCACCGAGGGGACGAAGCGAAACGGGTCATCGGCGGTCCAGGTTGGTCCGTTGTCGTACTCGGTCTCGACCTCGTAGGCCTGACCGGGTCCGCCGGAAAATCCTTGCCAGAGCCCGTCGGCGAGGTGAGTGAGAGCGACCCGGGTGCCGTCGGCGTGCACCGCAGTGACGGCTGCGGCGAGCGGTCGAACTACCCGGATCACGAACCCATCGCCGACGGCATGCTGACCGAGAGTCGCGTGCGGTTGTGGGTGCGATCCCGCGACCAGGGATGCCACGAGGTCAGGGTGCAACTCGGGCAGTGGCGTCGGGGCTGTCGTGGGCTTCTTGGCGGCCATCAGTGTCCTCCGGGATACTGCACGTGCAGGATGTGCACCGGTTCGCCGAAGGCGTCCAGTCGAACGTAGTTGTCGCGGCCCCACTCGAATCTCGCCCCGGTGATCAGGTCGTGCGCCACGAAACGCGCGTCTGCGTCCAGGCCGAGTTTGGTGAGGTCGAGGTGCACCAGCGTCTCGCGCACGGAGTGCGGGTCGACATTGGCAACAATGATGAGTGCATCGGCCGTGCCGCCAGCGAACTCAGCAGCGAGAAACTTGGAATACACGAGGATCGAATCGTCATCGCTCCAGTGCACGTCGAGATTGCGCAACTGCCGCAGGGCCGGGTGGGAGGCGCGGATGAGGTTCAGGCGTTGCAGGTACGGCGCGAGCGTGGCCCCGGCCTTGTCGGCGCCGACCCAGTCGCGCTGTTTGTACTCGTACTTTTCGTTATCGATGTTCTCTTCGCTGCCCGATCGCGCGACATTCTCATAGAGTTCAAAGCCCGAGTAGACGCCCCATGACGGGCTCGCGGTTGCCGCGAGCGCCGCCCGAATGCGGTACGCGGGCGCACCGCCGAACTGCAGGTACTCGGTGAGGATGTCGGGGGTGTTGACGAAGAGGTTGGGCCGCAGGAAGGCGGCGGTCTCGTGTGACAGCGACTCAAAGAACTCCGCGAGCTCGGCTTTCGTGTTTCGCCAGGTGAAGTACGTGTACGACTGCTGATACCCCACCTGCGCGAGGGACTGCAGCATCGCGGGGCGCGTGAATGCCTCGGCGAAGAAGACGACATCCGCAAACTCGGTGTTGATCTCGCGCAGCACAACCTCCCAGAACTGCAGGGGTTTGGTGTGCGGGTTGTCCACCCGGAATATGCGCACCCCGAGGCCGATCCAGTGGCGCAGCAGGCGCAGCACCTCGGCACGTATCCCGTCGGGATCGTTATCGAAGTTGATGGGGTAGATGTCTTGGTACTTCTTGGGCGGGTTCTCGGCGTAGGCGATGGTGCCATCGGGCAGGGTCGTGAACCACTCCGGATGCTCGGTGACCCACGGATGATCGGGAGAGGTCTGCAGGGCGAAGTCGATCGCCACCTCGATGCCGAGCTTCTTGGCGGCGTTCACGAAGTAGCTGAAATCGCTGAGGTCGCCAAGGTCTGGATGCACGCTGTCGTGCCCCCCGGCGCTCGACCCGATCGCCCACGGCGAGCCGGGATCCTGCGGACCGACCGTCAACGTGTTGTTGGGGCCCTTGCGACCGGTGACGCCGATGGGGTGGATCGGGGGAAGGTAGAGCACGTCGAAACCCATGGCGGCGACGGCGGGAAGCCGCTTGGCCGCCGTGCGGAATGTGCCGCTGGTCCAGGTGCCGTCTGTGCCGAGCTTTGCCCCCTCACTTCGCGGGAAGAACTCGTACCAGCTGCCGACGCCCGCTCGCTCACGCTCGACTCGCAGCGACACGATCTCGCTTTCGGTCGTCAGGCTCGCGATGGGTCGTGTAGCGATGGCAGCCGCGAGCTTCGGGTCATCAAGAATTGCCCACTTTTCTGCATGGCTGAGGTCGGAGTCGAGCGCCACCCTGGCCTGCTTCACGACGGCACGCTTCGGCGCCCGCTGCAACAATTCGGATGCCATGGTCAGCATCAGGGCAACGTCAATTCCCGCGGGAATCTTGATCTCGGCGTTGTGATGCCAGGTTGCCCAGTCGTCGGAGTACGCCCGCACGCGCCACGTGTAGGTGCCCTCGTGACGCACCGCGGCATCCGCTTGCCACTGATCGGTTCCCGGTGCAATCGCCCGCATCTGGTGCACCGTTTCGACACCAGCCGGGTCGGTCAGCAGCAGTTGCACGCCCAGTTGGTCGTGGCCTTCGCGAAACACGGTCGCCCGAAAGGGGATTACCTCGCCGCGATAGGCCTTGGACGACCAGCGGCCTTCGGGCACCTGGGGTGAAAGAAACCGGATCGGGATGCGACCCAACTTTGGTTCGTACTCGATAGCCACCTTTCGACCGTACCCCTTTTGTGAGGAATGCAAGCGCTTTACCTCGGCGTAACGTGCCGGGCTTAGGGTGGTTCGCGTGAAGGCTATCCGCAGGTTTACCGTACGCACCGTGCTTCCCGAGTCGCTGGCGGCGCTCGACGAACTCTCCACGAACCTTCGGTGGTCGTGGCACGAGCCCACCCGCCAACTCTTTACCAGTATCGACCCGCAGCTGTGGGCCGCGACCGGTCACGATCCGATCGCGCTGTTGGGTGCCGTCGAACCGAGTCGTCTGGCCGAACTTGCGGGCGACCGCACCTTCGTCGCCCACGCCGCCGAGCTTCTGTGCGACCTGCATGACTACCTGCAGAAGCCGCGCTGGTACCAGGGTCTCACCAACGCACCCAGCGCGATTGGCTACTTCTCGCCCGAGTTTGGGATCGCCGCGGCGCTGCCGCAGTACTCCGGTGGCTTGGGCATCCTCGCCGGCGACCACCTCAAAAGTGCGAGTGACCTGGGCGTTCCGATCATTGGTGTTGGCCTGTTCTATCGTGCGGGGTACTTTCGCCAGGCGATCTCGCGCGATGGCTGGCAGCAGGAGAGCTACCCAGTGCTCGATCCCGACGGCCTGCCCCTGACCGTTCTGCGCCACCCCGACGGCACGGCCGTGCAGATCGTGCTGAGCCTGCCCGACGGCCGAGCCCTGTACGCGAGGGTGTGGCAGGTCTCTGTGGGGCGCATCAAGCTGTTGCTGCTCGACACCGACATCCCCGAAAACGAAGACACGCTGCGCGGCGTCACCGACCGACTGTACGGCGGCGGTGGCGAGCACCGCCTGCTGCAAGAGTTGCTGCTCGGCATCGGCGGGGTGCGTGCGATCAAGGCGTACACCGATCTCACGTCGTCGCCGTTCCCCGAAGTGTTTCACACCAACGAGGGTCACGCGGGATTCTTGGGACTCGAGCGCATCAGCGATCTGATCGGGGAGGGACTGAGCTTCGCCGACGCGTTACAGGTCGTGCGAGCGGGTACCGTGTTCACCACTCACACGCCCGTTCCGGCCGGAATCGACCGCTTCGAGGTCGAGATGATCGAGAAGTACTTCGACACCGACCTGCTGCCCGGTGTTGAAGCGACGGATGTCGTCGCGCTGGGCGAGGAGAGCTACGCGGGCGGCGACCCGGCATTCTTCAACATGGCAGTGATGGGCCTGCGTCTGGCGCAGCGGGCCAACGGGGTATCCAAGCTTCACGGCGAGGTCTCGCGCGGAATGTTCGGCGCACTCTGGCCGGGCTTCGAGTCGGCAGACGTGCCGATCACGTCCGTTACCAACGGCGTGCACGCGCCCACCTGGACCGACCCGATGCTGCTCGAACTGGCACACAAGAAGTTCAACTCCGTCGACACGACCGCTGTCGACTGGGCGTCTCCTATCGTGAGCGACGCCGAACTCTGGTCGGTTCGGGGCCGAATGCGCGAGCAGCTGGTTCAGGATGCCCGCGCCCGAGTCAGCGCCGCCTGGCAGGAACAGAACCCCGGCGTGGGCGACCCCGCCTGGTTTGGCGAGCTGTTGGACCCGAACGTGCTCACCATCGGTTTCGCGCGCCGCGTTCCCACCTACAAGCGTCTCACGCTGATGTTGCACAACCCCGATCGGCTTCGGGCCCTGCTGCTGCACCCCGAGCGACCCATTCAGATCGTGATCGCGGGAAAGTCGCATCCGGCCGACGATGAGGGCAAGCGCCTGATTCAGAAACTCGTCGAGTTCAGCATGGAGCCGGAGGTGCGCAAGCGCATCGTGTTCTTGCCGAACTACGACATCGGCATGGCCAAACTCCTCTACCCGGGCACCGATGTGTGGCTCAATAACCCCCTGCGCCCCCTCGAAGCGTGCGGAACATCGGGCATGAAAGCGGCCCTCAACGGGTCACTGAACCTGTCTATTCTCGACGGCTGGTGGGCGGAGTTCTACGACGAAGAGAACGGGTGGGCGATCCCGTCGGCCGACTCGGCAGGCGACGGTGCGGAGCGCGACAAGCTCGAAGCCGACAGCATGTACGACCTCATCGAGTACCAGATTGCGCCGCGCTTCTACGACCGCGGAGCCGAGGGCGTTCCCGCTCGGTGGGTCGACTCGATCCGCCACACGCTCGCGACCCTGTCGCCCGCGCTCTCGGCCAACCGGATGGTGATGGAGTACGTTCAGCGCCTTTATATCCCCGCGGCCGCCGCACAGAAGGTCATCTCGGCCAACGGGTACCAGCCAGCCCGCGATCTCGCAGCCTGGAAGGCGCGGGTCATCGCGGCCTGGCCGAAGGTGCATGTCAGCAACGTCGAATCCGGGGGGGTGGATGCTGTGCCCCAGGTCGGCGACGAACTGCACCTTCGGGCCAAGATCGAGATCGACGGGCTCAGCCCCGCCGACCTCGCGGTTGAGGTCGTCTACGGCCGCGCTCGCGACGGGGACCGCCTCGACGACGTGCGGTACGCCCCACTCGAGCTCGCCTCCGCTGAACCGGGGGAGCCAGCCGTGTTCGCGGGCACGGTTGCGTTGGCTCGAGCGGGGAGCTTCGGCTACAACGTGCGGGTTGTGCCGAGTAATCCGCTGCTCGCATCGCCGGCCGAACTGGGGCTGATCACGGTCGCCGAATAGTGGCGAACCGCACGCTTTCTAGGGGTTCGCAACTCCTGTGAAAGCCAGTGAGCCCGAGATCGCGACGAAGATGATGATCGCTGCGATTGCGAGGTAACCGAGCACGAGGCCGACAATGGCCAGCGTGCGGCCGCCCTCACCGGTGCGCTTGATCTGGCTCAGCGCGATGTGGCCGAGTATTACCGCGATGAGGTTGAAGCCGATGATTCCGGCGACGAGCGACACAATCGCGAGGGTGTTGGTCTTGGGCGCGTAGGCCATCGGGGCTGCGGGGGTAGTCATTATGGTCTCCAGTGGATTGTGGATGGGGTCGTTCTCTATGCTCTCAGGTTGACCGGACAATGTCAGCCACAACCGCGCCGGTGATTCGAATCAGGTCGCCGGGGGCGAGCTCGACGTCGAACCCGCGGCGTCCGCCTGAAACGTAGATCGTGTCGTACAACTCGGCGGTTTCGTCGAGCACGGAGGGGTGGGCGGTCTTCTGGCCGATCGGGCTGATCGCGCCGACCACGTAACCGGTGCGGCGTTGCGCGAGCTGGGGATCGGCCATTTCGGCCTTCTTGCCGCCGACCGCGGCGGCGAGAGCTTTGAGATCGAGTTTGCCGGTCACCGGCACAATCGCGACCACCAGGTGACCGTCGACATCGGCGAGGAGCGTTTTGAACACCCGATCGGGGTCCACGCCCAGCATCTCGGCCGCCTCGAGACCGAAGTTGCTGTTGGCTGCGTCGTGATGGTACCCGTGCTCGGTAAACGTGATTCCCGCCGCAACGAGTGCGACAGTTGCCGGTGTGCCGCTCATGCCGACGCTTCTAGTGCGCCCGGAACAGCTGCATCGACGCGCCCGCGACGGTGAGTTCGCTGCCGGGGCCGTGCTCGACCAGCGACTCGCTGGGGTCTTCGACGGCGGAGTCCCAGAGCAGTGTGTATCCCGCAACGCCGTGGTGCTCGGGCAGGGTGACCGTGACGTCATCCTCGAGCCCGTGCACGATCAGCAGTATTCGGTTGAAGTCTTCGAACTCGGGGGTCGAGGCGGCCAGGTACTGCAGGGTGCGCTCGGCGGGAGAGTCCCAATCCTTCTCATCCATCGGTATGCCCTGCTTGTTGTACCAGTCCATCTGGGTTGCCGAGGGAACCGTCTCGCCCGACTTTCCATACCGAACCGGTCGTAGGGCCGGGTTCTCGCGGCGAAACTGCAGCACTTGGCGTGTGACCTGAAGCAGCTCGTCCTGCCAGTCTTCGCGCTCCCAGGCAAGCCAGGTCAGCTCGCTGTCCTGGTTGTAGGCATTGTTGTTTCCGCGCTGCGTTCGGCCGAACTCATCGCCGGCTGTGATCATCGGGATGCCCGCAGACAGCACCAGCGTGCCGATCAGGTTGCGCATCGCTCTGCACCGGGACTCGCGTATCTCGTTGTCGTCGGTCGACCCCTCGACACCATGGTTGAAGGAGTGGTTGTTGTCGGTTCCGTCGCGGTTGTTCTCGCCGTTGCCGAGATTGTGTTTGCCGTTATAGGCGGTGAGATCGGCCATCGTGAAGCCGTCGTGGGCGGTGATGAAATTGACGGATGCAACGGGCCCGCGCTCTTCGCTGAACACGTGTGCAGACCCGGCGAGCCGTCGGGCGAGAGACCCGATCCCGTTGGGGGCGGAGCCGTTCGCGCGCGCAGCCCCAATGTCGGTCAGCCAGAAGTCGCGCATTCGATCGCGGTAGCCGTCGTTCCACTCCGACCAGCCGTCGGGGAACTTTCCGACCTGCCACCCGCCCATACCCACGTCCCACGGTTCGGCGATGATCTTGGTCTCGCTCAACAGCGGGTCGTCGCGAATGGCGAGCAACAGGGGGTGTTCGGGCTGGAATTCGCCCGCTTCGTCGCGCCCAAGGGTGACCGCGAGGTCGAAACGGAAGCCATCAACCTGCACCTCGTTGGCCCAGTAGCGCAGGCTGTCGAGCACGAGCCGCTGGGCGGCGGGGGCCGCGGTGTTCAGTGAGTTGCCGCATCCCGTGACATCGACATAGGTGCCGTCGGGAGTTTGGCGGTAGTAGTTGGCGTTGTCGAGGCCCCGCAGCGAGGTGGTTGGGCCACCGAGGCCCTCTTCGGCGGTGTGGTTGTAGACGACATCCAGCACCACTTCGAGTCCTGCCTCATGCAGCAGCTTGACCATGCCTTTGAACTCGCGCAGCACGGCACCGGTGCCGCCGTTCTGGGCTTCGCGACTGGCATACGCGGCGTGCGGCGTGAAGAAGTTGAGCGTGTTGTAACCCCAATAGTTGACGAGGCCCTGCTTGATCAGGCGCTGTTCGCTCACGAACTGCTGCACGGGCAACAACTCGACTGTGGTGATGCCGAGCTCTTTCAGGTAAGCGATCGTCGACTCGTGGGCGAGACCGGCGTAGGTGCCGCGCAGCTCTTCGGGAACCTTGGGGTTGAGCTTGGAGATGCCTTTGGCGTGTGCCTCATAGAGCACGGTGTGGTCGAGACCGATGCGCGGCTTCGTCGACGTGCCCCAGTCGAACGTGTCGGGCTCTTGAACGTAGCTGCGCCACTCGCCATTTTCGGCACGAGCGAGTCCGCGGGCATACGGGTCGATCAGGTTCAGGCTCTTGTCAAACGCGTTGCCGGCTTTCGTCGGTCCGTCGGCGCGAAGACAGTAGCGCACCCCCGGCTTCAGAAACGTCGAGGTAGCCGACCAGATATCCCCGTCGCCCTTGGTGAGCTGCACGGTTTTCGCCACCCAGCTCGCATCCCTGCCATCGAACAAACAGAGGTCGATAGCGGTGGCGCTGGCCGACCAGACACGTAACTGCCCGTCTTCCGGGCTCAGCGTTACGCCAAGGTCGGCTAGGGAATCGGGCATGCGTTCTAGAGTAATGACTGTGGCGATCTACCTTGACCATGCCGCGACAACGCCCCTGCTGCCCGAGGTGATCGCCGCATACACCTCTGCGCTGACCCTCGTGGGCAACCCGTCATCCATTCATTCGCAGGGGCAAAACGCCAAGCGCATGCTGGAGGAAGCACGCGAACGGGTTGCGGCATCCGTGGGTGCCGACTCGGTCGAGGTCACTTTCACGTCGGGCGGAACCGAGGCCATCAACCTCGCCATCAAGGGCCTGTTCTGGGCTCGCGCGTTCGCTCCGGCATCCGCTCGGGGTCCCGCTCGTGCT
>Ga0105048_10009567_pt1 | contig 15391 bp, 9 predicted proteins | sample MAT05_FD_78382 | JGI IMG/M metagenome (GOLD analysis project Ga0105048, IMG submission 78382) | Freshwater microbial communities from Lake Fryxell liftoff mats and glacier meltwater in Antarctica - MAT-05 | ecosystem: Environmental > Aquatic > Freshwater > Ice > Liftoff microbial mat | place... | reverse complement strand
TGGTGCTTGTCGTAGAGGCGCAGTGCCTCGTCGTGGTCGCCCGCACGCTCGAACGCAGCAGCAGCGGCGAGCGGATCGTTCAGGCGATCGCGCAGGAGCAACGCCGCGTCACGGCACAGGCCACCCGCCAGAAGCACATTCGCAGCGCTTCGCAAGTCGCGCAGAAGTACGCCGTAGATGTATGCCGCACGCCGGAAGTCGCCGCGTTTGGTTGCATCCTCGGCGAGTTGCCGATAGACCTTGGCGAGTTCATTCCAGATATCGCCACCGCCGAGCCACGCCGTCGCGGTGCCACCACCCGAACCGATCAGGTCGCGCAGCGAGTACCGCGGGTCACGGTTGCTGAGCCGGGCATCCGTGCCTACTCTCGCGGGTTGATTTGGGTCGCCCACAGCGACCGGCGCTCGGCGAAGCCCCTTTTCGATGTCCCCCGATTGCAGTTGCTTGAGCACCTCACGGAGGGCGGCTTCCTGCTCGCCCAGCACCTTCTCGCTCAGTCGCGGCACTGCTTCCAGCGCCTTCCGCGCAAGGCTCCCGCCAAGTCGGGCCAGCCCTTCCGCTCCGAGCTGCTTTCCCACCCATGCAAGGAAACCGCCGATGGCAAGTCCCGTGCTTGCGGTGAACTTGCGGAATGTCGAACCCGACGGCGGTCGGGCTTCTTCGGGCACACCCTCGCCGGAACCTGAACCCGAACCCGCGAGCGGCTTCGCATCATCGGGGGCACCCTGACCCAGCACCTGCATGAGCGATGTCGGCTGGGCGGGTCGTTCAATGACGCTGAGCGACCTGGGCCGATACGGGCGAGCGGGGAACGCTTCCCATGATTCGCGGCGAACCGAAACAGGTGCAAGCCAGTCCCCGATTGGCAGCGGCGAAGCGGTGAACGCCAGGACATCGCCGCCAGGCAGCACGACGAGGCCGCGGTTCTGGGTGAGCATTGCGGCTTCATCCACGAGCAACGCCGGGATGAGGTCTGCATTCGCGGGGATGAACAGGTCGCCTGCGAGTCTGCGGAGGCGGATTGCCCCCGGGAGCACTCGCGTTTCTCGTTCGGCAGGCACGAGGACGAACCCCCCATGGACCGCGAACACCGCCGGGAGCGTGCCACTACCAAATCGCGTGCAGGCATCGGCCAGTGGCACGACCGTATCCGCGAACAGCAGGAACGCATCCGTCGCGGCGGCTTCATCACGTCGTGTGAGTCGGAACGGCACTTCCACGAATCACCCTCCCGCCAACAAGATCGCTTTGCCAATCATCTTCTCGGCGTCTGGTGTCGCGGGGCCGCCTATGAGCGCCGGAGCACCCCAGAACACGCCACCCGGAAGCCATGCCGCGATCCGTTCTCGGCGAACCAGGAACACCGCCACGAGTTTGCCATTCGCGAACAGCAACACTTGCCCAAGCCGATCGAGCACCGCCCGCCACAGCCCAGATGCGGCACCTTCGGAAGCGGGGAACCGAGCCGTATCGTACACGACGGGCGACCCCTGCTGTGCGGTGAGCGGAACCTTCGGCTCCGGGAAGTTGTCCCATCCCAGCGCGAGGGAGTGCCGGAGCACCCCGTGGAGCAGTCGGAAGGTGTGGGCAAACGTGCCGATGGCGATCGTGAGGCGGAACGGCTCGGCATCGAGTCGAATGTCGAGTGCGTTGTGCAATCCTGCGTGAACAGCGGTGGCGATGGTTCGCGCGGGGTCGGTGGTGGCCGAAACCACGACCGAGCGCGTGGCATCTCGTCGAACGAGCAACCTGCCATCGGATGACAACATAAAGGTGTTCCGAACGGGATGCGCCACTTCCCCGAGGATGCTTCCCTCAGGCCCGCGGAACGTGACAATCTTGCGCTCGGAGGCTTTCACAATGGCTAGCGCCAGCACCGAACCCGCAAGCATCGCCCGGTGGATAGTCGCGCCTTCGAGCAACGGTTTACCATCTTGAGTGGGCGCGAATCGATCCTTCCACGGTGGATCGGTCTGCAGCAGACGCATGACGTTCTCAGTCACGATCAGATACGGTCGGGAGCCAGGATCGTGTAATTTCGTGGGTGCTTCCATGATCATGACCTCCTGAGAGCCGACCGCTTTCGCTGACCGCTCCCAGGCCATCCGGGCACGGCTGACCAGCCCCGAATTCGTGAGGTTTGGATAGCGACCCTGCGTGGCCAGATCGAGCGCACCTCCTGTTACCGTCTCCGTTCGGACTGCGATGCAGTGCAAATCCGGGTACACGTACCACCGAGCGTTGAAGAGCGCCGGCCCCAGGTTGTGAACGGTGACGTGGCGAGTTGCCCGATCGTAATGGGCCACAACCTGGTCCAGTTGCTGCGGACGTACATGAGGCTCGCGTTCTGACTGGGTTCGCCCACACACCACAACGCCGCCTGTCACCCCCAGGACCGCGTCCACTTGATGAAGCACGACTCCATTCAGAAACGCTCGCGGCAATACCTCTGCCGGTGACCCGTCGAGCGTCAGCCCGTGCAGCACGCCGTTTTGCCCGACGGTCACGAGCCATTCGCCGTCAGCGTCGAATGCGAATGCTTGCGCCTCGGCGACCAACCCCACCCGGAACGGGAACGGAATCGGCTCCACCGCACCGATCCACTCGCCGTAGTCCCCAGTCGCGGAACGCGGCTGAGTCAATTCCACTTCCGGCCGTGCAGCCTCGGCGGCAACGAGATCGACACGGAAGTTACGGATCGCGGTCAAGCCGCTGCTGCTCCACTGTGCGAGTTCCGCCCGACCTCGCTCGTCAACCGATAGCGCGAACACGCGGTCGCTGGCCCGTCGGCTCGTCTCGGGAACGGTGAGTTTGCGTAATGCTCGCGGGTGCGTCAGCAGAATCACATCGCGTGGCGGTGTGTCGGGATCGGCCTGGTGAAGTGCCTGCTTCAGGCAGTGTTCCGGGTCAGGTGAAAGATCACTCGATTCGAGCAGATCCGCGATCGTCTCCACATCGTGCCCCGTGATATCGATTGGGCCACGGGCGGACGTGAGGAACAACCGTATCGAAGCACAGCGTTTCGCACGTGGCGTGAGAAGCGAGAACGCGGCCGCAGCCAGCGCCAGCCGCACGCTTCCCCAGGTTCGCACGCCCTGATCGAGAATGATCACACGCTCAGGCAACTCGGGTTGATGCGGTTCCTCACGCTGAAAATAGAGCAGTTCCTTCGCGGCGAATCGGCGAATGAACTCGTCCTGGTCGAGTGCGAACTGAGTTGGCAGCAGATGTTCCGGCTCGCCGCGCGTGGTCACATCGCAGTACCCTCCCTGGGGCGGGGCATCGGGCGAATGACGACGCGGCGGCAGTGTGAGCCCCGCATCGAGCGCCGGCACAAGCAGTGCCGCTCCGACGAGTCGTTGCCGTTTCCGGGCGAGTGCGAGTAGTCGCGCGACGCGAACGGGAAGCGACTCCGTTTCGGCTGCGAGTTTGTCGCCCACCGGTGAGGGACCGGTTCCGTGCGTGAGCCAGTGAACCAGGTCGCCATTGCTGTATCGGGCCAGCCGCGCCGCAACCCGCTGTTCGAACTCTTCCCGCGTGAGCGGCAGCTCCTGCACCTGACTGGATCGGAAATGGGTGCCATATACCCGCAGGCACTGGAGCGCCGCAGCGAGATCGGCCGAGGTTACCGCACTGGCCGTGGACGGCAATTCGCGACAGAGTTCAGCGATGAGCAACCCCGCGTTGCGGCGGTTGGCGGCCTGCCGAGTCGATTCGAACGCCTCGCGGAGTGGGGCGAATTCGGTTCGACCTTCGGTCTTCATCCAGTGGAGCAGTTGCACGACAAACGCGAACGGCGGACCCGGTTCAGTCGCGAACGCCCCATCGAGGATCAGCAGAAGTTCCGCGGCAAACGAATGGATGCTGCCATCGTGATAGACAATCGACTCGTGGTTATGCGACCACTGAATGCCGAGCGCCTCGGCGTAGCTTTCCGGGATCGTCAGGTAGGCGTCGGCCCGGTCGAGTGCGTCCATGCTTACACCGACCCCAGGCGAACGGAGGCGCGGGTAAGGTGCTCGAATGCGCGACATGGGATCACCTCCGCACCGGTATCATCGAGCAGCAGCAACTCCCCATCAGCAACTCCGCACGCGGCCCGCAACCCCGATGGCGATAGTTCGGGATCAGGTCGAAACCCGATCGGCACCAGCACATCCTTGCCCCAGAATCGCACCGCACCCGGAATCGACGGCAACCGCGAACCGAGCAGAATCGCGCGATCGCCGCATCGCACGGCACGCACCGCCGCGAGTTCCGCCGTGGTCGCGACATCGGCCCACTTCAGCAGTTCACCGATGACGCAGACCAACGCGGTTGCGGGCTTCGGCTCGCCACCCCGAACAACACGCAGGACCCCGGCAGTGAGTAGAGTTATCGGCGGAGCGACCGGCTGAAAACGGGCCGGCACCAGTACTGCTGGAACCGGCTCCCCATCGCCTTCGGGGGGAACGTCGTCGCAGGGCAATCGGCTCCCGAACCGGAACCAGACCCCCCGACGCCGCGACAGGAACACCACGCCCGGCACGGGCAGCAGGCACTTCACCACATCGGCGCGGCCCGCTGGCCAGCACACCCACGCGAGTTCCCCGGCAGGGTGAACGCGCACGCCATCCACGCTTCGCACGGGGGCCAGCGCGGCGAGGTACTGTGCCGGAATGCGGGCCGCGGTGACTTCCCGCCAGCGGTCGGCTTGCCTCATCCGAGCTTCTCCAGCAAACTCGCGGTCTTCTTCAGCAGGTGCCCGCGACCAGTCGCATCTGTTACCCACGCGGCGCGATCGGCCACCGCCTGCACCCGCTCACGCAGCCGAGACAACTCGACCAACTTCAACCCCGACGCAAGCTCGCGCTCGGCCGTCTCCAGTTCGGCGGCGAGTGCTTCGGGGTCCACTGCCTCGGGCCGCCGGGCACGCGGGTGGGGCGTTGCCGCATCCGGAGTGCGTTCGAGTATCCCTGACACCAACATGCCGAGTGGCCCGATCTGCTCGGCACGATCCCAGATGTACCGAAGTACCCACAGATCCGACGGATTCGCGGCCGTGCGCCCGCACATCACGGCCGAGGCCGCGATCAGTTTCAGCACCTTCACGGCACGCCGATCCGAGAGCGCTACCCCAAGATCGCGCACCTTGGTGACGGCATCGGCATACGGTTCCCACACAGCCGCGAGATCGACATCCTTCGCCCGTCGGGTCAACTCTCGGAGATCATCGGCAGTGGGTGCGTCGGTTGTGTCGCGGGTAGGCTTGCCGTTGCGTTCGATGGCCCAGCCTGCGGCGAGCAACCCCGGGAGCTGCGCTACGGGGAGGGCATCGACCTTGCAGCGGAGGAGGAAGCGGTCGAACAGCGCCTGGAGGGCGTCGTCCTCCGGGAGGTGATTCGAAGCCGCGAACACGCTCAGCAAGGGGAGCCGATGCGTCTCCGCACCGCGACGGTAAACCCGTTCATTCAGAACGGTGAGCAGGTTGTTCAGGATGGCACTGTTCGCGTTGAACAGTTCGTCGAGGAACGCGAACTCGGCCTCAGGGAGCATTCCTGTGGTAACCGTTGCCACGACGCCTTCACGCAACCGCGCCAGATCGACCGGTCCGAAGAGTTCGTTCGGCTCCGAGAACCGGGTGAGGAGATATTCGAAGTATCGGCAACGCACGGCACCCGCGAACTCACGCACGAGCAGCGATTTCGCTGTGCCCGGCGGGCCGTACAGAAACAGGTGTTCGCCCGCAACAACCGCGAGCGCAATCAGGTCGATGACCTCATCGCGACCAACGAAGCGCAGCTTGAGGCTGTCAGTGGCGTGCTCGCGGAGCCGATCCGCAGGCGAATCAGTCATGGGGTTCCTCGGGCAGGAGCGCAGGCAACGGCTTGCCCAATTCTTGATGGACCCGTTCCGCCCACTCTCTCGCTGAACTGGAGACAGGCACCCAGCCAGGGCGACCAGTGGCTGCGAGCCGTTCGGCATAGAGCATCTGCAACCCGGGGTGCCCGCCGAAACCTGGATCGGTCGCGGGCGATCCATCGAGATCGGCCAGGATGCCCGACAACGGCCAAGCACGTAGCAGCGCTTCAATCTGACGCGCAAGCTCGCCATCGGGTTCGCGGAAGCGCGCCCGGCGCAGGACCGAGGGGAGAAATCGGAAAGTCAGATCTACAGAGAGGTGCGCTGCCGGAGTTGAGGGGGCATTGAGCGACAGCGTGATCCGTTCGTTATCTTCGGACCCGTTCGCAAGTGCCCAACAGGCTTTCGCCAGTAGCAGTGCGGCTGCGCAACCGGCAACCGGATCGAACGTGAGCGGTGGACCAGCCACGTCGAGAGCGTGGGCCGCAAACTCGGATGCGAGCAACGCCTCGGCGTCAGGCGATTCGGATGTGGTCGGAGGCGGGGCGTCCTGAACGGATTCGCCCTGCGTCAGAATGCGGTGGAGCCAGTCATGATAGGTCGGCATGATCAACCTGTGGTTTCGGCCATAGTAGCACGAAACCACGTTGCTCACACCCTGCGGAAAGGCTTCAGGTTCACTTCTTCTGGAAAATCGGGAACGGGAAGAACCCGCCGCCTGTTGTTCCCGGTGCGGGGAGGCCTCCAGGCACGAGTTTCTCCAGTTCCCGCTGAAGGACGTCCTTGCTGACATCCTTCGCGACGCTCTGTGCGAGTTTCGCGATTGCTGCCTGGAACTGTTTCGGGTCCATCAATGGGTGACTGAGTGTCCCCTTGATTGGCACGAGCACGCGCTTGCCGGTTAGGGCCTTCGCGATCGCCGGTGTGTTCTTGAGACCTGGCATACCTCCCGGGATCGGCACATCGGCCATGAGATCGACCGAGTTGTCGAAGCCCACCGAGCCAGAGGTCTTCACGAAGTAGCCGCCGATCTTCACGTTCAGGTTCTCGTGATAGACCCGGCCTCGCTCGACACGCACAGGGACCGATTGCTCATTCGCAAGCGTCATGGTGCCATTCTCGGCTCCGAGCAACTTCGCGATCTCGGTCACGATCGGCCCCGCAGTTACCGTGGCCTTGTGGATCACGACTGTTCCCTTGATGCTGGCTTGCCGGGTGTCCGTGATCGGGATGCGGTTTTCATCGAGAATCACCGAGATGTCGCCTTCAGCCTTGCTCGAGTTCGCGATCGCGGGCAACGCGTAGCCCATCACTCCTGCACACGTCGCAGGCGTCAACTTGGCTTTGTCCACGATCATTCCCTTCGCAAGCGTGATCTCGCCAGGCTCGGGGGCAAGTCGCACCGTCGGGTGAACGGCGATCTTGCCGCCGCCGAATGTCCCCGTGATCGGAGTGACCTGGGCCACGCCGTTGGCGAGCTTGGCTTGCAACGTGCCCGGGCCCATTGCGAAGCCGTGAGTTTGCAACGAGTCCCAGCCGACGCCGAGTTCGCCGGTCGCGTTTGCGAACACCGAAGGCGGCAGCTTGCTTCCGGGCTTCGCGATGGGCGTGAGACTTCCCACGAAGCTGACGGGCTTGGTCCCCTTCCCCGCCACGGCGAAACCGTTGCCTAGGAACTCACGCAGCAGCGGGGTGAGTTTCACGTAATCGTAGCTCAGAGTACCAGCCAGGTTCGCATCCGTGGTGGTATCGAAACGCCCAATACTTCCAGTAGCAGTGAGTGCCAGGCCGGGGCGTTCCACCTTCGCACTCTTGAATGCGACCGTATCCGTGGACTGGGTGTACGAGCCATCCACATCGAGCGCGAGTGTCGGTTCTTTCCACGATGGATCAGCACGCGGGCCGACAACAAAGTTGATCACGTCGAGATGTCCGTTGAAGGTGGTCACGTCGCCTGAATAGCGGAACTGAATTGGACCGGTTCCCTTACCGAACAGCGGGCTTGGGCCTTGTGCATCGGTGCAGATCCCCAGGGACTTCCCGAGTCGGTTCAGGTTCGAGACCGCCGGGCCGCCACCATAGACCACGGTCTGCCCGCCCTTCGGTGACTCGATGACGAGTTGCCCCCGGGTGACTGTCAGTGGGGCCGAGGTAATCGAGAAGTTGGCAAACGTGGTGATGCTGGTTTTGGTATTCACGGTGAGGTCCGCAACGGCACTCATGGTCGGTTCGTCAATATCCAACCCGGCATCGACGAACTTCGCGTTCTCGATCGCCAGCGTGAGTTGATCGATGTGCAAGGCGTCCTGCGCGAGCCGGACAATTCCATGAGCTTCGGCGGCTCCTTCCAGTCGATAATCGTCCAGCACGGGAACCACGGCCGCGACACGCCTTCGCCAGCGGGCCAGATCGCCGGATACCTTGGCGTCGAACTTCCCGTTGCTCAGTTGGTTCACATCCGAGATTGGTTCGAGAAGCGAAAGATCGAGTTCATCAATCCCCGCTGTGCCGCGGAGCGATGCAGTTGAGAGGCTGACATGACCGCTATCCGTTGCCTTCCCGGTCGCTTTCAGGTGCAGCTTCAACGCAGGCTCGCGTAGCCCTTTCCCGCCGCGATCGAGGCAGGCGAACCGTTTCAGTTCCACATTCGCTTCGGCCGTGACCTCAGCATCTTGCGTGCGGGTCGCGACGACCCAAGCCGATGCTTCGCCATCGAGCGTGATGCCGCCGAGATCAACGAACTCCGAGAGCCGCATCGCAAGGCGGTCGAGGTAAACGTTCGCGGCAGCCCGTACCGAATCTGGCGCGATCTTCGCGTTGAGTGCGATGAAATCGGACTGGCAGATCAGCTTGTCGAACGTGGGGAGTTGCCCGGCTTTTATTCGCCCCGTGAACACCACCGACAGCGGTTCATCCCAGCGGAATTCCTGCTGCTCGCGAATTGCTTTCAGCGCCGACGTGCTGATGTTCCCGCTCCATTCGGTGCCCAGTGCGCCAGCCTTACTTTCGACACTCACGGTCACCTTGCCTTCGCGAATCTCCGTCCCCTCGCGGATCTGGAGTAGCTTCGGCATCACGGCCGCGAGTTTGGCGACATCCACGCTCGCATCAAGTTTCACACCGGGGCGGTCGAGCAATTTGTCAAACGACTCGGGATCGAACGTGCCAACGAGATTCGCAATGCCAACATCGCTGGTGAGTTCCGCCCGCTCCACGTGAAGCGTTCGGCCTGTGAGGGACGCACGAACTGGCAATTCGACACTGGCAAGGCGGATCGTATCGCCCTTTAATGCGGCCCCCCCGACCGCGAGGTTCTTCAGGCCGATCAGGCCATCGACGCTCGCCGCGTCCTTGCCCCATGTCGCGGTGAAGTCGGCGGTCAACGCCCCGGCGATGGACAGCCCCGGTTCGATCCGCCGCAGCAGCGGTGTGAGCGTCTCTACCGCGAAGTTGCCTGCGGCAAACCTCACGCGTCCCGTTTCGCCAATCGATAAGTCTGCCTCGATGCGTTCAGGAGCGTTGGCCGTCACCTTGACCGACATTGGCTCCGGGCGCGATGCGGGAATGGTCACACTAGCCTGGAGATCGTGAAACTCGGTGAAGCGGCTCGTCTCCGTGTCACGAACGGTGAGGGTGCCGTCCGTGATCCGCAGCGAGATCGGCGTGCGCGTGGGTCCGGGTGCTGCACCCGACTCGGCGAGGAATTTCTGGATCACGCCTTCCAGGTTCGTCGTGTTCTTCTCGCAGACAATGTCGATGACCGGGTGATCGATGACGATTTCGCCGATGTCCGATTGATCGCGGATCAGGGAGACCAACGTCCGACTCGTCGTGACCTTGGCAACGCGGGCGAGCACACGACCTTGGGGATCAGTCAGCGTGATGTCCCGAAGTTCGATGTTCGAGAGCCAGCCGAGAGAGGCATCACCGATATCGAGCGAGCCGTTGATGTCTGCCGTTGCACCGCGGGCGAGCCGGTTGAGCAATGGAGTTTTCGCCACGATTGCTGGCGCAAACCACACCGCGATCAGGAGCAACACGAACAGCATGAAGAGAACCCGCGGCCAGCGCCGACGCTTCGCTCGTGGCTGATTCTGTTCAGAGCCGGAAGGTTGTTGAGTCGCGGTATCTGACATGTTGTGCGTCCTGCGTGCGGAGGTGGCCGCATCCGGCGGCATCACGAAGCAGGATTAGAACGTGAACTGACGTGCGGGGCAACATCAAGTGCCATGGGAGTAGTGAACGCAAGTTCCCTATCGATGTGTACCAGAATTGCGAACGGGAGACAGATGCCTCCCGTTCCCACAGACTTCATTACTTCCCAAGGGTTTCCTTGAACAACGCGATCATTTCTTTCCAAGACTTCTCATCTGCGGCCTTGTCGTACTTCATCCCCTTGATGTTCAGCTTCTCGGCACCCGGAACGGTGAAGCTGTGCACCACACCAGGGAACGACTCGAACGTGTACTTCACCTTGGCAGCATCAAGCCCCTCTTTGAACGCGGTGATCGACTTTTCGGGAATGAAGAAGTCGTCGGCACCGTGGGCGATGTACAGTTTCGCCTTGATCGCCTTTGCATCATCCGCACTGGGCGTGGGGAGCGCAGCGTGGAATGTCGCAACCGCTTTCAGGTCGGCACCGGAGTACGCGAGTTGCAGGCAGGTGCTGCCGCCGAAGCAGTAGCCGATGGCTGCGATCTTGCTGGGGTCCACGTTTGGCTGCGAGACGAGCTGCTTCAGGCCCGTTTCCGCACGGCCACGCCAGGACTTGACATTCTCGCGCACCGTGGTTGCCATCTTTCGGGCATCGTCGGGGTGATCGACGGTTTTGCCATCACCGTACATGTCCACGGCGAAGGCCACGTATCCCAGTTCCGCGAGTTTCTTGCAGCGTTCACGAGCGTAATCGTTCAGTCCCCACCATTCGTGGACGACCAACACGCCCGGGAGTTTACCCTTCAGTGAATCATCGTACGCGAGGAACCCCTTGAGCTTGGTGCCATCGTGATCATACTCGACGACCTTGGTAACGACGGCGGCCGGTGCCGATCCGACGAGCAGCAGCACGCCAGCGAGTGCGAGACAGTTGCGGAGCATGGTGTTGTTCCTGAGTAGGGAAGGAAACAAGCGAGTCCCAACGAAAAGGACCGCCACATTACTGTAGCGGTCCTGGCGGGTTCGCCCTCTATGCGAGCGGGCGAAGATCGTGTGCACGTAGGCTCAACCGGCGATGTCGCCAACGACCTTGGCGATCGTTTCATGAGTCAGGGCGAACGGAACTTGATCGCGACCGCTGGCGGCTTTGCTCGCGGTGTAGCGACGAAGCACGGCCGTAGTCAGGTTCTGCAAGTGTACTTCGTAGTAGGCGAGCGCCTCGCCCTTCTTCGCGGGAGCGACGCTTCGGAGCACTGCCTCGTCGCGGTGTCCGTCCACTTCATGAACCTTCAGCGGTTCCATCAGTCCCGTGACACGCGAAGCAATCCCAGTCGCCCACGTCGAAAGTGTCAACCCCGCTGGCACAGTTGCTGTGCGGGAGAGCGTCATCTCCCAAACGAGGCACGAGAGCGAATCCGTCTTGTCGGCTGCAATTTGAACCGTCCAACCGGCCTCGGGGAACGACTCGGCCCAGCTATGCCGACCTGCGCCAGCAGGTCGCCACTCACTTAGCCTTGGAAGGAGTGTTTCGGGAAGCGTCATTGGTCCCTCCGATGGTTTGTTGTGTGTGATCCGAGCCGTCAAAACTCATGATGGTCGGCTGGCCGTCAAACAAAGTCTCAAGATGCACAGGGCGTGCCCATATGAACTGTACGTTTGCCAAAGTGTCCCGTGCTTCGTCTCCTTTCAAATCTACCCCATTATGCTCGTGCCGCAACATCAGTTCTCCACGGTTGCGGTAGTTACCATCCACAACGTAAATCCACGGCTTGCCGAAGTTCGTGAGACTGAAGAGCAATCGCTGCTTCACTTTCTGAAATTCGCGGCTCTCGATCACGTAATTCGCGCCCGGCTCGTTGTAGTTGAACGAAAACAGGCCATTCTCCTTGCAAAATTCGGGCGTCAGGAACGTGTCGATGAAGGTAATGTCGTTGTGAATCTTGCGAACCTCAAAGATCTTCTTTCGGCCAAGACCCACCCCCGTGTCCCATTTTCGCTTCTTCTCCATGTCGTCGCAGTTCTCCCAGTCGGGCCCGAACTGTCCCATGTTCCAGCGCCGCTCGATATCGCGAAGCAGTTCAATCCCCACCTTGTACGGGTTGAGTCGCCGGGAACTCGTCGCCATCGTGCCTGAGTGGTGGTCGGCGTAGTCGATCACCTCCGAAGGTTGCAGGATCTTCTGCGTCATCATCGTCGAATGCCAGAACGAGTTGTGATTGACGAATCCTTGGGCGACGTAACGATGTGTCTCGTGTACCGACACGTCGAATACCTCCGCACGCCCACGTTCGACCGACACAATCACATCGTCCTCACGTTCTTCCTTGAACCAGGCGCGGTTCTCAACGTACTCGTCAAGCCGCGTTTGCTTCCGTTCCAGACCAAACCCGATCTGCTCACGGAATACCTGTGCGGACCGACCCTGTGTGTGAACGTGCCAACACTCATCCTTGTGCGGGCGGAGTGTTGAGAGGACACCGAAGTTCAGGAGCAAGATCTGCAAGACTTCGGCCATCTTCGGGCTGGAAGTGGACAGGATCACGCCTGCCGGTCCGGCGTAGCCGTCGCAGTCGTACAGTGCCCGGAGGAATGCCGCAACAACAGGCTTGGGCGAGCGGAGTACCACGTCCGGGACAGTCTTCACACGGGTGGCGAAGCCTGTCTTCAACCCGAGCGAAACGAGGAAGTCTTTCACGGTCTGTGACGAGAACAGAACCCGCCACTTCGAGACATCCCACTTCTTCCGAGGTGTGATGCCGAACAACTCCGTGACCAGCGTGGCGAAATGGTCGGCCTGCGCTTCGTCGCCTGTGGTCAATCCAATCACGCGTTTCACATCGCTGATGTGTCCATCGCCGATCAAATAGCCGAGGAACGCCGCGAAGCGTTCGTCCACGACCGTCGGCGTGTGGCAACTGACTCTCTTATTCTGCATGAGTGAGAGCGTGGATTTCTCTGTCTTGTACCGCTCGACGTATGGCGCGAGGCGGGCACTTGCTTTCGTCTCCTCGCCACGGATGGTCCGGATGAGGGTCCGCATGTTGACCCGGGCTTCCTTGCAGATCGTCGTGAGCGTCAAACGCTGCTGCGGAACCCAACTGACCCTTTGAAGGTCGGTGGCCCACAAGTTAGAGCCTTTCGGCAAGCGAACACGATCCCCGACTTGCACCTCATCGAGACGCCGCCACAACACGCTCGCGAGTAGGACTTGGTGAGTGGTTGAGCCCTCAAGCTCGAACCCTCGGCGCGTCCGTATCCGGACGGTTTCCCGCTCGGGGAATGCGGCCCAGTCGTAAACAGGCCTAGGTTCGACCGCGTCCGAAACCTTTACCGCCAACCTTTCCTCAACTAGTTCCCTCGCGGGGATAATCCCTCGGTCCGTGAGAACTAACGAATCACCCTGAACACATGCCCATCCTTCGTTGATGATCTTCGTTTGACCTTGAGGATAAAAGTAATAGGCTTCGTCTCGGATGATGCTGAGCATGTCGCGCTGCCAGTTCTTCAGCGGGGCGTGCTCGATCAAGAATAGCAGTACGTCCTTCTCGGGGTGCTCGGGGAAGTGCGCGACTCGCTGCTCCTTGAGGTGCTTGCGCTCGTCGTCTTCGGCCTTCAAAGTGGCACGCGGGTTGATGTAATCCGCCATGTACCCCTTCGCCTTGAAGCGACGGGTTTGGCTTTCTTCTGCCTCACCCTCGGCTTGCGGGGGTGTGAAGTCGTATTTCGAGTGGTCATCGCGCCGCTTGATCGCAACCGAGTGAATGTCGATCAGGTCGTCGATGGACATGCACTTGTCGAGGAACGCTTCAACCTCGTCCTCGCCGAATCGCTCAACGTAATGCCGGATACGAGCCGCATGATTGGCGATCTCGTCCATCATCTTCCGGGAAGTGTGGTTGAAGTAGGCGTTGTTCTTGAAGAAGTCGCAGTGGCCGTAAACGTGCGCCATCACAAGTTTCTGATCGACGACGTGATTGCAGCGCATCAGGTACGCGTAGCACGGGTCATTATTGATGACCATCTCGTAAATCTTGGACAGGCCATACTCGTAGCCTTTCTTCAGGTCTTCGTACTGCATCCCGAAGGACCAGTGCGGGTAGCGTGTGGGGAAACCCCCATAGGCCGCGATTTCGTTCAGGTCGTCGGCGTCCACGACCTCGAAGATCGTCTCGTAGAAATCCAGCCCATAATCGCGGGCATAGCCTTCGATCTCGTCCTTCAGGACTCGTAGGTTCGGCGGAAGATTAGTGTTGTAGAAACCCAGGTGCATGGTTCCCTCCCCGATGATCGGCGGCCCGATACTCAATCATACACGGCCGCGGATGTCATTTCTTGTCCGGTGCTTGCCACTTGCCGCCCCACTCGACGTACAGGTTGGTCAGTAACCGATCCCAGTCACGCCGACTGCGAGTTGTTGGGAATGGGTCGGCCCGGACACTTCCGACCGACTCCGCGACGATCTTGACCGTGCCATCAGCTTGAATCTGCCCGACACGCCAGGATCGCCAGCAGTGCTGGTTCTCGGGGTCGATGCGGAGTCGCCCGCCAGGGCCTTCAAACTCGAGGCCGCGTATCGCCTTGGCAACTTCAACGGGGTCAGGAGTTCCCGCCCGGTTTGCTGCGTTGGCCCAGAGGTGAACCCCGCAGTAGGCTGCCGTCATATTCTCCGTCACCACGCGCTGATCACCGAATCGTTCCTTGATCTTGGCCAAGAAAACACGGTTTTCCTTGCGATCAATGGACTGAAAGTAGGTCGCGGCGAGGTAGTCGCCGGCCACGAGTTCGGGGTCAAGTCCGACGAGATCGTGTTCGCTTAACGAGATTGATAACGTCGGAGTTGTTTCCGACTTGATCCCGCGACGACGAAGTTCCCGGTAGAACGGGAAGTTACTACTGCCGTTCAAGATGTTGATGATCGCATCGGGTTTGGCCTGAACGATGGCCTCGACGGCCATACTCAGGTCCGTCGTTCCAAACGGGACGAACACGGTATCCACAATCTCGGCCTCTGGCTCGACCAACTTCAGGTGGTCCCGGATCACTTCTGTTGCCGCTCGCGGCGAGACGAGATTCGATCCCAGGATGAACAATCGCTTCTTCCCCAGTGATTTCACCAGGTAGTCGATGGACGGGAGCAGTTTCTGATTCGGGGCAGCACCGGTATAGATGCAGCAATTCCCGACCGTTGATATTTCCCTGAAAATGTAGCCTTTCTTGATCTTCCCTTTCGTAAACGCACTCGGCGCAGTACTTTCCCAGAACCCCCATCTTTTCTGGTTCATCCGACAAGTGCGTACTTTGCCAGATGGATCGCGTAGATGCGTAGTTCGAAAAATTCGCGGTCGCGGTAGCCGTAGGCTTGGCGTTGCAGGGTTTTGATTTTGTTGTTCAATCC
>Ga0105048_10009566_pt1 | contig 15392 bp, 12 predicted proteins | sample MAT05_FD_78382 | JGI IMG/M metagenome (GOLD analysis project Ga0105048, IMG submission 78382) | Freshwater microbial communities from Lake Fryxell liftoff mats and glacier meltwater in Antarctica - MAT-05 | ecosystem: Environmental > Aquatic > Freshwater > Ice > Liftoff microbial mat | place... | reverse complement strand
TCGAGTTCCATGCCGCCCCCGACAAGAGTGACGATCTCGACGCGGTCGCCGTCGGCCAGCTGTCGGCCGGCATGATCGTCGCGGCGCACGAGTTCTTCGTTGACCTCGACGGCTAGCCGCCTGGGGTCGCGGCCGAGTTCTTTCAGAAGCTCGGCAACGGTGAGCGGCCGATCGAGATGGCGTGGTTCTTGATTGATCGTGATGGTTGGCATGATGAATTGTACGCACGGATTCAAATGATCGGTTCGCCGCTTCGCGAATCTGGGGGACGTTTTTCAATGCACCCGGAGTTACGCTATAGTAATGGTAGGTCCCACTGGGCGTCACGAACAGGAACCTTCATGAAAGCCGAGATTATCTCGATCGGCAGCGAACTGACGAGCGGTCAAAACCTCGACGCCAACGGGCAATGGCTCAGCCGGCAACTGGCCGAGATGGGCATCCCCGTCGGGTTCCACACCACCGTGGCTGATGATCTGGGCGACAACATCGCCTGCTTTCATCTGGCGATCAACCGGGCCGACCTAGTGATCATCACGGGCGGTCTCGGGCCGACCCAGGACGATCTCACGCGTGAATCACTCGCGAAGGTCGCCCAGGTCGATCTGGTGGAAGACCCCGTCTCGCTCGAACAGATCCGGCAGATGTTCGCCAAACGCAATCGGCCGATGCCCGATCGCAATCATGTCCAGGCCCTCTTCCCGCGCGGGGCCTCCCCCATCTTCAATTCATGCGGCACCGCCCCCGGCGTGTGGATGACGTTCGGGAAGAAGCGCGTCATCGCCATGCCGGGCGTGCCATCGGAAATGTTCGTGATGTTCACCGAGCAGGTGAAGCCGAAGTTGCTCGCGCTCGGTCTGGGCGGGGGCGTCTTCATTCAACGGAAAATCAACACCTTCGGCGCCGGCGAGTCGATGGTCGAGGAGAAATTGCTCGATCTCACACGGCGCGGGCATGTGCCGGAAGTCGGCATCACGGTCAGCGACGCGGTGATTTCCCTGCGCATCCTGTCCCACGCCGCCAACCTGAACGAGGCACATGCTCAGATCGCCCCCGTTGCCGCCACCATTCGCGAACGGCTCGCCGAACTCGTCTTCGGTGAGGAAGAGGAAGAATTGCAGCATGCCGTCTTGCGCTTGCTGGTGGAAAAGAAAAAGACGGTCGCCACGGCCGAGAGCATCACGGCCGGGTTGGTCGCTCAGCGGCTGGCGCAAGTCCCCGGCGCGAGCGAGCATCTCGTCGGCGGCGTGATTGCTTACACTTATCCCTGGAAGGAAAAGCTCCTGGGCGTCTCGCCGCAACTTTTGCGTGAAAAAGGGGCGGTGAGTGCGGAAGTGGCCCAGGCGATGGCCGTCGGCTGCCGGCACCGTTACGGCAGCGATCTCGCCATCAGCACCACGGGCCTGGCGGGACCGGGAACCGGAGGCGAATCGCAGCCGGTTGGCACCGTCTTCGTCGCCCTGGCCTGGGAGGGCGGCGTCAAAGTTCTAACGCATAGCTGGATGGGCACACGGCAAGAGATCCAGAGCCGCACCGCGAAGTTCGCGCTGAATCTGGTGCGGCTGCATTTGATGGGGGTCGCGGGATATTATTGAGGCGCCACTCACGGCAGTGGTAGATCCTTGAACTCGAATTCGAGTTCATGCTGCAATGTCAGCCACTGCGCGAGAACCAATTTGACGGCGGGGCCGATCTCGCCTTGCGGCGGGGGGCTGAACTGGAAGACGGCCGAGATCGAATTCTGGGTCGTATTCAGATAATTCACGATCCCGTTCGAGCGGTACTGGCGGCCTTTCGCGTCGTATAGCTCCAACTTCTGGGGGACGGTGTTCATCCAGTTGTGATCCTGTTCTCCGTCCTTCGCGCGCCGGCGAATTTGCATCGTGATCGTCCAATTCTTGTTCGCTTCCGTCACGTCCTCGATGTCGATCTCTCCGGTCTGGCCGACGCCGGATTGCTTTTTCTTGCCGGTCGTCAGGTTCTCGACGACGACATCGGGCTTCGTGCCGGAGAGCAGGGTCACCATCACCTTGCCCTTGATGATCGCGGCCTTCGTCGCGTCCCTATCCGGCTTGGCCATCGGGGCATTAACCGAGTGCTGGAAGTTGCGGTAAAGGCCGTTGCCTTCGTAGTAGGCGACGTTGAAGCCCTGGTTGTCGTGCTGGCGCGGCAGAAGCGAGAAACCATTTTCGTCCACCGCTTTGGTCAGGCGCGGCGGCGACACGGCGAGAAGCGGGATCTTGGGCTCGGCCTGGACGAGGAAGCTAAAATTCAGGTTGTTATCCTGATTCTGTTGATCGTTCCCATTTCGAGGTATGTTGGCGAGATTGACGTAACGGCTATAGTTGAAGTTCTGAGCGACGAACCGAAAAGGACCGGATGTATGGGTGTACGGTGAAATCGTGTTCTGTTGATATAAGTAGACGATCCCCTGCTGGTCGTCGTAGCCTGGCGACAGGCCAGCGTCGTTGCAGAGCTTCTCCATCACCTGCCAGTAAGTGACATTTTCCATCTCGATGCTCAGCTTGCGAGGCTGGCCGCCCTGGAACTGCAACTTGTAGCCGGACAGGCGGGCGAGTTCCTTGATCGCCTCTTCGATCGTGACGTTATTGACGCGAAAGGTAAACTTCTTCGCGGAAAGAAGAGAGGTTCGCTCGATGCGCTGGGACAGCACTTCCACCCGGCGGCGTATCTCTTCATCGGCATGGGTGCTGGATTGGCGCAGGAGCGGGAGTGATTCTTCGCCACGTTCCTCTAGTTCCTTGCCGGCCGCCTGACGCACGCGGAAATTACGATCGCCCAATTGTTCGATCAACGTGGCCACCGGCGTCGTCGCTACTGGACCAGCCTGGTCGGCCGCGGGAGAAGACGGCGCCAAGAAACAGAGGGGGACCGCGAACCAATAAAGGGGCGGACGTTGCATGAGACGCCTCGGATCAGGATGTCGAATCAGGGTGTCAAGGCTGGGCAAGGCGGACAACTCTTATGTTCCGCGCCGCTCGTGTTACCAGAGCATACGCGACAAAGCGTCCGCTTGACAAGAGGTTACCGGCCAGAGGTTCCAAGAATCAGGCGGAATAACTGTTGCGATTTGTCCTATGATGAAGGCCGACGAGGAAATAGATCAACTAGGTTGACTCTTCCGAAATTGACGGAGCGAAAGCGGAACCCATGCCGTTTCTATTACTCTTGTGTTTGTTGGCGGTCTGCCTGCCACTCGATTGGCCGGCTCCGCCCGCCTGGGTGGGCCGCGACGGCAGCCTCCTGCTGACCTCGTTATTGACCATCGCTTTGTTGCTGGCATCCAGCGTGATCGCCCAACGGGCACGCTACCGGCTCCCTCGCGAACCGGATGCCCGCGAACGCATCGGCCAGCAGTACGGCACGGCACGCACCTGGTTCTTCTTTGTCAATCTATTCAGTCTGGGCGTCTGCCTGTTGGTTTTCGGCTGGGGAGATGCCGCCACCGAGCTGGGGTCAATCACCTACGCGAATCACTCGTTTCTGATTCCCGGCGGGGAATTGCTTCGCCTCGCTCCTTTTCTGATCGTTCAGATCGGTTCCTGGTGTTTCTACTTCGATGCCGACCGGGAGTTCCATGCTCTCTCTCACGATCCTCTCAAACGCGATCAATTCTGGACCCGGCGCGAGTATGTTCTGTTTCTCTTTCGGCAGCAGTTGATTCTCGTGTTCGCCCCGCTGATCTTGCTGATGGCCCAGCAGGGTGTCGAGCGTGCCTATCCGGAAATTCTTCAGCAACCCTGGCTGCCGTTCGCCTCATTGATGGTGCTGCCCACGTTCTTGATCTTCTTTCCTCTTCTCTTGCCGACGTTGCTGGGGTTGCGATCGCTGCCTGCCGGCCCGATCCGCGATCGTTTCGAGGCCAACGCCCGGCGGCTGGAATTTCGCTATTCCCGCCTCTATCTGTGGGACACACGTAACAACGTCGCCAACGCCATGGTCGTCGGCATCATTCCCTGGATCCGTTATGTCGTCTTCACCGATCGGTTGCTTGACGAATTAGCCGATTCCGAAGTTGACGCCGTCTTCGGGCACGAGATCGGCCATGCCCGCCACGGTCACATGCTCTATTACGCCCTCTTCCTGATGCTGAGTTTCGTCCTCATGGGCGGCTTGGTGCAGATAGCCCGGATGATGGATTTCGGCCCGGTTCAGGAGATGCGCACGCTCTTTCAGGTAGCGCCGGTCGTCTTCTTGGGCGCCTATATGTTCATCGCCTTCGGGTTCATCTCACGGCGCTGCGAACGTCAGGCGGATGTCTTCGGCTCTCGGGCCGGCTCTTGCTCCTCGACAATCTGCTACGGGCACGATGCGACCACGATCTTGCCCCCGCGCGGCGAAGGCCTCTGCACGACGGGGATCGAATCGTTCATCGGCGCCTTGCGGCGCGTCGAGGACATCAACGGCATGACGCGTGCCCCGGCCCTCTGGCGCGGTACGGGGGTCATCGGCAAATTGAACTGGGTGTTCCGCCTGCTGACCGGTTGGCTGCACACCTGGCAACATTCGACGATCCCCAAACGAATCGCCTTCCTCGAACGGATCGCCCGCGAGCCCGAAGTGGAAAGACGTTTTCAACGACGGGTCTGGATGTTGCGCTGCGCCATCTTGCTCGCCCTCGTCGGATCACTCGTCGGGCTCGCCTTGTGGCAGGGGTGGGGAATTCTACTTCTGGCGATGTGAGAATCAGCCTGTCGGGGTGTTCTGGGTCAAACACTCGACCACGCTCTCCATCGTGGGCGAAGCCGATTCGAGGATGGTCTCGATCCCGAACTCGCGGACGGTAGCCGAGGTGCGCGGGTTGCTGCTAACCATTCGGATCTGGCCGCGGCGCAGCCGTTCGAGAATCGTGGCGTCGCAAGCGTTGAGCAATGTTCGAGCGATGTTGGGGCTGGTGACGATCACGTCGTCGATCTCGCCGCGCCGCAGGCGGTTGAACGATTCCGCTTGCGGATCGATCGCTTCAACCTGCCGATAGACGGCAACCGTTTCGAGCTTGCAACACATCGCAAGCCGCTCGCGGAGCAGTTCGCGACCTTCTTCCGCCTGGGCGAGCAACACATGCTGACCATCGACCTTGGTCGTCAGTTCATCGGCAAGGTGTTCTGAATTCATACCCTCTGCCGGAGCAATATCAGGATCCAGATGCAGCTTCCGCAACTCGGCGGCCGTCGCCGATCCAATGGCCGCCAACTTGATGTGGCCGAGAGCACGTATGTCTCGACCGGACAGGAACAGCCGATCGAAGAATCGGCTGACACCGTTCGCGCTGGTGAAGATGAGCCATGCAAATTTGCCGGCCGCAACCCTTTCAATTGCCTCGTCGAACGCTGCCATGTTAGTGGGTTCACGAATGTCGATCGCGGGAAGTAGCTCGGGTGTCGCCCCCAGTTGAGCCAGTTCATGCAACAGGTCTGTCGCTTGGTGTCGAGGCCGGGTAACGAGAATGTGCCGTCCCAATAACGGTCGCGATTCAAACCAGGAGAGAGCCGGACGCAACCCGACCACTGGGCCGATCAGGACGAGGGCGGGCGTCGTCAAACCAGCGGCGCGGATCTCGGCATCAAGCGTGGCGATGGTTGCCGTCACGGAACGCTGGTCGCCGGACGACGCGCGGGTGACCGCGGCCGCCGGCGTTGTCGGATCCATCCCGTGGCGGACCAGTTCGGGCAGAATCGAGTTGAGCCGGGAAAAGCCCATGTAGAGGACAAGCGTGCCGGGGAATGCGGCAATGGCCTTCCAGTCGAGCCGGGACGACGGCTTGCCCGGATGTTCGTGCCCTGTGATAAAGGCGACGGCGCTGGCGAGCGAGCGATGCGTAAGCGGAATCTCCAGGCACGCCCCGGCGGCAAGTGCGGCCGTCACACCGGGCACGATCTCGTAGGGAATGCCTGCCTCACGTAAAGCGAGTGCCTCTTCGCCGCCCCGGCCGAAGATCATCGGGTCGCCGCCCTTGAGACGCACGACGCAACGGCCGAGTTGGGCTTCTTCGATCATGCGGACATGAATGTGCGGCCAGCGGTCGGGATGGCATTCCGCCAGTTCACGAACGCCCTGCTTCTCGGCAGTCGCCGGCGCCATGGCGAGAATCTGGTGGGAAACGAGTTGGTCGTAAAGCACAAAGTCGGCCTGGGCGAGGCATTCCCGGCCGCGCAGAGTTAAAAGCCCCGGATCGCCCGGCCCGGCCCCGACCAGAAAGACTTTGCCGATGGAACGTGACTCAGCGGACACCGCGGAATTACTCCTCATCGTCGCCTTCGTCCGGCGTGGGACTATCGAAACCGAGTGTCTTGAATCGCTCGAGTTGTTTGCGGAAATAGACGTTCTTGCCGTCGAGTTCCACGCACTCCTTCATGAGTGTCAGGGCCTTGTCGCGGTTGCCCTTGCGGAAGTGAACCTCGGCCAACGTGTCAAGATAGCCGGCGTTCTTCACTTCCACTTCGTTGGCCTTCTCCGCATGTTTCAACGCGGCATCCAAATCGCGTCGGCAATTGGCCATGACCCAGGCGGCGGAGTTATGAGCGAACGCACTGCCGGGATAGGCCTTGCTCAGCTTCACATACTCGTCGCGGACCTTCTCGTAGATCAGGTCGGCTTCCTTCTTCTTGCCGAGCTTTTCGAGCTCGGGCACGAGCTTGATGGCCAGATCAATGTTGCCGGGCATCACTTCCAGGTTGCGATTCGCTTCCGCCACGGCCTCGTCGATCTTGCCTTTGCCGAGCATGGCGCGAGCCCGGTAGACGCGAACCGATTCCGGAACGAGCAGGTAGGCGGTCGGCTCGATAAAGTTCGCCCCGGTCCGCAGGCAGCCGATGACGCACTTCTCGTAGAGATCCGCCGCCAGGGCAAAATCCTTTTCCTTCGTTGCCTGCCGGGCCATGAAGCTAAGCACGTTGCCGAAGGAGTAGTGGGCGTACCAGCCGGTCTTCATGAGCAGGTCGGCTTCGCGGCGGGCCAGTTCGGGGAAGTCGCGCTTGTTGAGTTCTTCAACCAGCTTGGCCCGAATCGCCTCGTTGCCCAGCGGCAGCCAGTGAGCGATCTCGGCCAGCCGCTTGGCCTCCGCGGTGTCGCCGGCCAAGTGACGGGCACGGCTTTCGAGATAGGTCGCCAGGGCCGACTGATTCTCTTCCGTACCGAGCCAAACGAAGTCGTCGTTGCGAATTTCGATATCGGGCGAGGGCCGTGCCGCTTGCTTGGCGGCCTTGGCGTAAGAGTCGGCCGCTTCCGCGTATTTCTTCTGCTTCACTAGATGATCGCCATGCTCGATCCAGCGGTCCGCTGTCGGATATTTCTCGGCCGCCTTGCGCAGGAATTCTTGGGTCTTGTCGATATCCTTGATGGCCTGATAGGCGGCGGCCACGGCATCGAGATGACGGAACCGCGCGGGGCCTCGCACCGGTTGGAATCCTTCTTGCACTGGGGGCGGACCGTCCGGTTCCGCCTTCAGCATCTTGGCGATCCACTCATCGAGTTCTTTGCGCGGTAGTTTTCCTAAAAGGAGTTCCCGCACGCGCTTCATCGCGACCGGCGCCTCTTCGTTCGCGGCATCCTTGCGGAAGAGTTCCCACCACATCAGGGCGGATTCTTTGTCATCGCCGAACAACGGCTCGAGCACGCCGCGCATCAGGTGTTCTTGGCCGTTCTTGCGCATCTTTTCAAGGGCTGTGGCCGCGTGATCGTAGGCCTTATCGCGTAAACCGATCCGAGCCTCGGCTTTGACCAGGCTGACGATCAGACCCATTTCCTTGTCGTCGCCGAGCACTTCGCCCGCCAGTTTCTCGAAGAGTTGCGTGGCCGCGTCCTTCTCGCCCAGCATGTAGAGCATGCGGGCCCGGCGAATCTCGATGTCGTTGCGTTCGAACGGATCGGTATCGCGGCGGCGGGCCTCATTCACGAGATCGAACGCCTCCTTATGCTTCATCTGGGCGCACAGGATGTCGAACGTCAGTGCCAGTTCACGCTTCTTGTCGACGAGGATCTTGATCGCGTCGTTGGCCTGGCCGTTGAGCAGAAGAGCATCAATGTCTTGGCGAAGCAGGAACTTGTTGTCGGGCGAGTCCATGAGGTCTTCGGCCGATTTCCTGATCTGGGCGGTCTTCTCGTCAAATTCCTTCTTGTTGCCGGCAAGGCGATCGTAGGCCGCCGCCACACCCTCAATATTGCCGAAGTCGGGCTTGTGAGCAAACGTGGAAAGACCTTTCCAATCAGCGGATTGCCAGAGCACGCGCTCAATCAGTTCAATTTTCTTCGACTGTTCAGCGGCTTTCAGAGCGGCCGGCCAATCATTCTTGGTGCGATAGAGATGTACGAGCACTTCCGCGGCCTTCTGGCCCGGCTCGCCCGGCTTCGCGCGTTCCGCTTCGAATCGCTTGATAGCCGGGTCGAGTTTGCCGCGCTGGAACATAAAGGTGGCGTAGTCATGAGCCGTCTGGCCCGGCGAAGCGCTTATCGTCATGTCGAACATATCTTCGACGGTGTCGTATTCGCCTTTGCGCAGCAACTGGGGGATGGCGTGGCGGACTTCCGTGTAGAGCCTCTGGTACATAAGCTCCCGAAGTTCCGCGTTCTCTTCTTTGAGCACCAGTTTTCGCAAGGTAGCCAGGGGGACATGATCGAGCTTCACCATGTCGCTAATGGCCTGATGCCGCTGGTCGGGCGTGCCGGTCCGAAACAACTCGATCAAATCACGCAGTGCTTTCGGCGTGTCGGGATAAAGGCCCCATTCGAATTTCTCGAGAATCGCCTTGGCCGTCGTGGAGATTTCTTCATCCGTGCTCTTGGCGGCTTCGATGAGCAAAGGCTCGGCCGCCTGTCCCGCTTCCAAAAGGAATTTCTTGGCCTTGTCACGCACGATAAAGCGCTTGCTCCCGAGATCTTCGATCGCCTTTTTCATCTCCTCGACAGGCGGCCCCTTCTTGGCCGAGATCGCCGGTTCGGGCACGGGGGCGGCGAGAACCAGAAAAGAACTGATGAGAACAAAGCCGAGCGCGTGACGGAACACGGGACGCCCCCTTGGTTGGCGTTCGAGGAATTCACACTGATGATCCTAATGGGTAAGGTAGGCGGATGACAAGAGAGGATGTCAGTAGGCAGTCCGCAGGCTTTGCCTTTAAACCCTGGTCAAAGCCCTGCAAAACGGCGGGCCTCGAAGACTCGACCCGCCCTACATTCTAGAGCAACTTGCAGAGTTTATTATTGCCCGCGCCCTAAATCCAGTCTCGCTGACCTCCGTCAACGTTAATGTATTTGCGAAGGTGTCCTGACTTGTTGGCTCCCAAGTCAAAAAACCCCCAGTTCTGGTAGAACTTGATGGCCCTGGCGTTATTCGGATGAACACAGAGGCCAAGAATAGGAGAGTACTTTTTCGTGTCATGAAACCAATGGTCACTGGCATGAGCCAATAAATCACCCATGATTAGGTAGGCAAATTGTTCTTGTTTTGGTTTTGATGCCGGTTGTCCCCAGTAGGTTTTTTGAACACCTAGAAAAGGAATTATTTGAACAATGCGAGATGTTCGTTTATTGTTCGTATCTGGGAAAGTCCATCGCGAGGTTCCGAGCGCACCGTAGCCAATGAGCTCGTTTGACGGAGATTCATAAAGCCAGACCTCAATATTGAACGCTGGATTCGAAAGATCATCCAGCGCCCCACCTTGGCCGCGAGGCGCTTTGATCCATTGAGCAACTTCAATTTCCCATGGTTGGTCTCCACAGGAAAATTCAGCAACACGATGAAGTTGAGACTGATCGAACTTGACTGGGCGCATCAGGTACTCCCAGCGGGGAACTATCCCACCAGTCTCTTTGCTGTGAATTTCGGCTTTTGCTCGCGTTTTTGAAAAGCCGCAAGCATTTGATTGGCTTCCTCAGGCGAAAGATGATCGATCTGCAGTCCGATGGCGGACGTCAATTTCGGATCGTTCCATTGATCAAGTGTTTCTTCAGCTTTATCGAGTTCGGGCTTTAGGAACTGCAATCCGCAAATGGTTCCGTATCCATGTTGGGCCTCGAAGTCTTTTGCAGCGTCAAGTACGGATTTGGTCACTTCGATCCAATCGGCCAATTCCGCTTTGTACTGCTCTCGTTCGGCCGGCTCAAAGGGCTGCGCGCCGGACATCACACGATGACGCCAGTTTGAGATGTTTCCGAAGATGGCGCCAATCAACCCGATGCCCATCTGAACTGTCTCTTCGAGTTCACGGCGTTTCTGCGTGCTGACTCCTAGTGACGGGTGATTCCGGTAAACCTCTAGCCCGCCTGCTGTCATGCTGCGAGGTTCTGCCATGATAAGTGCCTCTTTTAAGGGTAGCGGCCGCACTTTGGCGGACCGTCAATCTATCCATGCCAAACGTCACGGTCAATTGCTTCCTCGAAAGCATCGAAAAGACGCGCCCGATCGTCCCAATGTTTGCCATCCATTGCTTATCAGAGAGAATCTGAAATTCGCAACATCGATTTCTGAGAATTTGTTCAGTAACTTTTCATTTCATTTCACGTCTCTATTCTATCATCATTCTTGGCTTCTCCGGGCCTGTTAGAGGTTATTTTACCGGGATGGGCTGGTAAATTTCGCCAACAGCGTCAGGAGACATTTCTTAGATCGAACGATGACAGTTCGAGGGGAATCCCTTCCGCTTTCCGGCTGGTTTGGATAATGACCAACCCCGCAAGTGGATGACGACGAACAGTGATGGCGTCGTCAAGGAGTCCGTTATCGGAACGCCCAACACCAGCGCCGGTCGCTGAACAATCTCCCAGAAGGCGGCATTTAGGTTGAGCATTAATTCGCTGATCGTAGTGCGCGAGATGCCGGATAGTTGGGACAGAATTCGGCTCGTGGATGTGATGCAGATCGACCGATAGGTTCATATGCAACCGCCTCGGTTAGTGGGCACGAGTCGGTTTGTAGGCAAAGCTCAGTCAGCAGTAGGCAGTACGTAGGAGAAAAGGAGACAGGGAGAGTTTGCTTTGTCTCCTTGTCTCCTTGTCTCATCGCCTGCTTAATCTCGGCGGCGCAGGTGGCGGAACATGCCGATGAGCGGCAGGCCGATCGCCATCAGGGCCATGCTGGTCGGTTCCGGAACCCCAATCGGATTCTCAGCTGCCGGGCCGGGAATGATCGTCTGGGTGAGATTGCTATCGATGACACCATCGGTGGTGTGCGTTTGTGAGGAGAAGTCCGTCGGTCCGGCGGATTGCGGATTTGTCGAGATAACGGAGAAGTTGTCCAGACCACGCTGGCCGGTGAGCGTTATAACGCCCGTGTAGGTCCAGGTCAGGTTCGGCTTCGTGGGGTCGTCCGTCGGCGCGATGCCATAGGGCGTGCCTGAATCGTTCGAGACCGTCAACGCGAAGTTGGCCGGTTGAGCACTCGAGCCGGGGATGAGGCCGTCAAAATCGTAGATCGTGAAGAAGTCGCCCGTCTTCAGTGCTGAATCAGACGTCAGAATGATGCCGTAAGTGTAACGGTAGTTGTCGCCATCTGTATGGGCAACGGCAGAAGTCGGGAGCAGGCCCGCCTCGCCGCGGCCCGCGAGAATCACCAGTGCCAAGGCCGCAAGCACCCGCTTGCTGAATAATCGAACCATGTCCAATACCTCCCTTACGATCGACCAGAGCCGGCCAAACGCCCGCTCCGGGTGAGTATCAAGATTGCGATCGAGTCGGGACGCTTTTAGCTGGCCAAATGAGATGTGTCAATCGCGACTGGGAGTTGGTACGCAGTGATGTGAGAAGATGGGGAGAGGGGGAGAGGGGGAGACAAGGAGACAAGGAGACAAGGAGACTAGAAGACTAGGAGAGGTTTGCTTTCTCTCCTTGTCTCCTTGTCTCCTTGTCTCCTTGTCTTTCTAAATCCTGCGGCGGAGATGGCGGAACGCACCGATCAGCGGCAGGCCGATGGCCATCAGGGCCAGCGTGCCCGGTTCGGGGACGCCCGGAGCCGTGGGCACCGGAACCTCGGTTTCGGTAATGTTGGCGTCAGTCTTGCCGTCGATCTGGCGGTGGGTCCGAGCGGAAAAGACGCCCTCGGTTGAACTGCCGTAAGTCGATTTGACGATGAAGTTGCCGATCCCGGTCTGGCCGACGACGGTGTCCGGCCCCGTGTAGGTGAAGGTCAGGTTCGCGATGGCAGCCGAGTCGGTCGGCAAGATGCCCGCGGGGGTGGCGCCCAGGTTCGCACTGGTGAAAGTGAACCCAGTCGGCTGGACGTTCGAGTTGGCAACCAAGCCATCGAAGTCGTAGATCGTGAAGTAATCGCCTGTGCGCAGGATCGAGTCCGACGTCAGCACGACACCATAGGCGTAGCGATAGTTGCCGCCATCGGCATTGACAGTCACGTTGACAGGGAGTAAACCCGCATGACTTGAGGAAGGCGTACCGGCCAGTAAACCGATCGCCGCGAGGAACGTGAATCGCCAAGTTGAAATCGGCTTCATGCCAGATCTCCCTCCATGAAGTTGACTCTACCCGTTCGGGATAAAACATGCCGTCCCGGGTGGGCTGGCGAGATAGTAGTTTTTCGGCAAATAAAGATCAAGGGCGATTTTTCCGCTTCAAGATAGCGGATTTGCGATATTTGGCGGGCGAATGGGAACTCGCCCGCACGGAATTCATCAGATCACCACGTCTTTGTTGTCAAAACGGCCCTTCATGATCTTGCGGTACGCGTGCCCTTTCGGGTCGATGATCCCCTTCGCTTCCTCCAGATTGGGCATAAACATCTCCGCCGGCTGGGCTGACTCGACCCACATGGAGGAGTCCTCGCCATCGGTCTGGCAGTAAAGTGCATGATCGAACCCGGCCTGCGCCGGGACGGTGCCATCATGGATGTGGACCGTGGGGAAGAACAGTTGCCGGCGGTTCGCACGCGGGAACTCGAACGCCATCGGGTGAACTTTCTGTTCGCCTTTCTTCAGCTTGAACACGGCGAACCCGAAATTCTTGTACGCGGGCAGCTTATCCCACACGCCCGCTGGCAGCCGGAATTGTTCGTCCAGGCGATCGAAGTCCTTGATCGAGGGCACAAACGAGGCGACGAAACTGCCGACCTCGACGACGACCAGCTTCTTGGGCGGGAGGCTATATGTGTCTTTATCCTTCAAGCCGCCGCGCGAAGGTTCTTCGGGGAAGCCGAGCTTGAGCTCGTCGAAGAACTTCGGGTATTTCTCCAAGTTGATGAACGAGACCGCGTCTTCTTTTGATTCGGCCGGAACGGGGATCGGCAGGATCATCGAGAGATCCTCGCCGGCCTTGAACTGCATGCTGTAGACGAGGAACTGTCGGCCGTCTTTCGAAGCGCGGGCGAAGATGTTGGTGTTCGTCACCGAATCGACTTTGCGCGAGAAGCAACACATGAGATGGCTCCGGGTGTCGGGGTGGAAGATGGAGGTATTACACCCGCCCGGCAGCGCGTTTGTCAACAGGCATGTCGAATTGGAACCGAAGATCGCCCGTCAGATTTCCAGATGAGGTCCATCGGCCGGGGGATGGCCGCCGGGATAAGGGCCGTGCGTGGCTGGGGAGTAGTGATAGTGAACGGCCGGATCGAGAAACAATTCAGGGGCAACCAGATCATTGCGGACGAAGAAGGCGTTGACCCCCAGCGTGTTCGTTCCCACCAGCGTGTAGCCCTTGGTGCGTGCCAGGGCGTTCAACGAAGCCAGGCTGGCGCCATAATAGGTGTTCCCGCACCAGCGATGATCCAGATTCTCCTTCATAACCCAGCGAACGTCGGGACGATGGCTGCCGTTGTATTCGATCACGACAACGCGCGGCGACCAGTGCGTGATTGCCTTCCAAATCCAGTAATCGTTGCCGTCGACGTCGATCGCCAGCAGATCGAGTTCGAGCGGCACATCCGCTTCTTCGAGGAGCGATTCAATATTCTCGGACGTGACGATGGCCTGTTGACAGCGGATTCGAGAATGAGCCGAAAAGCGGCGCTGCAGGTGATAGAACAGATCGGGATCGGCTTCGAGAAAAAGTCCGCTCCATCCTTTGTCGAGGGCCAGATGAGCGGCATTGCACTCGCCCCCGGTCTCGACGCCGAACTCGACGAAGTAACGGTTGGTCGTGCGAATCCGCCGGAAGATCTCCTCAATGATGCCGTCTTCCCCGTTCTGGGAGTAGACGCGTGATTCGAAGTGGCGAAGGTCGTTCGGTGGCAATGTCCGGACCGAGGCCGCCAGCGCGCCTCGCACCCATTGGAGATCGCGATCGAATTGAAGAAGCCGCTGCTGCAAGGGCACGAGCCGGGAATCGAGAATGGCTAACTGGGCTCCGATCCCATTCTGAACGTCGGTCAACCGGGCATCTTGATGGCGCAACAACGCCGCCAGGTCCACGGCGGTCTCGTGAGAGGCCAATTCCGGCGCGGATTTTTTCAACAACGAGCCGAGCAAGGATCGGAGTTTCCGGAGAAGCGGCATGAGAGGCCTCGGGATCAAGAAGCGCGTGAGCCAGGTCGGCTGCGCCGGAGCATCCATTTCAAGAAGCGGTGAACGAACGGCACATGGCGTTCGAGCCGGGCAAGCCGTAGGGCTACTCGCCGGGTGATCGGCCCGATCACTTCGTCGAACTCGAACTTCCGCAGGCGCGCGATTTCCTCATACAGAAGCTTCTCGGCCGCCGCCCAACTTGTCTCCGCCGCCCGAAGATTCATGGACACATCGACCACTTGTTGCCGGGACTTCTTCCATTCGTCGTGCAACCGATCAATCTCCGCATGTGCGACTTTTCGTAACTCTTCGTACTGTTCGCGCGCAGTTTGCGTTTCAAGCCGAGACTCTCCGTACAGTCGGTCAAGGGCGAGAAATCCTCCAACGAGCCGGCCCGAAGGTTTGGGTCGTAGAGCGTTGTCGACTTGTTCATGAGTAAAGGACGGGATCTCCGTTCGACTTGCCACCAGGTACATGTCGTAGACGAAAGCCGCCGGTCGTTCCTCGACGACACTCAGTCCGGCATGTTCGAGCAACATTCGAGCCGAGCGATCACTGAACAGGTGAAGATGTTCCCGCGCGATGGCGGGGCTCATCATTTCGAGAAATGGCATTTTCGCTTCGAGAAGTTCCGCATGAGGACGATCTGGGAACTTCGGCGTCTGCACGAAGAGCAACCCCGTCGGCTTGAGCAGGCGGACGCAATGTTCGATCAATAGGCGTGGCTCATCGAGGTGTTCAAGCAAGTCGTTCAGCACGATCGCGTCGAAGGAGCCGTCGGGCAACGCCTGTTCTTCAAGCGGCCCCGCGAGGATCGGCACGTCAAAAGTCTTTCGGGCGAAATCGACCACCCAGGGGCTGACTTCGAGCCCCTGAGCGTCGTACCCCGCCGCGCGCATCAGAGAGACGAACGCTCCGTGGGCACAACCGAGT
>Ga0105048_10009565_pt1 | contig 15392 bp, 14 predicted proteins | sample MAT05_FD_78382 | JGI IMG/M metagenome (GOLD analysis project Ga0105048, IMG submission 78382) | Freshwater microbial communities from Lake Fryxell liftoff mats and glacier meltwater in Antarctica - MAT-05 | ecosystem: Environmental > Aquatic > Freshwater > Ice > Liftoff microbial mat | place... | reverse complement strand
TCATCGGCTCGACTACCGCCGGAGCAAAAACTTTTTCAACGACAACGCCCTGCGGGCCAATCAGACACCCAAAACAACGCAGTTTGATACGACTGCCGCCTTTTACCCGGCCAACACCCGCCCGCCGTTCAACCCTAACCTGACTACGCTCGGCGACTCGACGGATATCTACCAGGATGCGCGTTTTCGGTTGCTGGAGAATCAGTTCGGGCTGAAGGGAACCTATCAGTTTGGGCGGTCGGCGTTCAACTACCGGGCGTACCTGCGCAGCCGGATTTACGGGCAGTACACCCGCTACAATACCTCGGCCACTGAGTTCAACGAATACGAAACCCGGCGCAACGAAACGTTTCTGGGCGGTTGGCTGGGCTATTACTTCCCCGATAGTCTGTCGCGGCTGACCGCCGAAGCCGAGTATCAGGTGGGGGGCGGTTTCCGGTTGCAGGGGCAGGTGGAGAGCAAGCTGTTTACGGCGGGCTACACGGCAGCTTTGGTGCAGCCCACGCTGTTGCAGGAGCGGTTTCAGAGCGTCGTGTATTTTTGGCGCAATAACTTCAAGCTGCGGGGCTATAACCACGCCCACGGCGAACTGAACCTGCGGTACAAAAAAATCAGTTTACAGCCCGGTCTCGACTACACGCTGCTGAGCAATTACGTCTATTATGACACCGACGGCGTGGCCCGGCAGGACAACGGCTCGTTCAGCGTGTTGCGCACCGGCCTGGGCTATGCCCTTCAGGTGGGTAAATTTCTGACGTCGGGTCAGGCGTATTACACGGTACAGTCGCGCTCTAACGTGCTGCGGACGCCCGCTGTTTTCTGGAATGGCAAAATTCAGTACGAGTTTCTGTACGCCAAGGTGCTGTATATTCAGGCTGGGGTGGACCTGCATTTCAAATCGTCGTATTTTGGTGATGCCTACATGCCCGTTACACAGCAGTTTTACCTGCAAAACCGGCAAAAGGTGGAAGGGTATCTGATGGCCGACATCTACGCTAACCTACGCGTAAACCGTACGCGGCTGTTCGTTAAAGTCAACCACATCAATCAGGGGTTTCTGCAAGGCCCTGGCTATTTCGTGGCACCGGACTTTCTGCAAATACGCCGGGGTTTTGCCTTTGGCGTGGACTGGTACCTATTTGATTGATAAAAGATTGACTCTAATTGCTTTTGTCATTCCGACGAAGGAGGAGTCTCGTTGTAGAGAAGATATTTAGCTACGTAGAGATTCCTCCTTCGTCAGAATGACAAAAAATGACTAAAAACCCCCCGCCAATGAAACCCCTCCTACTCTGCCTGCTCATCCTCTGCTCATCCGTTTTGCTGGCGCAGACGCCCGCCAAAAAACGGCCCATCGCTCCCCAGGATATCTACCGGTTGCAAACCATCAGCGACCCGCATCCTTCGCCCGATGGGAAATGGGCCACCTACGTCATCTCCAGCGTTGATACTACCAAAGACAAACGCAACGCCGATGTCTGGATGGTGAGTATGGACGGAAAAGAAACGGTTCAGCTTACCAATACACCCGATGGGGAATCGAAGCCGCGTTTCAGCCCTGATGGGAAGTACGTCTCGTTCGTGTCGGCACGGCAGGGAGCCACCAAACCCCAGCTCTGGCTGCTGGACCGGCGCGGGGGTGAAGCCAAAAAACTTACCGATCTCAAAAACGATCTGGAAGACTACGAATGGGCGCCCGACGGCAAACGTATTGCGCTGGTGCTGCGCGATCCCGATTATTCGGATTCGGCAAAAACTAAAGTTCGTAAACCTTACGTCATGGACCGCTATCAGTTCAAAGCCGACATGAAAGGCTATCTGGACAGCGGGGCCGTGCACTTGTATCTGTTCGACGTAAGTACCAAAAAGCTGGAACAGCTTACCAGCGGACGCTACGACGAAGAATCGCCGGTATGGAGTTCCGACGGCAGTAAACTGGCGTTTGTGAGTAACCGCACCACCGACCCGGACCGCAATCAGAACACGGATATTTACGTGATGGACGCCCGAAAAGGGGCTATCATGAAGCAATTGACCACCTGGACCGGCATTGATACCGACCCGGCCTGGAGTCCCGACGGAAAGCAAATAGCCTACCGGCGATCAACGGCAGCGGGTAATTTTCTGATGTATGATCAGCCGATGCTGGCCGTGATTGATGCTAACGGCGGACAGCCGAAGTTGCTTTCGGTCCCAATGGACCGCCCCGTGCGCAACCCGCGCTGGAGCAAAGATGGCAAAAGTATTGGCGTACTGGTGGACGATGACCGGCAGGTTTACGTAGGGCAATACGCGCTGGCCGATGGCAAATTTATGAAAGTAGCCGGGGGCGAACGGGCGTTTGGTAGTCTCGAACCCGTATCGGCAACTACCTGGCTGACCCTCTCCAGCGATCCGCAGCATCCCGGCGAGTTGTTCGCGCTGGAAAACGGCACGCCCCGCCAGCTTACGCACGCACACGACGACTTTCTGGCCCCACTCCAACTGGCCACCGTAACGGGCTTTACCTCGATTAGTAAAGATGGTACGCGTGTCTCGAATGTCCTGTTCCGCCCCACCAACGCACCCGCCGGTAAGAAGCTGCCCACCATTTTCTTTATTCACGGCGGGCCGGTGGCGCAAGACGCTTACTCGTTCGATCTGACCCGGCAGTTGCTGGCTGCTGGTGGCTACGCGGTGGTGGCGGTCAATTACCGGGGCGGTAGTGGTCGCGGGCTGGACTTCACCAAAGCCATTTACGCCGACTGGGGCAACAAAGAAGTAGAAGATATTCTGGGCGCGGCAGACTACGCCGTAGCCAACAACATAGCCGACCCTGATCGGCTGGGCATTGGCGGCTGGAGTTACGGTGGCATCCTGACCAACTACGCCATTGCCACCGACACGCGCTTCAAAGCAGCCGCCAGTGGAGCGGGCAGCGGGCTGCAACTGACCATGTACGGCATCGACCAGTATGCCAATCAGTATGAGAACGAACTTGGCGCGCCCTGGGTAAATCCCGACAAATGGCTAAAAATCTCGTACCCGTTCCTGCACGCCGACCGTATCAAAACCCCGACTATGTTCATGGCCAGCGAGAAAGATTTCAACGTGCCGGTGGCGGGCAGCGAGCAGATGTACCAGGCACTGCGTTCACTGGGCGTACCGACGCAGTTGATTATATATCCCGGTCAGTTTCACGGCATTACCACGCCCAGCTACCAGAAAGACCGCGCCGAACGGTACAGCCTGTGGTTTGACAGGTACCTGAAACAATTTTGAATCGGTCCGCCCATTCTATCACTCAAAATTCAAAATTAAATCGAGCAGTACCGTGACGAGCAGGCCGGCCACACCCGCTACGGTACTGGTCAGCGTCCAGGCCCGCAGCGTTTGCCCGACCGTCAGCCCGCCAAAGCGCGACACCACCCAGAATGCCGAATCGTTGGGAAACGAACAGCAGATGCCCCCGCAGCAGATGGCCAGCCCTACCGTGAGCGGATGCGCTGAACTGCCAATTGCCGACGCACCGGTCAGCAGCGGAGCCAGAATGGCGGATGTGGTAACGAGTGCGACCGTAGCCGATCCCTGCGCGGCCCGCAGCAGAGCCGCCAGCACAAACCCCAGCAGCAGCGGAGATAGATGCAAAGCCGAGAGCGACTGCACCAGATAATCGCCGATGCCCGACGTGGCAATGACACTGCCAAACGCCCCGCCCGCCCCCGTAATGAGCAGAATTAGCCCCGCCTGCGCGGCTCCGTCCACCACAAGCGTGTCGAACGGTTTGCTCAGGTATGGCCGCAGACTCCAGCCCGCCAGGACCACGCCCAGCAACATTGCCACGTTTTTGTCGCCCGCCAGCTCGAACACCTGCCGCCCCGCCGAACCTACCGGAAACAGGGGCGTTATGATACTGCCCATGAGAATCAGCCCAATGGGAAACAGCAACACCGCCAGTGACCGCCGACCCGATGGCAATGCAACCGGCGTACCTGCCACTCTGTTAGGTATGTTTTCTGTTGGAGCAGATGGCGTGTCTGTGTATTCGGTGGGTGCGTTGCGGCTCAGATAGTGGCCCATCAGCAGCCCACCCGTCAGTGCGGCTACCAGGGCCACCAGCATGGCTGCGCCGATAAACGCGCCCGCATCAATACCCAGACTGCCCATTACTGCCAGTGGTCCCGGCGTGGGAAGAACCAGGCAGTGCGTAGCAATCAGCCCGATAGACAGAGCCGTTACGTAGCGTACCACCGGCAAACCCGTATCGCGCGACAACTGCCGCAGCAGGGGCATGAAGACAACGAAGGCTGCGTCGAAAAACACCGGAATGGCGGCAAAGTATCCCGTCAGGTTCACGGCCAGCGGTGCCCGGCGGTTGCCCACGTTTCGCAGCAGCAGCCCCGCAATCTGCCCCGTTGCCCCGGCGTTGGCCAGGAGCGCACCAAACACCACACCCAGCCCAATGACGATGCCGATGCCACCGAGGGTCTGCCCGAAACCCGCAGACAGTTGTTTAGCCACCGCGCTGGGCGGCATTCCGCAGAGTAGCCCCGTCAGCAATCCCACGCCCAGCAGGGCCAGAAAAGGGTTGACTTTAAAGCGAATAATGCTGAGCAGGAGCCCCGCAATGGACGCCAGAAAAATGAAGAGGAGGTAGGAACCGGACATGGCAGGAAAAGGGTAGGGGAAAGCAGAAATGACGCACGAAGCTACTACTTTCGCCAATACCATGACCGAGATCGAACCCCGCATCCGCCCGCTGACCGATGCCCTGAACGAGACGGGCCTGCTCCGGACGTTTTCGAGCTGTGAAGGCCACTTTGAACAGAATGAGCAAGGGCTGACCGACCGTAACCACGCCTACGTGCAGTTTGTGCCGACTGATGGGGGTAATGAAGCCGTAGAAGCCTGGCTCGGCAGCGTCCTGATTCGCTTCAAGGAAAAACACGGTTTGCTGCCCGTTACGATGGTGAGTTACAAACGTTATACGCCGGTCGAAGACGCCATTGAGGAAACGTTCGTGCTGGAACTGCGACCCTTCAACCGCTTCGATCCGCCCGCCCAAAAACGCGCCGATATTGACCGGGCCATTGAGCAGGTACGGGTCCTGATTGACGCTGCGTAGTGGCTACGTTTAGAGGAAAACAGGGCGTAAACTTACTTTTACGACTGATTAAGATGAAGCTGTTCAGGATAGATCCGGGTACTTCGTCTTCCTTGCTTTAAGAGTTTGTTGGGGGTATGCTCAATACATTCTCGTCCATTTTAATGGCTACTCCGCTGATTTGACGGGCAAGAGAGGTGGCGATCAGGTACGATAAGGTGTTGCTGGCCTGGTTGTAGGGCAGGCCGTCGGTGTGGATGTTGGAGATGCAGTTCCGGCGTTCGTCGGTCAGGCCAATTCGCGGGGCGAAGGTGGTATAGACGCCCATACTTTGCGGGGACGAGAGGCCGGGACGTTCGCCGATGAACAGAGCCGTAAACCGGGCATGGAGCAACGCCCCGATCTCATCGCCAATCGCCACCCGCCCCTGCTCTACCAGCGCGATGCCACAGCGATACCGGGCCGACAAGCCCGGCAACACCCGCGTCAGTACCGCTACAGCGTGTTGGTTCACGGCCTCTGCTGACAGACCGTCGGCCAGTACAAATACCAGATCGACCGGCTGGGAACTGGCTTGCAGGCTGGCGACGGAATCGGGATGCAGCCGCCGACCCAGATCAGGGCGGGTCAGGTAGGTGTTGCGGTCGGGAACGCGGCTTCTCAGAACGAACACCGGCAACCGAAACGCGCCAAGCTGCGCCATCAGCCCGGCTATGTCGAGGGGACGGACGAGGGCATCCTGGGTTTGGGCGTGGGCCAGCTTGACCGCCAGCACCTCGCGCAGGGGCAGACTGCCGCCCACGTTGCCCAGCGCAATCCGGGCGTTGGTGTAGGCGTTGAGGGCCGTCCACGAATCGGGCTGGATGATCGGGAGCGGGGTGGTGGAGTCGGGTTCCATACGGGGTCAGTTGTGAATGACAACAGAAGGTGAGAATCATTCAGCGTTGCGATTATGACCTGAGACTATGCTAAATCATCTTGCTCTAAAAGTGGGCCTACACACAGCATCCCATATTTATCAGTGAGTCGCAGGCCTGCAAAGTGCTTACCTCTGAGAGTAAACTCTTCCATTCCGCCTGTAGGGGGTGTTTCCCGTTTTAGCTTGATAGGATTGAGAAGTCATTCCCTCAACGGCTATCAGCTGGTCTTTGAAGGTAGCGTAAAGTTGTTCTGACATGGTTGACAAGCAGTTTGATCTGTTGTATAATCTATCTCATATAAACCTACAAACTACGCCGACCGGAATCAATTGTACCGGTTACTGTCGTAAAAGACTTTGATAGTTTTTAGGATAATATGTTCATCATCAATGAGTATAGGTTTGCCGCTGCCGTCAAGCTTTACAATGTCCTGAAGAGTCTCCAGCTGTTGCGCCGTAATCGTCTCGTAACCCATGTTCCAGTCGGTAAAAAGTCGTTTAGTGATGGGGCGGCTGAACACTTTCGAGATACCCATATGGCGCGGGTCCCGCTCAATTTTACTGTACAGCGTTTCCAGCACATCGCGGTCGCCTTCCAGTACCTGAATAATGCTGCCCCGCACGTATAACATCACACCCGTGATGCCTTGCGAAGGGTTGTTATTCCGGCTCTGTTGCAAAATGGCGTTGAGGTCCTCCTCTTTAAACGCGCCATTCGACGTACTGAGATACACAATGCAATGTTCCATTTGTAACAAAGATAGTAGCAATAGACATAATTTTACCGTCATGCAATCATGCGTTAGCCAGCGGTCCAGAAATGGAAAAGTTAATGGAACGTAGTTAACGAGTTACATGGCTCTCCGGCTGATGTTTCGCTAAAAATAGCCGCTGATCGATAATCAGCGGCTATCCGTTAAACTACTTCCAGCGGACCAACGTGAACCGGCGGCAGGCGTTCGTACTCGTCGGGGTCAAACAGCCGTGAGCGAATCAGGAACCGGACGCCCAGCGGGATTTCGAGCGAGAACGACGCGCCCCGGCCCCGCGTCACGTCAATGGTCAGGTGCGTGTGTTTCCAGTACTCGAACTGATCCTGCGACATCCAAAAATCGCAGCCGTCCACCCGCCCCAGCAGCACGTCAGACGAGCCGATGATGAACTCACCCTGCGTGTAGCACATCGGCGACGAGCCGTCGCAACAGCCCCCGCTCTGGTGAAACATCAGCGGTCCGTGTTCAGCCCGTAGTGTATCAATAATATCAGCCGCCGAAGGCGTAATGTCGATGCGCATGGTCAAAAGAATCCCAGTTTGTCCGGGCTGTAGGAGATGAGCATGTTTTTCACCTGCCGGTAGTGGTTGAGCATCATGAGGTGGTTCTCGCGGCCAAAACCCGACTTCTTGTAGCCGCCAAATGGTGCGTGGGCCGGATAGTCGTGGTAGCAGTTGACCCACACGCGCCCGGCCTGAATCTGACGCGGTATCGTGTACAGTTCGTGTGCGTCGCGGCTCCAGAAACCCGCGCCCAGGCCATAGAGGGTATCGTTGGCGATGGCTACGGCTTCTTCGGGCGTTTTAAAGGTTGTGACCGACAGCACCGGGCCGAAGATTTCTTCCTGGAAAATCCGCATCTTGTTGTGGCCCCGGAAAATAGTCGGCTGGATGTAGTAGCCGCCCTCTACGGTATCGGCGGGTCCGCCCCCGGTCAGGACTTCGGCCCCTTCCTGCTTACCAATGTCGATGTACGACAGCACTTTTTCGTACTGATCGTTGCTGGCCTGCGCCCCCATCATGGTGTCGGCATCGAGTGGGTGGCCGAGTTTGATGGCTTCGGTCCGTTCGATGACACGTTCTATAAACTTGTCGTAAATCGACTCATCGACCAGCAGCCGCGAGGGGCAGGTGCAGATTTCGCCCTGGTTGAGCGCGAACATCACGGCCCCTTCCACGCACTTGTCAAAGAACGCATCGTCATGGTCGGCAATGGATTTCATGAACACGTTCGGCGATTTGCCGCCCAGCTCCATCGTTACGGGAATCAGGTTTTCCGATGCGTACTGCATGATGAGCCGCCCAGTAGTGGTTTCGCCCGTGAACGCCACTTTGTTTATTCCCTTGTGCTGCGCCAGTGGTTTGCCCGCTTCCGGCCCGAAGCCCTGAATAATGTTGACCACGCCCGGCGGTATGATGCCTTCGAGCAGCTCGAACAGAATGGCGAGGGATGTGGGCGTTTGTTCAGCGGGTTTGATCACTACGCAGCAACCGGCAGCGAGAGCCGGAGCCAGTTTCCAGGTGGCCATCAGCAGCGGGAAATTCCAGGGAATGATCTGCGCTACTACGCCAATCGGCTCTTTGATGATGAGCGACAGCGTAGTGGCGTTCAACTCGGTGGCTGAACCTTCCTCGGCCCGGATCACCCCGGCGAAGTAGCGGAAGTGATCCACCACGAGCGGCAGGTCGGCGGCCATCGTTTCGCGCAGGGCCTTGCCGTTTTCAACGGTTTCGACACGGGCCAGGAATTCGAGGTTTTTCTCGACAACGTCGGCAATTTTGAGCAGGATATTACTCCGTTCGGTGGCTGAGGTTTTGCCCCAGGTTTTGAATGCTTCCTGAGCGGCATCAACGGCAAGGTTAACATCAGCGGCTTTGGAGCGCGGCATTTTGGCAATCAAACTACCATCTACCGGCGATTCGTTATCAAAGTACTCACCCCCGACGGGCGGCACCCATTTTCCACCGATATAATTGTCATAATGAGACCGGAATTTGGGCCGGTTCACGTGGGTTTCTACCATTTCAAGCGTTTCCATGTCCTATAATTGGGTTTGTGTTGAATGAATACAAATAATACTAAAATAGTTGATAAAAGCAAGAGGGTATTTTTTTCGCCATAGTCGGTCCGCCGAATCGGACGCACCAAGGAGACACTGAGATGCACGGAGTTATTTCTTCTGATTATTTTTCTCTGTGAATCTCCGTGCGTCTTGGTGCGTCCGATTCGGCGGACCGACGATGAAGAGGTCACGAATGCCGGTTTTGCCGACCAAATTATCCGGGGTAGCCGCATCCTGAAACCCTACTGTGATTTCCTGAACTACGTCTTCTTCGATGAGAAAGAGGAGAGTATTACGCTCTGATTTATATTCTGTGATGCTAACCGGTCAGCATGACAACCCTTATCATTGTGGTAAATCAATTTTGCTTTCGCAGCGTATCCTTCTTCGATTTGCCGAGTGGAATGGCTACCCCAAACGCACGCGGGTCGGTGGGGGGGTGGGTTTTACGGTCGCGCTGACCGGCGGGTAGTACGTTCGGGTCGGGCGACGACTGCATGAGCGTTCCCGGCGACGACGTGGGTGAGTTGATGCCCGGAATCAGCACCTCACGCTGCGGAGCCTTTCTGGCGCGGCTACGGTCAAAACCAGCCGTATCGACCTGCGCTACGCAAACCGACGAAACTCCAAAAAACAGGAACGAAAACAGAAGGCAATGCATACTAATTGGCGTTGAGTTTGTCTGTCAATAACCCCCATTTTACCGGATAGTTTAAGCCGGGCCGGTTTGGTTATTTATGTCTATTCTGAGTGGTTGACCCGGCATGATTCTCGGCACACGGGGTGGGGCAACAAAGAATGCCTGGCACAGGGCGTGGCTAATATCACAACAGGCTTTTGTCGGGCATGGGCGGCTGCGCCATGATCGGGCAGACGCAGCGTGAACCGGAGTAGTGTGTTGCCGGACGGCAAAATCAAGGGGTAAGCATCGGTAAATGGCAGGCAGACCGAACCGCGACCCCGCCGATGGGTACTGGCAGAAGTTGCGTAGTTTGCGCCGTGACTACAACTACTCCCGCTTTTCTGCGTAATCCTGCCCTGTTCACGCTCTTCGGGGCGGTGTCTGCATTTTGTGCCTACGCCTGTATGTTTGCTTTCCGCAAGGGCATTACTGCCGCTACGTTTGAGGGTATGATGTTCGCCGGGATAAGCTATAAAATCTGGCTCATCACGGCGCAGGTGCTGGGCTACGCGGTATCCAAACGCATTGGTGTAAAGGTCGTTTCAGAGATGTCGCCGGGCCGCCGGGCGTCGAATATGCTGTTGTTTGTGGGCATGGCTTGGCTGGCACTGCTGGGGTTTGCGCTGGTTCCGGCACCGTATAACATCGTGTTCCTGTTCCTGAATGGCCTGCCGCTGGGGTTGTTATATGGCATCATGCTCGGCTTTCTGGAAGGCCGGCGGCAAACCGACGCGCTGGTGGCGGGGCTGACGGCTTCGTTCATTTTTGCGTCGGGCTTTGTCAAGACCGTTGCGCTCATGGTGCGGGCCAACTGGGGTGTGTCGGAGTTCTGGCTGCCGTTTGTAACGGGGGCGTTGTTTGCTGTGCCGCTGCTGGTGTCGGTGTATGCCCTTACGTTGCTGCCCCCGCCCACGCCAGAAGACCGCGCCCTCCGCACCGAACGCAAACCCATGAACGCTGCTGAACGCCGGTCGTTCGTAAAAAGCTTCCTGCCGGGCCTGGTGCTGCTCATTGCGAGCTACGTGCTGCTGTCGGCCTTCCGCGACTTCCGCGATAACTTCGGCCCCGAAATCCTGCGCGACGCGGGCGTTGACAACTTCGGTATTTTTGCCCAGACCGAAACGCTGGTAGCCGTTGGTATCCTTATCGTAATGGCCCTGTTGCAGCGCGTTACCGATAATTTTCGGGCGTTCGCACTGCTCAACGGCATTATGCTGCTGGGCGGGGCGTTGGTGGGGCTGAGTACCTGGGCGTATTCGGCAGGGATGCTGCCGCCGGGCGTGTGGTTCATGCTCACGGGAATGGGGCTGTACATGGGCTACGTACCCTGTAATGGCCTGTATTTTGAGCGGCTGATTGCCAGTTTCCGCTACGTTAGTACGGTGGGGTTCATTGTGACGCTGGCCGACTGGTACGCTTATCTGGGTAGTGTTAGCGTGCTTTTGTACAAGAACTTTGGGCAGGGAAGCCTTAGCTACCACGATTTTTTTGTGAACGGCGCGTATGTCCTGGCCGTGCTGTACAGCGGTTTAGTGGTAGGTTCATTTGTGTACTTCCGGGGGCGGTTTCGGGTTCGGGTTGCTGAACCCATTACCGTGTGATTATGTAGCTTTAGTAGCGAATAATTCTCCTGCCCAATAGCTATGAATCCCTGGAAAAGCGTACCCTACGCCGATTATGAACGGCATATGAGCCACGAAACCGTTGGCCAACTGGCGTCGCTGAGCGACATCACGCAGGAGAAAGTGCAGCAGCAGCGATACCCGCAAACGGTGGCTGTATATGGTGCCTGCACCGGTAACGGCTTCGCGCATTTTGCCGACGCCCGCACGGTGTATGCTGTTGACCTCAACCCAACGTACCTCTCCATCTGCCACGACCGTTACGATCCCATTTTGAACGAACTGGTGCTGGTACAAACAGATATCAACCACGATCCGGTACCTATTCCGCCTGATTCGGTCGATCTGATTATCTGCCATTTATTCCTTGAATACGTCGATCTGAGTCGCGCTTTTGCCAGCTTTCGGCAGGTGCTTCGGCCCGGCGGTTTGCTGAATGTGGTACTCCAGCGCAGCAATGACACGGGCTGGGTGAGCAACACGGGCGTAACAACGCTCTGGCCCGTTGCCGCCATTGCCACCGAAGTACCCGACGAAACCCTGCGGCAGCAGGCCCAGCTGGATTTCCGTTTTGAGGGAAGTCAGACGTTTCGGATGCCCAATGGCAAAAGTTTAGTGTCGTATGATTTTGTGAAAGGTGGCGAAACCCCGTCGGTCGATGAAGAAAGTGCTGATTTTGAGTGGCCTGAGTGGTAGCGGCAAATCTATGTTTGCCCGGCAGTTCTGCGCCCAACACCCCAACTACCTGCGCGTCAATCGCGACGATCTGCGCCGGAGCCTACTGTCCGTGTCGCTGCCGGAGTACTGGCAAACCTGGCCGGATGCTGACAAAGACCGGCTTGAACAGGTAGTGAACGAGTTACAGAAAACAACTATTGTTGCCGGCCTGTCGCGTGGCTGGCATATTTTGATCGACAATACCAACCTACGGCTTAGCTACATCAATGACTTCAGAAGACTGCTGACCAGCCGGTTCGATGCCGTTGACATTCAGTACCAGCTTATCGACACGCCCATTGACGAGTGCATCTGGCGCGACAGGTACCGCGATGATTCGGTAGGGGAGGCCGTCATCAGAAAACAGGCTGAACAACTGGCCGCACTGAAAACGAAGTTCAGCTTTCAGCCCGAAATTATAACCAGACATCCGGCTTCTTTGTCCGAATCATCGGCGAAACAAGTCTGAACTACGAACATTGACAACCACGCGGGCGGCTCCAGAACGGGCTGTTCGGTTCAACCTACGCACAGTATGCAAACAGACCTGCGCTACCCCATTGGCAAATTTGCCGCCCAGCCCATGTACTCGCCCGATGAGACAAAACAGTACAGTATGGCAATTGCCAGCCTACCCGCCAAACTCACTGCACTGGTGGGTAACTGGACCGACACCCGGCTGGATACGCCGTACCGACCCGGCGGCTGGACGGTGCGGCAGCTGGTGCATCACATGGCCGACAGCCACATGAACGGATACGTTCGCACCAAACTCGCCCTGACCGAAGATAACCCCACCATCCTTCCCTACGAAGAAGGGGAATGGGCCAAACTGCCCGACTCTAAACTTGAGATTGCGTCTTCGCTGACGCTGCTGACCAGTCTGCACCTGCGCTGGGTAACAACTTTTGACGCGCTTACCGAGGCCGAATTACAGCGCACATTTTATCATCCCGGCAGCAACCGCACCTTTACCCTCGCTGTGCAAGCTGCCAACTACGCCTGGCACGGCGAACACCATTATCAACACGCCAATCGGCTGGCCGAACGGAACGGGTGGGGGTAGCGCGGGTGGCAACCCGCAGGCTCTGCTCGTTGTGGCCCCTCATCGGGAACCGGCTTTGTAGGCCCCCGCGTTTGGTAAACAAAGCCTGCGGGCTACCGCCCGCGCTACTATAATGCAGCAACTCATCATTCTTCTGATTTTTGCGCTGGCAATGGCCTATCTCGGTCGGCGCGCGTACCGGTCGTTGGCCCGGAAACAGGCGGCTGGTTGTGGGAAAAACTGCGGCTGTGCTGCCGACAAAAAGAAAATTGTGGTACAGAAAGCGGAAAGCCTATAATTTTTGTGGGCTAACATTTGGGTAATCTGGTAGTTTGTTGAAGCAAATGGTTGCTCAACGAATCACCGGATTTTTTCTTTTCAGCTTGTCACTGGCCATTGCGGCTGGATGTAACCGGGTTCGGCCCAACGCTCCCGCACTGCAGGCGTTTGAGCCAGCTATTCCCGATCCCATCTCGTACGTAGCGGGCAACATCACGTTTCCCATCTCTGAACTGGAAGCGAAAATCAACGAATCGCTCAATCCCGTACTGGTCAATGAGGAAACCTTCCGCGGTAAGAAGGGGGAAGCCTGGAACCTCCGCGTAGTACGTACCGGCCCGGTTAAAGTCCAGTACGCCAATAGGCAGGTATCTATCTCGGCTCCATTGCAGGTTTGGTACAGCAACCCCATCGGCCTTCGCAAAAAGAAAAAAATCCGGAAACTATGCGCCCTTTCCGTTAACCTGCTCTCGCCCCTGACTATTGGACCAAACTGGCGGCTGAATACCCGCTCGCAGTTCCGGGATTATACCTGGAGCGAAAAGCCCAAAATCAAACTACTCGGTATCAATGTTGGCATTACCAGACTAGCTGAGTCTATCCTCGACAAACGACGGGCCGACATCGAGAAGGCCATCGACCACGCTGTGCATACAGAACTTCGGCTCGACCGCGGTATCCGAAAAATCTGGCGCGACATACAAAAACCGTTACGTATTGGTAAGGCACCCGAAGAAATCTGGCTGATTCCGCGCCCGTTCAGCGTGGCAGCTGCTCCGGTGTTTGGCAATACCAACGAGTTAACCGTACCGCTACAGATTGCGTTTCGGGTCGATACACACGTTGGCCCCGAGCCAGTTGGTCGCCCGGTTGAGGCACTACCCCGGCTGCTGCGCCGGGACAAACTGCCCGAAAAGTCACGGCTGCACGTACTGGCCTTTGTTCCCTTCGGTGGTCTGAACCGCGTACTGGCCAACCGATTATCTACCGGAAAACTCGACCTGATGGGCGGGAAGATCACCATAAAAAAAACATCCGTTTACGGTAATGGCCAGTCACTGATTCTGAAAACCGACGTACGGGGAGCCGTCAATGGAACCCTCTTTTTTCGGGGGCAACCTGTCTATGACACCCTGACGAATACGCTGATAATAAAGCATATAGACTTCGATGTGGCTACCAAAGAGCTACTGCTGGCCACCGCCGACTGGCTCCTGCACGACCACCTGCGCGATACACTTCAGGCGGCTATGGTCATTCCGCTGGGCCATCAGATTAGTGAAGTGCCCGGCGAAATAGAAACGGCATTTGCACGCGGAAAGGTGGGCCAGAAAACGGGACTAAACGTGACGCAGTTCAGGATGGTGCCGCAGCGGATTGTGGTCCGGCCCGACGGCGTTCAGGTACTCATCAGCGTTCAGTCTAAGGTAGCAGTGCTGGTGAAGAAATTGTAGGTTGCCACCGCCACAAGTACCGGCAGGCCGTGGTGCGGTACGGTTGCCACGCACCGGCAATCTCCTGAAGTGTTTTATACAACGCCCGTCCCGTCAGTCCGTCGGTTTGCTGCGGATACGCCCGAATGATGCGCTGCCGGATCACGAGATCATCGATCGGAAATACGTCGGGCCGGTCCAGTACAAACATCAGCAGCATTTCTGCCGTCCAGCGGCCCACGCCTTTGATGGGTAGTAGGTATTGCACGATCTCTTCATCGGTACGTACATCGAAAAAAGGGCGGTCGAGCCGGTTGGTCAGTGCAAAATCGGCTACACTTTGTACGTACTTCACCTTTTGGCCCGACAGACCTGCCCCGCGCAGGTCATCGAAGTGCAGGGCCAGAAGTCCGTCGGGTGTGGGTATCTGGTTTGGAAACAGCCCGCACAACCGACCGAAGATAGCATCGGCGGCTTTAACCGAAATCTGCTGCGAGACGATGCTTTCGAGCAAGGCCATGTACACGTTGTCGGCGTAGTCGTTGAATATCTTTGGTGCGGCCGTTTCGGTAATAATCTGCGCCATAACGGGGTCCTGGGCAAGGTGAGCAAGAGCGAGGTTTGTCATTTACCAGAATGTTAATGTTTAAGCCGTCGAAGGACAAACTCCTCCAGCGTATTGATAACCGTATTGTTGGCCACATGCTTGATCAACGATATATGAGAATCAGCCAGTTTTGGCAGCAACGAAGCATCAATGGCCTGTAACCCTTCAGG
>Ga0105048_10009564_pt1 | contig 15394 bp, 11 predicted proteins | sample MAT05_FD_78382 | JGI IMG/M metagenome (GOLD analysis project Ga0105048, IMG submission 78382) | Freshwater microbial communities from Lake Fryxell liftoff mats and glacier meltwater in Antarctica - MAT-05 | ecosystem: Environmental > Aquatic > Freshwater > Ice > Liftoff microbial mat | place... | reverse complement strand
GTCCACATCCGTCCCCCGCGCCGTTGCCGTGTGATACGCGAGCAATTGCAGCGGCACGACGTGCAGAATCGGTGACAGCACGCCGTAGTGTTCGGGCAGGCGGATGACGTGCAATCCTTCGCCTGCGCTGATGTGCGAGTCGGCGTCGGCGAACACGAACAGCTCGCCGCCGCGTGCGCGGACTTCCTGCAGGTTGCTCTTCAGTTTTTCGATGAGCATGTCGTTCGGTGCGACGACGACGACGGGCATCGCCTCGGTGACGAGCGCGAGAGGGCCGTGTTTAAGCTCGCCTGCGGGGTAGGCTTCGGCGTGGATGTAGCTGATTTCTTTGAGCTTCAGCGCGCCTTCGAGTGCGATGGGATAGTGCAGGCCGCGACCGAGGAAGAGGGCGTTTTCTTTGCGCGCAAATTCTTCGGCCCAACTGATGATTTGTGGCTCCAGCGCGAGCACGGCTTGCAGCGCGGTGGGCAAGTGACGCAACGCTTTTAGTTGCGCCGATTCGTCGTCGGCGTTCAGGTGGCCGCGCTGTTTGGCGAGCACGAGCGTGAGCAGGAATAGCGCGGCGAGTTGCGTGGTGAACGCCTTGGTGGAAGCGACGCCGATCTCGATGCCCGCGCGCGTGATGTACGCGAGCGCGCATTCGCGCACCATCGCGCTGGTGCTGACGTTGCAGATGGTGAGCGTGTGTTCGTGGCCGAGTGAGCGCGCGTGTTTCAGCGCGGCCATGGTGTCGGCGGTTTCGCCAGATTGCGAGATGGTGACGATGAGCGCGCGCGGATTTGGCACGCTGTCGCGGTAGCGATATTCGCTCGCCACCTCTACGTTGCACGGAATTTTTGCGATGCTCTCCAGCCAGTATTTCGCGGTGAGGCCGCTGTAATAACTGGTGCCGCAGGCGAGGATCAGCACGCTGTCGATCTTGGCGAACACGTCTTTTGCGTTCGCGCCGAACAGGTCGGGCACGATGCCTTCAACGCCTTCGAGCGTGTCGGCAATGGCGCGCGGTTGCTCGAAAATTTCTTTCTGCATGTAGTGTCGATAAGGGCCGAGCTCGACCGCGCCTGAATGCGCGAGCACGGTTTTCACGGGGCGCTCCGTCGCGCTGAGTTCGCGACCCTTGGCATCGACAATCCACACGCGACCGAGCTGCAAATCGATCACGTCGCCTTCTTCGAGATAGATGATTTGATCGGTGACGCCCGCGAGCGCCATTGCATCGCTCGCGAGGAAATTTTCGCCTTCGCCGACGCCCACAATCAGCGGCGAACCGGCGCGCGCACCGACCACGCGATGCGGCTCGTCGCGACAGAACACGGCAATCGCGTAAGCACCAGTCAGGCGCTTCACGGCCGCTTGCACCGCCGCGAACAGGTCCCCGTCGTACAAGTGATCGACCAGATGCGCGATGACTTCGGTGTCGGTCTGGCTGTCAAACACGTAGCCGCGCATTTTCAGTTCGTCGCGCAAGGCGTCGTGGTTTTCGATGATGCCGTTGTGAACCAGGGCGATGCGGTCACGTGAGAAGTGCGGATGCGCGTTTTGCACCACCGGCGCGCCGTGCGTGGCCCAGCGCGTGTGCGCGATGCCGGTGAAGCCTTCGAGATGCGTTTCGGCGACCTCACGCGCGAGCTCGGCGACGCGGCTGACGCTGCGCGCGCGCTTCAACCCGCCGTCCGCATGCACGGCCACGCCGCACGAGTCGTAGCCCCGGTATTCGAGGCGCTTCAGGCCCTCAACGAGGATGGAGGTGATGTTGCGAGAGGCGACGGCGCCGACGATTCCACACATGGGATGCTGCTCCAGAACTTTGATTTGTGCGGCGAAGCATAGTTAGATTGAGTTGAATTAGGTGGTCATAAATATTAATGAAATGCAATAATATTGCGGCTAAAGATTTGTGTGATATTTAATTGCGTAAATGTATAGTTAGTGAAATATGCAAGCATTTGACGAGCTGGATTTACGGATTCTAGAAATCCTCCAGCAGGACGCCTCGACATCAAATCAGGTGTTGGCGGAGCGCGTCTTCACGTCCGCCGCTACGACATTGCGTCGCGTTCGCGCGCTCGAACAAGCGGGCGTCATCGAACGCACCGTCGCTATCCTCTCGCCAGAAAAACTCGGCGCGTCCATCACCGCCGTCGCCGAAATCACGCTCGACGTGCAAAACGCGGAATCCTTCGACGCATTCGACGCGTTGATCGTCGCAGAGCCCGCCGTGACGCAGGCGTACCGCACCGCGCCGAGCGTGGACTTCACCTTGGTGCTGACCGTGCGCGACATGGCCGCGTATCACGCGCTGGTGCAGCGCGTCTTCACAGCGACGAACAACGTACGCAATGTGCGGGCGCGATTCGTGACCAAGCGCAGTAAATTCTCGGTGCAGTTGCCATTGCCAAACGGTGCACGGACAGCATGAGCTGATCGGAGGTCACATAGCGCTGCATGTTAGCCACGCGTAGGTACAACTTTTGCGTGTAGCCCTTATTATATGTGGGCTAAACGTCAATAATCGTTATTATCGATAATTGCGTTTTTTACGCTTTAGCCCCGGATAAACAGGGATTTTAGCCAAAAGCTATTAGGACTTCTGCTGTTGAATGACGTCGTCTCAAGGCAGTCGAGATTCGTTCAACGCACATTAATGCGCCGTCCACTTCCTGAAAATGTACCCGGACAGACCCAGAATTAAAAGTACTGTTCTGACGATGGTGAGCTTGCTGAGCTTCGGCGGCGGGCGTGATACCTCGGGCGCGGGGGTCGGAGCAGCGACACCGACTTCATCTGGAACAGTTAACGGCGCGATGTGCTCCCGGATGGCAGCGCTGGCGATATTCAGTTCGTTGGTCGCCGCCAGCGGATCAACGTCGCCTTTGGCAATGGCGTGGCGGACGCTGGCAATCTTTTGTCTGATGGCGGCTTCGATCTCAGCGGCGCTGAAAACAGCCGGCAACGCGAAGTAATCAAGCAGCGGTTGGCTCGGTGGCCGTGATGGCCGCGCGACGCTTGCTGTCATGTGAGCACGGGCCGGATGCAGGCGGCGGTGGCGCACCATCGCGTGACAGTCCGGGCCGAATTCGCTCCACGAATCGAACCCGTGTTTTCGACGGGTCCACGCAGCGCTGTAAACGAGGATGCCGCCTAAAACGGGACCCACAATCAGAAACATGTTCGCGAGTTGATAGTAAAAGGAAGGCGTGTCAAATCGTCCGCCTGAGCGGATCCATCCTATCGCTACCAAAGAGACAAAGCACAGCGGCGTGTAGACAAACCCAGCCACCAGGAACGCTGCAACCGGATGCCAGAATTCCGATGGGCGAACACAGAAGCCCTTGCGCAACAAAAGCGGACCGAGCCATATCTCCGAAAACGCGGGGTCAATTTCCGCGATCACTTCATAGTAATAGGCAATTTTTTCGCGGTCAGTCATGGCTCAGCGTCTCCTGGAGCATCGAACCCTGCTACGCGGTCGCGCCGCAACGCCGCGAGTCGGGTGAGTTTTATTTTTCGGATTATCTGTAGTTGCTATAGCGACGGCGACTGGCCCCTGCACGGTCAGCACCCGTGCGTTGTTCGCGGCTCACGGTGTTAGTTACCGACAAGAGCAGCAGGGCCAGGAGTGCAATCACATTAACGCCGAAGCGTGGGCTTGTCGGCTGTTCGTCAAACAATATGTTCAAACTGGAGCCCAGCAAAAAATTGCTGTCCCAACTGCCCTGCTCGCGCACGATCTTGAGCGTGAGCCCGGTGAAGAATTCGTAGTCAAAGCGACGCAGTGTGATCACCGGAATCTGCAATGCGAACAGGATTGCTGCCCACTTTGCGCCTCTGGGATCGCCTCGCCACAGGCGAATACCGGTCAGCGCTGTGAATAAGAAAAGCAGCGCGCTTGCGATTAATACTGCGCTAGCGCCCAGATGCATGCGAGCCACGGCGTAGCCGCTTGCCGCACTCAAGCCTGCGCCCAAAAAACCACCGAGAACGAGTAGTGCGGCAAGAAATTTAATCATGGCGAATTCCCTTGTTTTCTCAATTTTTTTAAGCTTCCAGCGCAAAGCTGCAAGTGATTAGCGGTTACCCAGCGCAGATCAATTGCATGCAGCATTCACGGCAGCTCGAAGCAGCGGTGGACATTTCGGGTGCTTGTCGAGGCGCGGGAACACGCCGGGGAGAAACTTCCGTAATTCAAAGTTGAGGCTCGCGATTAAAAACGTGTGCGCGCCGCCATCGTAGGACGCGGTCGTGAGCTGAGTCAGCACGCTGACACGACCATCCTGCGCGCCACCGCGCTGCTTTTCGTGGCCACGAATGGCGCGCGTGAGCGGATCATTCTCTTGCCCGAAGTACGGCGCACCGGGCACTACTGTGGCAAAGATCGCCCGCAACGCGGCATCGTAGTAGGTGTCAGCCGCCGTTAGCGCGTAGGCGAACTGCACCAACTGCACGTCGTCAGGCTTATTGGGCGAATACACGCCCACATTGGCCGAAACGTTCCAGAAGAAACGGGGATGTGCGCCAGAACCGGCCACGACGGGTGAAACCATGATGTGTACTCCTAATAAAACTTGAAGGAAATGAATTTGGGGTCGACGACACCTTTGAGCGGCGTGCCATTGGCACGTAAACGGACGAGAAGCGGCTGACTGAGCCGAACGGCGCGCCACGCGGCGCATCGATCGATCTCCGATTTGAATGGTGTGCGCTGAGACACCTCCACGCTGTGCGGCGCTTGCACAACGTAGAGTCGTTGTAGGGCTAGATTCATTCGTCCGCCTGAACGAGAACCAGGTGAAAACTTCCGAGACGCGACGACAGTAGCCAACGCAGGAAGAGATAAAGAAAGTAAATTCCAACCATCAAACCCAACACGCCGCCAACGATCGGCACAGCCTTGCCAAAACCACCGAAGCCCAGCAAAAAACCCAAGATTCCGCCGATTAAGGCCGCGCAAAGTGTTGACGCAACGGTAATGACGATCCCTCGCCAGAAGAAGCTCCAGCAGATGCTTGCCTTCGATGAAAACGGTAGCGCTTTGATGTCAATTGGATTCATAAGAGGTCTCTATGGGTGGACAGAAAAATTTAATCTGTGGATAAACAGTGCGGGGCTACGGCAAACTAAACCCACACTGCGTCACCAGGTAGTCGCGAATCAGGGGCCAGGTTTTGCGTGTACCCGCCGCCGGGAAGTTGATGCCTCCAATGGTGGCGCTGTTGGTAATGCCGATGCCGATGCGCATCAAAATCAGCGCGTCGGTGGTGGCGAGAAATGCGCCGTCGCCGTCAATATCGGGGTTGCAATTGGGCGCGGCAGCGATTCCCGGCGTGTACAACTCGGCGCTGGCGATGACGTTGCCGTTGGCAAGCGATCCACCAACCGCGAGCACTTTTCCGTTGTTGAGTAACGTGCTCGTGTGGTAGTTGCGCGCTGTGGCCAGCGGGCCGGTTGCGGTCCAGCTCGCAAACGCCGGGTCATAGAGTTCGGCGCTCGCCAACACCGTCGTGCCATTGCCCCCGCCTCCGGCAATCAACACGCGGCCATCAGCGAGCAGGCTGGTGCTCGGCGTCACCCGTCCCGTCACCAGTGGGCCGGTGAGCGTCCATGTGTTGCTGGCCGGGTCGTACAGCTCGGTGGTCTGCAACTGGATACCGCCATTGCCGGACTCACCGACCACCAACACTTTGCCATTGGTAAGCAGCGTCGCTCTGTGACCATAGCGCTGCTTGACCATCGGGCTGGCGGCGCTCCAGGTGTTGGTCACCGGGTCGTACAGTTCGGCGAACGCGGTCGTGTTGCCGGAGTTGTAGCCACCGGCGACGAGCACTTTGCCGTTGGGCAATCGTGCGGCGACTCTTCCGACCCAGCTCGTTACCATCGCGCCCGTTGCCGTCCAAGTGTTGCTCGCAGGGTCGTAGACCTCGGCGGCGTTGATAGGGATTCCGGTCGCGCCAAGACCACCCGCGACCAGCACTTTGCCGTTGGCGAGCAGCGTGGCGATGTGACCGCTGCGAACGGCCGCCATCGACGCGGCCGGCGTCCACGTGTTGGTCGCTGGGTCGTACAAGTCGGCGGTGGCCAGATTGGTTGCACTGTTCGCCCCACCCGCGACCAGAACGCGACCATCGGGCAGCAAGGTCGCGCTGTGACTGTTGCGCGGCGAGGCAATTGACCCGGCGGGCGTCCAAGCGTCGCTCGCCGGGTCGTACAGCTCAGCCGTTGCGATCCAACTGATGCTGCCGAACCCCGCCACCACCAGCACCTTGCCATTGGCGAGCAGCGTGGCGGTGTGTGAGGTGCGCGCTGCTGTCAATGGTGCTGCCGGGCTCCAGTTGCCCGCTGCAATGGCTGAGGACGCTTGCAGCACTGCGAGCGTTGCTAGCAGCATCACGCCTATACGAACACACAATCGCCATTTCGCCACCAACAGCAACCATCGGGATCGGCGCAAATGTTGCAAAAAAGTATTGCTGTGTTGCATGTTCAGTACCGGTAAGTTGAGGGTTCGTTGTGAGGTTGTCGTCGCTTTGTCTGCTACTCGATAGTGCGGCAGAGGCCACGTTCACAACGATAGGGCGGGACGATGTACACCTAGATCACAAGAACGCGCGGGGCGGATATTGGCCTTTTGCTATACCGATGGCGACTGGGTTCATCGCGCGAAGCTACTGAAAATTCGTCCCGCAATTGGCGTTGATTGACGGTCTTACAAACGCCCACTGCGCGGCGCTAATGCCTGTGCCGGCGGTGGTCGCCGCTCCGGTGAAACCGAGCATCGCTCGCAGCAATATCAATCCCTCTTTGTTTCCAGTGATCAGGCTATCGCCATCGATATCGAGATTGCACGAAGTGAACGCGCTTCCGGTGCTCACAAAAAAGCGCCCCACGGCTCCGCCGACATGCACATTCGTTTGCGTCACCGCGTTTGGCGAGGCCGCCGAGGTGTGCCTTGCGCACACGTACTGACCGTTAGACACGGTGCTGGGGCCGGTGAGCAACGCCCCTGACACATCGCAGGAGCAGTTGTTGGCTGCCGAGATGCAATAGCTGCTGCCGAATGCGCCGTCGACATAAATATTGGCCGCCCCAATGATGCCGGAGATCAGTGCGGGATTTGATGTGCGCACGGTGGAGACCGGCACAATGGTCTGGCTGATGAAGCTAAACGGCGCGGGTGTGGTGTCGTTGGCGGTCAAATCAGGGCTGAAACGGGAGACAAAGGCGTCGGACACGCCCCCCCCGAAGCTACTGCGTGCGCCCCCAGTGACGCCGGGGAAGCTGCTTCCCGTGGAGACGGTCTGGCCAGCGACGTACACCTCCCCCGTAGTCGGGTGAATCGCCAGTGCGTTGGCAAAGTCGAATCCCGCCGCGCCGAGGTAGCTCGATCGGATCAGCGTGCTGAGATCGGCGCTGAAGCGTGACACAAATGCGTTGCTGCCACCGCCTCCGTATATCGGCTGCGCGCCACTGCTGACGCCGGGAAAGCTGACGCCAGTGGACGCAGTAAAGCCTGCGACGTACACCTCCCCCGTAGTCGGGTGAATGGCCAGCGATTTGGCTCCGTCATCTCCCACCGCGCCTAGATAGCTTGATTTAATGAGTGTCGTTAGGTCGGGGCTGAAACGGGACACAAAGGCGTCCCCGGATCCCCCGAGCGCCACCTGCGCTCCCCCTCTGACACCGGGAAAGCTGCTGCCGGTGGAGTCGGTGTAGCCCGCAACATACACCTCCCCCGAGGCAGGGTGGATCGCCAGTGCGTAGGCAAAATCATTGCCCGCCGCGCCGAGATAGCTTGATTTGATGAGCGTGGATAGATCGGCGCTGAAGCGCGAGACGAAGGCAGCATTGGCCCCGCCTCCGCTGCTGCTCTGCGCACCGCCGTTAACCCCAGGGAAGCTGCTGGCAGTGGAGCCGGTGTAGCCCGCGACATACACGTCCCCTGTGTTCGGGTGAATCGTCAGCGCGTTGGCAAAGTCATCTCCCGCCGCGCCTAGATAGCTCGATTTGACAAGCGTGGTGAGATCGGCGCTGAACCGTGAGACAAAAGCGTCATAGAAACCTCCCAAGAAAAACCCCTGCGCGCCCCCGCTGACGCCGGGAAAGCTGCTACCGGTGGAAGCGGTATAGCCCGCAACATACACTTCCCCCGTGCTCGGGTGAATAGCCAGCGCGTGGGCTTGGTCATCGCCAGCCGCGCCGAGATAGCTTGATTTGATGAGCGTGGTGAGATCGGCGCTGAAACGGGAGACAAAGGCGTCGCCGGCCCCGCCTCCGAACGTCGGCCGCGCACCCCCGCTGACGCCAGGAAAACTGCCGCCTGTGGAGGCAGTGTCACCCGCGAGGTACACCTCACCCGTGGTCGGATGGATCGCCAGTGCGTACGCCCGGTCGTCTCCCAACGCACCAAGATAGCTTGATTTGATCAGTATCGTGAGATCAGCGCTAAAGCGCGAGACGAAAGCATCGTAATTGCCACCAAGGCCACTCTGCGCTCCGCCGCTCACGCCAGGAAACGTAGTCGTAGAGGAATTTGTGTAACCAGCCACGTAAACCTCGCCCGTAGCTGGGTGTATTGCTATCGCGTTGGCTACGTCTTCACCCAACGCGCCAAGATAGCTCGACTTAATTAGCGGATCGATGATGAGCGGGCGGTTGGCGTCGTACGCGGCGAGTGCGAAACCGTAAGTGTTTTGGTCAGCGTCTAACGCGTAACGAACCGCGACCGATTCCTTGTTGCCATGCGCATCCTCCTGAAACGCAATGGGCGCGCTGTAGGCGATTGGGCCGTTGTCGGTGTGGGCGATCAGCTCGCCCTGCGCGTTGACTTCGAGCTTCGTGGCACCACTCAGTTTCACGTGAATTTGCGCTGGGTTTTGTGCCGGTGCGACTGTGAATATCTTCTCGACGTTGTTGCCGGTCGCGCGCACCTGCACGTTGATGCCGGGATAAATGTCACCAAGATTGACGCGCTCATAAGTGCTGACGTCGCGCTGGTGTTTCGATTCATCGTTGCCAATGAAGTAGCTAACTCGCGCCGTTTGCGGGCGGAAGCCGTGCGCTGTCGCCGGCAGGGGTTGGTTGTTGCGACCAACGAATAGTTCGCTGAGTGACCAGCCGGAGGTGCGTTGCTCTGGTGCTTTCGCGATACCTCGGCCGCGCGTTGATGGCTGCGCATCGGCGCGTTCTCCCAATTTATCGACGATAGGCTTCCCTGGCAGGCTGTAGACCAACTCGCCCTTTTGGGTGACAAACAACGTGCCCGCAAAGGTCTGCGCGGCAAACGCTACCCGCGCATCCCATTGCCCCGCGTTCACCACGAAGGGTACCGTGGCACGGTTGAGCTTTTGTAGGCTCGCGGCGTCTGGAGCGTTGGCGTGACCTGACGGCGCAGTCAACGCGGCGAACACGCTGATAGCGCCAACAAGGCTGCGACGGAGGTTGCGGTTTGAGTTCATGATCTCTCCGAGTTCGGGTGTGGTGCGATTGCCGCGCGCCTGACAGTCAAGCTTGGGCAATGTTCAGCACGATAGGATGGGTCGACGTACACCTAGATCACAAAAACGTGATAGCGTCGTCAATGGCTGCGGTTTATGCCCCGATGCGTCGAGCGGCTGGCGCTTACGTCGCGTCTGTTCATTGATCGTTATGGTCGTCGTGCCCCCGTTTGTCCGCACTTTTGAGTCTCGACTAAAAATGGCATCTGCCGCCGCGTCTCGCACTGCGTCTGTCCTGCATCTGCCTCTGCGGCCCTCGTGGAAATGGGTGGCGCACGACATCTTGTGCGGCGATCCATTGCAGGTGCTGGATCGACTTGACGCTGCGGCACAACTTGTTGCTGCCGCCCACGATCACGAATCACAAGCGGGGCTGGCCGCGACTGCGATGACGTGGATGCTGGTTGACTGGTCGCGGTTTACTGGATGGCGTGAATGGGTGCAACGCTTCGAGCAAGCTGAGGCGACGCTTCCGCCGTCGACCGATCCCGAGCTCGATCTGGCGCGGGAGATGGGTGCTGCCGCATGCGCGCTGTTGCGCGGCGACTCGAACGACATGCTTGCGCCAAGTGCCGAGCGTCTGGATGCGCTAATGTCAACGCCATGCAGTGGCCCGCAGCGGGCCATGCAGCTTTATCTCGCCGCCGGAGCGTTGTTGCCGTGGCAGCAAATGTCGGGCAATCCAGCGGGCGCGCAAGCGCTACACGGGCGCATGGCGGAGATAGCGGCGGAGCTGCCGACGTCAACGCAAGGCGGCATGTATTTGCGCGGCGCCTGGCTCGCGTCTTGGGCGCTGTACATACACCACACGGATCGTATGCGACTCCCTGGCGCCCTGCAGGCACTTGACGATTACATCGAAAAATCCTCCGCACTTCTGCTGAAATTTCGTCGCGCGAGGCTGGCCGCAGAGCAAGCAGCGCACGTGCAAAATGTGGATGCGGCAGATCGCGCTCTGCGGGACATGCTAGACGTGTTGCATCCCCAGCGCCCCATGGAGCGGGTAATTTACAACGCGCGCGCTGCCGGTAACGCCAGCGCCCGTAAAGACGGCGAAAACGGCCTGCTGCACCTTGAGCATATGGACCGTGACCTTGCCGCTGCCGATTGTCCGCCGAGTGTGGCGACCAACTACCGGCAATCCGCGTGGCGCTTGTATTACGCCCTAGGCGAATATGAAAAAGGCGCTGACGTCTGCGAGCAAAACGCGCAGTACGCGCACACCCAGCACGCGGCCACCATGCGCGGCATGGGGGAGCTAGGGCGTGCCTTGCACGTCCATCACGCTGGCGATGGCGTTGCAAGGCGGCAGGCATTGCGTACGCATTTGCAATCGGGCCTCGCCGCAATGCGTGCGGCAAAATCTTTCAACTACCTGATTTCACTACCCGAAGCGCGCGCGGGTGCCTCGGCGTTAGCGTTGCGGGAAGGTATCGAATCCGAGTTCGTGCTCGCGGCGTTAAAGATCGCGCCCGTGCCGCCGCCCGCCTGGGCCGACGAACATTGGCCGTGGGCGATGAGCCTGCGTTGCTTCGGTGGCTTTCAAAATGTAGCCAAGTTCGCGGACGGTCAGAGCGCAAGCAAGGCATCCAGCCGCCCGCTCAATCTGCTGATGTTGATTGCAGCCCACGGCGCACGGGGCTTGACCGTAGCCGACGCGAGCGATGCGTTGTGGCTGGAGCTTGACGCCGATCAGGCGGAAAACACGCTGAGTATGACGCTGCTACGGCTGCGCAGGCTGCACGCCGAAACAGATTTGATTCAACGAAACGCGGGATGGTTGCACCTGAATCCATCGCGCGTCTGGACCGACGTGATGGCGCTTGAGGCGCATCTGGAGAGGATGCCGGACAGCGAGACATCTGAGGCAGAGCGCACGAAATTCGTGACCCGTTTGTTTGAACTGTATCGCGGTGACTGCCTGAAGGGCGTCGATGACGATTGGGCGCACGGACGTGCTGCGCACTATCGCGGACGGGTGACGCTTTCCGTGCAGCAGGCGCTTCAGCTTTCGGTACAGGCGAATCACTATGCGGCCGCAGAACACACGATGACGCGCTCATTCGAACGCGGCCTTGATGTGATGCGGTTGCTCAACGCGGTGCAGTCTGATCAGTGCGTAACCGCCGCGTGGATGCAGTTGCAACAGCATGTGAAGATGCTGGAGTCAGGCTAAAGAAATCTGAAAATCGCCCAACAGATTTTCGCTAGAAGTCATTCTGAATATGGGCTAGAGCTGCGATTTGACGAACATCGACTGCTCCACAAACGCGCAGTCAGCCCACATACAGTGGCGCATTCGTCGAAAAGCTGATAACTGTGCCCAGCGCCCACTCGCCACTAACATCATGCGCTGGGTCAACTGCACCCGACACGTGTGCCGGAACTACTTCTCCGGCACGAAATTCAGCGACGCTGAATTGATGCAATAGCGCAGCCCTGTTGGCTTCGGCCCGTCGGGAAAAACGTGACCCTGATGCGCGTCGCACTTGGCGCAGTGCACTTCCGTGCGGCGTGAAAACCAGCTGTTGTCTTCTTTGGTTTCCACATTTTCAGGCGACGCGGGTTGCCAGAACGAAGGCCAGCCAGTACCGGATTCAAATTTGGTGTCAGATGCATACGCTGGTTCGCCGCAGCACACACACACGTATGTCCCCTTAGCATGATGGTCCGCATAGACGCCGGAAAACGCGCGCTCCGTGCCGTGATCACGCGCAACCTTGTATTGCTCTGGCGTTAACAGAGCACGCCATTCGGCATCAGTTTTGTGAATTTTTCCCATAGAGTTCGCTCCAGTTCCTGCAAATAAATTACGTCGCGGCCACTTCAACGCGACAGTCATAAAACGTCGCGCCACCGCCAATATCGCTGAGTGCCTGGCTGGTGAGATCGTTGACGAATCCGTCCGCGCCGGGGTGATCGCGCCAGTGGCCCCACAAAATGGTGGCGACGCCGGGCCGCGTACCTTCAGTCACCTGCGCGGCGAGTTTCATTACACCGCGACCGTTAAACACGCGCACCCATTGGCCGTCACTCAGCTTACGTGCGGCCGCATCTGTTGGATTCAACTGTACTTTCGGTGCGCCGTACGGTTTGGCCAGCGCTTCGATGTTGCCAAATGTGGAATTCAAGAAATTGCGCGCGGGCGGTGTGTTGAGCGCGAGCGGAAATTGCACCGCAACCGCGCTGTCTTCACTTTCGTGCGAGGGGAAGTAGGTTGGCAGCGGATCAAAGCCGCGTTTCGCCAGCGTCTCAGAATAAAACTCACATTTGCCGGACGGCGTGGCGAAACTACCTTCAGCAAACGGCACGACAAAACCATCTTTGCGCGGATAGTTCATGCGCAAAAAGCCATCGCGTTCGAGCGTCTCAAAACTCAAACCGGCCAACGATTTGTGCGACCAGTCCAGCGCGTGGCGAATCATCGATTCATCGGTCTCGGCGAGGCTTTCATCGTTCAACGCAGAGATATCCGGGCACGCCTTCGCCATCACGCGAGCGAGTCGACGGAACATCTCGGTGTTGGCCAGACTTTCGCCCACTGGATCAATTGCGCGCCGATTGATCACGACATCGTAGTGGCCATAACTGCGGTTAATGTCGTCATGCTCCGGCGACGTGGTCGCGGGCAATACGATGTCCGCGTAGCGCGCGGTGTCGGTGATGAACACATCGTGCACCACAGTGAAAAGATCGTCGCGCGCGAGCCCTTTCAACACTTGATTGCCATCCGGCGCAACCGCACCGGGGTTTGAGTTGTAGACAAACAGCGCTTTGATCGGAATTGTCCCCTCCCCTTCAAGCGGAGGGTTAGGGAGGGGATGGGTTTCCGGCGAGCCCTGAGCAAAATCCATCCCCACCCCCGCCCTCCCCTTGAAGGGGAGGGCGTTTGCGTGCGTACCCCACGCCAGCGCGTCGCCCAGCTGATTCATATTCACCTGGCGCGGCAGCTTGCCGTTCACGTGCGGCATGAGCTCCGGGCGCTCAAGGTACGCCGTGTTCACCGGGTACGCGCCCGAAGTTGAAAGCAGCAAACCACCACTCGACTCACGCCAAGCGCCCGTGAGCGCCGGCAGGCAGCACACTGCGCGCACCGCGCTGCCGCCGCCGCCGTGGCGCTGCATGCCGTAGTTCAGGCGAATCGCGGCTTTTTTCGTGGCGCCATACGCCGCTGCCAAGGCCTCAATGTCTTCCGCAGGGATGCCGCATACCGCTGCAGCGCGCTCGGGCGTCCACTCGGCTGCGCGTACTTTCAGATCATCAAAACCGATGGTGTACTGCGCAATGTAATCGTGATCCAGCGCGTGCTTCGAAGCGTCATCGCGAATCAGCACGTGCATCATGGCGAGCGCGAGTGCGGCGTCCGTTCCCGGCTTGATCGGCAACCATTGGTGACATTTTTCGGCAGACAACGAACGGTATGGATCAATTGCAATCAGCTTCGCTCCGCGTCGCTTCGCCTCCTGACAGCGGGTCCACAAGTGCAGATTGGACGTGATCGGATTGGTGCCCCACAGAATGATCAGTTCGCTATGCGCGAACGCCTCAATATCCGTGCCCATGCGCGTGCCGAGCGTTAATGTCAGCGCTTCCGCCCCCGCACTCGCGCAGATTGTGCGATCGAGTTGTGACGCGCCGATGGCGTGGAAGAAGCGGCGATCAATCGAGCCGTACTGCAGGATGCCCATGTTCCCGGCGTAGCTGTACGGCAGGATCGATTCGCCGCCGTGCTCTGAGATGATCGATTTGAATTTCGACGCAATCGTCGTCAGCGCTTCCTCCCACGAAATCGGTACGAATTGCGTATCTCCACGTCCGCCTTTCGGACCCACGCGCTTGAGCGGCGTTTTCACGCGCGTCGGGTGATAGGTGCGCAGCGGATATTTCGCCACCTTGGTACACAGCACGCCGGCCGTCACGCTGTGCGACGACGACCCCTTGACCTCAATTAACTTGCCATCGGCAACGTGATACTCCAGCGCGCAGGTGTCCGGGCAGTCGTGCGGGCACGCGCCTTTGATGACCTTCGTTGCCGTCGTCATGCTTAATGCGCCGACACCGCAGCGAAGACGGGTCGATCGGTTTGCGCCTGAACCGCGTCTTTTTGCATGAGTGATTCAATCTCGGGATCAATGTCAAACGCGGTATCGCCGCCGTCAAACGAAGCGGGCAATTCGTCGCTGCCGTGCGCGGCGAGACTCTGAAAATCAAATAGTTTTGAGTCCGCCAGGTGTGATGGCACGATGTTCTGCAAACTGCGAAACATGGTCTCGATACGACCGGGAAATTTCTTGTCCCAGTCTTGCAGCATGCGGCCCACCACTGCGCGTTGCAGGTTCGGCTGCGAGCCGCACAGGTTGCACGGAATAATCGGAAATTCACGCTCTTTAGCGTACTTCACGATGTCTTTTTCGCGCACATAGGCTAGCGGGCGAATTACGACGTGTTCGCCGTTGTCAGACACCAATTTGGGGGGCATAGCCTTGAGCTTGCCGCCGTAAAACATGTTCAGAAAGAACGTCCCGAGAATGTCTTCGCGATGGTGACCGAGTGCGATTTTGGTGCAGCCAAGTTCCTTCGCCGTGCGATACAAAATGCCGCGCCGCAAGCGAGAGCACAGCGAGCACATCGTCTTGCCTTCTTCCAAAACCCGCTTGACGATTGAGTACGTGTCGGACTCGACTATTTTGAAATTGACGCCGGACTTTTCCAGATATTGCGGAAGGATGTGCTCCGGAAAATCCGGCTGCTTCTGATCGAGATTGACCGCGATGAGTTCAAAGTTCACCGGAGCCACCACTTGCAGCGCTTGCAGCAGATCGAGCATCGTGTAGCTGTCTTTGCCGCCCGACAGGCAAACCATGATCTTGTCGCCTTCGCTGATCATGCCGAAGTCGGTGACC
>Ga0105048_10009563_pt1 | contig 15395 bp, 10 predicted proteins | sample MAT05_FD_78382 | JGI IMG/M metagenome (GOLD analysis project Ga0105048, IMG submission 78382) | Freshwater microbial communities from Lake Fryxell liftoff mats and glacier meltwater in Antarctica - MAT-05 | ecosystem: Environmental > Aquatic > Freshwater > Ice > Liftoff microbial mat | place... | reverse complement strand
TCCAAACCCAAACGGGAAAAGTAATTGTCGGGCAAAGCACCTTTCAATGCTTTGTTGTCTTTTTCAATGGTATGCAATGCGGTGTCAATGATTAAGGCAATATCGTTTTGTCTTGCCTTCTCTACAATGTAACTCCAACGTGAAATTTCTTCTAAGAAAAACACATTGCTCATATTGTAGAAGTCGGGCATTTCAAGGTACTTATCTTTGCCTTCTGCAATTAGTTTGGCTCTGTGTTCTTCAAACTTGTCGCTGGCAAACTTTAAGAAAACAAGTCCTAAAACAACGTGTTTGTATTCGGCTGGCTCTACGCTTCCTCTTAATTTATTAGCAGCTTCCCAAAGTGTTACTTCTATTGCTTTTTCTTTTATTTCTTTTTTTGCCATTATTCGGTGTCAATATTATTATTAAAAATCGTCTGCAAGTTATGTTTTATAACCCTGTTATTGTCAAAAGTTGCTCTCAAATTGCCCGCTGTTCACTAGTCGGGTGGTGGGTTGGCTTTGGGTGCGGTGGGGCAAAATTAAATGTGGTGTTTTTGGGTCGGCTTGAGTGGTGGCAAAACACCTCTTTTAATTTTGCAGAAGCGTTGGCTATTATTGTCAGGAGTCAGCACAAATGTTGATGGTTGCACGGTCGTCCTACAATGAGGCATAACGATTGTACAACACCATATTTACAAAAAAAAAGCCTGCTTCATAAAGAAACAGGCTTTTTAAAATATAGAGTTAAATTATTTCTTTATGTATGGTTTAACAACACATCTGCGATTTTGAGTACGTCCTTCAGGCGTTTTGTTTGTTGCCATTGGTTGAGTTTCTCCAAATCCTTGAGCAGTTAAACGAGAAGGATCAATTCTTTTATCGTTTAAGTATCTCATAACAGCATTAGCTCTGTCTTGAGAAAGCACTAAATTATCTTCGTCATCTCCAACATCATCTGTATGACCTTCAACTAAAGCATTCACATTAGGATAGGCTAACATAATCATAGCAACTGAATCTAAGGCAGGGTATGATTCAGATAAGATGGTAGCCTTAGCAGTTTCAAATTGAATTTGCTTTGAGAATAATTTTAACTTATTGATTACCTCTTTTGGAACTTCATCATCTTGAATTCCGATATTGTAATTGTTGGTTGCACCGAAATTATAAGCGATTCCTAAACGTTGGGTAATGTAAGCGTCCATTAATTTATTACGTGTATGAATCCAAGGAGAATATGGTAATCCATCCAAATTGTCATCGTATGCATAGTTGTACATCACCTGAGCCATCAAATCAAAAGATTCGGATAAGGCGTAACGTGCACCAACTCCAACAGCCCATTGAACTGCAAAACGACTATAGCTTTTCTGAATCCTATCGTTTCTTACGGTTGTTACGTAATTGAACAATCCCCATCCTGCCTGCAAGTAAGGGCGAAACTTAGCGTCAGCGGCTAAAATTTTACCATTCGCTAACTTGTAACGCAGGCTTGGCATAACATTCCAAATTTGAGCTCTAAAACCTTCCTTCTCGAAAGATTTATCAATATGTCCAATTTCACCCATATCTGCTGTTAATAACGCATCAAAAGATGGAGTAAGATAATAGCCAAAACTAGCTCCGCCTCCCTGATATGTAGGCTTGGAAGCATAAAAATAACGTGTTCCGCGGTCTCCGCCATATTCATTTATTCCCCCTAATGCTTCAATTCCAAATCGTTTGGCATAAGTTTGCGCCATTATATGATTTGTATGAAGAAATATTAATGTAGTAAAAATGGACAGAATTAATTTTTTATTCATAAATCTTTGTTTATCTAATTTCAATAGCAATAATAGGTCTAATTTTACTAAAAAGAAATTTTTCGAATTTTTTTTTAAAGTGTTTTTTTGGGGATATACTTTATTGATTATGAATATAATATGACAATAGTAATTCAAAATATTGAATTCGATTTACATCAATTTCTTTTTAAAGAAGTTAAATTGACGGAGAAATATGCGTCTTTAAGCTTCGCATCCGATTTTTTAACCCTGTGGATTTCTGGAGGCAAGCAATTTGAAATGACCACTTCAGGTAGCACAGGAGTCCCTAAAAAGATAATTCTAAAACGCAAATGGTTAGAAACAAGTGCTCTTCAAACCATTAATTTGTTAAGCCTTTGGGATGAAAAGGTTTTTTGTTGTATTCCTAGCTATAAAATTGGTGGACTCATGATGATTATTCGTGCCTTAGCCGGAGGTTTCGATATAAATATTGTTGAACCCTCCGCTAATCCAATGCTTTTGCTCCCCGACAACCATGATTACTCCTTTATCTCATTAGTACCTTACCAACTATCAAAAATTTTAGAAGATGAGTTGAGTACTTCAAAACTCAATCGTTTTAAAAAGGTACTTCTTGGAGGTGCAAACCTAAACCAAAATTTGCTTTATCTAATAGAAACCCTCGATCCTGTAATTTACCATACTTATGGAATGACAGAAACATGCAGTCATATTGCACTTAAAAAGTTAAATCATGGTAAAATGCCTCATTTTAAACCGAATCCTGATGTTGATTTTAAGATAGATTTTACTGGTTTATTATCAGTAAAGGGATTTCAAACCGGAAACGAGTGGGTTAACACCCACGATATTATATATATGTATGAAGATGGAACTTTCGATTTCCTTGGAAGAAACGATTTTGTAATAAATTCTGGCGGATACAAACTCTTTCCCGAAATACTAGAATTTAAAATTGGTACTATCTTTAAAGAGCGTGGACTTGAATCTGAACTTATGATTACCTCTCTTGAACAAAATGAACTCGGCGAGCAAGTAGTTTTAATTGTTGATAATTCAGTTATTCAAACAGAAGAAACGCTTTTAAATTTACTTAGACCAAGGCTCGAAAAATATGAATTACCTAAATTAGTGCTAAAGTTTTCGCCTTTTCCTCTAAATGAAGGTGGCAAATACGATAGAAAGGCCATGAAAGCTATTTTGATAAAATGGCAAACAGAAGGATTAGAAAATTTATAAATGGTCAATAGACTAAATTTAAGAATTTAGAGTCTATGCTTTCTGTTGGAAGAAATATTTTCACGATTCCATTCAATGCGTTGAATAAATTCTGATTGGCGCACGGCACAATCCTTTAAGTTGCATAGTTTGCAGGAAAATTCGAGACACCCATCGGTATGAACAAAAAGTTCAACGCTTTCGCCAAAATTCTCTTTTACCAGTTTTTCTAATTTATCAACTTCGAAATGCGCTTTATTTACATTAAAATACCAAGGCACAGTGAGGTGGCAGTCGAGATGTAAAATACTACCATATTTAATTATTCTAAGATTATGTAAGTCTATCCAATTGTCGTTTCGATTTTTATTGAGGAGTAAAACGAATTTATCTAAAAGTTCATAATCGGCCTCATCCATAATGCCTGCCAACGATTGGCGTACAATTTTATAACCCGTAAAAATTATGATCAAGGCAAAAATCAAGGCTAAAGCGCTATCAATCCATACCAATTTGGTCAAGGATAGAATGACAAGCCCAATTAAAATGCCGATGGTTGAATAACTATCAGAAATAAGATGTTTACCACTTGCTGCCAAGGCCAGCGAATTATTCTTTTTTCCGTTTCTAATGGCAAAAGTACCGGCTACATAATTGATTATACCTGAAAAGCAAATCAATACCATTCCAATATCTAAACTACCAACGGTATGAGGATGCTTTAGATTATTTATGGCTTCATAAATAATTATTAATCCAGCCACCGAAATAAGGGTTCCTTCAATAGCCGCTGAAACAAACTCAACTTTGCCGTGCCCATAAGGGTGATTGGTATCTTTTGGTCTAGCTGAAAGGTATAAACTATACAGCCCTACGAAGGCTGAGATAACATTGATTGTGCTTTCTAAAGCATCTGTAAGAATGGCCACCGAATTGGTTAGATACCAGGCATACAGCTTAATAATAAACAAAAATAAGGCAACGACAGTTACCAGTTTCTGGGTCTTAATGTTTTCAGTAGAACTAATCATTAAAAAATTAGAAGCCCTGTTTTGAAGGTCTAAATACTTTCAAAATACTCGCGCAATGGCTCCCAATAATATGTTTTCCAACCTTGAGCTAGAGCTTCTGTTTTATGTTCGGGAATGCGCGTTTGGGTAAAATCTAGGAGGCAACCGGCTGTTGAAGGTTTAAAAATAAAGGTGCAAGTTGAATAATGATCATCGGGCCAACCATCTTCTTGAAAATGCCAAGCTTGAACAATTTTTTCACCCGGAATTAACTCGATGTTATGACCTGTACAATACCCTTCAAAAACCGAAAATTCGCCATTTATTTCCTTACTCATGGTTACATGTCCACCACTTAAATCAGAATGAAGAGTTTCATCCATCATCATTTCATACACACTTGTTGGGGCGGCATTAAATTCAACTATCTGATGGATTGACGATACTGGCATGCGTTTTATTTTTTAATTATTTTGATGAAACTTATTGACTCATCTGTAGTTATCATATTTAGAATATACAAGCCGCCTGATTGATTGCTTAAATCAAAGGTATGATTATTTCCTCTTAAAATTTCTTGCCCCAAAGTATTATATAAAATATAAGATTTTACCGCTTGTGAAAGATAAACTAATCCGGTGGTTGGATTTGGAAAAACGAAATCATGGAGACCGTTTGAGTTTAAAATACTTGCCGGGTGAACTGGATTAACATTCAGGCTAAAAGTTAAGGTTTTGCATTGATTGCTTGATTTTAAAGTTGCATTATACGTTTTACCCATTGGGTAAGTGTGAACAGGACTTGCCAAACTGCTGCTATCACCATCGCCGAAAAGCCATTTAAAACTTGTGGCGAACTGACTAGAATTGATAAATTTTACGTTGCGACCATTTTCAACTACTGTAAAAGATGAAGTTGGGTTTTTGAGCACCGAAACATCGCCAGTTATGGAGTCGCTGCTGCCACAGGCATTTATAGATTTTACCCAAAATCGATAGGGTCCCCCTGCTGCTGTCCAGCTAATTCTTTTTGTGTATTTGGTACTGCTAATTAACGAAGCAGTTGCAGGAAGCCGCCAAATAAGAGTTGCAGCTCCCGAAACCGTATCAACGCTCAAAGTTGCTAAGGCAAGACAGGCAGTATCAATGTAAGTTAAATTTTGAGGAACAGGAGGCTTTGTAGGTAAAATTTCTAAGTAGTTTGTTTTTACAGATGAATCTGTTCCAAAATCGTTACTTACATATAATCGAATAGTTTTATTTCCATCGGAACTGTAAGTTACAGTATGCGGTCCTTTACCACTTGCAATGGCAGGATTCGCATTTTCTCCGAAATTCCATGAATACGTTTTAACCACGCCTTTGGTGGTGTCGGTAAACACCATACTCAAATTAGGGCAGCTACTTATTTTGTCTGCTTTGAAACCGGCCAATGGTCTGGTATAATTACAGTTGTTTGAATTTAAGGCAACCAATTTAGATCCCGAGCAAACATTAATATTGGTGCTTTTGGCTCGAACATAATTTCCTCCGGTTAAATCATTGGTGCTTAAACTGGCTTTTTTTTGTCCGCTACCAATTGAAAAATGCATCATCTCGGCACTGGCAATTACGTGTCCTAATTGATGCCCATGACCAAGTTCATGCGAAAGCACTGATTGCAAGTCATATTCACTAGAAGATGGTTTATTGGTAGTTAAGTTCCATTTAATCGTGCTATCAACTTCTATATCTAACTCATTAACAAACCATTCCATATTTGTTCCTGTAATAAAGCAACCACTCCAATAACTATAACAAACCGCTAAGGTATTATCTGTAAAATCAGTTAGTCGAACCAAGTTAACCTTGTCGGCGGCAGTAACTTTTACAGTAGTATCTCTACCTAGTTCCCAATTCATAAAAGTTCCGCATCGCCAGGTTTCCATAGACCTCAAAAAACTGTTTACCATTCCCGAATTTGCTTTAAACCGGGTGTTAAACTGAAATGTATAGCCGCCTTTATTGTTATCGTTTATGTGATCGGTGGTGTAATATTGTTTTAGATTGCCGGTTGGCTGATATTCGACATTAAGGTGTGAAAAATTGATTTTGAGACTGTTAAAGGTGCTAAAACTGCCACTGTCATTGGCCACAATCTTAATTCCACCTGTGCCGGCACGTGTTGGAATGCGAACTTTAATTAAGGTGTCGGTCCAAATGGAATAATCCTTAGAAAATGGGGTTTTAAAATTTTCTTCCATCTCCAAAATTAGCGTCAATAAATTCGATTCTTCCGTTGCCTTTAATGTTTCCGAAACCCTGCCCAATGACAATTAATTCATCACCAGTACCGGCATTGGCCGAAGAATTACCGAAACTGGTAATTACAGGACCAGTTGGACGGTATTTTAGTCGTTCGGGGTTATAACCCGATGATCGCAATTGATTTATAGATTGATTTGTAAGATTTTGCAGCGTTTCGTATAGTTCGGTACTGATACCTACAAATGTTCGAGTTACGTCGTAAGCCTTATTCTCATCTAAAGCATATTGGATAAATGAATGATAATTGGCCACACCGCGAAACTTTAATTTGCCATTATTATTTATGGCATCGGGTAAATCAACGGAATGATTGGTTAAAAGAAATACACCCATATCCCCCTTTTCAATTTCCAGTTCAGGATCTGCTCGGTGGCGTTCAATACCTATTTGGCCGCCAAAAGTAAGAACTTCAATGTAATAAGGGTTTACAAAGTTGCCTTTAAAGGATTTGTAAACTTCAATAATAGAGGCGGTATAAATAGCGTTTTTGGTTTTTTCGCGGAAGCAATATTGGTCTATAACTTTTCCTTCCACTACAAGATTAGATAAATCAATGCGTTTTTGAAGTGACCAAGTTTGGATGGCACATTGGCTAAAACTTAACTGAGCCAAAAACAGAAAGGAAAACAAGGGTAATAGTCTTTTGAACATAGAGAATAAAAAAAATAAAATAACGTGGTTAAAAATTTAATATACAACAGAAGCGACGGATATCATTAACTTTGGACCTTGAGAAAAGATGAATTATTAAAGCCTTTTGCAAACGATTAGAGAGGCTATTGTTGAAATAAGTTTTAAAAATAAACGAACAGAAAAAGAACCATGAAACACCCGTTTAATCCGGTAATTGGAATCCTTGGAGGCGGTCAGCTCGGCAAAATGCTTATTGAAAGTTCCATGCCTTGGAATGTTAGCTATAATGTGTTAGATCCTGATTCTGAGGCTCCTTGCAAAGCCTATGCCTCTAATTTTATTCATGCAGGCTTAAAGGATAAAGAAGCCATTAAGCAATTAGCGAAAATAAGTGATGTGCTTACTTACGAAATAGAGCATGTTAATGTGGAGGTCTTGCAGGAACTAGAAGCTGCAGGCAAAACTGTAATTCCATCTTCTGGTATTCTTAAAATTATTCAAGACAAAGGCTTGCAAAAGCAGTTTTATAAAGATCATCATTTACCAACGGCTGATTTTGCGTTTGTTCAGTCTAAAGCAGATTGGCAAAGTGCCATCAAAGAGATTAAAGGCGAAAAGGTAGTTGCCAAACTTTGCAAGGGCGGTTATGATGGTAAAGGCGTATCCATTTGTAATAAAAGTGAAATTGAAAAAGGGGTTTTGCCTTTTGATGAGCCGTGTATTATCGAAGAATTTTTAGCCGGAAGTCGTGAGATTTCAATTATGGTAGCAGCGAACGATTATGAAACAAAGACTTGGCCAAGTATTGAGATGAATTTTGATCCACATTTAAACTTGGTAGATTTAATTTTTTCACCCGGAAATTTGAATGAAACTGAAGCCAGAAAAGCCGCAGATATTGCCATATCAGCTATAAAGGCTCTAAATGGTAAAGGTGTTTTTGCCGTTGAAATGTTTCTGACAAAAGGTGGAGAAATTTTAATCAATGAAATAGCACCAAGGCCTCATAATTCAGGACATCATACGATTGAGGCTGCCGTTACATCGCAATACGAACAACTTAACCGGATTTTGTTAAATTTGCCTTTAGGTAGTACCGAATTAATACAACCTGCTGTGATGGTTAATTTAATAGGTCCCGCAAATATCACCGGAAATTATAAACTTGCAGGACTGGATAAAGCTTTGAAAATTGGAGGGTTTTATTTGCACTTATACAAGAAAAACGAAACTCGACCCGGCCGAAAAATGGGTCATTACACCGTAATGGCAGATTCTGTTACCGAAGCTATCTCCAATGCTTTACTGATAAAAGACTGGTTGAAAATTGAATCAATTGACTTATAACTATTTATAACTAATAAAATCTATGAAAGTAGCCATCATCATGGGCAGTGACAGCGATCTTCCGGTAATGAAAGATGCTGCAGAAATTTTAGAATACTTTGGGGTAAATTTCGAACTAACAGTTGTTTCGGCGCATCGAACGCCTAATCGCATGTTCGAATACGCTCAATCTGCTCATCTTCAAGATATAGGTGTAATTATTGCCGGAGCTGGCGGAGCTGCTCATTTACCCGGAATGGTTGCCGCATTAACACATCTACCTGTAATTGGAGTTCCAGTAAAATCGAGCAATTTGAACGGTGAAGATTCTTTACTTTCTATCGTTCAAATGCCACCCGGTGTGCCTGTTGCCACGGTTGCAATAAACGGTGCAAAAAACGCTGGCTTATTGGCGGTACAAATACTAGGGCTCTCGAACGAAGCCTTAAGCAAAAAGATGATTGCTTATAAATTGGGTTTAAAAGACGAGGTAGAAGCCAAAGCAACGCGATTAGAAAAAGTAGGATTTAAAGAATACTTGAAACAACTTTAAAGAGGTTTGAACGGTTTAGAAGACACTTAAAAGTTTGCACATAAATTCATGATCATCGTAGGTGAGGCTTTAGTTTCGGAAGATATTTTAGAAAAGCATTTTATTTGTAATTTAACGCAATGTCATGGGGCCTGCTGCATATCAGGCGATCGCGGAGCACCATTATTGAAGGAAGAACTTGAAATTATAGATAAAGCATTGCCACAGATTAAGCTTCAAATGGATAATGATGGACTTAATCTTTTGGCAAGCGATGGATTTTATGAAACAGATCCATCCGATGGCGAATTAGTTACTACTTGCAGAACCAGCGATGCTTGTGTGTTTGTTGTTTTAGAAAATGGAATGACCCAATGTGCAATTGAAAAGGCATATCAAGCAGGAACCATAAATTTTAAAAAGCCAATCTCATGCCATTTGTATCCGATAAGAACTGCCGAGTATGGTGAATACACCGTTTTAAATTATAACCGTTGGGATATTTGTGATTCAGCATGCAGTTATGGTTTGGAAAACAACACTCGACTGTATCATTTTCTCAAAGAGCCTCTAATTCGAAAATTTGGAGAGACATGGTACAAGGAATTGGAAGAGATTGGCGTGCAATGGAATGCGCGTGAGAATAGTGAATAGGGCAATTTTTTAGAAAGGTTTCGAGACAAAGATTTCGGATTCCCCAGGTTTATACTCGCTTTTTTATATTATTATACTTTTTGTTCCCAGCTTAGTGTCCTTTGTAAGGCTTGAACAGAGGAAGGGGACATGGTGGCCAAAGAAAAACAAATGCTTATTTGGTTGTTAATTCTTTTGCCTAATTGAAGATTGCGGGTCAAGCCCGAAATGACAAATGTGACCAATAATTATTCTTTTTCCCGGCCGAGTCACACTTTATTAGATCCCGAAAATTGGAGCCGCCGAGTCCCTTTCCAACGCACTTCCCAAAGCAAAGGAGACTAGGCTGGGAAGAAGAATAGAACTACTTCTTCTCTAAACCCTTGAGAAATTTGAATTCAACTAAGCAATTATCATTGATATTTTTGAGGTAAGGTAGCTTGTTCGATTTACGTAAGCCGCGTTAAGGATTGCAGCGAAAATCCTTTTTGAGAGGCACGAGCAAAAAGATTGGAACGGAAAGCCTGGCCCGAAGGGAGACGCCCAAATAACCTAACTCTACTGTGTATCGATAAGTGAAATTATCTTCAATTTGCTTTTCAAATCGTTTACAAAAACGCCGGGTGGTAGGTAGATATATTTAGTTTCGCCGGGCAGTAAATCGAAGAAATTGTCGCTTAAGGCCAGGTTTTCGTTTTTAATTTGAATCCAAACATCCTTCATCACTGCATTGGCTTTAAGGGTTATGTATTGAACATCTTTGTCGTGTATGGTTTTGATTTCGTATTTGGCTTTTGAAAGTTTTAAGTCTTTGGGTTTAGCAAAAAAGTAAAATACACTCGGATTCTCGGCTTTGTAATTCTCAATTTTTAACTCGCATTTTAGAACCAAGTTACTTATATCCATAGCTTTCCATTCTTTTTTGTTTAATTTATATATTAGGTTGCTTCTGTTTGAATCAAGGGAAACCTGAAATTGATTACTGCTAATTTTATCGCCTTTTAAGTTGTAAAGTGCATAGAGAAAGTTACCGGTTTGTTTATGCAGCAAATCGGATATAGCGTAAACCAAACATTCGGAATCGGCTTCTACAACACTTAAAATTATGTCTTGAAAGCTGCTTTTTGCTTGATAGTGAGACGCTTTAAAATTGTTGTAATAATCTACCGAACTCCAGGAAGTTACGGGCCAACAATCGTTTAGTTGCCAATACAAACTTCCCATACAATACGGTTTGGAACGGCGATGCGCCTCGATAGCCAGTCTTAGGGCGTTTGCCTGCAAAAGCTGCGATACATAAATATACTGTTCAAAAGTGACTGGAACGCGATAATCGCGCTTCATATAACTATCGATGGTTTGGTAGCCTTTGGGGTGTTTTTGGTGCGCTAAATAATTGGCAGAATCTATTTTGAGGTTACGGAATGCACCCATTTTTTGAAAACTCGAAAGGGGAGGCATGCCTTGAAAACCGTATTCACTCATAAATCGTCCGACTTTTTGTTTGTAAATTTCGAGTGGTTCCATGCCCCACCAAACTCCCCAGTAATGTGAATCGCCCTGGGTTAAACTTTCTTTATGTCCCCAGCCAATGGAAGGCGAACTTGGCCAATAGGCCCTGGCAAAATCAAAATCGAAAACCACGGATTTTAGAATCCCTTCAAACAAACGTTTATTGTCTTGGGTAATGGTTGTGGAGTCTTCGGTCGAATAGTTGTATTGCTTTTGCCAGCCCCAGTTTTTCCAGCCTTCATCCACTTCGTTATTTCCACACCAAATGGCTAAGCAGGCATGGTTTCGCAAACGTTTTACCTGGTCAACGGCTTCGTATGCTACATTTTGAAAAAAGGCTTTATTTCCAGGATACATAGCGCAGGCAAACATGAAATCTTGCCACACTAAAATGCCTTGTTCATCGCATTGCTTGTAAAATTCGTCGTTGGCATAGGTTCCTCCGCCCCAAACTCGCAGCATATTCATATTGGCATCGGCTGCATTTTTTACGATTTGGGCATAATCTTTTGGTTTAATTCGAGGTAAGAAGTTATCGGGCGGAATAAAGTTAGCGCCTTTCATAAACACTGGAATACCGTTTAATTTAAAATAGAAAGACATGCCAGAGCGGTCGGGGTCTTGCACCAGTTCGAGGGTGCGCAAACCAACCTTAACAAAAGACGAATCCAAAACAGTATTCTTTTTGTTGATAGTAACCCTAAACGGGTAAAGGTGTTGTTTGCCAAGTCCATTGCTCCACCAGCGTTCGGGACTAACTATGGCTCTTTGAAATTTCATAAAATTTGCGCCTTGTTTTAAGGTAACTGTTTGCGGATAGCAATCCAAGCAATTTTCGCCTTCCAATAAGTCAACAGCTATCAGGTATTCGCCTGCTGAATCGGCGTGAAATTCGCAAGCAAAATCCAGAGCACCCAATTTATCGGTGAGCATTTTTTGGATTACGTAAACATCGGCTATTTTGGCGCCGGTCCAAAAATTTAGTTTTATAGATTGCCAGATTCCGCAGGTTACAAAGCGAGGTCCCCAATCCCAACCATACTGGTATTGAGCTTTGCGGGTAAACACCTTTTCGTGGCCGGGTAGTGTATAGCTTAGATTTTGCGCTTCGAGTTTTGCTCGTTTAACAGCAGATTCGAAAACAATAAAGAGTTTGTTATTGCCGGGTTTTAGCAAGCGTTTTACATCCGTTTTCCACGTTCTAAACATGTTATCGGCTTGGAGAAGGAGCGAATCGTTGAGAAAAACTTTGGCATAGGTATCTAAGCCATCGAATTGAAGTTCTATATGTGAATTTTGCAGTTCGTTGACACTGAGGCTAAAACTGCTTTGGTATTCCCAGTTTTGAGTTTCAATCCATTGCAATTGACTTTCGTTATTGCCATAAAACGGATCCGGTATTATTTTATTGGCAAACAAATCGGTATGCACCGTGCCGGGAACTGTTGCTGGCAACCACGATGATTCAGTTTGCTTTCTGAATTTCCAATCCGCATTATCAAGCAGGCGCGTATGGGTTTGAGCTTGGGTTGGGTATAGTCCAAGAGTAATTAAAAAAGCGACTAATCGAAAAAAGGGCATGAGTTAACTTGAGAATTTGGTTTCAAAACTATGGGAAATTATGTTGCAAAATGCAAAAATGTGCCTGTTGATTTGGGCTTTTTCGAAAATATTCAAGTCGTGGTTTTTATAAGTTTGATAAAGAAAATTCTGTATTAGGCTTCGATAAAGTACATTTCCACTTCTCCTTTGCCTTTAACTTCTATTTTTCCTCTAAATTCACAATTGAAATTGTCTTTTACTAATTCATAGGTACTTTTACTAATATTAACCTTTCCTACTGCACCATTGCTTTCCATGCGACTGGCTGTATTTACGGTATCTCCCCAAATGTCATAAGCATATTTCTTTACGCCAACAATACCTGCTATTACGGGACCGGAATTAATACCAATGCGAATTTTAAATTTGCCCGATTTTCTGTTAATATAGTCTCTAATTTCGAGTGCGGCTTTACCAACACGTTGAGCATGATCTGATGTTTCGTTTGGTAATCCTGCAACGGCCATGTATGCATCACCAATCGTTTTTATTTTTTCGAGATTATGCTTTTCAATTATGGCATCAAAGGCTGAAAAGCTTTCGTGTATTTCTGCTACCAATTCAGTAGGACTCATTTGTTCACTGATGCCGGTGAAGTTTGCGAAGTCTGTAAAAAGAACCGTTACATTCTTAAACTGCTTGGCTTGTGCTTTACCGGTTTGTTTGAGTTCTTCGGCTACTTCAGGTGGCAATATGTTTAGAAGCAATTCGTCACTGCGTTTCTTTTCGCGTTTTACTTTATTGCGCTGTGTGTAAACTACCATTAAAAAAACTAATGCCCCGGCCAATCCACCGCCTAAGGAATTAAGGATATTACGTTGCTTCGTGTCTTTTTTTTCCTGCTCTACTTTGGTGGCGGCTTCCTTTTTATCAAACTCATAATGCATGGCCGTTTCGGTGAGGTTTTTATTCTTTTCTGTATTAAAAACAGAATCCTTATAAAGTGTGTAATTCTTATAACTCTCCAAGGCTCCTTTGTTATCAGATAGTAACGATTGTATCTCACTTAATTGCTGGTACCATTGCGACAAACTATATAAATCGCTAATTTCTCTACAAAGTGGAATAGCTTTTTCAGTATAACTTTTCGCTTGGTGTAAGATTTCAGTTTTATTGCCGGCAAAAAGTTTGTTTAAACTAATATCGGCACTAACTTTTGCTGCAGTTAAGTAAGTGTTTCCAATGTTACCAAGATTTATGGCTATTCCATTTTTGTCATCCAATTCTTTGCAAATGCTTAAAGCCTTTAAAAAACATTCTAATGCTTTAGGATAATTTGATTGTTCGGAATAAACCAAACCCATATTGCCCAAGTTTAGAGCTACTTTACTTTTATTCCCTAATGTTTGGTTAATTTTTAATGCTTTAAAATAAAATTCCAATGATTTTGAGGTGTTGGATTGACTTTGATATACGGTTCCAATATTTCCATAATTGTTAGCCAAAGCACTTTTGTTTTTTAACTTTTCGTAAAGTATTGTTGCTTTAGAATAATATTCCAATGCTTTGGAATTGTCGGATTGATAATTATAAACATTACCGATATTGCTGAAACTTATTGCAATTCCATATTGATCATCTAAAGTTTCAAATATCCTCAGTGCTTCAAGAAAATATTCTAATGCTTTTGGGTAATTAGATTGCCGGTTATAAATGTTTCCAATATTGCCCAATACCTTGGCTTGTTCACTTTTAACCTTCAATTCCTTAAATAAATGTAATGCCTTAAAGTAGTAGTCAAATGCATGAGAATTATCGGATTTCATATAGTAATTATTCCCAATTTTGCTATTTGAGTTGGCTATTCCTTTTTTCCAATTTAGTTTTTGCGATAGTTTCAAGGCCTGATTTCCGTAGTTTATTCCTTTATCAGGGTTAATAGAGCAATATGTAAAACTTAGGTCAATCAAAAAATTAACTTTGTTGGAGTCTTCAGTTGTGATTGGTAATTCGGATAGTAATGAGTCGATGCGCTGTTGTTCTTGCAGTTGCGCGTGTAAATGCCTTCCTAGGCTAGTTAAAAGAATAAATAAGATTAGTCTTAATTTTTTCATGTTTCTATAAGAGGTTGCTATGATTTTTAACTCAAGTTTGAAACAAATATAATCGCGAAAACGAGAAATTTGTATTTTCTGTAAAATTAGAGTTTGTTATCATAATTCGGTATGATTAAAGGTTTTTAAATTACCGGGAAGATCGGAGAGAGCTCGGTTAGGGTTAAATAGCTTGGTGCAATTTTTTAAATACAATTGGTATAACCTGTAAGAATTAGATTATTTACAAATTAACTGCATGGCTTTTAAAACGGCGTGGTAGTTGATCTTGCAGTTTTATAAAGTAATTTACGATTTAATTTATTGATTTTTATACTATTGTGTTATTTTTAGCAGGCCTTAATTAGCACAAAACACAGTGTAAAAGAACTGCAACTACTCAGCAGTATTATAAGCTAAGTTATTAAAAGCATTCAAAACATTTTGGTTTGATTTAATGGCATTATCAATGACCGACCTTAGCCCAAGTTGCAGCAACTAAGGTGAAGATTGGCTATTAGTAAGGGTTTCATTTTTTTTAAGTTCAGGTTTGTGTACTACAGATTCTCTTTTGATGAATGGTTGTGATTTATACCCAATTTTTTGTTACAAATTTTCCAAGTTTTCTTTAGGCTGCGAACATCTTCTTATTCCTATTGTTTCATTTAATGCGTTTTGGCCATAAGTAGTAATTATTTTTTGAGTATTGGCTATCCTTACCATTTCTGTCCAATCGCTCTTTGTTTCTTTGGATTTTAGTTGATACCTAATCGTATCCAACAACCAATAGCCCAATAGCCCCAAGTGCATGTGAGC
>Ga0105048_10009561_pt1 | contig 15395 bp, 10 predicted proteins | sample MAT05_FD_78382 | JGI IMG/M metagenome (GOLD analysis project Ga0105048, IMG submission 78382) | Freshwater microbial communities from Lake Fryxell liftoff mats and glacier meltwater in Antarctica - MAT-05 | ecosystem: Environmental > Aquatic > Freshwater > Ice > Liftoff microbial mat | place... | reverse complement strand
GAGTTCGGTGTTGCCACCGGCCAGAAGGGCAAAGGCTATTTTGTCGGCGTGCCCGCGCTGTTGGGCTCGAAGGGCGTCGAGAAAGTCATATCATTCAAATTGACGGCCGATGAGCAGAAACTTATGGACGAATCTGTCTCGCACGTGAAAGACTTGGTTGGCAGCGTCACAAAGCTCTTCCCAGAACTGGCCTGAGCCGCTGACTGCGGAAGCAAGTCTTTTTGGAGAAGGTCTAAGGGAAGGCGCCGCGCAGGGTTTGTAGAAGAGTACACTCCGGTCGTTTGGCCGATTAGCAGTTTCGGGCGCATTGCGTCCCGTCCGTTTTAAAGAGATTCCTATGAAAAACGCAACTCGATCTTTTCAGCTTGTCGGTGTAGTCGGGCTAACCGTCGCGGCTTCGTTCGCGCAGCCTCCCGCTCAGCCCAGCACCGCCCCGCCCGCCCAGCCGAGCACACAACCGGCTCAGGGCACCTCGCCGGACGGCAAGCAGTTGGAACTGAAGACGATCAAGATCGATCCGTCGAAGGTGATGAAGATTGATCCGACTTCGGTGAAGCCCGGCTCGATCATTCAGGTCCCCATCCGCAAAGACCCCCAGTTCAGCAATGATGAAGCCAAAGCCGTCGCCGACCTTCTTTCCGGATCTTGGAAGACCCAAGCACCGGTAGCGGTGCCCGGTGGGCAACCCGCGAACATGGTTATCAGCGCGGGCCCCATTTTCGTGAGAGGTTTGAAGGATGTGATCTACGTTGAGATGGCTCGCGAAGATGGCCTCCATCGTCCCTATCGCCACCTTGTTTGGCATCTCGTCAATATTAAGGGCCAGTGGAATCTGCAGTCACTTGAGTTTCGTCGTTCCAAGGGCGAGCTTCCCAGCGCCGTCGGCTTTTTCGGCGCATCATCGGGCCTTCCCATCTTCAGCGGCGACGACCTGGTCGCCACCATGAGCATCCCCCTCACCAAAAACGGTGACAGCCTGACCGGCAAGACGGCTTTCCCCTACCCGACTCAGATCGGCGGTGCTGTTGAAATGACCAGCGAGATCTCTATCAGCCCAACCAACATCGAAGTCGCCGACCGCGGCTTTGACGCGGAAGGTAAGCAGGTGTGGGGTCCCGCCGCAGGCGAACGCTACACGTTCGTCAAGGGTGATGTGGGTGTGAAGTCTGTCACCGAGCAGAGCGGGCTTGTAAGCGTGACCTATCCGACTACTCTGACCGGTGAAGCCGCGAAAGACGGTGAACTCGTCTCCGTAAACTACATCGGTTATCTTCCCAACGGTACGATCTTCGATAGCTCTTTCGAGCGTAACGCGCCGTTCCAGTACGCCAAGGGCACCAAGCTAATTGAAGGCTGGAGCCTCTCGATGGCCGATGCCCAGGCGGGCATGCGTCGCCGCATTTATGTTCCCTTCGGGCTGGGTTATGGCGAGCGGGCCCGCGGCAAAATCCCGGCGATGTCCGACCTTGTATTTGAACTTGAAGTTCTCAAAGTTGAGCCCGCGCCGGCCGCTCCTGCCGTCGTCCCCGGAGCGGTTCCCGCCGCCCCAGGTCAGCCCGCGATTCCAGGTCAGATAGCCCCCAAGATGGAAGTAACTGATCCTCCAGCGGAGATCAAGGAAAAGATGGAAGCTGACATACGCCGGCGTATGGAGGAACGAGCCAAGAAAGAAGCCGACGAAGCCGCGCAGAAGGCCGCGGAAGCGACCAAGGACGCCCTCCCGCCGAAGTAGTTAAAAGTGTAAGTTTTCGACCCGGCGTTCGTCCCAGCTGGCACGGGACCGGTGGGGAAGCGCGAGAATCTCAACGCCGCTCTCCAGACAGCACGATATAAGTATTGCACGGCCGCGGCACCCTAAGCCGCGGCCGTTTTTTTATTGCCGGCTCACCTACCATCCGGGGTCTATGGCGTCACGTGATTATTACGATATCCTGGGCATCACCAAGCGGGCGAGCGCGGATGAGCTCAAGTCATCCTACCGAAAGCTGGCCCGGCAGTACCATCCGGATATTAACAAAGCAGCCGACGCGCAGAAAAAGTTTACCGAGGTTCAGAACGCCTACGACGTTTTAAGCGATACCAAAAAACGGGCCGTTTACGATCAGTTCGGTCCCAGCGCCTTTGAGTCCGGCTCCGCAGAGCAAGCCGCCAGTAAGGCCGCCGGTCAGCGGGGATACGGCTCTGGAAGAGGCAACCCCGGCGGGACTTACTCTTGGTCTAACGTCGGCGCGGACCGTTCGGGCGCAGCGAGCGGCGGGAATGGCGGGGGACCGGGGTTCGGCGATTTCGACCCCGAAGACTTAGGATCAATCTTCGAAAGTATGTTCGGGGGTGCCTCGGGCGGTGGCAAGGCGGGCGGTGGTAAACGTAAATCGACGGCGAGCAAGCGACCCGCCAGAGGCCGCGCCACGCCAAGCCAGTCCGGCGTTGATGATGCGGGCCGCGGCCAGCAACAATCCGGGGACGAAGCCGCCGCCGCTGAACTGACGCTCGACTTCGTCGCGGCAGCCAAGGGCGGTAAACAACGATATGCAAAACGCGGCGGCGGTGGCGAGGGGAGTATCGAAGTTACGATCCCGCCAGCTATTGATGATGGAACCCTGCTGCGCGCTAGGGGCGGCGGCGCGGACGGCGAAGATCTACTGTTTAAAGTTAAGATTACCCCGCACCGATTTCTTCGGCGCGGTGAGTACACCGAGCTAGGACGCGGGCTTGACTTATATGTCGACCTCCCGATCTCCATCGCGGAAGCCACGCTGGGGGCAAGCGTCACCGTCCCCACGCTTGAAGGAAAAGTAGACTTACAACTACCCCCCGGCAGCCCGAGCGGCCGAAAGATGCGGCTTCGGGGTTTGGGTTTGGTTGATGGGCAGGGTGCCACCGGCGACCTTTACGCGGTGTTACGGATCGTCCCACCTCCCAGTGCTACTATGTCCGACCTCGAAGCCACCCTGCTTCGTGAGATCGCCTCGCGTGGTGGTGCCTACCGGGCCTGGTAACTTCGTAAAGAAGCTGGGAAAGGACGCTGGGCAAGAGAGCCCGGTAAGGAAGCTAGGTAAGTAAACTAGGTGAGTAAACTGGGTAAGGAAGCGGGCGCGTATTTCAGTAAGTTAAGTCTGCTGACATACTCGAAAACGACGTGCGGTCCCTGGCCAGTGCTTTACCGCCCGACCTAGGCCGCTTATGTTCCGCACCTTTGGGCGTGTTGGGCGATAGTTTAGTCTGGTCGCTTGCTGATTACCCCGTTCGGTTTGTGGTTCACGGGCGAATGCATGGCGGCCGGACGACGACGACAATCCCCACGAAAAGAGAGCTAAATTAAACTTGCTCAAGCAGCGTCATCAACTCTTCGTCTCCCTCCTCTCGTGCGTCGATGGATGTGTCGGAGCTATCGCCTGTTACTGCGCATGGGGTTTTCGACGGATGGTGATCGAGGGTGGAGTTCCTGATTACACATCCCGCAGCGGGTTCGCCACGTGGGTCCGTGAGCCGCTTGTTCTTCTCGCCCTCCCGATGCTGCTCGTCTCGCTGTGGGGATTCGGTTTATATCGCCCGCGACGCGACCGCACGCTTATCGCCGAAGCGTCGCAAGTGCTTAAGGCAAGCTTTACCACCGCCGTCGGGCTTATTGTCGTGCTTTGGGCCTTGGGGTCCCAGGTCGCCGGTGGGTGGGCGGGGGAGCGCAGCACCGTTGTGTGGGGGAACACAATAGATGCCGGCCGTTTACAGTTAGTCCTCATCGCGGGGCTCTTGCCCGTACTATTAATTATACATCGATCGATCTTCCGGATTGCTCTTCGCGCCATCCGCCGCCGCGGCTGGAACTTGCGCCACGTCCTCGTGATCGGCACCGGGAGGCTGGGGCGGATTGCCTGCCGTACACTCGATCGTAACTCCTGGACCGGGCTTCACGTCGCGGCCTTCCTCCACCACGCCGACTACATCCCCGAGCGAGTTACCGAGAAAGCCACCGACCGCACGGGCGAGCGTTCGGGCGACCGGCCCAATGATAAGTCCGGCGACAGATCAAGCGATAGAACCCAGGAACGCACCTCCGTAAACAAACTGCTTGATCGCCCGGTCTTGGGCGGCCTCGCCGACCTCGAACGCGTGCTTGAAGAGCAGCGGCCCGACGCGGTCTACCTCGCCCTCCCCGCCAGCCGCTCGCCCGTAATGCCCGCGCTGTTAAGACGCATGGAGCGATTCTCCGTCGATGTAAGAATTATCCCCGATGTCCACCCCCGGTACATGCCCCAGAGCATGGTGGTCAGCGACTTAGAGGGGATGCCCATCTTAAGTATCCGCGAAAGCCCGATGACCGGCGTGCCCGGCTTGCTTAAAACCGCCCTGGATGTCTGCGGCGCGTGCATCGCGATTGTTCTGTTCACTCCCCTCATGCTGTTGGTGGCCGCCGCCGTGAAACTGAGCGGACCCGGGCCGGTGATCTTCACCCAGCGGCGGGTGAGCTTGGGCGGCGAAGTATTCAACATATTCAAGTTCCGCACGATGCACTGCGATGATAATTCCGAAGAATCAACCGGTGATGCAGCTTGGACCAAGCGAGATGATCCGCGGGTGACGCGCGTGGGCTCCATTCTGCGGCGCACCAGCCTCGACGAACTCCCACAGCTGTTCAACGTGCTGCTGGGCGATATGAGTCTGGTGGGACCGCGGCCCGAACGCCCCGAACTTATCGAGCGTTTCCGCGACGACTGGCGCGGTTACATGTTACGTCAGCACGTCAAGGCCGGAATCACCGGCTGGGCGCAGGTGAAGGGGTATCGCGGCGATACATCCTTGCGCAAAAGATTACAACTCGATCTCTTTTACATCCGCCACTGGAGCCTTGGCTTTGATGTTAAGATTCTCTGGCTCACCCTCTTCCGGGGCTTCCTCAACCGAAACGCTCATTGAGCAAACCTAAGCCTGCTCTCGAATCTAGCTTGACTTATGGTTTAGATTGAGTGCTGATCTAGCTTGGCGCCGGAGCCAAATTCGGCAAACTCAGTAAGTGATCCGTTTGCGCTGGAAGCCCGGCTCCGACGTATCAACCCGCGCGAGCGCATCTGCGATCTGTTGCGAGGCTCGCCCTTCACCATACGGATGCACCGGCGGAGACGCCGGTGCTGCTTTGGCCCGTCGCAGGGCCGCGCCCACCGTCTCCGCATACTCATTCTCAATATGTATTACATTACCGGGCCGCTCTCTTCCCTGTTGCCGCGTACCGATATCGATGACCTTTAGTCCGATGGCCGCCGCCTCAATCAGCCCCGCAGAGCTGTTACCTACCAGCACTCCCCCAGTGCCCGCCAGCCTTTTGAGCAGCCCCACAAAAGTATCCCGAGGGATATGCGATCGAACGCACGCCGTGGGCACTGAGACGATCGCTCTCAGCACGCCCTCGCGACCGGGATCAAAGTTGGGGTGCAGGGCCGCGACCCGTTCCCCCGCCAGCCCCTCAAGCACCGCCGCTGCCCCGGCCTCCTCCATTTCGTTGGATCTCCCCACCGGGTGCATAAGAAACAAGGCCGTGGGCCTCCCCAGTGCTTCAAAGGTTACGTCATCTAGCGACGGCTTCCCGCTCAGCCCATCAATCGCTGGCGATCCCACCATAAGTATACGGCGGGGTTGCTCCCCCATCTTAATAATACGTTCAGCGCTCAACTCCGTGGCCGGGAAATGCAAGTGCGCCAGCTTCGTCAGCGCGTGCCGCATTGATTCATCCGCAATCCCTTCGGCACGGTCGCCCCCGTGAATATGCGCCAGCGCATACCCGCCGATATTCGCCGCAATCCCCGCCGCGAACGCCTCAATGCGGTCGCCCAGCACCACCACCCACTGTGGGCGTAGTTTTTCAAAGCTCCTCCCAAACCGGGCAACCCCGCGTGCGAGCGATTCGACATCTTCCGCCCGTCCCACCCGCCCGCAGATTTGCATCGGTACCACTTCGGCAATGTTAAACAAAGCCTTCACGTCGTAGAACGTCTCCGCCGGAGCCACAAGATGGGATCCCGCCGCGATCACCATCAGTTGCAGGCTCGGATTGGCGGCGATGGCAAGCATCACCGGTGCAAGAAGGCCAAACTCAGCGCGTGAGCCGGTAATAACCGCGACCCGCCGCGGAGTCGGCGCCTCTGGCGTGCCGTGGTGCTCCGGCCGCATTGCCGCGTTGTCTCCATTCCATCCGTCGCCGATCATCGGAGAACCTTGAACATAAGCTGTGCCATAGGCCGCCAGATGCTTAACGGGCGGGAAAAATCACTGGTAATAGATGCTGGATGAGAACATAAGCGCCCACGGCCAGCAGCACCATCACGCCGACGATCTGCCCGGTCATTGCCAACACCTGACGGGGGTAGTAACGTAAGTCGCCCACCCGGACAGCTTTGTAGACCACAGAGATTCCTACCGCCAAAGGAATCAGCAAAAGGTACCACGTGCTGTGCGCGTTGATGGGGTCGATGAAGGGCGTATACGCGACCAACACCGGCAACACTGTTTCGTTAACTCCGTTCACCGAGCCACCTCCGGAGTGGATGATGGCGAGGAAGGCGAGGCAGGCGATGATGACGCTGGCGAAGCCGACAGAGTTGGCACTGAATTCGACGTGGGAAGCAACGCGCCGGTGGCCGGTTCGCTGGCCACGCCTCTTCCCGGCTTCCTCACCGGCCAGATCCGTCTCCGCGAGGGCCATCCGGCGTCCAGAATTACAATTAAGTTCATCATTCCCGCCAGCGTGGCGTAAAGCGTTCCCAGGTCGTTTACTTTATTGATTGATTTGCGGTTAGGGGGCTCTCCACCCTTGAATGCCAACCCGTTGGCCGCCCGCCCCTCATCCGGGTTTGCCGACCGCAGCTTCTTGCTCTCTGGGTCAATGACTTTAAATCGATTCTGATGGGTCCAATCAACACCAACCGCGATCGGCCCGATGCACGCCTGCCCAAAAAACCAAATTCGATCTTCTTTGCTATCGATGACATCAATGCCACCGATAAACATGCCTCCGAAAAAGAGCCCCAGCACCCCCGTCGCAACAAGCAGGCCGCGGGTGCGCTCCCCTGCTATAAAGTGACCCAGCCCAGGAAAGAGCATCGCGGCAACCAACGACGTGGGACGGAAATGCGGCCCTGCTGGTTGCTGGGGGTGTTCAGAGGCTGAGACCTCCGAGGAGGGAGGGGTCAAAAACAATGATTGCGGGCTGTCGGTGCTCATGGCGAAAAGAAGTGAGTGCGGGCGGGAGCAGGGTATGGTGTATGAGTACGATCGGGCGCGACTCACGCGGCGGCCAAGTCGCACGACCCACAATCGGCGTGGGTGCATTGACTTATCCGTTGAGCCTAGTACTCTAAGCCGCTTTTTTCAGTGGCAGCGGTTTTTGAGAAGTCGCCGTTTGCGTGGCGAAGTTAGCCGGAGCGGACCCGCGCACGTCGGCGGATGCCGGCTTCGAGCGGAAATATTTGCGGAAACGTGATAATCGGTGTCATCGCTTCACATTGCGGCTCTCAACATATCTTGCAGAACTATTGCGACTGTGAGTGGTCCGGCGCGTGCAAGGTGGGAACGATTGGCGCAGCGGAGATTGTGCGGGGTCGAGACGGTCGGGTCACGTCGGAAAGGCTCCTCGCTGGTTGGCGCGAGAAACGTGTGACCAGGGCCTTCGCAAAATGCAGGTGGGCTGAGGGCTTGGTTCGGGGGTAGTTGCAAGGCTGCGGGCGTGGCGTTGGTGCCGAATGGGGTGGCGTGGTCGTCGTGGGTAAAAAGATAAGTGGTCTAGGTGGTGGGTACTACAAGGTAACACAAGTGAAACAAATGACACAAGTGATACAGACCGTGCAGATGACACAGATCACACTGGTGATGGAGAGGTGGAACATGGTAACAAAACTGAGCAAGAAGTCCGGAACTGCGAGCCGTGAGCCTGAATGGTCGCTCGTTCGAGGCTGGCCGCAGTTCACAATCGCAAGCTCTGGCGAAGGCGACGTTGTCGTTGACGCGCCAGTGACATCTGTGGCAGTGCTCATGGGCGACGGCGACGACGACGACTTCGACGACGAGGACGACGATTCCAGCTTTGACGATGAGGAAGAGGAGTTTGCAGAAGAGGGCGAAGCCGAAGAAGATGATGAGGATTTTATTGAAGATGAGGAAGAGGACGAGGACGGCGAGTTCACCGAGGCAGAGGACGACGAAGAAGATGACGACTTCTAGCATGCTCGCGTCGCGAGCTGGCTCAACGAACGAGCCCTCGCCACTAAACTTATCTGAGCAGTCTCCCTTAACGGAGTGATTAAGGGGCTAGGGGCTCAAGAGGCCTACGGTCCGCTAGAGAGGGGGCGGACCGCATTCAAAGCTAATCGCACAACCCGTGCTGCAGATGGGCCGATAGACTCTGCAAGTAGCTCACTTGAGAAGGTTTATTGATATGCCTGACCAAACACCATCCACCGCTCTCGGTACATCTGATCAACGAAACTTTGCCGAAGCAGAGCACCGCGAAGCCTCCGTTCCCCCGCAAGCAGTTACGCCCGCATTTCAGGGTGGAACTGTGGTCGATCGCCGCGTCTTCAACGATCGCCGCACGCTTCGTGACCCTCGCACGGGCGAACTGGTTTACTCAGAGCCGGTCGGTGGAACCGTGGACCACAACGCCCCGCACGAGGTCAATCTAACCGGTGGTGTCTCGGCCGAAGATAATATAGTAAAGCCCGCTGTTACCAGGGTAACTAAAGCCAACAGCGGCGAGGCTGGTTCCGCGCCCACCGGCCTTGAACGTCGCCGCGGCAGGGGCCGCCGACTCAGCGACTTCTCACGCGCTGCCGAAGAAGGCGAGATGACCTCAGAACAGTTTCTGTTTCTGATGGCCATCGATGAGTTTAAGAAAGCCAACGAAAAGACGTTCCCGCAATGGACGGACGTTCTAGAGGTCATCCGGCTGCTTGGATACCGCAAGACCATGCCCAGCGAACTTAAGTTGCGTCGTGCCCAGGACTGGCAAGAAGCCGAGAACGCGCCCTCAAACGTGCGTCCCAGGAACTGGGCCAGCCGCCTCGCTGCATAGTAAACGTCGTCGCTTCCTCTGTCACTTGCTTTCATTTGGTAGCAGCGCCACGCCAGCCCCGCGCCCGCGTAAGCTACGGCTGTTGCGACTGACCCTGCGCATGGCGCATGAGCGTTTCAAATGTTCCCATCGCGGTGGGGGAGGCGTGATCCGCCTCGGCTGGAACGGTTCGGCGGATGTAACTTCCATCAGATTGCATATCCCACGCTTGGCGGCGGTCCGCGGCATGTGTCTGAATTATGTGCCACAAGCGCCGCTTCGCGACGGCATCACGGATGGGTACGCCAACCTCAACACGGTTCGAAAGATTGCGGTACATCCAGTCCGCGCTCGCGATAAACCAGTCGCCGCTCAGCGGATCTTGGTGACCGTTGGCGAAGTGAAAGATTCTTGAGTGTTCGAGGAATCGTCCGACCACCGAAGTGACCGTAATGTTATCAGAGAGCCCGGGCAACCCCGCGCGCAGGCAACAAAAGCCGCGGACAATCAAAGAGATTTTCACGCCAGCTTGGCTGGCCGTGTATAGCTTTTCGGTGGTCTCTCGGTCCTCCATCGAGTTCACCTTGGCGACAATTCGTGCCGGTAGGCCCCTGCGGGCGTTCTCTATTTCGCGGTCAATGAGCGCGTAGAAGCGAGTTCGCATGGTGGAAGGGGCCACCAAGAGCGTTGAATACTCCTGGATCGCCGCGATCCCTGTTAAATAATTGAACAAACTCACAAGATCGCCGGTAATCTCCGGGTCGCACGTAAGTAGCCCAACATCGGTATAGAGCTGCGCGGTCTTTGGGTGGTAGTTGCCGGTTCCAAGGTGCGCGTAACAACGTAACCCGTGCCGCTCGCGACGGACCACAAGGCTCGTCTTGCAGTGAGTCTTCAGCCCCTGCACACCGTAGGCCACATGCACCCCGGCCTTCTCCAGCACCCGCGCAAACCGCACGTTGCGATCCTCGTCAAAGCGGGCGCGCAGCTCTACAAGGCATGCCACCTGTTTGCCCGCCTCGGCAGCCTTGATCAGATGCGAGATAAACGGAGAGTCCGGGCTCGTTCGGTACAACGTCTGCTTGATCGTAAGTACTTCAGGATCGTTCGCCGCCGCCGCGATGAACCGCTCGACGCTCGCGGCGAAGGATTCGTACGGGTGATGCACCAGAATATCCTGCTTGCGAATCGCGGCAAAGAACGACGCCGCCGCTTTGTCGCTCATCGGCTGCGTTGCCGTCTCCGCAAGCCGGGAGGGGATCACCGGCTTGTATGGTTTGGCCTTCAAATCCGGGCGGTCAAGGTCGCAGAGTTCGCTCAGACCCAGAAAGTCGGCATCGAGCGCGATCTCGTAGACATCGCGTGTGTCGATATTAAGCTTATCCTGGAGCAGCCTCTCAACCGCCGGCGAAGCGTGCGGCTCCATCTCCAGCCGCACCACGCGAGCAAACCGGCGCCGTTTCAGCTCAGCCTCCACCGATTGCACAAAGTTCGCCGTCTCGAGGTCATCCTTCTGGATGCCCGAAGAACGGGTAACGCGAAACATAACTGTTTCACGTAACGTAATTCCTGGAAACAGATCGTCCAGGTTATTCCGGATGATGTCGTGAAGATGCACGAAGCGAGAGTGCGCGCCCCGGTGCGCATCGCTAGAATCGCGGTTGGGCAACGCGATATATCGCTTAATATTTGATGGAAACTTCAGCCGCGCGAAGAGGTGGTCGGGCCCTTCCGAGGCCGCCCCCCCCCCGCTCCGGACCTGCAGCCGCGCGGGACTAAGCGGGGGCTCGGCCAGAATCGCCAGGTTGGTTGAAAGATTGGAGATAAACGGAAATCGATGGGTAGGATCTACGCCAAGTGGCGTGAGCGTTGCAAAGACGTTCGTTCGGTACCAGTCCTCCGCCCAGCGCTTATCTTTGCCCGGGAGATCCACATAGTTAACAATCTCAACCCCACTCGCCGCAAGCGCGGGCTTAATCTCCGAGGCGAAGATGCCGACCTGATCCTCACAGAGCGATGTAACCATACCTCGAATCGCCAGCAACTGCTGGCGCGGAGTTAATCCGTCAGGCCCTTGAGTATCCACCCCCGCGTGTACCGTCCGCTTCAGCAACCCCACCCGCTTCATGAAAAACTCATCGAGGTTGCTTGTGAAGATGGCCAAGAAACGAACCCGGTCAAGCAGCGGCACGCTCGAATCCGCGGCCTGCGCCAGCACCCGCCGGTTAAACTCCAGCCAGGAAAGATCGCGATTGAAAAATCGCGGCGTCTCCTCCCCGAGGATCTCAGCGCCTTCCAAGTTCGACGGAAGGTGCTCCACACCGCCCTGACTCTGGTCCGCGGAGAGGGCACTGTCAGGTACTTTAATCGCAGACAGCCCAGCCGCGGCCGGTCCAGATGCCGCGATCCCCGGAGAGCCAATGGTCTTCGAGCTTCCCGAGCCTCCCGAGCCCTGATGGTGATGGTTTGAATGATTTTTCTTAGAATTGGGCATGACGATTACGGCCTATCGAAGGCACATCTAAAGAGTATCAGTTGACCGGAGTCTCCGGGGGAAAATAGGTTGCTGAGCAACCCTCTGACTCCGTGACCCGCACAGCAGCGATTCTGGCGTACGGCGCAAGCCCGTCACCCAGTGATGCCGTGAGCGAGTCAGCGATGTGTTTGGCTACGAGTTCCGCCGTCGGATTGACAGCATTGAACGGAGGAGTTTCATTGAGATTATTGTTATCAAAGCTATCGATCGCCTCGCGAAGTTTGTCGTGGACGGTGTGAAAGTCACAGACGAGCCCGTCTGGATCAAGTTGCTCGGCGCGAACCGTCGCTGTCACGTGCCAGTTGTGGCCATGAAGCGGCTCGGCCGTGCCTCCAATCGAGATGGAATGGGCAGCGCAGAACGTTGATTTTACGGTGAGCTCGAACATCGTACAAGAGTACGGTGGAACAGGACTCGGCGGGTGGAGGACAATGAATCCGCCTCTGCCTCCGCTACAGTAAAGTTATGAGTTTAACAAAGTTGGAACGCGGGGGGATAAAGCAGAGTCTGACAACGCTCGGGTGCGGTGCGGTTCTGATGTGTTTGACATTCGCCGCCTCTGCGCAGCAGGTGGCTGTGGAAAAATATAAGCTGGACAACGGCTTGATCGTAATTTTACATGAAGATCACAGCCTGCCCGTAGCGACGGTGAACCTCTGGTACCGCGTGGGCGCGCAAGATGAGCCGCCAGGGCGCAGCGGGTTCGCGCACCTGTTCGAGCATCTTATGTTCATGGGAACCAAGCGAGTGCCCGGCAGCGACTTTGACGTGCTGATGGAAACCGGTGGCGGGGCGAACAACGCGAGCACCGATCTTCACCGCACCAACTACTTCTCGTGGGGCCCATCTTCCTTACTTAAGACCCTTCTCTGGCTTGATGCCGATCGCCTTGAGGACATGGGTCTGAACATGAACCAGGAGAAGCTGGATAAGCAGCGCGAAGTCGTCCGCAATGAGCTGCGGCAGACCGTGGAGAACCAACCCTACGGCAAGGCCTCCGAAGCGGTCTGGAAACTGCTCTTTGAGCCCTCCCACCCATATTACAACGGCATCATCGGCACTCATGCGGATCTCGAAGCCGCCAACGTAACCAATGTCAAGGATTTCTTCGCTAACTTTTATGTTCCCAGCAACGCCTCGCTGGTTGTAGCCGGCGATTTTTCCAGCGCGGAGATTAAACCGTACATCGCGGAACAGTTCGGCACCATTGCCGCGGGCCAGCGAGTAAGTCGTAAGTATGAATCACCCGTCACCCCTCCCGTGCTCACTTCTGAACGGCGGCTGACGGTTATCGATAAGGTCCAGCTTCCGAAGGTTCAGTTCAACTACTTAAGCCCGACTGCTTACGCTCCCGGTGATGCACCCATGCGGATGGCATCCGCGATTCTCGGTGTTGGCAAGGCCAGCCGCCTTGAGAAGCGTCTGGTTGTTAAGGAAGGGTTGGCCAACGAGGTTTCGGCTTCCCAGAGCGGCTATCCGCTCGCGGGAATCTTTACGATCGATGTGCTAGCGCGGCCAGAGGCCGACCTGGCGCGGATCGAGGCGATCATCGACGAAGAAGTCGCGCTGCTCGCCAAGGATGGTCCCACTCCCGCAGAGTTGCAAGCTATTCAGGCCCAGATCGAAGCCGAGGCCCTCTCCTCATTGCAGAGCTTACGGTCCAAAGCCGACAAGCTCAACGAATATGAGTATTACTATGGCGACCCCAACAGCTTCCAGCGCGACCTGGACCGATTTCGCACCGCCACCGCCGCACAGATTGCCGAGCACCTTACTCTGGTTTGTAAGCCCGGGTCCAAGGATCGTGGCCGCGTAATCATAAGAGTCCTCCCAGAAACGCCCCAGCGAGCCACCACCGCGCGCGACGTACGCCCGGGGCCAGCGAGCCCCCAGCCCTTCGCGATGCCCGTACCCACCGAGTTTACATTAACATCGGGTACCCGCGTGATTTGGTACCCGCGCCCCAGCCTCCCACTCGTAACCCTCTCGTTAGTAAACAAACAGGTCGGCTGGATCGACGCGTCGGGCAAACAAGGCTTGGGCTCCCTCGCCGCGGCGATGTATAGCGAGGGAATCGCTGGGCCGCAGGGCGTGACCGGCGCGGCCTTCGCTGAGCAGCTGAGCGCGCTCGGCGCCGAGTTTTCTGTGGATTGCGACGACGATTACGCAACTGCTTCGCTATCGAGCTTGGGCCGCACCTTTCCAGAGGCCCTGAAACTCTTCGCGTCGGCCCTGCAAACGCCGCGTAACGACACGACCGACTGGGACCGAGTTCGTGGCCTGCACCTTAATGAACTCGCGCAAGAGCTGGATGACCCCGCAGCGGCAGCCGCACGAGTGGGCAGAGCGCTGCTGCTCGGCGGGGCCACGCCGTGGGGAAGCTCGGATTCGGGTTTGCCAGGTCATGTCGAGAAGCTCACGCTTGAAGATATTAAAGCCGCGCAGGCCGTGATGTTCGTGCCAAAAGATTCAATACTTATAATCGCGGGCGACATTACTGAATCCGCTGCGAAGGCCGCGTTGGAGGGTGCGCTCGGAGGGTGGGTTGTAACCAGCCAAGTAACTCCATTCTCGGCCGCGCCGGCAGCGGCGGCTGGGACGATGCGGGTGGCTATCGTCAATCGGCCGGGCGCGGTTCAGACCTTCATTCGTTTCTACGCACCCGGTGTAACCTTTCAATCCGATCAGCGCACATCGCTCTCGCTGCTGAACACCATTCTCGGCGGCAGCTTTACCAGCAGGCTGAATCAGAACCTCCGCGAGACCAATGGTTATACTTATGGTGCTCGATCGGGTTTTGACTCTGGAATCTCGCAGGGCCTCTTCACCGCAGGAGCAGCTGTGGAGGCCGCAGTGACGGGCGCGGCCATCGGCGAGTTTCTCAAGGAGTTTGCCAGGCTGCAAGCCGCGGATATCTCCGCTTCCGAGGCGGGCAAGGCCCGCGAGACGGCCCGCAACGATACCGTCGCGCGGCTCGAAAGCCTTTCCGGCCTTATCGGCGGCGTCACCCCCTATCTGGTCGGTGGAGTGCCCGTCGCCACTGCAAACGCAGAGCTTGAGGCGATCCAGCGAGCTACCGACGCAACTCTTAACAAAATCGCTCCGACCTCGGTGCGGCTCAAGGAAGGCGTGCTGGTGCTCGTGGGTGATAAGGACCTCATCCTGGAGCAACTTAAGCTGCCCGCTTTGGCGCCGTTTAAGTTGGCAGAGCCGAAAGAGTTTGACGCATTGGGTAACTTGGTGAAGTAAGTCGTCTTTCGCTGTACCAGTCACCGCCGGTCTTATGCACAAAACCACTGGCGAGATCAAAAGTATTACCCCATTGCGCCCGATTCGCAGCGGGGTACTGCCCAGACCGTCTTATGCACTGCAGCCGTGCGAGTGATGGGCTTCGGGGCGGCGGCGAACGTCGCTTATTCGGTCGGCTGAGTAGCGTAACACGCCAGCTCATGAGTTGAACAACTAGATAGCCCCGGCATCATTCCGAGGGGCGTCACTTCCCGGATGTTTCATGTAAGTAATTACACTGAGATTACTTATTACGAGCAATCGCGGTTTATTATGCGAGCTCGCCGACGTGCTTACGGTACGCTCCGCGACGTTCGATGAACGCACGCACCCGTGGGTGCAGTCCGTTGGCAATGGTTTCATCGGTGCCCCTAGTGCCACGGGCCAACGCAGCGCGCAGATCGGTAGATGACACATCCTTCAGTTCTGTGCAGATAATCCCCGCTTTCCACCGAGCCAAGTCGCGTTTGTTCCAGAACGCTGTAGCTTTGTTGCCCTCTCTACTCACCCCGCCCAGCCCGGCCATAAATGCTT
>Ga0105048_10009559_pt1 | contig 15397 bp, 12 predicted proteins | sample MAT05_FD_78382 | JGI IMG/M metagenome (GOLD analysis project Ga0105048, IMG submission 78382) | Freshwater microbial communities from Lake Fryxell liftoff mats and glacier meltwater in Antarctica - MAT-05 | ecosystem: Environmental > Aquatic > Freshwater > Ice > Liftoff microbial mat | place... | reverse complement strand
CCACGCCGAGCTACTGGCGACCAATGAGACGTACCAGGAGATCGTCTACTCGCAGCTGTCCCGGGAAGAGGCCGCGGCATGATGGGCCGTCCCGGCGGACCCGGTGCACCTGGCGGTCGACCTGGTGGCGGACCGGGCATGGTGGGCATGGGCATGGGTCAGCCCGTGGCCAGGGCCACGGCGTTCCGGCCCACCTTCACCCGCCTGCTGGGCAAGCTGCTTCCCGAAGCGCCCCGCATCGTGCTCGTGATGCTGCTCGCCGTCGGCAGCGTCTTCTTCCTCATCCTGGGCCCCAAGCTACTGGGCGAGGCCACCAACGTGGTCGTGGCGGGACTGTTCCCGGGCAGCGGCGGCCTGGACTCGGCGGCACTCGCGGGCGTCCTGATCAAGCTCGCTGGGGTCTATGTCCTGAGCTCCATCCTGGCCTGGGCGCAGGCATGGGTCATGGCCGGCGTCACCCAGCGCACGGTCTACCGATTGCGCCAGGAGGTCGACCGGAAGCTTGGCCGACTGCCGCTCCGGACGTTCGACACCCGCCCCCGGGGCGACCTGTTGAGCCGCGTCACCAACGACATCGACAACATCGGCCAGACGCTCCAGCAGAGCCTGACCCAGCTCATCACGGCCATCCTGACCATCATCGGCGTGCTCATCATGATGCTCACCATCAGCCCCCTGCTGGCACTCATCTCCATCCTCGCCGTGCCCCTATCGCTGTTCCTGACCGCCCTCATCGCCAAGCGCTCGCAGCCCCAGTTCGTGGTCCAGTGGGCGTCCACGGGCACCCTCAACGGGCACATCGAGGAGATGCATACCGGTCACACCATCGTCAAGCTGTTCGGGCGCCAGCAGCAGGCCATCGACAAGTTCCGGACCGAGAACGAGCGCCTGTACGAGGCCAGCCGCAGGGCGCAATTCATCTCGGGCATCATCCAGCCCGCCCTCAACTTCGTGTCCAACCTCAACTACGTGGCCATCGCGGTCATCGGCGGCCTGCAGGTCGCGGCGGGCCAGATGTCCCTGGGCGATGTCATCGCCTTCATCCAGTACGCCCGCCAGTTCACGATGCCCATCATCCAGACGGCGAGCATCGCCAACCTCATCCAGTCGGCCATCGCCTCCGCGGAGCGGGTGTTCGAGCTGCTGGACGACACGGAGGAGATCCCCGACCCCGTGGCGCCGACGGCCCTGGTCGATGCCAAGGGCGCGGTCCGGTTCCAGGACGTGTCCTTTCGGTATGCGCCGGACAAGCCGCTCATCGAGCACCTGGACCTGGACGTCTTGTCCGGCAGCACGGTCGCCATCGTGGGCCCGACGGGTGCCGGCAAGACGACGCTCGTCAACCTTCTGATGCGCTTCTACGAGCTCGACTCGGGGGTCATCCTCATCGACGGCATCGACACCCGGGAGATGACCCGGGACAACCTCCGCAGCACCTTCGGCATGGTCCTCCAGGACACCTGGCTGTTCCAGGGCACCATCCGCGACAACATCGCCTACGGCCGCGCCGGCGCGACTCGGGCGGAGGTCCTGGCTGCCGCCGAGGCCGCCCATGTCGACCACTTCGTGCGCACCTTGCCGGACGGCTACGAGACGGTCATCGACGATGACGCCACGAACGTCTCGGCAGGCGAGAAGCAGCTGCTGACCATCGCGCGTGCATTCCTGGCAGACCCGCCGATGCTCATCCTGGACGAGGCGACGAGTTCCGTAGACACGCGCACGGAGGTGCTCATCCAGCGCGCGATGTCACGCCTCATGGAGGGGCGCACGACGTTCGTCATCGCGCATCGGCTGTCCACCATCCGGGACGCGGACGTCATCCTGGTGCTCGACCAGGGCAGCATCGTGGAGCAGGGCACCCACGCCGCGCTGCTGGCTGCGGACGGCTTCTACGCCGCGCTGTACCGAAGCCAGTTCGTGGAGCCGCTGGCCCTCGCCAGCTAGGGAGCAGGGGCGGTCGGCGGGGAGCAGGGGCGGTCGGCGGGGAGCAGGGGCGGTCGGCGGGGAGCAGCTGCGGCGCCTGGGGTGGCGTGCTCCACTGCCCGGGCGTGCACCCGGTGACCGTTGTGATGGTTGGACGGGCCGACCGGCCTCGCTCGACGGACAGATCGATCACGCCACGGGAATCTAGCGGCTGGAGCGCCGGGATCAGGGTCTCTGCTGCCTCTCGACCGACGTATCGATCATCCGGTGCACATGGGCCGGTACAAGCTTGGGTAGTCGGGCGCGGCGGGTCAGTCCGCCGAGGCGCGGAAGATCATGGTCGAGCCGAGCGCATCGCCCGATCCACGATGCCTGTTGAAGACGCTCTTGAACAGCCAGCCGGCGACCTCCCTGGTCACGGGCTTGCCGTTCCTGGTGCCCTTGAGCACGACCCAGGTGAGACGACCGGAGATCCCGCGATTGGAGGGAGCCGGGGTCGGGTCACCTCCGGCCAGGAGTGCCGCGGCGCGCTTGGTGCGGAACGTCGACTCGGCCTCGATGGGCCACGAGGTCAGGGTGCCGACATCGGTCCGGCTGTCTGCGCCGAGGATGGCCGACAGCTGCGCCAGGGTGAAGGTCCGGGTGCTCCATTCGTAGTCGCGAGCGGTCTCGTCATACGGCACGCCGTCCTGGTCCACGTCCGGGCCGCCCCGCAGGTACGCCGTCTTGGAGCCGGGCTTGCCGGTGGCACCGGTGAACACGTTCTGGGACGCTTCCGTGGCGCCGCCACCGACCGCGTGATAGAAGGTCCGCGCGATGTACCACGTGCCGTCCGACTTCTTGTACTTGAGGACCTCGAACGCGGTGGCATCCACCGATCGGGTCACGGTCGCGTTCTCGCCCTTGGTGCCCTTGTACGACTGGCTGTCGCGATAGGACTCCACGTCGAACGCAAGGAACGTGGTCGTGGTACCGAGGCCCGCCAGGAAGTAGCTGCGAGCCACGACGGCCTGCGCCTTGAGGGTCTCGGGCAAGTTCGCGGGGCCCAGCTCCTGGGGCGTCACCGAGCGCACGAAGGGCTCGATGCCAACCACGTTCACGACCCGAAGGCGGCCGTTGGTACGCCCGATTCGCACCTCGCCCTCATACGTGTCGTAGCGAGTCGAGGGTCGGATGAGCACCCGGATGCGACCCGGGTCGGCATCATTGGGCACGCCCCGGACACTGAGACGCGCGTCGGTGTCCGTGACACTGAGCTTGGCGACACCCTTCGCGTCCTGGACCTGGAGCCTCCAGGCGCCGGTCTCGCCGCGCCCCATGAGCACCAGCTTCCAGGAGTTGGGGAACGTCTGGCCATCGACACCGGGGGTATCGAACGTCCAGCGCGACACCTGTGATTTGCCGGGGCCGCCCATGCCACCTGACACCAGCGGTGTCTGGGTGCTTGCCGCGCGATAGCTCTTGACGATGAGCGTTCGGATGGTCGTGCCGTTGGGAACGGGCTCGATCTGCACCTTGTAGAAGTAGTGGCGCAGGATCTGTTCGTAGGTCTGGCCGGCGGCAGCTCGGCCTGCGGCCCCTCGCTGGCTGAGCCCGACACCATGATCGGTGCCGTAGCCCGTGAACTGGAACCTCGGCTCCGGGATCGGGTCGGGCTCGACGGTTGGCGTCACGCCAGTGGCGGCGCGAGCGGCAGGGGTGGCGGCGGTGGCTGGGAGGGCGAACGTCGTGGTCAGGAGCATCGCGAGGATGCCTGCGACGAGCGTGGTCGGTCGGTTCCAGGTGCTCATGTGCACCACCATGGCCGCCGCGCGTGCCCGTGACGATGGCCCGGTCGTCGGGTCCGCACTGGTCCGATGGGGTCAGGACCCTGCACCGACACGCGTCGGCGCGCAGGCTCACCCCATCGATCGGGGCACACGGGCATCGCGGCACGGCCGCGGACGCTGGGCACGAGCATCGTCCACCTGCAACGGCTCCGCCCCAGGGGCACTCGGGGCGGACGGGCAGAGTACCAGCCCGGGCCGCATCAGCACCACCCGGTCGACGGCAGCCGTCCCGGATAGCACCTATCCTCGACCCGAGCGTGAGCCCGGGCGCGGCGGCACACGAAGGCTCCGGATGGGGTGTCAACAGGAGGTCGAGTGAGCGGTCCCGGTCGCGTCCTCAGCTGCCTGCTGGCGATCCTGCTGGCCGTCGTCCTCGCGGGCTGTGGCGCGGGTGGGGCACCCACGGGCTCGGTCGCATCCGTCACGGTCGGCTCCCCGGATCCGAGTGCTTCCCCCCAGCCGAGCCTGGATGTCGAGGACATCGCGGTCTGCCAGGCGACGCTCAAGATGGAGGACGGCCTGGTGCGTCTCCGGGCCGTGAAGCTCCGACAGGGTGCCCAGAACCGCCTGGAGCAGGCACACCAGTCGATCCTGACGGGATACGACGCCCTGCTGCTCCACGCACAACGCGACATGCGCACCCGGCTGCGGACCTTGGGGCTGGCGCTCACGAACATGGCCCTGGCGGTGGAGGATCTCCGGACCACGGACCGGATCGATGTCGCGGCCGCCAACGTGCGTCGCGCCAGCAACCAGCTGGGCAAGGCCATCGACAGCTTCCAGGGCTGGCTGGGCTGCGACTCGATGGTGCTGCCCAGCGAGCCGCCGGGATCCAATCCGAGTGCCGATCCGACCCTGCCGCCGCACGACGACGCTTCCCCGGCGCCCTTAGTCGAGGGCTGAGCGGAGCTCCGTCCGGTTGGCCCGCAGCCAGCGGCGCGCCTCATCCGTGCGCGGGGCATGCGACCGTGCCAATGCCCAGAACGCGGCGCCATGGTTGGCATGTCGCAGGTGGGCCAGCTCGTGGACCACGACCGCATCGAGCACGAACGGCGGCGCCAGCAGCAACCGCCAGCTGAATGACAGGGAGCCGGCCCGCGAAGCACTCCCCCAGCGTGTCTGCTGATCACGGACCGAGATGCTCGTGGGACGCACGCCAACAACCGGCGCCAGGGCCGTGACGCGCTCGTGCAGCACCTCGCGCGCATGCTCCCGCAGCCAGTGGTCCAGGAGCGGCACGGGGTCGGACCCTGCTGGATGGCGGACTTCCAGTAGTCCCACGATGCCATCGTCGTCGGTGTCCAGGGTACGCCGCACCCCACCGCGGAGCATGGTCGAGTCGCTCTGCAGCCGCACGCGATGCGGGATGGCATTCACCGCCAGGATGCGGCCATCGCTCAGGGCGGGTCGACGGTCGAGGTGTCGTTGGCGCGACACTGCCCGAGCCACGTGTCGTCGGACCCAGTCCGCGTGCCGCGCGACGAGGAGCTGGGCGCTCCCCGCAGGCGCTCGCTGGGGCAACACCACCACCGCCTGACCCTCGGCCGTGACGGTCAGCCGGGCACGCTTGGCGCGGCTCGAGCGACGCACGGTGTAGGGCGGCAGTCCGTTGCCGACACTCACCGTGGCCACGTGTCGTCCAGGTCACTCCGCACCCGTTCATGGTACGGCCCGAGGGATCGGGCTACTATTCGGCGGCTCGGGGCGATAGCTCAGCTGGAAGAGCATCTGCATGGCATGCAGAAGGTCCGGGGTTCGAGCCCCCGTCGCTCCACCAACCTCGCGCATCATCGGCCGACCCATCACGGGGTCGGCCGACGTCTTTTGTCGCAAGTCGAGCACCGCACTACACTTGACGACATGAGTAGTCAAGCAGTCCGGATCGAGACCGAGACGCTGCGTCGACTCCGCGCGCGCAGTGTCCAAGGCGGAGAGCCCATCGCACGCCTTGCCCAGCGCTATATCGATGAGGGCATGCGCCTGGATCGTCATGCAGGCGTCGTCTTTCGCGACGGCCCGGCGGGTCGGCGGGCAGTGCTGATCGGCGGCCCGGACGTGTGGGAAGTCATTTCGGCTGTCAACGGCTCCGCGGAACGCGGCGAGGCGCTCATCCAGGCGACCGCCGAACGGGTCGGCATCCCACTGGAACGGGTCAGGACGGCGATCGACTACTACGCCGACTACCCAGGCGAAGTCGACCAGCGCATCGAGGCCAACCAGCAGGCTGCGACCGAGTACGAGCGGTTCCTGGAGAGTCGGCGACGCATCCTCGGCTGAGTGATGCCTCGGCTGCTGGCATGAAGCTGCTGCTGGACGAGATGTTCTCGCGCCACCTCTCGGAGCAGTTGCGTTCCCGTGGTCACGACGTCGCATCGATACACGACGCCGACCACCGATGGCTGGAAGGTGCGTCCGATGCCAGCGTTTTCACGGCTGCGCTCGATGAAGACCGCGCGCTGGTCACAGAGAACGTCGCCGACTTCCGGCGGCTCGAGTCCGATGCGTTTGCGAATGGGGCAGCCAGCCCCGTCCTCATCCTGACCTCGGACCGGCGGTTCCCGCGCGGCCGGAGTGCGACGCTCGGTCGCCTCGTGGATGCGCTGGATGCTGTCCTCCGCGTCCCCGACTCTCCGGACATCTCGTTCTTCCTCGGAGAGGCTGAGGAGCACTCGTGAACCAGGACGGGTCGTATCTCTGGGCTGGGGATGCCGCCAAGGTCTGGCTGGCCAGGAGCTCCGTCGTTCGGGTACCATGCAGCGTCCCATGGTCAGTTCGTCTCACCCTTCGGCGCGTGTCCGGCTCGCAGGCTTACTTCTGTGGGTCGCCGGCGTCTGACGCCGCGCGGCCAGCATCCTGATCCGCTCACTGCTGCAGCCTGACCACCTGGGAGCCATTCCGTGATCGACACCATGCCCCTGACCTCCGAGCGCGACCGCGTGCCGCGCTACGAGCCGACCGTCATCGAACCGCTCTGGCAGCAGAGCTGGGCGGATGCGCAGCTGTACAAGACGGACCTCTCCGACGCCAGCCGCCCCAAGTTCTACCTGCTGACGATGTACCCCTATCCGTCGGGTGACCTGCACATCGGCCACTGGTACATCAAGACGCCCACGGATGCCATCGCGCGCTACCGGCGCATGAACGGCGACAACGTGTTCTTCCCCATCGGGTTCGATGCCTTCGGCCTGCCCGCGGAGAACGCGGCCATCAAGAGCGGCATCCACCCCGCACAGTGGACGATGCGCAACATCGAGCGCATGCGCGGCCAGCTGCGGACCATGGGCGCGACCTTCGACTGGGCCAGTGAGGTCGTCACCTGCCTGCCCGAGTACTACCGCTGGAACCAGTGGATCTTCCTGCAGCTGCTCAAGTCGGGCCTGGCCTATCGCAAGATGGCGGCCGTCGACTGGTGCCCCAAGGACCAGGTCGTGCTGGCGCGCGAGCAGGTGGAGGGTGTCGACCGGATCTGCTGGCGCTGTGGCACCCAGGTCATCAAGCGCGACCTGGAGCAGTGGTTCTTCCGCATCACCAAGTACGCGGACGAGCTGCTGGACTTCACGGGTATCGAGTGGCCGGAGCCGATCCGGGTCATGCAGACCAACTGGATCGGCCGCTCCGAGGGCGCCGAGGTCGTGTTCACCACGGCCGAGTCCCCTCACCACGCGGGTGGCGAGCAGCTCAAGGTGTTCACGACGCGTCCGGACACGCTGTTCGGGGCCACGTTCATGGTCCTAGCGCCGGAGCACCCACTGGTCGTGACCCTGACCTCGCCCGAGCAGCGGGCAGAGGTGCAGGCGTACCTCACGCAGACCCGCCGGCACACCGAGATCGAGCGGCTGAACACGGACCGGGACAAGACCGGCGTGCCCATCGGTGCCGACGCCATCAACCCCGTGAACGGCGAACGGATCCCGATCTGGATCGCAGACTACGTGCTGTCCGGCTACGGCACGGGAGCCATCATGGCCGTGCCCGCCCACGACGAGCGCGACTTCGCGTTCGCAGAGCGCTTCGGGCTACCCATCACGCGGGTCATCGCGGCGCCCGGGGACCCGGATGATGCCCCCCTGCCCCAGGCATACGTGTCCAAGGCGACCACCGACCGGCTTGTCAACAGCGGGCCATACACCGGTCTGCCGATGCCCGATGGGTTCGCGCGCATCGTGGCCGACCTCGCTACCCGCGACGCCGGCTCGCCGTCGGTCACGTATCGCATCCGCGACTGGCTGGTCAGTCGACAGCGTGCGTGGGGCACGCCCATCCCGGTGGTCTATTGCGAAGGTGGCTGTGGCATCGTGCCCATCCCGGAAGACCAGCTGCCCGTGCTGCTGCCGGAAGACTTCCAGTACCGCTCCGAGGGTGGCAATCCCCTGGAGCACACGGAGTCGTTCCTGCGCACCACGTGCCCCACGTGTGGCGGCCCGGGCCGGCGCGAGACGGACACGATGGACACATTCGTCGATTCGTCGTGGTATTGGTGGCGCTACCTGTCGCCGAAGGCCACGGAGCACGCCGTGGATGGCCAGCTGGACGCAGCCTGGTGTCCGGTCGACCAGTACACCGGTGGCGCCGAGCACGCCGTGATGCACCTGCTGTACAGCCGCTTCTTCTGCAAGGCCCTGGCGGACCTGGGCGTGGTCACGGAACGCGAACCGTTCCAGCGGCTGTTCAACCAGGGCCAGATCCTGGGCAGCGACGGCGAGCGGATGAGCAAGAGCCGAGGCAACGTCCAGGACCCGGACGAGCTGGTGTCGCGCTACGGGGCCGACTCGGTGCGGCTGTTCCTGATGTTCATGGGGCCCTGGGACCAGGGTGGGCCATGGAGCCCGTCGGGCATCGAGGGTGTCCATCGGTTCCTGCGCCGGGCATGGACGGTGTCGCTCGATCCGCACGGCCAGGAGACGAGTGAGCGGACCGATGCCGCGACCGATGCGGATGGCGAACGGGCGCTGCTGGTCGCGGCACACCGGGCGCTCCAGGGCGTCACGGAGGACCACGCCGGGTTCCGCTGGAACACGATGGTCGCCAAGCTGATGGAGCTGACCAACACCCTGATGCGCTATCGCGGCACGCCGGTCGCGGGCACCGCCGCGTGGGACGAAGCGTCCCGGCTGCTGATGCTGATGTTGGCGCCCATAGCGCCCCACATCGCCGAGGAACTGTGGTCGCGGCGGCTGGAGTCGTCCGGCGTCATGGCGCGGTCGATCCATACCGAGTCATGGCCGGCGTTCGACCCGGCCCTGGTGGTCTCAGACACGATCGAGTTGCCCGTCCAGGTCAACGGCAAGCTGCGAGACCTGGTGCCCATGGCGCCAGGCCTGGAACAAGCCGAGGTGGAACGGCTGGTCCTGGCGCGACCCAAGGTCCAGGCGAACCTGGAGGGCCACACGGTGGTCAAGATCGTCCACGTCGGCGGCCGCCTGGTGAACATCGTCATCCGATAGGAGTGGGCGGTCATCGGCTCGCAGCGGCCGGACGGCCCATCAGGCCTCCGGGTCGCTCTTGTCCTTGATCTCCCAGGCATGGTCCAGGACGTGCCACGTGAAGCGACGGGCGGCGTAGCGCAGCGGCCACGTGCCACCGGGCAGGGGCGAGCCGTCCGTGCCCAGCCGGAAGGTCGTCATGACGTCTGCCCGGACCTCGGCCATGGACGCGTCCCTGGCTGGTCGCAGGCCGATGGATCGGGCGTACGAGCGCTCGGCGTCCTCGACATGCGCCTCGACCTTGTCCCGATCCCGGCCACCGCCGCGGGGTCCCTTGCGCAGCTCTGCGGGCGCCGCAGCGACCACGTCTCCGAGCGTGTCCCAGGCAGTCTGGAGGATGTCCGCCAGCCGGTTCGCCTGGGCTGACGTCACGGGCCGCAGGTCTGCCTCCGTCACGCGACCCGGCACGCCGAAGGACGTGCTGCCATCGCCCACGACGCGTTCCACGACATCCAGGTCGTCCAGCGTCAGGTCGACCGGGAAATCCTGACCCGCGCGAGATGCGACCGCGGCGTAGCGAGCCGCCTGGGCGACGAGCGCCTCGAGCGCCAGCTGCTCGGTCCTGCCCCCGCGACTCCAACCGGGCCAGTCGAGCGCGCTCGCAAAGACCTTGGTGTCGACCGATTCGAGGGTCACGGGGATGCGCCGCCGCTCGCGGGTCATGCGGGTCGATCGGTGGCGAGCTGGTCCGTGTCGACACGCTCGGCCACGCTGACACCGTCGGTCTGGCCTTCGTCTCGTCGACGCTGCCGGTGGCGGGCCACCTTCACCCGGTTGCCGCAGGTGCGCATGTCACACCACTTGCGCTTGCCGGAGTGCGAGGTGTCCAGGAAGATCCAGCGGCACTCCTCGTTCTCGCACACCCGGAGCCGTTCCGGTCGACCCTGGGTCAGCTCCCGGGCGACCGATTCAGCCAGTCGCGCAAGGGCGCCTTCGATGGGATCGCCCTCGTGCTTGTGGTCCAGGGACACGCCATCCGGGGCCGGCACCAGGTACGTGACGTAGTGGAACCGCAGCGCGCGGTTCATCTCGTCCAGCTCGCGGGTGCCAGGCGGTCGCATCTCGACGGTAGCGACGAGGAGCTCCCGGATGGCAGCGCGCACGCGCTGGACACGCTTGAGCGTCTTCTCCGCGGCCGGCTCATCCGCCAGGAATCGATCCAGCTCGGCGGCGAGCGTCTCCGCGTGCAGCAACGCGTGGTCATGGAACCAGGTCAGCGATTCCACGGTGGTGGGCAGGTGCTCGATGACCCGACCCCGGTCGAACTCCAGGGTGTTCACGAACGCGAGGCCATCCTTGAGCGAGGCCTGATGCCCGTGCGGAGCTGGGATCGGCGCTGGTGGCGCGCTGGCCGAGTCGTCCATCTCGATCATGGATGCCTGGGCTGGAATCGGGTCATGTAACCATTCTTACACGTTTGACAGGTTACTTGCCGGGCACTATGATGAGCCCGTTGTTGGTAACCATACCAAACGCCCTGTGACGTTACACAGGGACGCGAACGGAAAGGAGGGTACCGTGGAAGGTCTGTTCCCGATCGGGGTCATGGTGATCCTGCTCGCGCTGGGAGCCCTGGCGAACGCCATCGGCGCTGACAGCCGCGATATCGATGACATGCGACCGCGCGGGACCCTTCGGGGAGATATCTGACATGTGGCAGGTCTATCTGTACCTGGCGAACGAACGCCAGGCCATCGAGCACCGCGAGGCCGCCAGACGGCATCCCGCCATCGGCTCCCGCATCCGCCGCTGGCGGGATGCGCGGCGCGTGAGCACCGCCCAACGCACCGTGGCGCAGGGGCGCTAGGGACGACAGCTCGCCGACCACAGCTCGCCAGCGACCGCAGCTTGCGGACCGCGCAGCACCGAACGGCCAGCCCAGCACGGGCTGGCCGTTCTGCATGTCCGGCACGATGGACTAGCCTGTACATCGGGACCTATCGCAGACCGGAGATGCCGCACATGCCCGACATGACCGCGCCGCTCAAGCTCGGCGCCAACTGCTGGAACCAGTACACCGACTGGCAGAGCTGGCTCGCCGCGGAGCAGCGCGCCGAACGCCTGGGCTATGACTCCCTGTGGACCTGGGATCACGTCTATCCCATCGTGGGCTCCTGGCAGGGACCCATCCTGGAGGCGTACACGGCCATCAGTGCCCTCGCTGCTACCACATCCCGCGCCACGATCGGCCTGATGGTCGGCGCGAACACGTTCCGGAACCCGGCGCTCGTGGCCAAGATGATGACCACCATCGACCACATCAGCGGCGGCCGGGCAGTGCTGGGCATCGGGGCCGCGTGGTTCGAGACCGAGCACACGGCCTTCGGCATCCCGTTTGGGGATGGGCCGCCAGAGCGGCTGCGCTGGCTGGGCCAGGCGCTGCCCATCATGCGCGGCATGCTCGACGGCACGCAGCCCTCTGTTGACACGGGAACGTATCGGACGCACGCCGTGCGCAATGACCCAGCACCGATCCAGGCACGGCTGCCGATCCTGCTGGGTGGCAGCGGTCCCAAGGTGACGCTCAAGCTGGTCGCCCAGTACGCCGATGCCTGCAACCTCGGTGGGCCCGTCGACGACCTACCCGAGAAGGAGGCGGCATTGGTCGGCCACTGCGAGACCATCGGCCGCGACGAGCGGGAGATCGAGCGGACCTTCGGCATCGGCGTCCCCGTCATACGTGATTCACGCGCCGAGGCGGAGCGGGTCCACGCGCGGCTGTTCCAGGCGAATGGCGACGCACCCCTGTGGGAGGACCAGCCGGTCGGCACGCCCGAGGACATCGTGGAGCGGCTGGCCCCGCTCGTGGCCCTTGGCTATCGGCACATCATCTGTGGCTTCCCGGCGCCCTTTGACGAGGAGTCCATGACCCGCATGGCGACCGAGGTCCGGCCCCGGCTGGAGGCCATGATCAGCGACCGCTGAAGGGCGCTGCCGGACGAAGGTGTATCCCCCATCCGGCAGCGCATCGACCTGGGCGACGTCCCGGGGCACGTCGGTCGATCGCCGGTCACAACGGAGAGTAGGGTCGGCCTCTTATCGCGGGCTTACGCGGTCTCGACGCCGATCGATCGGGCGTGTGGTCGACCCCGCACACCCGGGCGACGCGTTTCGAGACACCCTGCGCATAAGGGCGTGGTAAGCGGCCGCCTCTAGCCTGCACATGGATCGCTTCGGATGCACATCCGGGACGATCATCCCGTTCGACGAACCGCCGCCCCCGCCGCCCCCGCCACCGCCGGCCCGCCGAACAGTCCGCCGCCTATCAGCACCTCCCGCCTCCACCCGCCGGATGGAGGTCCACGTATGGAACCGCTCGCGCCCGATTGGCGGGCACTTGGTGATGGCTCGCCCTCCGGGACCCAGACACCAGCCCAGGGGCACTCCCGAGGCACACATCGGTCCATCCAGGTCACCCCACGCATCCTGGGCTGGGTCATCGCCGGTTTGATGGCCGCTGCCCTCGCGGGCGCCGCTGTCTTCCTGGCCCTGTTGCCGAGCACGGACGGCGTGCTCATCGACGACCGATCATCCGGTACGTCCGCATCGGCAGCGGCACTCGCCGCGGCCAGCCTCGAGCCCGGCGGGCTGGGTCCTGCGGTCGCGAGTGACCTGGTCGTGGATGTGGAGGGCGCCGTGGCACATCCGGGCCTGGTGCGCATCCCTGTCGGCGGACGTGTCGGCGATGCGCTCGCCAAGGCCGGCGGCTTCGCACCGAACGCGGACCTGACTCGCGCGGCCCTGGAGCTCAACCTGGCCCAACCGGTCAGCGATGGCCTGAAGGTCGTGGTGCCGGCCATCGGTCAAGGCAGTACGGCAACCACCCCGGCAGGAACGGGACCCGCAGCAGGCGGTGGCCCACTGGACCTCAATCGGGCCACGGAAGCCGAGCTGGACGCGCTGCCCGGCGTCGGCCCCGCGACCATCGCCAAGATCGTGGCCGCCCGCCAGTCCGCGCCGTTCGCCACCGTTGCCGACCTGCGCACCCGGGACATCCTGGGTGAAGCCACGTTCGAGAAGCTGCAGGACCTGGTCGCGGTCGGGCGATAGCCGAGACGGTCGCCGAGCCATGCCTCGGGGTGCCTGGCTGGCCGTGGGGGCCTTGGGTGTGTCGCTGGTCACGTCCCTGGTCGGGGCTGGCGTGCTCGCGCCACTGCTGGTGTCGGCAGCCCTGTTCCAGTTCCCGGTCGCGGCTGTCCTGGCGGTGCAACGCCGAGCCCGGGTAGCAGCCCTCGCGGTGGGTGTCGCCAGCATCGGCCTTCGCCTGATGCTGGGTGGCCTGACGGCACCCGACGCCGTCGCGCCACCCGCCGTCGCGATCGATGGCACATGGAGTGCCCAGGTGGTGGCGCTCGGCTCCACGGCCGGCGGCATACAGCGAGCCATGCTCGTGGTCCGGTCGGGCGCCGACGCCAGCGGCCCGACCCACGGGCCGTGGCGGACGTACGCCTGGCTGCCGCGCTACCCAGCCGTCATGCCCACGGACCACATCACGTTCGATGCGACGCTGGCACCCATCCGTGCCGACGGCAGCGAGTTCGCTGGCTACCTCGCGGGCATCCACGCCGACGCCACGGTGCGCATCTCGAGCCTGCGCATCGCGGAGGCATCTGCTGACGCATTCGGTATCGCGGAACGGGTGCGGAGCGCGGCGGACGCGGCCCTCGCGCGCGTACTGCCGGAGCCCATGGCGGGGCTGGCCTCGGGCATCCTCGTCGGACGCCGGGATCGGGTCTCGCGCGAGGTCGCTGACAGTTTCACCACGACGGGCCTGAGCCACGTCGTGGCCATCAGCGGCTGGAACATCTGCCTGCTGGGCGCGGTCATCGGTGGCCTGCTCAGCGCCATGGGTCTCGCGCGACGATGGCGGACGGTCGCCATCGTGGTCGCTCTCGCCGGGTTCACGCTCCTGGCGGGTGGCGGTGCGAGCGTCGTTCGAGCCGCGCTCATGGGGGGCGTGGCGCTCATCGCCCGGGAGACCGGCCGTCCCGGGAGTGCTGCCGCAGCACTGGGCCTTGCTGTCTGGTCATTGCTGCTGCTGGACCCCGCGATGGCCCTCGACATCGGCTTCCAGCTGTCCGTCTGCGCGACGGCAGGCCTGCTGGCCTGGGGATCACGACTGACCCAGCGCCTGCGTGGCGCCGATCCGGGCCGGGCTCGGCGCTGGCTGGCGGAGTCGCTGGGTGTGTCACTCGCCGCCCAGGCGGCGACGCTGCCGCTGGTCCTGTTCCACTTCGGGCGGCTGTCGCTCGTGTCGCCGGTCGCGAACCTGGTCATCGGACCCATCGTGGCGCCGGCGATGCTCGTGGCCACCATCGCGCTCGTGGCTGGCCTGGCGGTCGGTGCCGGCCTGCCGTTCGTGGTCGGGGCACCCTTCGCACTGCTCGGCTGGCTCGTCCTGGGCGCGATGGTCGCGGTCTCCGGGATCCTGGGCGGGGTGCCACTCGCCAGCGTGGAGCTGCCGCCTGTCAGTGCCATGCTGCTCGCCGCGGCCGTTGCCCTGGGTATCGGCGCGGTCGCCTGGCGGGCACACGGCAGCGCGCCGCCCGAACCTTCCCGGCCCACCGTCGGTCGCCGCACAGCGGCACGCCCGACCCCCGGCACGACCGCCCGCTGGCGGCCACGGCGGGTGGTCCTCGTGTTCGTGACCGTCGTGGCGACGCTCGCCAGTCTCGGCGTCGTGGGGGCGACCAGGTCTGGCCCGGGCCGCCTGAGCGTCACGGTGCTGGATGTCGGCCAGGGCGATGCGATCCTCGTGGAAGGCCCGCGAGGCGGTCGCATCCTGCTCGACAGCGGACCCGACCCTGACCGCCTCTTGACGGTCCTCGACCGGCACGTGCCGGCGTGGGACCGGCGCATCGACCTGGTCATCCTGACTCACCCCCATGAGGACCACGTCGCGGGGCTCGCTACGCTCGTCGGTCGCTATCGGGTGGCGGCCATCGCCGAGAATGGCATGGTCGGCGCGGGACCGGGAGACACGGCGTTCCGGGCATGGCTGGCCACGACCGGTCGGACCACCCACAAGCTCGGCGCGGGCGACCGGCTGTCGTTCGACGGCGTCGCGGTCGACGTCCGATGGCCCATCCCGGCCGAGATCCCGGCCCGCTCGCCGAGCGTCGGACGACAGGTGAAAGACACGTCCGTGGTGCTCGACCT
>Ga0105048_10009558_pt1 | contig 15399 bp, 17 predicted proteins | sample MAT05_FD_78382 | JGI IMG/M metagenome (GOLD analysis project Ga0105048, IMG submission 78382) | Freshwater microbial communities from Lake Fryxell liftoff mats and glacier meltwater in Antarctica - MAT-05 | ecosystem: Environmental > Aquatic > Freshwater > Ice > Liftoff microbial mat | place... | reverse complement strand
CAACATCGCCGTATGGGCTCTCGCAGGTCCGCGTTCGCTCATCGTCGGCTACGACATGACGCTCTCCGCCGCGAGTCGTGCGACCGACAACAGCGGCGTCGTCCCGCCACTCGTGGCGCTGAGCATCAACAAGACCACCGGGTTGATCACCGGCTGGTTCGATGACGGTGGAATCCGCCGCAGCTACACCGGTGCAATCTTCCCGAGCTTTCAGCGCGGGATCGGAGTCTGGAACGGCGGCGCAATGGACATCTTCTCCTACTGAGAATACCGGGTTCCGACCGCGGCTATCACGCACCTCACTGTTCAGGAATCCAAGCCCGACTCCCTGACCCATGAACACCGCCATCACCCCGAATGAGACTTGCGCCATGCCCGCTTCCATCAAGAATCCACCCGTGCGCATCCTCGTGGTCGAAGACGACAAGAAGACCGGCGCCTTCATCGCGAAGGCGCTGAAAGCCGAAGGCTTTGCCGTGGACTTGATGCGCGATGGCGATGATGCGCTCACGGCGACCGAGGTCACTCCGTTCGACGCGATCGTGATGGACATCATGCTCATCGGCCGCGACGGCCTGAGTGTCCTGAAACAGATGCGCGCCAGCGGAAACGAAACACCAGTGATGTTGCTCTCCGCGCGCGGGCAATTGAACGAGCGGATCGAGGGCCTGAATGCTGGCGCGGAGGATTACCTCGCGAAGCCCTTTGCGCTGGAGGAACTCGTGGCAAGAGTGCGCGCGCTCGTGCGGCGTGGCGGCGATGTGAAATCCACCGTGCTGCAAATCGCCGACCTCAGGCTCGACACCATCACGCGGATCGCGGAACGCGCTGGCCGGAAAATCGAACTGACCACGCGGGAATATCGTTTCCTCGAATACCTGATGCGCTCCGCCGGGCGAGTGTGCAGCCGCATGATGATCCTCGAAAAAGTATGGGACTACAGCTTCGACCCCGGATCGAATCTCGTGGATGTCTATGTCAGCAAACTGCGCGAAAAGATCGATGCTGAGAGCGACGTAAAGCTGCTGCACAGCGTCCGCGGTGAAGGCTACGTGATGAAGGAGGGACCGTGACGATCACCAAGCGCATCGGCATCAGCTACATCCTGATCGCCGCAGTGAGCGTGGCGGTCATCGCGTGGTTTGGATACCACGAGTTTGTCGAAGAGCGCGCCGAGTTCGATGCGCGCGGCTACACCGACCTCCACAAGGATCTGGCGCCCGAGATTCTCACCGTCTGCTTCTTCGGCGCGATGCCCGTCATCCTCGGCCTCGGCTGGTGGTGGATCCACCATGTGCTCGCGCCCCTTCGCGGGTTCACTGCCGCCGTGGAAAAGACCCACGAGCACAACCTGCGCACGCCGCTGTCCCGCACGATGAACGGCGACGAGGTGGACAAGCTCTCCGCCGTCTTCAACTCGATGACCGCGCGCCTGGACGAATCCTTCCAGCGCATCCACGAGTTCACGCTCCACGCCTCGCACGAACTCAAGACACCGCTCACCGTCATGCGCGCGCAGTTGGAAACCGTGCTGCGGGATGGCGAAGCGACGATGCCGGAACATGCCGGGTGGATCGAAAGCCAGATCGATGAAGTGCAGCGCCTCAGCAAGATCGTCGATTCGCTGACGCTCCTCACGAAGGCGGAAACGGGCCTCGTCGTCCTCGATCGCAAACCGGTGCGTTTCGATGAACTGGTGCGCGAGGCCCTCGAGGATGCAGAGATTCTCGCGCAAGCGGTCGGCGTGAAGGTGACACTGGATGCCTGTGAGGAGGCCGTGATCTTTGGCGACCGTCACCGCATGCGGCAACTCCTGCTGATTCTCACCGACAACGCCGTGAAGTACAACCGCGCGGGCGGCACCATCAGCATCTCACTGCGCACAGCCGCCGGCTTTGCTGAACTGAAGATCACCAATACCGGGGAAGGCATCCAGCCGGGCAGGGAAGACCGCCTCTTCGGGCGTTTCATGCGGGGGGATAACGCGAGTGGAAAGGTCGAAGGCTGCGGCCTCGGCCTGTCGATTGCGCAGTGGATCGTCCAGTCGAAGGGCGGAACGATCGAGCTTCGTTCCGAGCCGGACCAAAGGACAACGGTGCTGGTGCGCCTCCCTGTGCAGCCGGACGCGCGAGGCGCAGCAAACGGCAACGGCGCTGTCGAACGACTCGCCGCCACAGGAAGGTCCGGGCAATCGGTGGCATCGAACGGCCACTGATGCCTCCGCGTCCATTCGTGAGCCGTCGCCTACACGTCGCGATGCACCGTGTCCGGGGAAAATGCGGGCAGGCAGACGGCGATGTATTCCGCGCCAGCGGGATGCGGCGTGCTGTAGCGAATCCACTCTCCCGCGTGCGAAATCACCGCCTGGCCAGCCTTCACGTCGAGCACGCCGCTGCGCGACTCCACGCGCAGTTCTCCCGCGAGCACCACCGTGTATTCGTCGAACTCCGGCGTCTGCCCCGGCTCCACCCAACCCGAAGGACTCCGCATCCGCGCGATGCTCGCCTGCGGTGAACCCGAGTTCACGCGCCCGATGAATTCCTGGATGACCTTTGGTTTGTTCCCGGCGGATTCGATCTGTGTCGGTCGTGCAATCAGGGTCGGCATAGGGCGGAGAATGAAGCACATCCCCTTCACCTCCGGCCAGCCGCAAGGTTTCGCGTTCCCTGCTCCTTGCGGAAGCGGGCGTGATTGAAAGACGGTCCACGCTCAGCCAAGGCGAGGCGGAGGAAAGTGGCACAGCCCGTCCCGGCTGTGGGGCCAGCGGGCGTCCCCGCCCGCAGTCCACATGGAGCCGCGGGACCGCTGCCCGCGACGCTGCCGGAGAGTGCGCCGCACTGCGGGCAGGATGCCCGCAGGCCCCACAGCCGGGACGGGCTGTGCCACCTTCCGCGCCCCCCCTTCCTGGCCCTGCATTCAATCACACCTTGCGGAAGCACCACGAACGATAGGACAGCTCGCCCTCCTGCAACGCCGAATAGACCCGCGATCCCGGGACGCCCGCAAAGTCGAAGCCGAGCGAATGCAGGAATCGCGGCAGGTGCCGCCGGACGAGCTCCCGGCTGTGTTCCGCATTGCGGTCCATCCCGCGAAGAACCTCCGCGCCGATGTCCCGCGTCTGCACGATCTGAAACGGCGCGGCAGCGATGGCTCTCCCCCATGCCTCGACTTCATCCGCAAAACGGAAGTCGGCGTAGAGAAGATGCCCGCCAGGCCGTAGCACGCGCGCGACCCCGGCGAGGAAGCCGGGGAAATCGGGATAGCAATGCGAGGCTTCCACATTGATCACCACGTCGAGCGAGTGGTCGGGGAAAGGAAGCTTCTGCGCATCTCCCTGCACAAACCCGAGTCCGGCCACACGGTGATGCTCCTGGCAAAACCGGACGCCGATCGGATTCAGGTCGAGCCCAGTGTAGCTCGCCGTCTGCATCGTCCGCGCGATCCACGAAGCGCCACCGCCGTGTCCGCAACTCACCTCCAGCACCTCCTTCCCACGCAACTCCACCTGCGAGGCAACGTGGTCATACAGTTGGATGCACGCGCGGTCCGGCTCATCGCCGGCATCCAGCCGCAGCCCGACTGGCGGGTCCGTCTCAAAGGCGTAGTTGAGAAAGAGAACATCTTTCCCCTTCAGCCTCCGCGTCAGGAAAGGATACCAAACCTGCCAGATCGTCTTGCGAACGATGCCGACGGAAAGAAGCCGTTCGAGCAGGGACAGGAACATCAGACCGGACCGGTTCGATTCCCTACGAACGCTTGCGAGTGAGCATGATCTCGTTGCCCTCCGTATCCACGCACATGGCGAGATGCGGTGGCTCGTCATCCTCCGGCTGCGGTTCACGGACGAGCTGTCCGCCAGCCGCGACAATCTCCGCCGCACCCGCGATGACATCGGGCACCTGAAAGCTCAGCCCCGTCCATGTGCGTTTGCCTTCACCGCCGCCGTGGATGCCGATCACCCCGCCGCAGATCGAAACTTCGCTGATGATGTCATTCTGCTTCAGCACCGTGCCACCGCAGACCTTCACGTAGAAGTCCACCGCGCGCTTCATGTCCGCAGCCCAGATCACATACTTGAGTCGTTCCACATTCATCCGCCCTGTGTCGCACAGTTCGCCGGGCGGAAACAGGGAAAACCCCGCCCTCCTCCGATTGCCGTGACGCCGCCTGGGCTGCAGCCAGCGTCCGGCCTGCCGCTTCATCTCCAGCAGACCCAGCCGCCACGGGATGCCGCCATACTTCGCCCCGCGAGTGTCGCGCTTCGCCACACCGACTCAGCGTCCCGATGCGGAATCCCCCTCTGCCGTCGCGCCGGGAAATGGCGCGCCTTTTTGAATCCACCGGATGATCGTCAGCGCTTCCTCGGCGTTCACCGATTCCTTGCCTTCCGGTGGCATGATGTCGTCGTCCCCCGGCGGGAGAAGAATGAGCCGCACCAGTTCACTGGCCAGCGGGTCTCCGGGTTTGATCGCGGCCTTCCGGCTTTCGCCACCGGCGAGCGCCACGTCCGCCCGGTCCAATCGGTAGTCGCCCTTCTGCTTTTTCGGTCCGTGACAGCCGCTGCACTTCTTGTCGAAGATCGGCTTCACGTGCTCGACGAAAAACCGCTCATTCCCGTTGAGGTCGCCGGAGGCCGCCGTGCCCGCTGCATCGGGCGTCATGTCCTCCATCAGTTCGCGGACGAATGCCGGCGCGTATTCTGTCAGGTAATTCGTCCCGTGTGTAAGCCCGCCGCCCATGTGCCCCGCGATCCCCACCAACCCGAGCGTCGCGACGAGCAGCGTCCGATAGCCAAAAGCCAGCATGCGCCGCGCTTCATTGCGATAAGCCAGCCGTTGCACGATGAGCGTGAGCAGCGTGGCGGCCACGACCGCGATTCCGGTCCATCGGTGCGATTCGAGTTCGCGCGGTTCGTAACCGCCTCCCGTGGCGCGCAGAATTCCGAAGACCGCCGCCACGATGCCACTCAGAAGACTCAGCCAGAGAGTGAGCACGGTCACCGGTTTCAACTCCGCGCCCGGACGACGCATCCGGTAGAGTTCGAGCACGCAGGCCATCGTGAGAAAGCCGATCGGAAAGTGCAGCACCACCGCATGAAACGGCGCCAGGAAGGGACGCCACAGAAAGGCCTTCTGGGCCGCCGCAGGTTCACCGGCAGCGTAAGCGGTCAGCGTCGCTGCTCCGAGTTGAAGCAAGCCTGCGGCGAGAAAAAAACTGGCACGGCGGGAGGAGAGTTTCGACATGGGAGAGGCAATAGTCGTCTGGCGCAAAGTGGGACGGTAGCAAGTGCTCACGCTTCATCGCCCACCCAATTTTGCGCAATACAGGCCAGTCCTTGCAGCGAGCAGAACGCCGACCCCTCTCCACTCACCGGGAAACTCCGTGAACTCTCCTCGCAGATCGGTCCCATCACCGCGACCGAACGCGGGTTTGTGGGGCGACGCCGATTCGGGTTAGCGTGACTCCTCATGAGCAAGACCACCTGCCCGATGTGCGAGATGACCGACGTCCTGATTCACGCCGGCCATTGGGAATTCGTCACGTGCGGTCACGAATGGCCGCACGCAGCCGAACCCGAGGCGGCAGACGGGCCGCGCGTGGTGAAGGACGCACACGGCACCGTGCTGGCGGACGGCGACTGCGTGACGCTCGTCAAGGACCTGAAGCTCAAAGGCTCCTCGCAGGTCATCAAAGGCGGCACGAAGTCCAAGCCCATCCGCCTCGTCGATGGCGACCACGAAATCTCCTGCAAGATGGACCGCATCTCCATCGGCTTGAAGGCGTGCTTCGTGAGGAAAGCCTGATCGCGCCGTCGTATGCCGCCGGTCAATTCCGGCACCCATCCGCCGTCAACGCTCCCGGCAGCCGGAAGCGCCCAATCTCAGCTTCCCCTCGCGCACCCGGGATGATCGCCACCAGCCCCGTGTTCACCGCCTCGAAGTAGAAAAAGATCACCGCCCGTCCTCGCAGCCCCGCAGATCCGTGGTGAAACGCATGCCCCGGCACCAGGGAAATCTTCGGCTCCTCGATCTCCATTTCCTCTCCGAACGCTGCCGACGCGACTTGATTGAGCGCCATCACCAGGTTCTGCGCGCGCTCCACCTCGCCCAGCGCGATGAATGCGCGGTCGCCGCCAAACTCTTCGAGAAAATAGCTGAACGCCTTCTCGTAATCCGCCGGATGCTCGAGACGCTCGCGCAGGACGGAGAGATGATGCGTGAGATCCTGGGATGCGGAGTTCACGGTTCCGAATGCTACTTTGCCGACTCGGCGTTCCAGACCTTGATGTCGCCGAAGAAGCCGTCCTTGCCAGCGACGCCGACTTCGATTTTCGACTTCGTCGCGTGGCCGATGCCGGAGGACTTGAGATAGGCCATCGGCTTGCCGTCGATGCTCGCGCGCATTTCGTCGCCGACGGTCTCGACGGTGAAGGTGTACCATTTGCCGGGTTCCAGCCTGGCCGGATACGTCACGGTCTTGCCGATCATGAACTTCGCCGCGTCGGCTTTCTTCGCGGGATCCTTCTTCAGTTCGATGAGTTCATTGCTCTGCGTGCCGTCGCGCTCGTCGATGATGGAGACGCCGGTGAGCTTCGCCTGCGCGCGGCAGATGTGGCCGTAGTGCGAGCCGGTGAATTTGCGGTCGTCGAACTCCACATCGATCATCGTCGCGCCCTCGAATTTGATCTTCACCTCGACGACGCTGTCCTTCGTCGGGACCTCCAGGCCATACACAGCGGCGTGCGCCTTCACCTCGGGCCTGCCATTCGCGGCGGGGATATTCTGGTCGCGGGTCTGCGTGCCCTTGAGCATGCCGTTCTCGACCTTGAAGGTGTCCACCACGCGGTGCCAGCGCTTGTCGGGCGTCGCGCCTTTGAAGTCATCGGAGAAAAGAAGCTCCTTCTTCATCGCGAACGGTTTTGCAGGAATCGCAGGCAGTTCCGCGGAAAAGGCGGGTGCGGTGACGAGGGAGATGGCGAGGAGCGGGAGATGGATTTTCATGAGGAGTTGGGAATGGATTTTCTGGCAGGACCGTCACTGCACCGCGACGGGCTTGCTTATGGAGTGCCCGCGCCAGCCCGGCAAGCAGGATGGCGAGTTGCACGGGCGTGAATGAGAGACGGTCCACAGTCAGCCGCGCCGAGGCGGGGGGAAAGGGGCACAGCCCGTCCCGGCTGTGGGGCCAGCGGGCGTCCCCGCCCGCTGGCCGCATGGAGCCGCGGGACCGCTGCCCGCGAAGCTGCCGGTGAGTGCGCCGGACTGCGGGCAGGATGCCCGCAGGCCCCACAGCCGGGACGGGCTGTGCCACCTTCCGCGGCCACTGCTTCCTGAAGCTGCTTTCAATCACACCCCGCGACCTCGATCGTTCGACTGCCCGCATCGTTCACACCGCGTCATTGCCGCCGACCGCGCGCATCACTTCATCGAGCAACTGCGCGTCCATCTCCACGAGGTGACTCCGCTCTGGAAATCGCCCCGCCTTCACGTCCGCGACATACTCGCCGAATGCCGCGATGCGCTCCGCCTGCAAGCGACGATGCTCGGCGGAGAAATTGCGATAAGCCTTCGCGTGGCGCGGCGGGCGTTCCTCGTAGTCGCCGAGGATGTCGTCGGAGAAAAGGAACTGCGTGTCGCAACCACTCCCCGAGCCGAGGGACATGAGGAGCAGCTTCGTCTGCGAACACAGCCACCGCGCGAGATTGTGCGGGACGACCTCGAGTTCCGCCGCATAAGCGCCCGCATTCTCCAGCGCCTTCGTGCGGCGAAACAGCTCCCGCGCTTCCTCCGCCGTCTTGCCGATGGCGCGATAACCCGTCCACGTGACATGCCGCGGCACCAGCCCGAGATGCCCGACCACGGGAATTCCCTCGCGCGCCATCGCCTCGATGATGAACGGGCTCGCCGAGCAATACACCGAGCTCGCGCCATTCTCCAACGCGCGAAACCCGACGCGGATCGCCTCCTCCGGCGACGCCAGACCATGCGGAGTGGCCGCGGAGAGGAAGCCCGTCGGCGCCGCCGCGACGAGCAACGGCAGCCGCGCCTGCGCCTCCGGCGAATCGAAGCTGCAGCTCATCAAATCCACGCCCGCGTGTTCCGCAGCCGCCGCCTCCTCCGGGGATTTCACATGGATGTGCGTCAGGCAGCGTTTCCCCTTGAGCTGCCGGAGATCGTAAACGGTGTATTTCTTTCGCGGGCGGAGCATTTGTCCCAAGACCTACGAAAACGCCACGGCGAACTCAACCGCCATCCATGGCAATGGCAATCGCATCAAGCATGCGGCGGACGCGGAGGAGAAAGGGCCTGCGAGGCCCAACGTCCAACGCCCAACGCCCAAGGGCGAGGACCGATTCCAGCGGGTAGCTTTCATCTTTGAGCGTTGGGCGTTGGGCGTTGGAAGTTCAGCCCGCCGCAGGCGCCCACGACTCGCCGCCATTACGATTTGTCCAGTCCTGCTGCCAGATGGCGGCGCGAGGCTGGAAAGTAGCGTAGCTCTCCAGAGCTGCGCGGCTGACTCCGCACGGGAGGCCTCGTGTTGCGCAGCTCTGGCGAGCTACGCTACGGCACCCCTCCGCCGCCTCCTGCATCCAGGCATTCACTCGGAAGAAATCGTATGACCTGGAAAAATCACTGCCAGAGAAAAGTCGTGTCACCTGTTCTGCCTCTGCCGTTCACTCTGCCTCTTCCCGAAAACGGAGAGTGAGATGGAAGCGGCAGAGGCAGGATGGATGCGAGCGACTCCTGTGATTTTTTCCAGCTAGACCTTCACCCGCTCAATGCGTGCGCCGAGCTGGTTGAGCTTCTCGTCGATGGATTCGTAGCCGCGGTCGATGTGATAGACGCGGTTCACCTCCGTGATGCCGTCGGCGTGGAGGCCGGCAAGGACAAGCGCGGCGCTGGCGCGGAGATCGCTGGCCATCACGGGCGCACCGCTGAGATTGCCGACGCCTTTGATGACGGCGGTGTGGCCGTCGAGGGAAATGTCGGCGCCCATGCGCTTGAGTTCGCTGACGTGCATGAAGCGCTGCGGGAAGACGGTCTCACTGACGACGCTGATGCCGCCGGTCTTGCACAGGAGGGCGCACATCTGCGCCTGCATGTCGGTGGGGAAACCGGGGTAGGGCTCGGTGGTGAGTTGCAGCGGCTTGGGCGCTCCATTGCCGCGGACGCGGACCGTGTCAGCCGTGATCTCCACCGCGTAACCGCTCTCGCGCACTGCGGCGATGACGGACCCGAGATGCTCCGGGGCCACGCGCTGGAGGCAGACCTCCCTGCCCATCATGGCTCCGGCGACGAGATAGGTTCCCGCCTCGATCCGATCGGGAATGACGCTGTGGTCGGCACCGTGGAGTTCCTTCACGCCTTCGATGACGATCCGCCGTGTGCCCGCGCCCTGGATCTTCGCGCCCATCTTGTTGAGGAAATTCGCAAGGTCCACCACTTCGGGCTCAGCCGCGGCGCTCTCGATGACGGTGGTGCCTTCGGCAAGGACGGCGGCCATCATGACGTTATCGGTGCCGAGAACGGTGGGGCCCTGTTTGCCGCGGAGGTTGATGCTCGCGCCGCGGAGCTGGCTGGCAAAGATCTTCACGTTGCCGTGCTCGATGCGGTTGACGGCACCGAGCGCCTCGAAGCCTTTCAAGTGAAGATCGATCGGCCGGTCGCCGATGACACAGCCGCCGGGAAGGGAGACCACGGCTTCCTTTTGCCGGCCGAGCAAGGGGCCGAGCACGCAGACGGAGGCGCGCATTTTCCTCACGATGTCATAGGGCGCCTCGCTCTTGATCTTCTCGGCCTCGACGCAGACGGTGCCGCTCGCGCGTTCGACGTGCGCGCCGAGGTGGGAGAGGATTTGCAGCATGTAATGGATGTCCGAGAGGTCGGGCACATTCGAGATGGTGCATGGCTCCTTGGTGAGGAGCGTGGCGGCGAGGATGGGCAGCGCGCTGTTTTTGCTGCCGGAAATGCGGACGTTGCCATTCAGTTTGTAGCCGCCGTGAACGAGTATTTTATCCATGAGTTGCCAGTAGGTAACGGTCGCGGCCCTGGTAATCTTTCAGGATTCTGCGCTCCGGGAAATTTTCCCCGGCAAGGTCCGCGACGAGGAGTTCAGCCTGCCCAAGCCCGACTTCCAGCGCAAGGCGTCCGCCGGGCCGGAGTTTCGCCGCGGCCTGCGGCAGGAGGCGGCGGATGATGGCCAGTCCATCGGCCCCGCCATCGAGCGCGGTGGCGGGCTCGCGCTGCACTTCGCTCTGGAGCGCGGCGACTTCGGCGGTGGGGATGTAGGGGAGATTTGCAACGAGGAGATCGAGCGGGCCATCGACCCCGGAGAGGAGATCGCTTTTCAGAAATGTAACCCGCCCTCCGAGTCCAGTACGCCCGGAATTTTCCGCGGCCAGTGCGAGCGCATGTTCGGAGGCATCGATGCCAACGATGCGCACCTCGGGAAGGGCGGCGGCAAGCGCCAGCGCGATGCAACCGCTCCCGGTGCCGACATCCACGATGGTCCCCCGCCCCCACGTGCAACCGGGCGATTTTGCCTCGGCAAGCAGCAACTCGCAGAGCTGTTCGGTCTCCGGGCGGGGAATCAGCGCGCGGGCGTCGCACTTGAGCGTCAGTCCCAGGAACTCGACGGTGCCGAGCAGATGCTGGAGCGGTTCGCGCTGCGCGCGCCGCCGGACGAGTTCGCGCAAGGGGCCGAGTTCCGTCTCCCCGAGCGGGCGGTCGAACTCGAGGTAGAGATCCATGCGTCGCTTGCCCATCACGTGCGCGAGCAGGTGCTCGATGTTCAGCCGCGGGCTTTCGATTCCACTGTTCCGGAAGTAGTCGGTCGTCGCGTTGATCACTTCGAGGACCGTCTTCATGGGAGGCAGGGAATGACGGATGACGGATGACGAATGACGCAAGCCGGTCCACACCGCGCGTCGTTTGTCATTTGGATTTCGTCATTCGTCATTCGTCATTTCCCACGCTCTTGCAACTCGTGGTTCAGGACGCTCACGCAGTAAATCGCCGCCGTCTCGGTGCGCAAAATGATCGGCCCCAGCGTGACCGGCCTGCAGCCGTGGCTCTTCGCCAGCGAGATCTCCGCCGGGGTGAAGTCGCCTTCCGGCCCCACGAGGATGAGCACGCTCGCCGGGCGATTGGCGGCGGATTCCGCGAGGATATCCTTGAATGGGCGCGCGTCGCTTTGGAGCGAGGCGACCAAGGTGAGATCGAAGCGATCGCCGCGCGCGAAGAAGTCCTTCGGCGTGCATGGTTCGGCGACCTGCGGGAGAAAATTCTGCCCGCACTGTTTGCAGGCTTCGACCGCGACGCGCTGCCATTTCGCCCGCTTGCGGATGTGGTCGCCCTCCGAGCCGCGCACCACGGTGCGCTCGCTCAGCAGCGGGACGATCCCGGCCACGCCGAGTTCCGTCGCCTTCTCGATGATGAGGTCCATGTTCTTCCCCTTCGGCACCGCCTGCGCGAGTGTGATGCGGCATTTGAGCGGCGCGGTCTTCTGCACGGAAATCTTCCGCAGCTCCGCGCCGGTTTTTCCACGCTTCAGGATTTCCACTTCCGCCTCCGTGCCTTCGCCATCGAAGACAGTGGCGCGATCGCCCGGCTTCAGCCGCAGCACATCGAACGCGTGGTGACTCTCGACCGAATCGAGGACCAGCCGGTCCGGATTCCAAACTCCACTCGGGATATGAAAGCGCGGCATGGCTATTGGAAAAATTCCTTTGCCCGCTCGAGGAAGCTTTTGTGCGGTGGCGGGACCTCGTGCCCGAGCAACTCGGCGAATTCCTCGAGCTTCTTCTTCTGCTCGGCGGTGAGCTTCTGCGGCACGGCAACCACGACACGCGCGAGCAGATCCCCCTGCCCGCTGCCGTCGAGGAGCGGCATTCCCTTGCCGCGCAGTTTGAACACGGTGCCGCTCTGCGTCCCCGGTGTGATCTTCAGCACGGCGTCGCCGTGGAGCGTCGGCACCGTGAGTTCTCCACCCAGCGTCACCATCGCGAAGCTCACCGGCAGATCGCAGTAGAGATTCGATTCTTCGCGCTCGAAGACCTCGTGTTCCTTGATGTGGATGACCACGTAAAGATCGCCGGTGGGGCCGCCGCGGATCCCCGCTTCGCCATTGCCCGTGCTGCGCAGCCGTGAACCGTCTTCGATTCCCCGCGGAATCTTCAGCTTGATCCGCGTCCGCTGCTCGGCCCGGCCCTCGCCCTTGCAATTGCCGCACGGCCTTTCGACCGTCTGGCCCGTGCCGCGGCAGCGCGGGCATGTCTGCGAGACCTGGAAGAACCCGCGCGAACTGATCACCTGCCCCTTCCCTCCACACGTATGGCAGTTCACCACTCGCGATCCCTTTTCCGCGCCGCTGCCATTGCAGGTTCCGCACGCGCTCAGCTTCGAGACCTCGATCTCCTTGTCAGTCCCGAATGCAGCTTCCTCGAGCGTGATCTGCATGTCGTAGCGCAGGTCGCTGCCCCGCTGCCGGCTGTCCTGTTCCTGCCGTCCACCGCCGCCGAAGAACTGCTCGAAAATCCCCGCTGCGGTCCCGCCCGCTGCACCGCTGAATGCCTCCCGGAAAATGTCGAAGGGATCGTGAAAGCCAGCGCCTCCCCGCCCGCCTCCCCCGCCCTGCGCAAACGCGGCGTGACCAAAGCGATCGTACGCGGCCCGCTTGTCCGGATCCGAGACCGCCTCGTAGGCCTCGCCGAGTTCCTTGAAACTGTCCTCGGCAGTCTTGTCACCCGGGTTCTTGTCCGGGTGCAGCTTTACGGCAAGTTTCCGGTATGCCTTCTTGATGTCCTCCGCCGAGGCCGACTTGGCAACCCCGAGGATCTCATAGTAGTCGCGTTTGCTGGCCATGCGAAAAATGTCCCGGCTACGACGCGCCAGCGCCTTTGCTGACCACCACCATCGCCGCGCGCAACAGTCGATCCCGCAGCCGGAAACCGCGCCGGACCTGGCGGATGACGTAACCCTCCGGAGTCGCCGCATTTTCCTCCTGGCTCACGGCTTCGTGGAGATTCGGGTCGAACTTCGCGCCCGTCGCATCGATCACTTCCACCGCGCTGCCAGCCATGAATTCCTTCAACTGCCGCTCGATCATCTCCATGCCGACGACGATCGGCGACTTCGGATCGCCCTTCCGCACCTCGACCATCCCGAGCTCGAAATTATCGAGCACCGGCAGCAGCCGTTCGAGCAAGGTGGCCTGCGCCCTTTTATACTCATCCTCCCGCTCGCGCGCGACACGCTTGCGGTAGTTGTCCATCTCGGCCTGCGCGCGCAATGCGGTGTCCTTCCACTTTGCGATCTCCGCCATGGGATCGACTTCCGCTGCGGGCTGTTCCTTCGGATTCGTATCGGGTTTCTCTTCGGTGTCCACGTTCGGTTTGCTCATTTCTTCAAGATGCTGATCAGGGTGATGTCGTCGTGCGGTGGCTGGTCTCCGATGAAGGCCCGCACGTCACTGGTGACGCGCTGGATAATGCCAGCCGCGCCCTCGGACGCACTCGCCTGGACAGAGCGGATCATCGCTTCCAACCCGAACTCTTCCCCGTTCCGGTCGAGCGCCTCAGTGACCCCGTCCGTGTAAAGGATCAGGCAGTCGCCGGGCTCGAGGCGCAGGGAAAATTCGTTCGTGACCCTATTGAATGCGCTCCCGCTGTCAATTCCCACCGCCATCCCGGGCGTATTCACCTTTGCCACGCTCCGGTCCGCGGCCCGGTAAATCAGCGGCGCATCGTGCCCGGCGCGGACGAGGCGGAGTTCGTTGCTCCTGCGATCGACCACCACAAAGGCGAGCGAAATGAACATGTCCTCGCGGATGTCCGGATAGAGCTGCGCATTCAGGCGGCGAATCACCTCCGACGGCGCGGAATCCCCGGTCGCCAGCAGGCGAAGCGCCGTCCGCGTCATCGCCATGAGCAGCGCCGCCGGGATTCCCTTGCCGGACACATCCGCGATCACCACACCCCAGCGATCCGCGTCGAGCGGGATGTAGTCAAAGTAATCGCCGCTCACATAGCGTGCCGGGAGATTCGTCCCGGCCACATCGTAACCGTCGATCGCCGGCGGCTCGCTCGGCAGGAGGATGCGCTGCACCTCGTTGGCGATCATCAGATCCTTCTCGATCTGGCCCTTCTCCGCCGCCTCGCGATGCAGAAAGGCATCGAACAACGAAAATGCCGACTGCTCCGTGAGCGCCTTGAACGTGTTGAAATGCTCCGGCCCCAGCGGTTCGTCCTCTCCATTCCGCGCCAGCACGAGCACCCCGAGATTCATCCCGCCGTACGCCAGGGGAGCGAGGAACGCGGAATTCACACCGTAGCCGCGCAGCGGTACCAGCCGCGGATCGGACGGCGCGAGCAGAATGATGCCATTATCCGGCAATACACGCCCCACCAGCCCCTCGCCCACCTTCACCGCCTGGAGCCGGATCGTCGCGTGAAGCTGCGAACCTGACTTTACCTGTTCCCCGGGCAGTTCGACGAACGGCGGACAATTCTTCGACACATAAGCCGGATGAAGAACGGCCCCTCCCTTGTTCGTGAGGTAGAGAACTCCCGCGTGCGCTTCGAGGATTCGCATCGCTCCCTCCACGATCAGACCGGGCAGATCACCGGCGTGAGTGTCGTCCTTCAGCGCCTCGCCAATCCCGTGCAGGAAATCAAAAACCCGCCGCTCCTCGGTTTGAATCCTCACCTTGTCCCTCAGCAACTCGCGCATCGCGTGCCCCTGCTTTCGCAACAAAGACATGCACCAGGCAATGATCGCGACCAACGCTATGATGAGTGTGTTTGTTGCCGGCATGTTTGGCGGGCCGGGAAAGTGCGCCGTTCGACACCCCGCCTGCAAGCCTTCGATTCGGCAAGGCCGCGCAAACTATACTCGTGCGCATCACGAACTTTCACTTTGAGCGGCGATGACTTTGAAAGATTGTGATGCGCTGGAGTATATCGCACGAGACATTCACGGGCATCGCGTCGAAACCGCCTTCCCTCCGCCGGAAATCCCGCGCCCGCCTGCCAACCGCAACCGCCCGTAGCCGTATGCGGGCTGACACATCCGCCCACCCGCCGAGCACGACCGCCCGCCTAACGGGCATCCGCGCCATCCGAGCATTTCAGCAAACTGCCAGGGCGTTCGGCGTTACGCCAATGGACCCGAATCCCCGTCGGCACGGCAACGTGGAGCCGACGACCCGTCGGCACAGCAACGTGGAGCCGACGACCCGTCGGCACAGCAATGTGGAGCCGACGACCCGTCGGCACAGCAACGTGGAGCCGACGACCCGTCGGCACAGCAATGTGGAGCCGACGACCCGTCGGCACAGCAATGTGGAGCCGACGACCCGTCGGCACAGCAATGTGGAGCCGACGACCCGTCGGCACAGCAATGT
>Ga0105048_10009552_pt1 | contig 15402 bp, 7 predicted proteins | sample MAT05_FD_78382 | JGI IMG/M metagenome (GOLD analysis project Ga0105048, IMG submission 78382) | Freshwater microbial communities from Lake Fryxell liftoff mats and glacier meltwater in Antarctica - MAT-05 | ecosystem: Environmental > Aquatic > Freshwater > Ice > Liftoff microbial mat | place... | reverse complement strand
TCAACAACGACGTCATCGGCGCCCAGCGGGCACTGACCAGCACCCTCGGCTCGGTCGTCTCCAACGTCATCGTCCTCGGCACCACGCTCGTGGCGATGTTCATCCTCGACTGGCGCCTGACGCTCGTGGCGCTCGTGCTGCTCCCCCTGTTCATCATCCCGGCCAAGCGGGTCGGCCGCCGCATGCAGACCCTCACCCGCGAGGGCATGAACTACGACGCCGACATGGGCTCGCGCATGACCGAGCGCTTCAACGTCAGCGGGGCGCTGCTCGTCAAGCTGTTCGGCGACCGCCGGCGCGAGACCGACGAGTTCTCGTTCCGTGCCGACCGGGTGCGCGACCTGGGTGTCCGCTCCGCCCTCTACGCCCGCACCTTCTTCATCGCCCTCGGGCTGGTGGGCGCGCTCGGTACCGCCGCGGTCTACTGGCTCGGCGGGCTGTCGGTCATCAACGGCGCCATCACGGTCGGGACGCTCGTCGCCATGGCGGCCTTCGTCACCCGCATCTACCAACCGCTCACGGCGCTCACCAACGCCCGCATCGACATCCTCACCGCGTTCGTGTCGTTCGACCGCGTCTTCGAGGTGCTCGACGAGCCCAACCCCATCACCGACCCCGAGGGCGCCATCGCCCTCGAGGCACCGGCCGGGCACATCCGCTTCGACGACGTGTGGTTCCGGTACCCGACCACCACCGATCGGTTCCTGGCCTCGCTCGAACAGCCCGGTCGCACCGCCGACGAGACGGCGGCCGAGGCCGACGGCCCCCCGTCGCCCGAGGCACCGTTCGTGCTCCAGGGAGTCAGCCTGGAGGTTCAGCCCGGCCAGCTCGTCGCCCTCGTCGGCCCGTCCGGCGCCGGCAAGACCACCCTCACCTCGTTGATCCCCCGCCTGTGGGACGTCTCGGGCGGCGCGGTCCTGATCGACGGTCACGACGTCCGGGACCTGTCCCTCGCCAGCCTGCGCGCCACGATCGGTGTCGTCAGCCAGGATCCGCACCTGTTCCACGACACCGTGCTCGACAACCTCCGGTACGCCGCCCCCGACGCCACCGAGGCCGAGATCGTCGCCGCCTGCCGCGCCGCGCAGATCCACGACGTCCTCGCCCGGCTGCCCGACGGCTACGACACGGTCGTCGGCGAACGGGGCTACCGCCTGTCGGGCGGCGAGAAGCAGCGGCTGGCCATCGCCCGAATGCTGCTGAAGGACCCGGCCGTCGTCATCCTCGACGAGGCCACCAGCCACCTCGACGCCGAGAACGAGGCCCTGGTCCAGGATGCCCTCACCCGAGCGCTCGTCGGGCGCACCTCGATCGTCATCGCCCATCGGTTGTCCACCATCGTCTCCGCCGACCACATCGTCGTCCTCGACGACGGTCGGGTCGTCCAGGCGGGCCGCCACGACGAGCTCCTCGCCACCGGCGGCCTCTACGCCGACCTCTACCGCACGCTGATCCGGGCCGAGCCCCAGCCCGCCGGCTGAACGTGGCAACCACAACCCGCCCACCCCGCACCCGGATCCTCGGTGGGCGAGGTGCGGCCGCGGCACCCGACCACGCTCTTGACGAGATCTTGACCTTCACCTGATGCTTCGCTGAAGTCGCGTCCGTACCGTCGGCGGTGCGCTGAGGGAATGTCGGACGGGGACAGCCCACCCGTTCCGGTTCGACATCCATCAGAGAACCGGTTCGACCCCTCCGTCGGGCCGGTTCCTCTTCGACTCGTGCCCCTGACGACGGACCCGCCCCGTCGTGGGGGCACGATTCGTTTTGCGCCACGGTCGGCGCCCGGCCCCTTCCCGCGACGTCTACGCTCGCAGGCATCCACAACCAGGGAACGACATGAGCGACTTCTTCCAGGGTTTCGGTGCGGACGCGGGCGGCATGCGGGGGCTGGCCAGGGAGTTCGGGTTCCGTTTCACCGAGGAGCTCGATCGCCAGTACAAGCACGACAACCCGACGGGCATGCCCGAGATGCCGCTGTTCCGCAACGGCACGGACAAGCCCATCTCCGAGCTGGTCTACGGGACCTTCGCGGGGATCGATGTCCAGGTCTTCGACTACCGCACCTACTCGTACCCCGACGACCCGGCCAACGACCACCGCACCTGCCTGCTGTTCACCTTCCCCGGTGACTTCCCGGTGCTCACGGTGGGGCCGCACACGCGCCTCAGTCGCATCAACGAGCGCACCAGCAGCGCGTTCCTGCAGCGGTACCGGATCATGAGCCGCGACCCCGAGGCCACGAAGCTGATCATCGACGACACCATGCAGCGCTGGTTGATGACCACCGACGATTCCCTGCGGCTCGAGTGGACGGGTGGCGGCCTGCTCGGGCACGTCCCGCTGGTGCACCCCGACATCGTGCCGGTGCTGCTCCAGCAGGTCTACGGCGTGTTCCTCCGCATCCCGGACGCCGCGTGGAGCCGCTACGGGTTGGGCTACACGCCCTGACCGTGCCCGACCAAGACCAAAGACCAAAGACCGAAGGCCCAAGACCTGGGTCGGCGCGTGGGGTCAGGGTCGCCCGAGGATCGACGAACCCGTCGCCGGATCGACCGTGAGCGACCAACCCGCCGCATCGAGGTGCTGCGGCACGGCGTGCTCCAGCAGATCGGTGCTGCGGGGAGCGGGTCCGCGCATCGCCGACGCGTCGACCTCGCGGCCGATCGCCACGACCTCGTCGAGGAGGGACCGCGCGTCGGCGTCGAGCAGGGCGAGGTCGTCGGACACGAGCGCCATGCCCCCCGACACCGCAACGGTGTGCGCCCACGTCCGGGCCGCCTCCGGTGACAGGTCGGTCTCGGCGGTGCGCAGCATCAGGCAATCGGGGTCGTTGAGCCAGAACCGGCGGTGCAGGAACGACCGCGCCACCGTGTTGCCGTAGGCGTACTGCGTCGCCGGCTGCACCCTCAGGTACCCGGCGACGACCTCCTCGGACGCGTCGAGCTCCCAGAGCGGCGCGACGTCCTGGCCGATGCGGTTGCCGTCGACCACGCCCAGCACGTGGGAGAGCGGGGCGCCGCAGCCGAGGATGAACGCGTCGTCGCCGGTGCCCCGGCGGAACGCGTCGTAGCCCGCCCGGACCCGCTGCGCGGGCGTGAAGCCGGGATCGGACCACCCACCGTCGATGCTCGGCGCGAACGTGAAGTCGAGCTTGAGGTACGGGAAGCCGGCCTCGACCAGCGAGCGGCCCAGGTCCTCGAGGTGCTCGAGCACCTGGGGGTTGGTGGTGTCGAGGCTCGACATGAACCCGCTGTCGCCCCCGCCCCACGGTTCGTTCCACCACCCGCGCAACGGTCCGGTGTCGCGGCCGTCGGCGGCGAGGTGGCGGGCCATCCACTCCGGATGCTCGGTGGCGACTCGGGAGTCCGGTGCGGCGAGGAACGGCGCGATCCACAGGCCCGGGGTCCGACCCTCGGCGGCGATGGCCGCCGCGATCTCGTCCAGCTCCGAGGGGAACTTGTCGTTGGTGGTCAGCCAGTCCCCGATCGCCGACTGGTAGCCGTCGTCGAGCTGGAAGACCTCGAAGGGCCAATCGCCGCTGCGGGCGAGGTTCGAGCGCAGGGCGGACTCGGTGACGTCGTGGAAGTAGTGGTACCAGCTGCACCAGCCCACCTGGTACGGCGCGGCCACCCGGGCGCCGTGACGGCGCCCGACCTCCGACGCCCAGCGGTCGAGCTTGCTGGCGGCATCCACGCCCGACTCGTCGTCGATGGTGATGCCGTGCAGGAGACGGGACTCGCTTGCGGCCAGCACCACGTCGCCGAGGAAGGCCTCGGCGGCCAGGACGATCCCGCCCGCGTCGTCCCGGCGGATCCGCAACGTGCCGTCGTGCTGGTCGCCACCGTCGAACCCGATGAGCACCGGCTGGCCCTCGCCCCGGACGTCGGCATCGCGCAGGACCGTGACCATCTCGGAGCGCAGCTCGCCGTCGGCCACCCGCCGCTGATCGGCGTGGTGCGCGGACTGGAGGAACTCGAAGTTCGCGATCGTCGAGGGATCGACGTCGACCCCGAACGTGGCCACACCCGTCGGGCTCCACGACTGGTAGCCGTTGCGGAACAGCCGCAGCGGCTCGGCCGCGTCGACGACCCCGAAGACCAGCGCCACCGATCGCACCCGTACCGGTCGGTCGGTCGTGTTCGCCACCGACCAGGTGAAGGTGGGGAACGAGCCGCCGTCGACCCGGACCTCCAGCGGACCCAGGACCGCCGTGACCGGGATCCCGGTCAGGGGCGCCCGGCTCGGCCCGTCATCGGTCGCGGCCTCGATCCACAGCGGTTCCAACCTCATGTCCGTCTCCCCCAGGGTGATCGATCGGCCCGGACGGCCCGGTCGGGGCGCCCGTGCGTCGAGGATGTCACGCCGGCTGCGACGCCAACAGCTCGATCGCCGTGGCAACGGGCACAGGCCGACTGAACAGGTACCCCTGCGCGAACTCGCAGTCGAGGTCGCGGAGGGCCTCCATCTGGAACAGCGTCTCGACGCCCTCGGCGATGACCGTGAGTCCGAGCGAGCGGGCCAGGGCGATGGCCGCGGTGACGATCGCCGACTCCTGCGAGCCCTCCTTCTCGACGCCCTCGATGAACGATCGGTCGATCTTGAGGTAGTCGGCCATGGAGAACTGGCGCACGTAGTCGAGCGATGCGTACCCCGTCCCGAAGTCGTCGATGGCGACGCGGACGCCGAGCGACTTGATCTGTTCGAGCGACTCCTTGGCCTGGGCCACGTCCCGGACCAGGGCGCTCTCGGTGACCTCGAGGCAGAGGCGCGACGCCGCGAGGCCCGTGCGCTCGAGCACCTCGCGGACCGTGGGGAGCAACTCGGGCGACGCCAGCTGGCGGGCCGACAGGTTGACCGCGACCTCGACCTCGGCACCTCCGGGCAGGAGCGGCCACGACGCGGCGCGGCGAGCCGCCTCCTCGAGGATCCACCACCCCATCGGCACGATGAGGCCCGATTCCTCGGCGAGGGGGATGAAGTCACCCGGGTTGACCACGCCGTGACCGGGACGGTTCCAGCGCACCAGCGACTCGACGTGGCTCATCGAGCCCGTCGAGAGCCGCACCACCGGCTGGAAGTACATCTCCAGTTCGTCGTTCTCGATGGCGTAGCGCAACGCCTGCTCCAGCGCCAGCTGCTCGACCGCCTGCTGATCGAGGTTCTCCTGGAACACCACGAACTGGTTGCGACCCTGGTCCTTGGCCCGGTACATCGCCACGTCGGCGTTGCGGATCAGCGACTCGGGCGAGGCGGTCGAGCCCTCGGCGAAGGCGATGCCGCACGACGCGGTCACGAAGACCTTGCCGCCGTCGAGCGTGACCGGCTCTCGCAGCTGCGCGAGGAACCGCTCGGCCGCGGCCGCGGCGGCCGCCTCGTTCGGGATCCGATTGCACACGACCATGAACTCGTCACCACCGAAGCGACCGATCGTGTCACCCGGGCGCAGCGGGTCCTTGAAGCGTGCGGCGATCTCCTGGAGCAGTGCGTCGCCCAGGGCGTGGCCGACCGAGTCGTTGATGACCTTGAACCGATCGAGGTCGATGAAGAGCACGGCGACGCCGGTCTCGTGCCGATCCGCACGGACCAGCGCGTCCTCGATGCGGTTCTTCAGCAGGGCCCGGTTGGGCAGGCCGGTGAGGTGGTCGTAGAGGGCCTGGTGCTCCAGCGCCGCCTCGAACCGGCGCCGTTCGATGGCGATGGCGGCGAGGTTGAGGGCGCGATCGAGCAGGTCGGCCTCGAGGTTCGACAGGCGCACGTCCTCGACGTGGAACACGGCGAGGGACCCGAGCAGCTCGCCCGAGCCCGGCGCCATGATCGGCGCCGCCCGGCACAGGACGAACCCATGACCGGCGAACGCCTGGCGTGGTCCGAGGGCGGAGTCGGTGCGGAGGTCGTAGACCAGCGCATCACCGCTCGAGGTGCGCACCTCGGTGCCGGCCACCGACTCCGCTGGCAGCTCGTCGAGCAGGCTCACGATGTCGCGCGGCAGCCGCGGCGCGGCACAGATTCGGATCACGCCATCGGGATCGAGGGTCCCCACCGAGCAGTTGGCACCGTCGATCACGCGCTCGATCATCTGGGTGATCTTCTGCAGCGTGATCTGGAGGGGCGCGCCACGGGCGATGGCCTCGAGCAGCTCGGTCTGTTCGGCGAGCAGGTCTTCGACCATGCGCCGTCGGGTGACGTCGCGCAGGTTCACCACCAGACCGTTGACGGCCGGGTTGCTGGTGAGATCGGTGACCGCAGCGTCGACGATGCACCACGACTGGTCCCGGTGGCGCACGCGGATCTCGAAGTTCCTCGAGCCGGCCGCGAGCTGGACGGGATCGGTGCCGCCCCCGAGCGCCGCATCGAACGCGTCGGAGATCTGTTCGACGTCGTCGGGGTGCAGGAGGTCGCGCGGGTCGGTCCCGAGGAGGTCCTCGGGCGTGAGGTCGAGCATGCGCTCGACCGCCGGGCTGACGTAGCTGACCAGGCCGGTCGCATCGATGACGACGACGAGGTCGGAGCCGCCCTTCATCAGCGACTGGGCCCAGATCTCCCGGTTGCGGAACTGCTCCTCGACGACGGATCGCTCCGTCAGGTCGACGCTGGTGATCAGGAAGCCCTGGATCGCCGGGTGATCGAGGTGGTTCACCGCGTGGACGCTGACCCGGCGATGCGAACCGTCGCGGTGCACCAGCCGCAACGTGCCGGCGAAGGGGAGATCGGAGCCGTCGAACACCTGGGCGAGGTGCTCCATCGCCCGGTCGTAGTCGTCGGGGTGCAGCAACGGTGCCGCCGGCGTGCCGATGATCTCGTCGGCCCGGTACCCGAGTTGCTCGGTGACCGACGGGGAGATCCAACGGATGGTCGCATCGGCCGCCACGACCCAGATCAGGTCGGTGACCGCACCCATGATCGCCTGGGCCCACTCGCTGCCCCGCCACTGCGCCGCCTCCGCCGCCGCCCGCGCCGTGAGGTCACGGTAGGTCGAGACGTACCAGGTGGCGTCCGGATCGACGATGCGCTCGTAGGTGACGGCAACCGTCCGGCTCGAACCGTCGCGGGTGGCGACGCCCAGCTCGGTGGTGATTCGCTCGTCGGCGCGCAGCGAGGTCTCGATGCGCCGCAGGGCGTCGAGATCGGTGTCCTGACCCACGAGGATCCCCGCGGACTGGCCGATCACCTCGTCACGCCCGAAACCGGTCAGGGTCAGGAACGTCTCGTTCACGAAGTGGATCCGGATGGTCGGATCCTCGGTCGTCGCGACGCTGATCACGAGCCCGTCCCGCGACTGCTCCACCGCGGTGCGGAGCGCGACCGTCCAGCGCAACGGTTCGCCCGTGACAAGGTGCACCTGATCCCGGACATGGTCGTCCGAGGTGGCGAGGTCGAGGTACTGATCGTTGAGGATGGCGGGCTCCTGCTCGATGTTTCAGGTGGTCAGCGGCGCAGACCGAACAGCACACGACGAATCGGAAAGGACCACGACCCGGACCCTGGAGCAGATCCCGAACCGAGGGCACCATGTTCGCGGCTGCACCTTCGGCTCGATATAGGGCAAACGGCCTACGTGTCGGGAGTCGTGATTTCGTGGATTTCGACGCATGACTTGCGACGCAGGTCACGGAGTGTCGGGAGTCGCAGGGGGTGGATGCCAAGGGCGGCGGGGCAGGGGTGGCGGGGGCACGCGGGGCGACGGTCGTCGGGGCGATCGGCGCCCCGGTATCGTCGCCGCGTGGCCGGACCCGACGACGAGACCTACACCGTTGGCGACCTGAACCGGCTGATCCGTCAGACCCTCGCGCGACGGTTCCCGGACGAGATCTGGGTCGAGGGCGAGATGCGGGGCCTCAAGCGCCACGCCGCCTCGGGCCACGTCTACTTCGAGCTCGCCGACCCGAGCGCCGACGGCCGCCAGGCCGACGCCGTCATGCAGGTGGCGCTGTACCGCACCGACAAGGAGGCGGTGAACCGGCTCCTGCGTCGCACCGGCTCGGTGCGCATGGCCGACGGGGTGCACATCCGCATCCGCGGAACGCTCGACTACTACCCGCCCCAGGGCAAGCTCCAACTGCGGATGCGATGGATCGACCCGGAGCACACCCTCGGGCGCCTCGAAGCCGAACGGCGACGCCTCGTGACCGCCCTCACCGACGAGGACCTGCTGGAGCGGAACCGCCGGCTGCCGTACCCCCTGCTCCCGCTCCGCGTCGGTCTCGTGACCAGCCACGGCAGCGCCGCGCAGGAGGACTTCCTGCACGAGCTCGGTGCCAGTGGACTCGCCTGGCGGGTGACGTGTGTGGCCTCCTCGGTGCAGGGGCCCGGCGCCGAGTCCGAGCTCGTGGCTGGGCTGCACACGCTGGCGAGGCTCGACGTGGATGTCATCGCCCTGATCCGCGGGGGCGGCGCTCGCACCGACCTCGCGGCGTTCGACGGTGAGCTCCTGGCCCGCGCCATCGCCTCGCTCCGCGTCCCGGTGCTCACGGGCATCGGCCACGAGACCGACCGGGCGGTGGCCGACCTGGTGGCGGCCCGGCCGGCCAAGACCCCGACGGCCTGCGCCGCCGGCCTCGTCCGCGACGCCACGCTCGCCCACGACCGCGCCCGGCGGGCCTGGAGCGCCATCGCCGAGCGCGCCCGGGCCGACCTCGATCACGGCCATGCGAACCTCGATCGGGTGGCGCACCGGGTCACCGGCGCGGGCCGGCGACAGCTCGACCGCCACGCCGCCACCCTCGGTCACGCCACGACGCGGACCGGGAGGTCGGCCCGGCTCATCCCGGTCGCCGCCACCGACGAGATCGATCGACTGGGTGGATTCGTCGCCCTCGGCGCCCGTCGCCGACTCGACCAGGCGACGACCTCGAGCCGGGAGCACCGCCGTCGCCTCGTGACCGAAGCGCCTCGGGCACTGCGGCGCGGCGAGGCCGCCCTCGCCGCCCGGTCCGCGCGCGTCGACGCCGCCGACCCGGCGCGCCTGTTGGCGCGCGGCTGGTCGATCACCCGAACCGTCGACGGTCGCGCCGTCGCCGGAGCCGCCGCCGTGCACCCCGGTCAGGAGCTCGTGACCACCTTCGCCGACGGGTCGGTGCACAGCACCGTCGATGCCACCGATCTCACTCCCGGCAGCACCGATCTCCGCCCCGACGGCACCGGCGCCGAGCCACCATCGACCGATTCCGATCCCAATACCGAGGATGCGACCTGATGGCCCGACCCCGCAAGGGCAGCACCGACGACGACCACGGCGACCTCGACGCGCTGAGCTACCGGGACGCGGTCGTCGAGCTCGAGCAGATCCTCACCGAGCTCGAGGACGACGACGTCGACATCGACCAGCTCTCGCGGCGGGTGCGGCGCGCCGCGTCCCTCATCCGCCTCTGCCAGGACCGCATCGCCGGCGCCCGGCTCGAGGTCGAGCACGTCGTCGCCGAGCTCGCCGCCACCACGGGCGATGTCGACGCGACGACCGGTCACCAGGACGACGGCGGCGACGGCGAAGACGGCGGCGACGGCGGCGACGGCGACGGCGACCTCGACGAGGACCACTGAGAAGCCGCGCCCGCCACGCGCCGGACGCGCGCTGGCCGGCGACCCGCGCGCGAGCCGCCGGCGGCGTTCGATCCGGCGCCCGCGCGGCGCCAGCACCCTGGGTGGCCGATGAGCTCTACGATTGCGGGCGATGAGCGCATCGGGGCGGGTCGGCGACACCTCGGCAACGGTCAGCACCGATCTCGAACGGCTCGACGCGCTGTCCCAGCTCCCGGGCGACGTCGTCAGCCTGGTGGACCGGACCGGCATCATCCGCGCCGCGACCGGCTCGGTGCAGCGGACGTTCGGGTTCGCGCTCGACGAGTACATCGGAACCGAGGCGAGCTCGTACATCCACCCCGACGACGTGCACCTCGGCGTGGCGGCGTGGCGGCAGATCGTTGCCGATCCCACCAGCGAGGCCCGCTACGAGCTGCGGGTCCGCCACCAGGATGGGTCCTACCGCTGGGCCGAGGTCATCACCCGGAACTTCCTCGACGACCCCAAGACCCAGGCGCTGGTCTCGAACTACCGCGACATCGACGAGCGCAAGCTCGCCGAGGAGGCGCTGCGGGCGAGCGAGGACCGCTTCCGGGCCCTGGTGCAGAACAGCTTCGACGTCGTGCTGATCCTCGACAGCCTCTTGACGACCACCTACGTCAGCCCGTCGTTCACCCAGCTCGCCGGCATCGCCGAGGACGACGTCATCGGGCACAACGCCGTCGACTTCATCCATCCCGACGACCGCGACTCGACCGCCGCCGCGCTCATCAGCCTCTTCGACGCGCCCGGGAGCTCGTCGGCGGCCCGGTTCCGCACCCAGCGCGCCGGGGGCGAGTGGCGGTGGGTCGAGGCGGCGTGCGTCAACCTCCTCGACAACCCACACGTCGAGGGGATCGTCTGCAACCTGCGCGACATCACCGAGCGCCACCAGGCCGAGGATGCGCTGCGGCGCAGCGAGGAGCGGTTCAAGGCGCTCGTGCAGAACGGCATGGACGCGGTCGCCGTGGTGGGCAACGACGGCCGGCTCAGCTACGCGAGCCCGGCGGTCGAGAAGATGTTCGGACGGCCGGCCGAGGAGATCATGGGCCAGCTCGGCCGGGGGTTCGTGCACGGCGACGACCTCGAGATCGTCGAGCAGGGCCGGGCCGAGGATCTCCAACGGCCGGGGCTCTACCAGCTCATGTTGCGGGTCCGGCACGCCGACGGCTCGTGGCACCACATCGAGGCATCGCTCGTCGACCTCTCGGACAACGACGCCATCAACGGCATCGTCGTGCACATCCGCGACGTCACCGAGCAGCGCCAGATGGAGGAGGCGCTGCGCGGGAGCGAGCGGCTGTTCCGCTCGCTCGCGCAGTCGTCGCCGACGGGCATCTTCCAGCAGAACGCCGACGGCGAGCTCATCTACGTCAACGAGCGCTGGGAGGAGATCACGGGCGTCGTCGCGGCCGAGGCGCTCGGGTACGGCGCCCGCCGGCTCGTGCATCCCGACGACCGCGATCGCCTCGGCCTCGGCGAGGAGCTCGGCGACGACATGCCGGTGCTCGAGCCGCCCATGGTCGCCGAGTACCGCATCGTGCGTCCGGACGGAGACGTCCGCTGGGTCGGCGTGCGCACCCATCCGATGACCGACGAGGACGGCACCGTCACGGGAACGGTCGGCGCCATCTCCGACATCACCGACCGGATGGAAGCCCAGCGCGACACCCAGCGGCTCATCGACATCTTCGAAGCGACCCACGACCTGGTCGGCATCGCCGACCGCGAGGGCCGGTTGCTCTACTTCAACGCGGCCGCCCGCGCCTTCTTCGGCCATGCCGCCCACGGCGGCCTCGATGACGCCAACTTCCTCGACAAGTTCTCGCCGCAGGTCGCCCGCCGCATCATCGATGACATCCTCCCGGCCATGGAGCGAGACGGCATGTGGTACGGCGAGCTCGCCGCGATCTCGGCCGACGGCGAGGTCGTGCCGGTGCTCGCCCAACTGCTCATCCACACCGACGAGCAGGGGGAGTTCGAGTTCTTCTCCGGCGTGATGCACGACATCAGCGAGCGCAAGGAGTTCGAGTCCCAGCTCGCCCACCAGGCCACCCACGACCCGCTGACCAGCCTCCCCAACCGCGTGCTCCTCCTCGACCGGCTCGAGCAGGCGCTCGATCGGGCTCAGCGCCAGGGCAAGCGGGTCGCCGTGCTGTTCCTCGATCTCGACCACTTCAAGGTCGTCAACGACAGCCTCGGGCACGGGGTCGGCGACCGCCTGCTCATCGCCATCGCCGACCGCCTGCGGTCGGTCGTGCGCCCGGGTGACACCATCGCGAGGTTCGGCGGCGACGAGTTCGTCGTGCTCTGCGAGGACCTCGAGACCCGCGAGGATGCCGTTGCCGTCGCCGAACGGGTGAACAGCGTGGTCAGCGGGCCGTTCGAGGTCGACGAGTCGGAGGTGTTCGTCGGGGTGAGCATCGGCATCGCCTTCCCCGACGACGTCACCGCCGAGCCGGGCACGCTCATCCGCGACGCCGACGCCGCCATGTACCGCGCCAAGGAGCGCGGCCGGGCCCGGTGGGAGGTGTTCGACAACGCCATGCGCGCCAGCGCGGTCGACCGTCTGGACATCGAGAACGCACTGCGACGCGCCCAGGAACGGCGCGAGCTGCGCGTCTTCTACCAGCCGATCATCTCGCTGACGACCGGCGCGATCGAGGGCATCGAGGCGCTCATCCGGTGGGAGCACCCCGAGCGCGGGCTGCTGCTGCCCGACGACTTCATCCACGTCGCCGAGGAGACCGGTCTCATCGTCCCCATGGGCGCGTGGGTCCTCGACCAGGCGTGCCGCCAGGTCATGCGCTGGCAGGCGTCGATCCCCGCGCTCGACCCCCTGCGGCTGAGCGTCAACCTGTCCGGACGCCAGCTCGGCCACCCGAGCCTCGTCAACGACGTGCGCGCCATCATCAGCGACACCCACATCAACCCGTCCCAGGTGGAGCTCGAGATCACCGAGAGCGTGCTCATGGACGACGTCGAGATGAGCGAGGACACCCTCGGCCAGCTCAAGCGTCTCGGGGTGAAGCTCGTGGTCGACGACTTCGGCACCGGCTACTCGTCGCTCAGCTACCTGCGCCGCTTCCCCGTCGACGTCCTCAAGGTCGACCGTTCGTTCGTGGACGGTCTGGGCAGCGATCCCAGCGACTCGGCCATCGTCACCGCCATCGTCACCCTCGCCCACACCCTCGGCCTGTCGGCCATCGCCGAAGGGGTCGAGACCTCCCGCCAGCTCACCGAGCTCCGTCGCCTCCGCTGCGACATGGCCCAGGGCTACCTCATGGCCCGCCCCGCCACCGGCCACGATGCCGGCGAGCTCCTCGCCCGCAAACCCACCTGGTAGCGGCGCCACCACAACCGGTCACCACCACCACGAAATCTCGGCGCTGGTGGTCGGATGCGACCATGAGCGCCGAGATTTCCGGTGAGTCAGCCGAGCTCGGTGGCGACGTCGACGGCGAGGCTGGCGAGGTCGGGCGGGAGCTGGGCGAGGCGGTCGGGGCTGAGCTCGTCGGCGAAGCGCAGACGCTCGATCGACGGGTCCGGGGCGGCGGCGCGCGGCATCCACGCCGAGTGGAGGAGGAAGGGGACGGTCTCGCCGCTGGGCGCGGCGAGGGTGGCGAGCGGTCCGGCGCCGACGTCGGCGGCGTCGAACACGTCGACGCGGAAGCCGTCGTCGTGGAGCACCGGGACCACGAGGTAGCCGTCGTGGCCGCCCGGGTCGCTGCCGGCGTAGCGACTGGTGCCGGCGGCCGCCGGGGCGCCGGCGTCTCGGGGGACGAACGTCGGTGAGGTCGGGTAGTCCTCGACCGAGTAGATGTGCTCGGCCAGCGGCTTGAGCGACTGTCGGTCGAGCGTGGCCACCGCCGCGGGGATCTCCTCGCCGGGGAAGGGGAGCAACCGGTCGCGGTACAGGTCGACGGCGCGACCCACGATGGCTTCGGGCCGGAACCCGTTGAAGACCATGTGGTGGACCGTGGGGTCGCTCATGCCCTCGGTGCTCCAGTCCATGGTCGAGAGCTGGGTGGCGTAGAAGCGCTCGGGCTCCCACATGCGGGCGCGCTCGGTGACCGTGCCGGTCTCGGGATCGAAGCGCAGCACGGTTACCTCACCCGGGTGCATCGGGTGGTTGTACATGCCGGCCAGCGCAGGATCGACGGGTCGGCCGAAGGCATCGACGTCGTCGGGGCGCACGTGCACGGCGAGCTCGGAGTTGTGCGTGTGCTCGAAGATCACGGTGACGCCGTCGGTGTCGTCGTACTGCGCGTAGTAGTGCATCACCTCGGGACCGACACGGAAGGTGCGGGCGCGCAGCGGGTCACCGTTCGCGGTGGCATCGACCTCGTCCTTGCGGATCAGGTACACCGGCTCGTCGGTGAAGGTCGTGACGGTGCGCTCGCCCAGGTCGAAGATCTCGTTGGGGTCGACCCGGTAGGCGCAATCGGCGAGGATCAGCCAGTCGCGGGTCTGGGTGATGGTGTGCATCGACTGCGGCACCGGTGCATCGGCGACCGGCCACCGCTCCAGGCGGCTGCCGTCGCCCGACCACCGGATGAGCTCGACCTGCTGGAGGATCGGGTTGAGCGCCACCGTCCAGAGGCAGTCCCGATCGGGGTCGATGACCGGATGGGCGGTGCTCGGAACCAGGGGGAAGACGGGTGCGTCCATGGCCGAGCCCCAGTGGTCGAGGTGACCGACGTCGGCGACGAAGCCGAGCGTGACCGGGTCGACCTCGACCGGTCGGCCCGCGTCCCAGGTGGCGAAGAGCCGGTCGCCCCACGGGAGCGGGGCGGTGTTGGCGGCGTTCGACCAGCCGAACGGCGAGCGGGAACCGAGGGCGGTCGCCTCGAAGACGTCGGGACGGGCCTCTCGCAGTCGCCGCGCCGGCGAGTCGATGACCGACGACCGCCACGCCCAGGTCCCGTCACCGGCGCCGTGCGAGCCCGGTCGCAGCGAGAGCCGGGCCATGACGCCGTCGCCGAAGAAGGCGTGCCGGGGGGCGGTGGCGAGGTCCGACGTGCTGATGAAGATCTCGCCGGCGAGGTCATCGGGCCAGGCCCCCTGCGTGAGGCGCAGGTCGAGATCCGGGATCCCGGATCGGTCGAGGATCGATCGTGGCATCGGCATTCGTGACTCCCCCTGGTCGTCCGGAACCCGCTCGTCCTCGAGGCGATGCGGCTTGCGAGCCGGCCGGGACGGATCGGGTGAACACCGTTAACCTACCGGGACCCCCAGGGTGGCGCAAGGGTCCCGATCAGCGGATCGGCTGCTCCGGTGGCAGGCACCCGGCATCGCCCGTGCGAGAATCGGGACCGATGTTCACTCCTGACACCCGTGAGGCGCTGTCCCGCGACGCCATCATCACCGCCACCCTCGAGCTGATCGAGAAGGAGGGCCTCGATGCCGTTTCGCTGCGACGGCTCGGCGCCGCGCTCGGGGTCACCGCACCCGCGCTGTACGCCCACGTCACCGACAAGCGCGACCTCCTCCGAGCCGTCGCCGCCTCCGCGTTCGCCAGCCTGATCGCCACCTTCGAGACCATCGACGACCCCGACCCACTTGTGCGGATCCGCGAGTTCAGCCGGGCCTACATCGACTTCGCGGGCGACAAGCCGGATCTCTTCAAGACCATGTTCCTCTTTCCGCCCGACCTCGCCTTCGGTGCCCCGACCGGCGAGGAGCTCGACGCCGCGACGCTCGCGTTCCGGGTTCCGCTGACCGCGCTCACCGAGGCCATGGACGCCGGCGTGCTGCGCACGATGGATCCCGATCTCGCCGGGCTCACCATGTGGACCGTCGCCCACGGCTGCGCCGAGGTCCTCGCCATGGGCTTCGGCATCG
>Ga0105048_10009551_pt1 | contig 15402 bp, 12 predicted proteins | sample MAT05_FD_78382 | JGI IMG/M metagenome (GOLD analysis project Ga0105048, IMG submission 78382) | Freshwater microbial communities from Lake Fryxell liftoff mats and glacier meltwater in Antarctica - MAT-05 | ecosystem: Environmental > Aquatic > Freshwater > Ice > Liftoff microbial mat | place... | reverse complement strand
TGTCAAAACCCTCAACAAACTCAGCCATTACTTTAAATATTACCCACGAGTCGGCTGTTTTTACTTCGTTCCAGTTATGGTCCGAGAAAGCTTCTTTGATTCGTTGTTCGTCAGGGGTGAGTAGCAGCTCGTCACGTTTTGGGAGGTCTTTCTCAATCTGGGTTTTGCTCTGTGCTTCGGAACGGTATACCGTCTCTTTAGATTCTGTAGTCATATTCTTAGTGAAGCAGCGGGTAAACAAGATCTTGTTTACCATACTCTTAACTGGTTTTTTCGTTTTGTGTTCTTTTGCGAATAATAGACTCCATCTTGTCAAGAAAGATAGTATCTCTCGCACGGGTCGGAACGTAATAACGTAATTTTGCCCGAAATTTGTTCAATCACCTACCAAACATCGCATGAATACGCGCATTGCCCTTGGGGCTGACCATGCTGGCTTCGATTATAAAGAAACCATTCGCCACCACCTGACCGAAAAAGGCTATGTAGTGGAAGATTTTGGAACCTATTCTGCCGACTCCGCCGACTATGCAGATTTTGCCCATCCCGTAGCCTCGGCCGTAGAAGAAGGTCGGGCCGACTGGGGTATTCTGGTGTGCGGTAGTGGGCAGGGCGTAGCTATGACGGCTAATAAGCACCAGGGTATTCGGGCCGCACTGGTTTGGCAACCCGACATTGCGGTATTAACCCGGCAGCACAACAACGCCAATGTGCTGTGCTTGCCCGAGCGATTTATTACAATAACGGATGCCTTAGAATGCGTTCGCCTGTTTTTGGAAACCGAATTTGAAGGGGGCCGCCACGAACGACGGGTACAGAAAATGGCGTGTAGTTAAATGCAATAGGTGTTCAGCTGAAGTGTTTCCGTAAAAAATACTATCTTTCTGCCATTCAATTCAATTTCTACCCCTCATGCTGCTCTTCAGTTTTACTATCCAAACCGCTGCCTGGATCATTATGGGCTACGTTGCGTTGTGTTTGCTGGCGTACTGGATTCAGGAGCGTTTCATTTTCAAGCCTGAAAAGCTTTCGTCCGATTTTGAATACAAATACAATACACCGTTCAAGGAGCTTCATTTCGCGATGAGTGACGGTGCTCATATCAACGGATTGCTGTTTTATACGGCTACCAAGCCCAAACGTGGGCTGGTGATGTATTTTCACGGTAACACCCGCAGCGTGAAAGGGTGGTCGAAATACGCCCGCGATTTTTCGCGCTATGGCTATGACGTTTTAATGATCGACTATCGAGGCTACGGAAAAAGCTTTGGCAAGCGCACCGAAACCAACCTCAAAAAAGACGCCGAACACATTTACCATCGAATGCGCTTCGACCATCAGTATGCCGAAAACCAGATTGTGGTGTACGGGCGATCGCTGGGGTCGGGCTTTGCCACCAAATTAGCCTCGGTGACGCGCTGCAAAATGCTGATTTTAGACGCGCCCTATTACAGTTTTTCGCAGCTGACCAACCGTTTCCTGCCCTTTCTGCCCGTTTCAATTATCCTGCGCTTCAAAATTCGTACCGATCAATGGATCAAGTATGTCCGTTGTCCGGTCTACATTATTCACGGAACCAAAGACCGGCTCATTCCCCTTAGTTCAAGCATCCGGCTGGCTAAAATCGCGCCCTTAAATACACATCTGGTATCTATTCAAGGCGGGGGTCACAACAATCTGCCTTCGTTTGAGGAGTACCACCGCATCCTGGGCGACATTCTGACCGACCGCTTCGGTAACCTTGAACAACAGATCATGGGCGATATCGGGTTTAATGCCTGATAAAGTAATGGATAATGAGCAATGGATAATGATTTGTGATGAAAGTACGCAATGGTAAAGCTGGCGTTCCAGCAAAAAAGCACTACGCATTAATCATTATACACTATTCATTACTACTTTACCTGTTTGGCTACCCGCTGATATATTTCGGCCATCCGGTTATCTTGTTTCGCAACGTTCCCCTTGCCGATTCAACCCGGTTCTCGTTCCCGTATCCGTTTCGCGAAGTCAATTTTGAGCCCGAGCCAGGAGCCAAACTCAACGCGCTGTTCTTCCCAACCAAGGCGTCTCAAAAACGGGGTGTCGTTCTGTACTTTCATGGTAATGCCGACAATCTCACCCGTTGGGGGCAATACGCCGATCGGTTTCTGAACCGGGGTTATGATGTCTGGATGTATGATTATCGGGAGTTTGGCAAAAGCCGGGGCAGTGCAGTAGCCAAACAGGATTCGTTTGATGAAGATACATTCTACCGCGATTCTGAGTTTATGTACCAGCAGGTGATCAGCCAATACCCCGAAAGTCAGGTCGTGTTATACGGTTATTCGCTCGGAACGGGTATTGCCACTAAAGTTGCCGCCGAGCACAAACCCCGTTTACTGTTGCTCGAAGCCCCGTACTATTCTATTCCCGATGTGTGGTGGCAACGGGTTCCAATCTATCCTTACGAGCTGCTGATACAGAGTCAGTTTGGTACCAATGAACGTATTTCCAGTGTTCGCTGCCCCATTCATTTTTTTCATGGTACTAACGACGAGGTAGTTCCCTACGAATCGAGCCTAAAATTGGCCCGGCTGTTAAACCGCAAACCCGCTGAGTTGATCACGACCGTTCAGGGCGGAAAACACAAGGATCTGGCGGGATTTCGGGCCTATCAAGAGGGGTTAGGTGTCTGGTTAAGCCGAATTTCATTGCCCTAATCGAACTTTTCAAGCCTGTAAATCCTTACATTTGCATTCACAGACTTCATTACAAACGCCGGATTACCCTCCGGCATTTGTTTTTAATAAATAGTATATTTACTCTATAGACTTTACTATTATGTCTATTGCCTTTTCCCCAAACATTAGTCCAGCCGCACAACGCGACATTCTCGACCTTCAGAAAAAGATCAGCGGCTTAGCCAATGGTCAAATGACTGACGAGCAATTTCGCAAGTTCCGTCTGGCTCGGGGGGTGTATGGTCAGCGGCAGGCGGGTGTTCAGATGATCCGCATCAAACTGCCTTACGGTCGCATTACAGCCGATCAGTTGATCCGCATAGCCGATGTTTCGGATAAATACGCCACGGGGAACCTCCACGCCACAACCCGGCAGGATATCCAGCTTCACTTTGTGAAACTCGCGGATTCGCCCCAACTCTGGGCTGAACTTGAAGATGCGGATATTACACTGAAAGAAGCCTGTGGCAACACGGTTCGGAATGTGACCGGATCGGCCCGGGCAGGAATTGATCCTGAGGAGCCGTTCGATATTTCGCCATACGCACACGCTATTTTCGACTACTTTTTGCGTAACCCGATCTGTCAGGACATGGGTCGCAAGTTCAAGATCGCGCTCTCGTCGTCGGAGAAAGATTCGGCCTACGGCTATATGCACGACATCGGCCTGATTCCGAGGGTGCAGGATGGTCAGCGAGGCTTCAAAGTACTGCTGGGCGGTGGCTTGGGAGCACAACCTTTTGCCGCGCAAACAGCATCGGAGTTTATTGAAGAAAACCGGGTTATCCCGTTCATCGAGGCTGTTATCCGTGTATTTGATCGCTATGGCGAGCGTACAAAGCGGCACAAAGCCCGCATGAAATACCTCCTCAACGACATCGGTCTCGAAGAATTCCAGAACCGGGTTGCTGAAGAGCGGGCAGCCCTGAAGAACAAGGAGTGGCAAGTTTCATGGGCTACGCCGTTTTTGGTTTCAGAAGAACCACTGACGGATCAACGTGGACGTCTGGAACTTGAAACCACAAACAGCGCAGCCTACACGACCTGGTTAAAAACCAACGTTTTCGAGCAGAAACAGGCCGGTTGGTATGCCGTTCAGTTGCGCGTGTTGCTTGGCGATATGCATTCGGATACGGCTCGGGCTTTGGCCAATTTGGTGAAACAATATGCAGGCGACGATATTCGGGTCACTGTAAACCAGGGCTACCTGCTTCGGTTCGTATGTCCTGAAAACCTGTCTGCTTTATACGACGGTTTAGATGCACTTGGCCTGGCGACACCGGGCTTCGACACTACTGCCGACATCACGACCTGCCCCGGCACCGATACGTGCAACCTCGCTATTTCGAGCAGTTACGGCATTACCCGAGCGCTCGAAACCATGATGCATGAAGAGTTTCCAGACATCGTTTTTAACAACGACATCAAGATCAAAATAAGCGGGTGCATGAATGGTTGTGGTCAGCACTCGGTGGGTAATATTGGATTCCACGGCTCGTCGATTAAAAACGGAGCTGCCGTAATGCCTGCCCTGCAAGTGTTGCTGGGTGGTGGATTCAATGGCGCGGGTGCAGGTCAACTGGGCGACAAAGTGGTAAAAATTCCCACTAAACGCGGCCCTGATGCCCTCCGTTTATTACTGCGCGATTACGACACGAATGCGTTCGAAGGCGAGTACTTCAACGACTATTATGGACGGCAGGGCAAGAATTATTTCTACGCTATGCTGAAACCCCTGGCCGACCTGAAACTCGTGACGGCCGACGATTTCATCGACTGGGATCATACCGATCAATATGCCACTGAAGTGGGTGTAGGTGAATGCGCCGGGGTGATGATTGACCTTGTGGCTACCACGCTCGACGAAGCTACAGAAAAACTTACCTGGGCACTGGAAGCAGAAGGTGAAAGCCGCTGGGCCGACGCGCTTTATCATGCTTACAACGTGTTTATTACCGGTGCTAAAGCGGCCTTGATGAGCCGTGACGTAAACACCAATACCCAACATGGTATCGTGTCTGACTTTGACCGGACCTTTATGGGCGAGGCTGGTTTCCACGGTGAAGAAGGCCAATTTAAATCATTGGTTTTCAGTATCAACAAGCAGGAGCCATCAGAATCATTCGCCAACGATTTTGTGGCGCAATCGGAGCAATTCCTGTATGCCGTGCTAGCTCACCGCGAACGGCAGATTGAATTCGAAGGCATGCCCACCCTGCACGAATTAGTTCAGGCGCAGGATAGTTAATTTTAGTGGCAGTAAGCAGCCATTGCTTACTGCCATTGCTTACTGCCACTCTTTATGAAATTGACCCTCGTTGGTGCTGGCCCTGGCGATCCTGAACTTATTACTGTTAAAGCTATTCGGGTGTTGGGCGCGGCAGATGTGGTCATGTACGATGCACTTGTTGCTCCGGAACTCCTCGACTATTGCCGCCCCGATGCACTCAAAGTATATGTGGGCAAGCGCAAGGGCGCACACTCGTTTACACAAGAGGAAATAAACCCGCTAATTCTGCATTATGCCCAACAGTACAGCCATGTAGTGCGGCTCAAAGGGGGCGATCCGTTTGTGTTTGGGCGGGGCTACGAAGAAGCCGAGTTTGCCCGCCATCATGGCATTGAGGTGGCTTTGGTACCGGGTATTTCGAGTACCTATGCCGTTCCGGCTATGGCCGGTGTGCCACTCACAAGCCGGGGTGTTGCCCAAAGCTTCTGGGTCGTTACGGGCACTACTAAAGATGGTCAACTTTCCAGCGATTTGCAGTTAGCGGCCCAGTCATCGGCAACGGTGGTGGTGCTGATGGGTATTCACCAGCTGCCCAAAATTGTGGACCTTTTTACTGCCATTGGCAAAGCCAGTTTACCCGTGGCCATTATCCAGAATGGCACCACCCCCAATGAGCGAATGGTTTTTGGGCGCGTATCGGATATCCTTGATCGTGTCGAAAAGGAGGGTATCAGTAACCCTGCTGTTATTGTGTTTGGAGAAGTGGCAGGTCTGGAAACACGGACAAAGATAACTGGGGCCTGAATCTGACACCTCATGACAGCCAAAACACAGGTAAGTTCAGCTAGTTGATGACCAAACTAAGGCGCTTCCAGATTTCGTTCTGATAAGTGAACGGAACGAGTGCAATATCGGCAGCATCGCCCATCCGAATCACTACTAAATTCTTCGAGGGTACAACATTGACCAGCTGCCCGTTTTTTCCCATTGCCGCAATCAGGTCGGTAGGCGCATTTGGCGAAATAGAGGTTGGGAAAACGGTTTGTAATCCTGGAACCATAATCGACGCTTTACCATTGAGCCACCACAAATACCCATACGAATTATTCAGCGGTTGTGAAGTTGTGGTGCTTGCCACAACAAAAGCAGCGTCGTTCAGGATTGACTGCCCGGCCCAATTACCGTTGTTGAGCATTAGCAGACCAAAACGAGCCATACTCCGGGCTGTTGAAAAGAAAACGTGGTTGTCACCGTTCCAGATCCACTGCCCATCCATCCCAATTTTATTGACTAACCGCGTACCGAAATACGCATCGAAAGACTGTCCAACGGCCTTGCTGATAACCTTTTCCAACAATGTATAAGGAGCATTATGGTAAGCCCATCGCGTGCCGGCATCCGCCTTATAAACAAGGCTCGCCAGATTGGTACTATTGTTATTCGGTACGCCATCATCCAAACCCGAAGTCATGGTGAGTTGGTGCCTGATTGTAATCAAACTCTCCTTAGCTACTGGCAAAGACGTCCAGCCAACCCCTAAATACAGGGCTGTTTTCTGATCTATGGACAAAAATTTTTCCTCCTGGGCTTTACCGATAACAAACCCGGTAAGCGTTTTACCCGCCGAGGCCCAATACCATGAGCTGTTCCGGTCGAAAGTACCGGTATTAGTTATGTTGGACCCGAAGTATTTTTCCAGCACAATTTTGCCATCCTTAAGCACGATAAAGGCTCTGGTGTTTGTGGTTTGCAAATAGTCGTAGAGCGGTTGAATTTGTGCGACGGCCCAGCCCAACGATTCAGGTGGGGTAGTAGCCCAATCAGTACTGCCGCCCATAGGCGGGAAATACGTAGCCTCTTGTTTCGATGTTGGTACAACGGCATCGTTTTTGGTGCAGGCCACCGCAAATAGCAGGATAATCAGAAATAAATAGGTGTGTTTCATAAAGCTCGGCCCGTTATTGGTACGGTTGTTTGGATGGTTCCAGCCCCGCAAGGTTTAACGTGTACGGTTAATCGAGAGCCACCAGCCCCACTATTGCTTCTCCGCTCAGTTTCTGCTGCTCGCCGGTGATCATGTTTTTTACGGTCAGCTGTCCCGTCTGTACCTCTTCGGAGCCAATCAGCACAACGTACGGAATCCGTTTGGCGTTGGCATAGTCGAGCATTTTTTTGACTTTGGCGAGGTCGGGATACATTTCAGCGGCAACGCCTGCCTGCCGGAGCTGGTTGAGTAGGGGCAAGGCTACCGCCCGGCCAGCACTATCGAATGGAACCAACAGAACTGTGGTGCCTTGACCAGTATCGGCGGGGAAAAGATTCAATTCATCCATCACGTCGTAAATGCGGTCTACTCCAAACGAGATTCCCACACCCGACAGCCGCTCCGAGGCACCAAAGGCACTGGTCAGGTTGTCGTAACGCCCGCCCCCGCTGATACTGCCGATGCTGACCCCCCCCGCTTTAACTTCAAAAATGGCCCCGGTATAGTACGACAGGCCCCGCGCCAGCGTCACGTCGAGTTCCACCGGGTCGCCGGACCGATGTGAATTTTCGAGACCGTATTGGCTTACTAGCTGTAGCGTTTCCTCTAATTCAGCAATGCCTTTTTGAGCTGTTTCAGAAGTGGCAAGCCAGCTTTTTAGTTTGGCCAGCACCTCGTCGGTTGTACCCTGCATCGTGAACATGGGAGCCAGTGCCGCTACGGCCTCGTCAGAAAAGCCGCGTTCGGTTAGTTCGGCCAGTACCTTTTCGGGTCCAATCTTATCCAGTTTATCAATCGCAACAGCCAATGCTCCCTCTTTGCCGGGGGCGCCAATGAATTCGGCAATACCCGTCAGGATTTTGCGATTATTGATTTTTAACGCGAAGTTCTGAATGCCGAGGTTACGCATCACCTCATGAATCATCAGCACAATTTCGGCCTCGCACAGTAGCGAATCCGTACCCACCACATCGGCATCGCACTGGTAAAATTCCCGATAGCGGCCTTTTTGGGGCCGGTCGGCGCGCCAAACGGGTTGCATCTGGTATCGCTTGAATGGGATAGTCAGCGCGTGCCGGTTCATCACGACGTAGCGGGCGAAAGGTACTGTAAGGTCATAGCGGAGGCCCTTTTCGGCAATTTTCGGCAACATGGCTTTAGACCCGGCTGCCGTAATCTCCGGGCTTAGCGACGAGGCAAAATCGCCTGAGTTCAGGATTTTAAAGAGAAGTTGATCGCCCTCATCGCCGTATTTGCCGGTAAGGGTCGTGAGGTTTTCCATCGAAGGGGTTTCGAGCGGCAAAAAGCCGAATCGTTTGAACGTAGCCCGGATGGTATCGAATATAAACAGCCGGTTGCTCATCTGCTCCGGCCCAAAATCGCGCGTTCCTTTAACGAGTGATGGTTTCATGCCGCAAAGGTACGACAGATTTTTACCCTACCCTCAGCCATTGGTTAGGCGCATTTAGGACAGGTTTATAAGTTGAGCGTAAATTTAGCTGAGTTGCTGACGCGAGGGGCTGGAACGCCAATCCGATTCGACTCGTCAATCAATTATAAGCTTGTCTAATACAACCTGGTTAGCGCTACTTCCTGTCCAAAAACATCAAATAAGCCCGCTATGAAACGTTTCATAGCGGGCTTATTTGATGTTTTTGGGTTTTCCCCTCTTCAGGCCAATGGGTCCAGATACCTTTGAATCTGTTAAACAAACCCCTCGTAGACCAGTTGCAGAACGGCATAGGCAAACACTGGTTTGCTCAGCGAGGCTGCCTCGAATACGGTTGTCGAAGTCACTCGTTGTGTCAAATCAGCTTTTCTTCGGGTCGATCACCACGTGGCGAATTCGCTGGCGTTTCCAGGTGTAGGTGATATGAATAAGTCCGTCGCTGGTTTGGATAACGGCGGGGTACGAATATTCGCCGGGTTCGTTTTCGAGCCGGGCCAGGGATGTCCAGGTTTTGCCATCGTTGGAGATAGCCACGTCGAGTGGAGTGCGCGGACCGCTCGATTTATTTGATTTAGGTGAAGTAGGGTTGTATACCAGCACCTGTCGACCGTCTTTCAGCGTCACCGCATCGGTACCGGAGTTGGGGTTTGGAAGCGACGTTTTCTGCAAGGCCGACCAGGTTTTCCCGCCATCGCTGGACCAGGTTTCCACAATAAAGCCGCTTCTCTGGCTTCGGCAAAGTGCCTGTAATTGCCCGTTGGGATGGAATAAAACGCTGGGCTGAATAGCCCCGTCTTCGACTCCATCGTTGATGGCGGCTGTCTTTTGCCACGTTTTGCCCCAGTTGCTGGTTTGCTCAAAATGGACGCGCCAGTTGTGATCTTCGGAACTACTCGGGCATAGCAAAACGCCCGAAGGCAGCAACACCGGCTTGTTTTTGATCGGTCCCGCAATTCCGTCTGGCAACCGCTCCGCTGCCGACCAACTTTTGCCACCATCACTCGATCGTTTCAGCATTCCCCACCATGTCGACGGGCTGGGACCAACCTTGTAAAATAAAACCAAATCGCCCTTCGGCACTTGAAACAGCACCGGGTTCCAGCAGGGCAAGCGCTTACCGTCGCCGTTGAGCTGCCCCGATTCGGTGGGCAAACCCGTAGCTACTTCGATGGGGGTTGTCCACTGCGTTCCTGTATGGTGGCTCACCCATATGCCTACGTCGGGATTGCGCTCGCGAGTGCCACCAAACCAGGCAGCTACTAGACCCTGTGGAGTTTCGGCTAGTGTAGACGCATGACATTCCGGGAAAGGGGCCTGTTCATAAATCCACTCGCGCTGAAGCGTTGGCGTGATGGATTGGGCGAAAATAGGCTGAATGAGGCCCAGTAAGGTAAGCGTGATTGGAAGGAATGGGGTTTTCATACCCTGAAAACACGACTTCGTAAGCAACTTACTCAACTAATTTTCCAATAGGTTGCTTCATCGGGGGCTTTTTCGTCTCAGGAAACCTATCATTGTACAATTGGTAGGGAATCACCTTATGAATGCAGTGAGTTGACTACTTCAACAAAGCCATCACGGCATCGTCGCCCTGCACAGCCTGGGCGGGGCGGGGGTGTTCGGTGGAAAATACTCGCAACGCTTCGCGGTCGAGTAAGGTGTTGCGGCTTTCGTCGACGGTCCCGTTATTGAGAACCCGGTTAAGGTCGAGGCTTAAGTGAGTAGCCAGAAATCGGTAGGCTGCCATTCGTTTGCTGGACCCGTAGTCGTGGCCTTCATCCGGCAAATGCACGTTGGATACTTTAGCTTCGGCGTCGTACAGTCGGTACACGTTCTGCATGTACGGAAACTCAACGGCGGGCGTGTTTTTGGTCCAGTCTTTACCGTCGGAGATCAGCAACAAGGGCCGGGGAGCGCTCAAAGCGGCCAGTTCGGCATTGCACGTTTCGTGCGTTGGCCGCTTGTGGATTGGCATACCACTCTCGCAGGTGCATCCCCCGAAAAAGTGGGCTGATACCATTACTACCGGCACCACTACTGTGACGCGTGGGTCGAGGGCGGCCAGCAGAAACGTCTGTGTTCCGCCACCCGATTCGCCCGTTACACCTACCCGGCTGGCATCCACGTCGGGCAGGCTCAACAGAAAATCGAGCGACCGAATGCTGTTCAAAGCTTGCAATTTCAGGGCTTTGGGCAGTTTATGGTCGCACTGTTTAGAGTCGCCGTAGCCAATCATATCAAAGGCAAACACCACGGCTCCCATTCGGGCCAGGGTAGCGCTTCGTTGTTGAGCCACTTCCAGGGTTCGGCCTTCGAGCGATTCTGAATGGCCGTGTGGACAAAGTACGACTGGTCGTTTACCCGTCATGCCTACTGGTCGATACAGGTTACCCGTTACAAAAAAGCCCGGCAGGCTCTCAAACGCCACATTCTCGACGGTATAGCCATTGAGTTGACGCAGGCTGTGCCGAATGGGTTTCAGCGGAGCGAACTTCGGGTGCTCGGGTAGTTCCATACCATCGCGGAGACCTTTTCGGAGCATCGCAGCCCGCTTTTCCCAGGCCGCACGGGTCTGGTAGGTTTGCGCCGTATCGGCCAGGCGTTGCGCAGCCTTGGCTTCGGGGTAGTAAGCGCCCGGCCGCAAATCGGGGCGGGCGGGGTTCGGTTGGGCAGCCGCAGCCAGTGACAAACACAGACCGCTGATAATAAAGGATGTAGCGAAATGGAGCATACCGCGTAAAGCAGGAAATTAGTAGGGTTCGAAGTTATTTGCCCGGTTCTTTCACCAGGACAAAATCAAGATAGGCCAGGTTGGAACCCTTATTATAAGGTCGACTTGTTGTCCTGAAAGCCATAGACCGTAATGATTTTATAACGGCCGGGCGCTTTTATATCCACCGTATAATTGGTCCATTCACCGTCGTCCTGCCAGCCAATGCACAACTGGTTTACTTTTGGGTCGACTTTGTTGGGGTGGTTGAAATCGGCAAAGTCTTTGGTAAACGAAATATCTACCCCTTCCTTTTCTCTGAAATGCAGTAGATATTCGGGTATGCCCGGCTGCTCCCAGTTTAGCTTTCCGCTCCCATTGTTGATCAAATCGGTATCATGATAGGCCACTCCTTCTCCGCCAAGATCATAATACGCCAGTTCCACGCGGCCGGGTATAGCTTGGGCCCCTTTTGTGTACTCGGCATCTCTGAAGGGTTTGCCTTTATAGGTTTTGGGTATCTGTGCCAGCAGTGACGAAGCAGCCAGAGTGAGCAATAGAGTCAGTTTTAGTGAATGGTTTTTCATGCGTAGAAAAGGCAAGTGTTTTAAGAGCTCTCAGCAGGTTAAAGGTAGTTTCGGGACTTATCTAGCGTTGTTTTTCCTACCTGCCGAGGTCCCAGAACGGCCACTGCCGGGAAGATCCTCAGGCAGCTCTTAATCGTTTCGGTCAACTCACGATTGAACATGATCCAAGTAAATTTAAAATCAAATTTACTTGGATCATGTTCAATTTTAGATCAATAAATTTAAAACTTTCGTGGTATAGTACTGGATGATAGCCTGACATAACCAAAAAAGCCCGTTACCAATATCTGGCAACGGGCTTTCCATTTCAATCGATTCAAATTATCTCGGACCACGTGATCCGCCACGTCCTCCACCGCCATTGTTTCCACCTTGGGGCGACTGAGTCTGCGCTGGTGCTTGCCCCATGTTACGTTCGGCTTCCTGAGCGCGTCCCTCAAAAACGGGTGTCCGTTGTTCCCGTGGCTGCCCGTTGTTCGGTTGGTTAGGTGCTGGTTGGGCACTTTCCCGTTGGTACGAACCGCCACCGCGACGGTTGCCCTGGTCGGGTTGTGGAACAGATTCCAACCGGGAAGGTTGCTGCTGCGGAACCGGCTGGCTCTGAACCTGCGGTTGCGGAGCCGGACTGTTTTGTTGCACGGGGGCATCGTAACGGTTACGCCGTCCGTTGCTGTTGCCGTTTGCATTGCCTGGGTACGCAGGGTTGCGCTGTGGGGCTTGCTGGATGGTTCCGCTTTGGTTATTGCGCGGGCTACCTTCGTAAGTCCCCGGATTGTTCCGGTTGTGATCAGGGCGCGAATACGTACCCCGATTGTCGGGAGCATTACTGCGATCAGGGCTAGCTTCTGGACCCCGGTTATTGCCGTAGCTGTTATTGTTATACCCATTACCACGGGGGCCATTCGTTGCGTTCCCGGAGCTATTACCTCGTCCGTTTCGATTCATATCGGGGCGGTAAATGCCTACCGAATTGCTCCGAATTTCGTCGCGGCCCGGCCGGCCTGAGTTTTCGACCCGATACACTGGTACTGATCGGCGAGTTATGCGTTCGATCTCATCCCGACGTGGGCCGTAGGCATACGACCGGTTATTCACCCGATACACGTTGTTGATAATCGTTGTGTTCTGGTAGATATTCACCACCCGTTGCCGGGGTACACAATAGCTATACAGACGTGGGCTGGTGATGTAGATCTGCGGCACAAACGTCCACCACGTCGGTGGTATATTGACGTTCACGTTGATGGTTGGCCCCAGTGGTGCCCATCCATAATACCCTCCACCCGTACGCCACGATACCCAGGCTGGTCCCCAGTCGCGGCCGGGTATCCAGGCCCAGCCCCGGTACCGATCCTGATACCAGCGTCCGTAGTGAAACGGCGCCCAGCCCCAGGCATAGTCGGAGACCCAGGTGTTACCATACTCCGTTACTACCCAGTGACCATTAGTGCCGTAAGGTTGAAAATCGGGCCCAGCATTCGGGATCCAGACCCGCCCGTATTCGGGCGTTTGCACCCATTGGCCGTGGGGAGCCAGATCGTCGTAAAAATCGCCGTCATACGGTTGATCGTACCCTGGTTGGCCGTAGTCCGATTGACCGTAACCCTGCTGACCATACCTCTGCTGACCGTAACCGGGTTGGTTATAACCCTGCTGACTGTAACCAGGTTGGTTATAATCTGGTTGGCCATATCCTTGTTGCGCCAGATTTGCTGTTGAACAAGAGAGGCTGAATCTAACGACAGCCAATAGTATCAAGATTTTTCCTGCTGTTTTCATCACCGTATTGTTGGGACGTATACGGGTTAGATGTGTTCCACAGGCAAACGTTTAATCGGTTGAGTAGGATTTAGTAATCATGCCCAACTGGCGGGTCGTAAAATGAGCCGTTTTTGAAGCGGCTAAACGCCGAAAATGGGTTCTTCGGCCCGGTACTTTCGCTCGACTATTTACGGCATATTTTACAGCATAAATCAAAAGTAATTAACGCATATATTGTTCAGTATATCAGGGTGTTAAGTAGTATAATTAGTTTGTGAAAAGCGAACTTAAAACGGCCAAAAAACGTTGAAAAAGCATGGAAGAACCTAAGTACCCTTTAGACATCATAAGCAGCCCGATTCAGCCCGATGAAATCGAGTGGCGCGTGCAGCAACAGACCAAAACCGGCAAGCTGATTGTGGTGCCGTACATTACCAATCGCTGCGTGATGGAGCGCTTCGATAAACAGTTTGGCTGGCATAGCTGGCAGAACGACATTACCGAAATTCAGGATGGTTTTTTGTGCCGCATCACCGTAACCCTGCCCGATGGAACCCGCCTGACCAAAACCGACGGGGCCAGCCGAACCGACATCGAACCCGTGAAAGGGGGTATTTCCGATGCAATGAAACGCTGCGCCGTGCAGTTCGGTGTGGGCCGTAATCTTTACACCTATCCCCGTGTGTTTGTCGAAACCCCCGACAAGTATATTCCCGATTGGGCCGTAGGTCAACTGGATGCTTTGGTCAAGAAAATCAACGACGGCACCTACAAAGGGGGCGATTTCGTGACGTTGAAGGAATCATATCGGAAATAAATAAGAAGGTAATTTGGTAACTGGGGTAATTTGGTGATTTAAAGTTGGGTAAACTGGTAGTTTTACCGAATTACCAATTTACCTTACTCACTGAATTACCCCGTCCCTAATTTGCCTACCCTATGACTGAACCACTACCCATCCTTTTTATTCTTTTCCTGAATATTGTTGTCTGTGAGTGGCTAAGCCAGAAACCCGGGTTTCGGCAACTAGGTACGGCCCTGCTGGTCATAATCCTGACAGCAATCGAAGCCAATCTGGGGTTGGTTCCTACAACCGACACCCCCCTTTACGACGCTATTTTCAGCTACGTAACGCCGTTCTCCTTGTTTGTGCTCCTTCTCAGCGTAAACCTGCAAGATCTTCGCAAAGCAGGCTTGCCCATGCTTACCATGTTTTTGATTGGTTCCGTCGGAACAATTATCGGCGTGTTTGTAAGCATGTGGTTGTTTAATAGCCGCGAGAGTGTTGGTCCGCAGTTTTTTGCGCTGGCCGGGATGTTTACGGGCACCTATATTGGTGGTTCCCTCAACTTTCACACCGTGGCCCTACACTATGGCGTGGCCAAATCGGGCAACCTCTTTGTGGCCGCAACGGCCGCAGACAATATTCTGACAGCGCTTTGGATGATTGCTACCCTGGCCATTCCGCAGTTTCTGCAACGCGTACGGCCTAGATTTATAGTGAATGCAACGGTTGAGGAATCAGTAGCCTTGTCGACCAAGCCCCAGGATGAGGATGCAGAAACCCTCAACCCGCGCGATATAGCCATGCTTATTGCGCTTGGTCTTGGGGCAATGTGGCTTTCTCAACAGCTGAGCCGGGTGATTCCGTCTGTCCCGTTTGTGCTCATTTTAACCACAATAGCCTTGGTCTTGGCTCAAGTTCGGGCCATAAATCGGCTTCGGGGCGGGCGCGTATTGGGCCTTACAGCTATCTACATCTTTCTGGCCGTAATTGGTGCGTATTGTGACATTGCAGCCCTGCTGCGCGACGGGCAACTGGCCCTGGTGCTGTTTGGCATGATTTGCACCCTGGTATTGATTCATGCCGTAGTTGTGTTTGGCATTGGCGCTATTCTTCGGCAGGATTGGGATGTGCTGGGTATTGCTTCGCAGGCAAATATCGGTGGCGCTACGT
>Ga0105048_10009547_pt1 | contig 15406 bp, 12 predicted proteins | sample MAT05_FD_78382 | JGI IMG/M metagenome (GOLD analysis project Ga0105048, IMG submission 78382) | Freshwater microbial communities from Lake Fryxell liftoff mats and glacier meltwater in Antarctica - MAT-05 | ecosystem: Environmental > Aquatic > Freshwater > Ice > Liftoff microbial mat | place... | reverse complement strand
GAATTAATTCGCGAGAACGCCATACTGAACGAACAGCACATGAATCAGACCATTCAGGCCGCTGTAGGGGAAGTGAGCGGAACAGCGCACTTCGGCCGTCACCTGAACGATCGATTGGCGATTTCCAGCGACGATATGAGCATTGGGATGGCTGTTCGAGTGGTTTGTATGGACGACCTCTGTAACGAACATGGAAATCCGGATGTCGTGTTTTTGGATGTTGAAGGATTTGAATGGTCCGTTTTGCAAGGTGCCAGACGATTAATTGAAGTAGGGCATACCGATTGGTTCGTGGAGGTTCATGTGAACACGGGCCTTGAAGCATTCGGCAAGAGTGCTGCGGAGGTTCTGGCTTTCTTTCCAGACGATCGCTTCAATCTCTTCGTGGCCTCTGAAAGCCTCAGGGATTTTGTCAAGAAGGAGGATCGCCCAGATCTTCAGTTGGATCGCTTCTTTCTTGTGGCGATCCCGAAGAATTGATCCTATATCGGGCAATTTCACCCGACAGTTATTGATGCACCATATCCCTACTATAGATTTTGAATTATGAACATCTGCCTGGTGACGGCGAATTATCCTCCGATGGCCTGGCCGTGTGGCCTGGCGGACTTCGTGCGACGGTATGCCACGTCTCTGCACAAGGCGGGTGTCGAGGTGTCCGTACTCACCTCGAATCCCAAGGCGGAAACGAACGGGGAGTTCCCGGTGATCGTGAAGCCAGGGAACTGGGGCTACCGCCACCGTGGCGAACTCGCGACCGTCATCCGCGAGAAGGGTTTCGATGCGTTCGACCTTCAGTACGAGACGTTCGCGTTCGGCCACAGGGCGCGACCTTTCTGGTTCCCTCTGCACTTCGGCCGACCGAAGCCGGCACGGGTGCTCACGATGCATTCGCAGGGGCTACCGAAACGTGGCGGTCGGCTCTGGCGGCCGTTGCAGATTCGACCGTGGGATGCGATCGTTTTCTATTCCGAGCCGTTCCTGGAGCGGATGAAGGCACGGTTCCCTTCGCGGGCGGATCGCTTCCATCATCTGGGGTTTCCGAGCAATATCGCGGTGGCGGTTTCGCCAGACCTGCGGAGCCTGGTGGCACGCGTCAAGGCAGGTTGGCACGATCCACGATCTCTGGTGATGTACTTTGGACATATCAATGCGGGGCGAGGCATCGAGGAAATGCTGGAGGCCGTGAAGCGGCTTGGCGAACGCGGGTTGAAGCCGCAGGTGGCCCTCGTGAGCCAGTTTGATCCGCAGACCAACGACTATCAACGGAAACTACTGGCGGACGTGGCGGGCATGGGGTTGAGCGATCGCGTGTCGTTCCCCGGCCAGTTGCCTTCGGATCAGGTTTCGCATTTGTTCCAGGCGTCGGACGTGGTGGTGCTACCCTTCCCGGAAGGGGCGTCGTTCAAGAATGGAACCCTGGCGGCAGCGCTCGGGCATGGGACCGCGGTGGTGACGACCCTGACGGACCTTTCCGAGAAGGCGTTGCACGGTGCCGTGGTGGGGTATCCGCCGGGCGATGTGGCAGCGCTCACGGAGCGACTCGCGGAAATGTTGACCCTGCACGAGAAGCGTGCAGCCATCAGCGAGGCGGCACGAAAGCTCGGTGAAGAACTCTCCTGGGATGTCTACACGGCGAAGCGGATCGCCATTTACGACAACGTGATTCGAGCAGGACGCAGCACACCTTCAACCTTGACAGGCTCATGATTCAAATCCTTCGCGATCGTAAGCAGATCGAGGCGGCACGAGCATCGCTTCGTCACGCGGGCCTTGACACGAGCCGTGGCTGGCGCCGCTCGCTGTATTCGCTGCGCTGGACGCTTCGCTTTCGTTGCTTCCCGGAAGCCGTTGCGATCAACAAGTCCTGGGATGTGTGGACAATCTCCAGCGCGATCTTGAAGCACTCGCCGGATCGCACGTCTCAGATTTTCGAGATGGGAAGCTACAACTCGGAGATCGGCCTTGCACTCTGGCAGTCGGGGTATCGACGGATTCGTGCGGTCGATTTCAACCCGCTGGGGCGGGCGATTCGCTGGTACGGCAACGCCATCGACTTCCGCCGGGAAGACTTCTACAACCCTGATCTCGCGCCGGGCAGCGTCGGCGTGATGACGGCGATTTCGGTCATCGAGCACGGGTACGACCAGGCGAAGCTGGTGAGCACGGCGGCTCGCTTGCTGAAGCCGGGCGGCCTGCTGCTGCTGACGACGGACTATCGCGAGGACGGTGCGAAGGTGCCCGAGGACTTCCGGGCCTTCGGCCTCACGTATCGCATCTTCAGCCGCGCGGATCTCGAGAGCCTTGTCGCCGATGCGGAGAAAGCAGGACTCGAAATGATCGGCCCCGCGGAGTGGAGTGACTCCGAATACCCGATTCGCTGGGGCGACTGGCAGTTCACATTTGCGTTCGTTGGCCTACGGAAACGCAGCTGATGAAGAGCGTCACCGTGGTGATCCCGACGCATCGACGCCCCGAGTATCTCCGGCGAGCGCTTGTGTCCGTGGCGGCGCAGTCGTTCCCTCGCGAGCGGTTCGAGGTCATCGTCGTCGCCAGCCCGGATGACCCGGGGATGAATGTGGTGGAGGAGTTCGCAGCGAGCGGCTTGGACGTTCGAGGCGTGACCGTGCCGAACGATCAGACGAATGGCCGCAATCCCTCCGCGAAGCGGAACCATGGCGGGCAGCTGGCCTCGGGTGAGTGGATCGCATTCCTCGACGACGACTGTGAGGCGGGCGCAAACTGGCTGACGGCCGCGTCGGAGTTCTTCCCCACGGCGGTGGCCATCGAGGGTGCGAAGATCATTCCGCTGCCACCGGAGCCCACTTTGACCTTCAAGGGATTGAAGCGATTCGAGATACCTGGCGGCTACCAATCATGCAATATGTTCTATCGCCGCGATGTCTTCCTTGAGGTCGGCGGCTTCGATTTGCGGTTCCCCTTTTACCTCGAAGACTCCGATCTCGCGTGGACGGTGCTCGATCGCGGCGACACGATTCCGCACGCGGCGCGAGCGATCGTGAAGCACCCGGTCACGCCCCCCGCCCCCTGGCGAATGCTCGACGGCGCGAAGCGAGCGATCCTGCTGCCACTCTTGCGGCGGAAGCATCCAGAGCTTTATACCAAGATGGGCTTCACGCCAGTCTCGAGGTTGGATGCGGTGTACCTCGCAGCCTGGATTGTGATCGCGATCGCAACGATTCTCGCGGGGGGGATTGGGCTCGCCGCGGGATTCGCCGGGCTGGTGATGCTGACGCTCCTGGACTCTTACCGCCGGTTCCGCGGTTGCAAAGTCCTGCTCCGCGAGGTGCTCGTGACGACGTTTCTGATGGCAATCGTGCCGCCGATTCGACTGGTGCAGTACGTGCGTGGAACGGGCCGCCATCGCGGGGCAGCGACGAAGCTCCCGGCGCTCCAGCCGCTTTCGTGATGAGTCGCGACCACCCGCTTGGCCAGTGCCCGGGGATGCAATAACGCCGATGACACCTCACGTCCTCGTCTTTTCCACTCTCGGCCACGGCAGCAACGAGGAAGCTCGCATTCGCGAACTCACGGCGGCGTTCTCGCCCACGCTGTTTCCCTTTGATCGCAGCAAGAAGCGGCGGATGTTCGGTAAACTGCTGGGAGAAATACGCCGAACACGGCCGGACGTGTTAGTCATGGAAGGCACCGGTCTCGCCGGTGGGCTGGCGTGTCTGGCTTCGCGATTTCTCTTCGGCACCAAGTATGTGGTGAGCAGTGGCGATGCGGTCGGTCCGTGGGTGGGGCAGATCGTGCGTGTCCTGGGGCCCGTGTTTGGCCTTTACGAGCGATTGCTCTGCCGCTTCGCCGCGGGGTTCATTGGCTGGACGCCCTACCTCGCGGGGCGAGCCCTCACCTTCGGCACCAAGCGAGTCATGACGGCTGCGGGTTGGGCTCCGTTCGTACGATCTTCCGAGTCGCGAGACCAAGATCGACGGCGAACACGCGAGGCGTACGGCATTCCGCAGGATGCGATCGTGGCGGGGATGATTGGCTCACTCGCGTGGAATCGCCGCTTCCGCTACTGCTACGGCCAGGAACTGGTGAGCGCGGCCCACCTTGTGAAGCGTGAGAATGTGGTCTTCCTGATCGTCGGCGACGGAACGGGGAAGGCACACCTCGAGCGTCAGGCGGCGGGGCTGCCTGCCGGCCGCGTCATCTTCACGGGGCGGAAGCCGCAGGAGCAACTCCCCGAGTTCTACGCCGCGATGGATGTGGCGAGCCTGCCGCAAAGCGTCGACAAGGTCGGCAGCTTCCGCTACACAACCAAGCTCCCGGAATATCTCGCTTTCGGTTTGCCCGTAGTCACAGGCACCATCCCGCTGGCGTACGATCTCGACGGCGGCTGGCTCTGGCGGCTGCCCGGACACGCGCCCTGGGATCCCGCTTACGCCACGGCCTTCGCGGAGCTACTGGACCGACTCACCCTGGACGAACTGGAATCGAAACGACACGCGGTTCCACAATCGATGGAACTCTTCGATCGCCAAAAGCAGGCGGCGCGAACGACGGACTTCCTGCACGATCTGATCGCAACGGCGAGTCGCAAATGAGCGATCCCCTGCGGCTTGGTGTTGTCCGTGTCTATCGCGACGAAGACTGGCCGAGCATGGATCTCGTGGCCGATCAACTCCTGGCATATCTGCCCCGGACTCACGACATCGTCGCCACGGATATTGCCCCTCCCTTTCGCCGCGTCTTCGGGAGCCTTCCGTTCGTCGGGTCCCGGCGGGCGGCCTTCAACGCGGATCGGCTTGTCAATCGTTACCATCGCTTGCTGAAGAATCTCCGCAGGCTCCGTGGCGAGCATGACTGGTTCCACATCGCGGACCACAGCTACGCCATGGCGGCGCATGCCTTGCCTCCCGGTCGGGTCGGCGTCTTCTGCCACGACCTCGACGCCTTCCGCTGCGTCCTCGAACCCGATCGTGATCCGCGACCCTGGTGGTTCCGCAAGATATCTCAGCGGATTCTCGATGGCCTGCGTTCCGCAGCGGTCGTCTTTCACAGCACCCGGGCCGTCCGCGAGCAGCTTCTGCATTTCGGCCTCGTGCCTGAGGAACGCCTCGTCGCGGCTCCTTATGGCGTCTCGGAAGGCTACACTCCGGGGCCGTCGAACGCAGCGCACGAGCCGTTCCTCCTGCATGTGGGCAGTGCCATCCCGCGGAAACGCCTGGACGTGCTTCTCGATGTCTTCGCGGGAGTTCGCATGCAGTTCCCTGAGCTTAGACTCGTCCAGATTGGCGGAACCTGGACGCACGCAATGGAAGAACAGATCGCACGCCTGGGCCTCGCCAACGCAATCGAACAGCGGCGTGGTCTGACGCGGTCGGAGCTCGCGAACTACTATCGCGGGGCGTTGCTGGTGATGGTGACGAGTGAAGCCGAGGGCTTCGGACTGCCGGTGATCGAGGCTCTCGCGTGTGGGGCACCCGTCCTGGCGAGCGATCTGCCAGTGCTTCGCGAAGTCGGCAGCGAGGCCGTGATGTATCGGGCGGTCGGTGATATCCCTTCGTGGGTGGAGGCCGCGAAATGCGTGCTCGATGACGCTGCCGTGGCTCCTCCCCGCGAACTTCGCCTTCATCAGGCGAGCCTGTACACCTGGCAGGCTCACGCCCGGACGATTGGCGAAACCTATCTTCGGCTCGAGCAAATTCGACGATCCTCCGGGGCCGCCCCATGAGAATCGCGTTCCTCGGCCCTGTCGGCGCGCTCGGCGGTGCCGAATGGATCTTGCTCGACCTTCTCGCCGTGCTGCGCGTCACGCGACCGGATTGGCCACTGCACCTCATTGCGGGGGGTGACGGGCCGCTGCTCGAAGCCGCGTCGAAGTTAGGTGTCGAAACTCACATGCTGCCGATCCCACCGACACTCTCGGGCCTGGGCGATTCGAGCCTTGGCACCGGGCAGGTCGGGCGAACCAAGCGAATGTTCTCCACGGCTCGCAAGGCCGGCGCGGCCCTCACCGAACTACCGGGATTTGTCCGGCGGCTCTCACGGCTCCTGAAGTCGATTGATCCGCAACTCGTCCACTCCAACGGACTCAAGTGCCATCTGGTCGCGAACCACGCTCTGCCTCGAGACGTGCCGGTCGTCTGGCACATTCACGACTTTCTCTCCTCGCGGATCGTGGTCGGCAAAGCCCTTCGTCGGCTGACACGCAGGCCGCAACTCGCCATCGCCATCTCGCATGCCGTCGCACAGGACACGAGCCAGACGCTACCGGGCTTACGCGTCGAGACGGTCTACAACGGCATCGATACCGACGCCTTCACTCCGGCCGGCCCGGTCTGCGAAACTCTCGATTCCCTCGCGGGTATGCCAGCGGCGAGCCCAGGCACGATTCGCGTCGGTCTGGTGGCGACATACGCTCGATGGAAGGGGCAGGACGTTTTCATCGATGCGATGGAGCGGCTTGCGAAGCGGGGCGATCTGCCTCCTTTTCGCAGCGCCATCGTGGGCGGCCCTGTTTACCAGACGGCGGGTTCGCAGTTCAGCGAAGCGGAGTTGCGAGGGCGAATCCGCGATCGCGGCCTTGGAGAATTCGTGGGTCTGGTGCCCTTCCAGCGTAACCTGCCGCCAGTGTATCGAGCCCTGGATGTGGTTGTGCATGCGAGCACGAAGCCGGAGCCCTTCGGCCGCACGATCGTCGAGGCGATGGCGTGCGGCCGGGCAGTGGTCGTGTCGAACGCGGGAGGGGCGGCGGAGTTATTCCAGCAGGGAGTTGATGCCATCGGCGTTCCACCCGGGGATGCGTCCGCGCTGGCGGAAACGATCGCCACGCTTCTCAGCGATCCCCAACGACGGCACGCTCTGGGGCAGGCCGCGCGAACGTCAGCCGTCGCCCGGTTCTCTCGTGGCCGGATGGGCGAAAGTATTCTCTCGCTTTACGAATCCCTGGAGAAAGCTCGCTAGCCGCTCCACGCCGGGGTAAGGTTTGCCTGACCCCCACTCCGTCGCTCACGCTTCGGGTTCGCCTGGGCCGCCCCGCCTCGTGTCACGCATGTCTCGCTTTCACTTCTTCCGTTTCTCCTCCATCACTCGCGCTACCTCGGCGCAGTCCTTATCGCCTCGGCCGCTGAAGCAAAGAACGACGATGTCCGTCTTCGGCCTCTTCGCGGCGATTCGCATGGTCTCCACGATTCCATGAGCCGTCTCGAGAGCCGGGAGGATTCCCTCCAGTCGGCTGCACAAATAGAAGGCGTCGAGGGCCTCGTCGTCGGTCACATGCATGTACTTCACCCGGCCGCTATCGCGCCAGAAGCTGTGCTCGGGCCCGACGCCCGGGTAGTCGAGGCCCGCCGAGACTGAGTGCACATCCGCAGTCTGGCCGTCGTCGTCTTGAAGCACATAGGTGAAGGTGCCATGGAGCACGCCGGGCTGCCCGAAGGAAAGCGTGGCGGCGTGGCCCCCTAACATCGGACCGTGGCCGCCGGCTTCGACGCCGATGAGTTCCACGCCAGGTTCATCCACGAACGGGTAGAACATCCCCGCAGCGTTCGAGCCGCCTCCAACGCAGGCCACCACCACGTCAGGCAGGCGGCCTTCCTGTTCCACGCACTGTTGCTTCGTCTCGCTGCCGATCACGCTCTGGAAATCGCGGACGATCATCGGAAATGGATGCGGCCCGATGACGGAGCCGATAATGTAATGCGTGTCCTCGACGCTCGCCATCCACTCGCGCATCGCCTCGTTCACGGCGTCACGAAGTGTTCGGCTCCCGCTGTGAACCGGGAAGACCTCGGCGCCCATGGCCTTCATGCGAAAGACGTTCAACTCCTGGCGGCGAATATCCTCGGCCCCCATGTAGACACGGCAGGGCAAGCCGAAGAGCGCCGCCGCGGTCGCGGTGGCCACGCCGTGCATCCCGGCGCCGGTCTCCGCGATCAGACGAGTCTTGCCCATCCGTTTCGTCAGCATCGCCTGGCCGATGGCGTTGTTGATCTTGTGGGCGCCGGTGTGGTTGAGGTCCTCACGCTTCAGATAGATGCGAGCGCCGCCCGCTTCCTTCGTGAGGCGTTCCGCGAAGTAAAGCCGGGAAGGCCGGCCGACATACTCGTTGAGGATCTTGTGGAACTCGTCCTGGAAGAGCGGATCTTCCTTCGCGTCCTCATACGCACTGGCAAGTTGCTCGACGGCGAACATCAGCGTTTCGGGGATGAAGCGTCCGCCGTATTCGCCAAAGCGGCCGCGGGCATCGGGAGCAATGGAGAGCGGCATCTCAGTGGCAGTCATAGTCAGGCTCGCTGGCAGAAGGAGCAAGGGCCAGAGGTTGTTGTGGCAGAGTGACGCCCCGAGTTCAAGTCACGGGGCGGCAGGTCGAATGGGAGATTATACCCAGCGGCGCTTCAAAATCGTTCACTCGTCCGCGCGAATCCTGACGTCAGAAGGCGGAGGGGATCTCGTGTCGGCCGAGGCACCTCGCCATTACCACTCCTGCAAGGGAAGGAAAGCCGCCTGGAGCTGAGCGAGATCAGAGTAGAACGATCTCTGTAAAGCTCATTCGCGAGCGGTTGAAAACCGGTGGAAAGACGCGGCCGGTTGCTCTTGACCGGTTGCTCCGATTGTGTGACAACCCTTTCCGGGTATAGTGCGCACCTTGCCAGCCTTGCGGAATGACTCTGCGGGCGGCGCTTCAGGACGACTCGCATGGCCATGGATACGGCCCCAACCCGAACGACTTCGGACCCCACTCGCAACCTCTGGCAGTGGCCCATGCTCCTTGTGGGCGTTGGCGTCTTCTACGCCGCCTGGCAGGGCTTTATTGCCGTCGGGCCGCCCAAGGCCGCCGATCTTTACGAACGATCGCTTCAGACCCTTCGTTCCCACGTCGAGGCCTCCAGTCCGGACGCTGCGGCTCTCACGACACTGCTCGGGTCGATGGCCGCCGAATCGGGTCGATTCCCGGAATTCTCTGTCACCACGGACTATCTCATCGGCAGCGGCTATCTTCGCCTCGCGGACCTGGCCACCGATCCCACCCAGGCACGCGAGTTCGCGGTGCAGGCCGATCGATGCCTTGAACAACTCACCCCGGACAAACTCCCGAACCCCGAGGATGACGGCCCGCGGCTCGCGTATCGTGCGGCCAAGGCCCACGCCGGGGCAGGGAAGTTCAGCGGCGCCTCGGACGCCACGCTTAACCTCGCGGCTCGCACACTGATGTTCCCTCCCATGGGCGAACACCCGGGCGAAGCCACCCGCCTCGCAGGCGAACTCTTCCTCAGCCACATCCCCCCGGCTTACAAAGAGGCCCGGAAGTCGTTCGAGAAATATCTGAAATCGGCCGGGCTTTCCACGCCTTCACCCTCGTTGGCTCGCGCGAAGCTGCGACTTGGGGAACTCCTTCTCACGATGAACGAGATGGAGCCAGCCCGCCAGTGGCTCGCGCAAATCGGGCCGGACGCCCCCGCCGATGTGCTCCGGCCGGCGCGCGTGCAACTCGCCCGGATGCACATGAAGGAAGGTGCCTGGCCGGAAGCCGCAAAGCTCTGGGAACAGGTGCTCGCCTCGCCCCCGCTGCCTCCGGATCTCCTGGGGCTCACCACTTACCAGCTTGCCGTCTGTCGGCAAAAGACCGGGCAGCCGGAAGCAGCCGTCAAGCTCCTCGAAGAAGTCGTCAAGATCGAAGGGCCCGAGAAGTTCGCCGCCATCGTGAAGCTGACGGACCTCGCTCTCGAAGGCCGTGATCCCGCGGCGCGATCCGCCTCGGCGTCCCGGCTGGCGACGGCGATCACGAGCCTGCCGACGGGCGAGTTTGCCAGTCCTTACCTGCCTGTGAATGAACTCTGGGCGACGGACGAGAAGGCCGCGAAGGATCTTCCGGCGGAGGGTTCGTTCGAGCCGGCGCTGCGACTCGCCGAGTCGTTCGGCAAAGTCTCCACGTCCGGCCGTGACCGCGAAGTGAAGGCCGACGTCCTCGCCGCCTGGGGCGAATCGCTACGGAAGCAGAACAACGCCTTCGCTCCCACCTTCAAGGCCGCCGCGGAGGAGTACACCGCCCTCGCGAAGGTCGCTGACGCTCCGAACTCGTTGAAGGCCGAGCGGCTTTACCGGGCCTCGCGATACTTCCTCGACGCGGGCGATCGCAACGCCCAAAGAGATTCGCTCGCCAAGCTCGTCCAGCTTCCAGAGGTTCCCGAAGGCATCCTCGGCAAGGCCTGGCTCGATTACTCGGAAGTCCTCCTCGCCAGTCAGGAGCCGAAACTCGCCGTCGGTGCGATCAATCAGGCGATGGCCAACCGCACCGGCGGCATGGCCGCGCGATACAAGCTGGCACGCCTCCTGCTCGATTCCGGCGACCCAGCCCGCCAGACGCTGGGATCGGATCTGCTTCGACAGATCAGCGGTGCGGAAGTGGTCGACCCAAGCGAAGCCGAGTACCGCGAACGAGCCCTCGTGGAACTTGGCCAGGACGCGCTCAAGGCTGGTCGTTTCGCCGAGGCCGAGTCCACCTTCCGCAAGCAACTGGCAATCCACCCGGGCGGTTCCGAAGCGAACCTTGCACGCTTCCTCCTCGGCGTCTGCCTGCTGCAACAGTCCGCCCGGCAACCCGGCGTTGCGGAAAAGCCAGACGATCCCAAGATGCGCAAGGAAGCCCTCGATCTCTTCCGCGCCCTCGTCGTCGACATCGACACACAGCGAACGAAGGCAGGCACGCTCGCCGATCGCGACTTCTGGCTGCGAACGCAGGCCTCGCTGCGAGTGCTTCAGGCACTCCAGCAGATGGAACGCCTCGGCGAGGTGATCGCCACGGCCGCGGTGGTTCGCCGCGATTGCGAAGGGAAAGTGGAGGAGTTGATCGCTCTGAGCATGATGTATCACGCTCAAAAGCAGGCGAATCATCCGGAACTGGCGATGCGAGTTCTCGACGAGATGCGAGACGTGTACCGTGCTCTGGCACCCCTCGCGTTCCACGGCGGCGGCGAATACAGCAGGGAATACTGGGACCGCGTCTGGTTCAACCCGCCGCCCGCGGAGGGAACACCGACGGCGAACTCGCCAACCTCGTCCGCGCCGGTCGCTCCTCAGGATCCGGCGCCCGTGTCGCCCATGCGGCCGCTGATCCCGATCGGCGGCACCGCTCCGATGGAAGAGCCGCGGCCACTGATTCCGATTCCGACGGCCCCCATCGCACCCACGCTCCCCGAGCCGGCCGGAATCCCGCGGCTACCTTGAGCGAAGTTACAAAGGACAGAAGACAGGGCTTCATGCGAAGCGGCGCTGGCGAAGGATCAGGTAATCCAGTAGCGCCTTGTCGAAGCCCACGCTGGTGTCCATCGGTACGTAGTCGATGTTCGCGCCGCTGCATTCCTTTCGATACAGTTCCTGGAACTCGCTGAGCCCCGCGAGGTAGTCGTCGCGAATCCCGCGGGCATCCACTTCGAGCCTCTCGGTCGATTCCATGTCCTCGAATTCCACCAGCCCCGTGAATGGGAACTTCACCTCGGCCTCGTCCAGGATGTGGAACAAAATCACCTCGTGCCCCGAATACCGCAGACGATAAAGGCTCCGCAGGACAGGCTCGGGATCGGTGAGCAGATCGCTAAAGAGCATCACCAGGCTCTTGCCGCGGATCATCGACGCAAGCTGGAACAGGCTGTCCGCGACATTCGTCTCGCCCGTCGGCTTCAGGTTCGCGAGCACGGAGAGGATCGTGCCAAGCTGCGTCCGCTTGCTCTTGGGCGGGATCACGGTACGAAGCTTCGTGTCGAACGTGACGAGCCCAACGGGATCCTGCTGGTAGATCATCAGATACCCAAGGGCGGCCGCGAGGCAGACGGCGTAGTCGAACTTCGTGAGTTCCTGTCGAAAGGTGTACCCCATGGAACTGGAGAGATCCATGACGAGGTAGCCCGTCATGTTCGTCTCAGCCCGGAACTTCTTGACGAAGTATTTCCCCGTCTTGGCGTAGACGTGCCAGTCCAGGGTCTTGAGATCGTCGCCGGGGTTATACTTGCGGTGCTCGGAGAACTCGACGGAGAAGCCCTGGAACGGGCTGGAGTGCAGGCCGCTGAGGAATCCCTCGACGATGAACTTCGCCCGCAGGTCGAGCCGGGCCACCTGGCGGATGACTTCGGGGCGAAGGTATTGCTCGGGAGTCATGGGAATCGCAATCTCGTTAGAGCAGCATTAATCTTCCTGGATCAACAGAGAACCGTCGGCCGCGAACCAGCCCTGGCCGTCGATCTGGTAGACGCCTGCGGTCTGGCTGGCGAGGTATTGGCACGTCGCCACCAGGATCTTCTCCAACGTCACTTCATCCGTCGCGGCCTGCGGCTTGCGGAGCGTCAGCAGTTGTTGCGTCTGGATCACGTGCGCCATGAGCGCGATATTGTTCGGGCTGTGGTTCATTGTCTCGAGTTCGGCGGCGTAGGCGTTCAGATCGTCGCGTAGTTCGTCCTCTTTCGCAAGGTAGCGATCGAGGGCGATCAGCGCCTCGCGGCCCGGAAGCCGGAGTTCGCCAGAGGTCCAGCCGAGGTCGTCGCCCTTGAAGTGCGGCTCCACTCGCAGCCCGGCCGCGAGCAGGTGAGCGGTCAGGTCCGCGGGTGCGGGTTCCACAGCAGAGATTCCAAAGACGCGATACCACACTCGTGAGGTCTCCTTCCAGCGTGCTCGATCCTATGGCTTCACTCCGAGGCGATACAGCGCTCCGTTGGGCCGGTCCTCGACCTTCGTGAAGCTTACACCAAGTGACTCCAGTTCAAGCTTGGGCCAGGCCTCCGCGCCGAAGTAGAACAGCGGTCGGCCGGCCTTAACTTCGTCCGCGACTGCTTCAAAGTTCATCAAGGGCACGGGCGAGACCCGGTTCAACGCTTGCAAGCCCCGGTGAGCGGTGTCGGTGTTGGTGTGCTTCATTTCCCGGGCGAGATCACAGGCGAAGGCGATCCTGGCGGAGTGATCGCCGTGGTAATGCCAGGCCCTCATGAAGAGGGAGGGACTCTCGATGAGCACGGTTCCGGTCGCGGCATGCCGGTCGAGGGCGTCATTGAGTTCACGCACTTCCGTCGCCACGTATCGGAAGCCGTGGGGCGTTCCCGACCACTGCCCGGCGGCACCGGTGAACGCGAAGCCAAGGGACGCGATCCAGCACCCCCAGCGAGCCTGACCGCAGGCACGGCTGATGGCGAACGCGAGCACGGCGGCCAGGCCGATCACCGCGGGCAGGGTGTACCGGTAATAGTACGCACCGATGACCTTGGCCCCGAGGGCCACGCCGATAGCCGGGCTCACCGCGAGCACGGCCAGGGCCATCGCCTCCCATAAGGGGTAGCCCTTCTCTGTCTCGTCCCTGGAGGATTCCGGGCGCTGGGCTCGACCTCGCCCGGCGACGATGCCGACGGTCAACGCGAGCACCATCGGCAGCATCAAGGTCTTTGATGTCATGCCGAAGAAGGCGTCCTCGATGGCGGAGTTGGTGAGCTTGACCTTGGCCCAGAACCCCGGGGCATACTCCGCGGAGCCATGGCCCCAGAGCGGATGCAGCAAGGCCAGCGTGACGACCGAGAGAGCAAACCCCAGGGCGATGCCGAGATCGAGCTTTCGCCGCGAGATCGTGCGCACGAGTTCGCCGACTCCGAGAGCCAGGATCGGCACGACGAAAAAGTAATGAGTCGCCATGCCCATCACGAGTGACGCGGCGAACAGCGTCTTCCACGCTCCCCTGCGAGATGGGCTTGCGGTGTCGGGTTCATCCGCCGCGGTGGCCCGCTGCCAGGAAAGTAAGGCGAGCGCGGTGAAACCGATGGCGAGTCCGTAAGGACGGGCTTCGAGGAAGAAGCTCCAGATAGGCTGGGTGGGGCCGATGGCAGCCATCGCGAGGAAGGCTTCCGATGGGCCGCGCCGTCGACGGACGAAGAGGTAAAGACAGACTGAAGCCAGAAGTGCACCGGCGATCGCGGGCAAGCGGAGAGACCATTCACTCTCGCCGAAGATGGCCACCGAGGCCGCGGTGAGGAGATACGAGAGGGGCGGGTTGTTGTCGGCCCCGTTCGCCAGCCAGTGCCAGAGTTGGGTGGGTGACTCGAATCGCGAAAGGTGGAGTGTGAAGATCTCGTCGAACCAGTAAAGCCGCACCGCCGCCATGCGTGAGATCGCAGCGGCAAAGGTGGTGAGGTAAGCCGTCACCGCGAGGATCTCGAAGACAATCGCTCTCACGGGTCCGCCTTACTTATTCCAGGCCTCGACGGTCGTCCGCGGGGAGCCGCGAATAACCGATCATGTAGGCCGCTTCCAGGGTCGTTCCACGGCCCGATAGCTCGCGAACGTCAGTGGGCGATTCGGCGGTGGCGCGTCTTCATCGTGCTCGGCTTCCAGGGGCGACCAGATCGCTCCGTGCATCCCTGCATGGTGGAATCTTCCCGGAGGGAGAGCATCGATGACCACAGCATGGACACCGCCCTGCACCATACTGGCGACCTTTCCGGCGAAGTCGCCCAGGTGCGATTTACGATCCTTGTTACTGGGAGAAACGACCTCGATAATCGCCACAACCTGGCGTCGGCTCGAGTGCCGTACTGTTAAGGCCCGACCGAGTGTGAGGGGTTTTTCGACCACCGTTCGGCGATCGGATCGCGGTTCGGCCAAGGCGACCGGCGAGCTTCCATTCCGAGAGGACATGGCCTCGGCCGTGGAGAGCGCCCGCACATCCGGGATGTACAGTTCGGCTCGCTGCTCCGCGAATGCACTGTAGCCCGGCGGCAACAACCCCGCGTTCAAGGCCTCCTTGAGGTGGATCAACCATGTGGCGTGAAAGTCGTGAAACAGCCACGACTCGGCTCTTTCCCAATCGTGAAGCGGCATAGCGGTCTCCCCCTCACTTCTTCCTGGCCGCGTACTTGGCTGGTTCGGGGTCGCCGATGACGCGAAGCAGTTCGGCCACGATATCGTCGCTCGTCTTGCCTTCGGCCTGGGCCTGGAAGTTCGCACTCACGCGATGTCGCAACACGGGGATGGCGGCCTTGCGGATGTCATCCAGGGCCACGCTCGGCCGTCCGTTCATCGCGGCAAAGGCCTGCCCGGCCCGCACGAGAAACTGCCCGGCTCGAGGCCCGGCGCCCCAGTCGACACAGCGTTTCACCACCTCGGGAGCACTTGCTTCCTTCGGCCGGGTGGCGCGCACGAGCTTCACGATAAAGTCGATCGCGAAGCCGGGAACCTCGACCTTGCGCACAAGCTTCTGCCAGGCCACGATGCGTTCGCTGCTGAGCACCTTCGCCAGTTCCGCCCTCTCTTCGCGAGCCGTGAGCGAGATGATCTGCTTCTCCTCATCGTGGCTGGGGTAATCGACCTTGATGTTGAACATGAAGCGGTCCAGTTGGGCCTCGGGCAGCGGATACGTGCCTTCTTGCTCGATGGGGTTCTGCGTCGCGATGACGAAGAAAGG
>Ga0105048_10009546_pt1 | contig 15407 bp, 10 predicted proteins | sample MAT05_FD_78382 | JGI IMG/M metagenome (GOLD analysis project Ga0105048, IMG submission 78382) | Freshwater microbial communities from Lake Fryxell liftoff mats and glacier meltwater in Antarctica - MAT-05 | ecosystem: Environmental > Aquatic > Freshwater > Ice > Liftoff microbial mat | place... | reverse complement strand
TTCATCGTGGCGTTCGACCCCGAGTCCGGACATTCGGGTCGAGCAGCCGTCGATCTGACCGATGCCGCATCCGTTTCGGATGTGCAAGTGACTCTTCAGCCTAATCATCCGGACTGGATCCTGAATCCACTCTCCGACCAGCCATTCGGAATACGGTCGGAATCAGAAACCGCTGCACGACGAAAGCTGAATGCAGAGCGAATCGTCAAGTATCCTTCCGGAAGAACGGGACAGCCAGTTCCGGATCTGTCAAAAGGATCGTGGCTAAATACCGATGCCAAAAGCCTGTCGGACTTCCGCGGTCAGTTCGTGTTGCTCGACTTCTGGTTCGTCGGTTGCGGTCCGTGCCATGCCGATTTACCGAACGTCAAAGCTACTTATGATGCATTCCGCGACAGAGGATTCACCGTAGTTTCGGTTCACACGAGTTCACAGTCCCCGGAAGCGGTTGCCGCTTATGCGAAAGAACACAACATGGATTTCCCCATCGTGGTCGACAACAGCGACGGCACCTTACTGAAGGCCTACGCCGAACTCGGAGTCTTTTCCTTCCCCTGCTATCTGCTTGTCGATCCCGACGGCAAAATCCTGATCAACGACATCATCGCCGACCCGGATCAAACCATACTCCGACTCCACAAAACCGAAGCAGTGTTTCACGCACTTCGGTCATGGAAGAAGTGAAGAAACAAAAAGGGAAGATTCTGGGTTCCTGGGGACACAGCACGGTGCTGACGCGCGAAGTTTGCTCTGTACACATCTGGCCTGTTGGCGAGGATTGGGGACGAGAGAGAGGGTGGCAGTCACGGCACGGTTGGCTCGTGTTGAGGTGTTTGCGGCGGATGAGATTGCCATCGTGCACGTGATGAATCGGGCGGTTCGGCGGTGCTTTTTGTTGGGAGATGATCCGGTCTCGGGGAAGAATTACGATCATCGAAAGCGAATGGTGCGCCACTCGCGGGATACAACGCCAAGCCTTTGATCGTTTGCTCGGCGCGCTCAAGAAATCGCAACGCAGCGTCAATGCTTCCATCGGCGATGTACATCGCATGCCCTTCGACGTCTTCCGCTGCTTTCGGCCGCCGAATGATCGGCTTCAGCGTGGCCATTTAGCTGATGCCCTTTGACACCACGCGACTTTTGATTGCCTGCCATTCTTTGTCCGTCCACGGTTCCGCAGGTCCACTCGCAATTCCAGCCATCAACGCTTGCTGTATTTCACCCTGTTTTTCGCTCGCGGCGGCGACCAATGCCACAATATACTCGCTGGCATTCGCATAACCGGCTCGTTCTGCGCTCCGATCGACATACGACATCAAATGGTCTGGCAACTCAACCGGAATTGTTGACATCGTGCGGTTCTCCTGATCGTTGTTCCGACGGACCGCGACCGCCAGCATGGTTTCGCCGCAGAGACCCTTCGGACACGCCTTCCATTATAGGCCACACTGGTTCGTATTGGTAGAATGATCTCGTTGTTCGACGTTTTTCGGTTCGCTCGGGGCGTCGTCGGTCAAACCTTCCGTTGGGCAACTGGCGGGACGAAAATACTCGGACGGAAGTCGAGCCACCTTCAGCGACGACGGGGAGCGGATGTGCGCTCCAAGGCGGTTCGCCTTGCGGCGAAAGTCCTTTCCGGCAGAAAGGACCTACAGGCTCGCCTGACGGCGGAAGTGCTTCGCAACCACGTTCAACACTGGTTTCCAATCGGGACATTGAATTCAATTTGATGCGACCGGCCTGGCGGTCGGCTCGCTTCATTGGCGGCGGCTCGGTACGATGCTGAGTTGCAAATCGCTCGGCCTTCCCAAACCCCACCTGGAGAGAAATCGTGATTGTTCGCCTTTTACCCATGCTGATGTTGCTCGTTCTGCTCTGCCCATCGAGCGCCATTGCCGGAGACTGGAGCCAGGAGCAGATTCCAAAATTGCCCACGGGAGAAACTCCGGTGCAACTGTTCAATGGCAAGGACCTTGATGGCTGGGTGGGTTACATCGGGAAATATTACTCGGTGGAAGACGGCCTGATCGTGGGCCGCAATTCCGCTGAGAACGCTCCGAAGTCGAGCACATATCTGATGACCAAGAAGTCGTTCCGCAACTTTCGACTGATCTTCGAAAGCCGACTTGTGACCAGTGAAATGCATTCCGGGATTTCGATGTGGGGTAAGGCCATTGAGAAAGACGAAGGACCGTTTACGTATCAGGGACATCTGGTGATGTATCCGTCCGCCTATGGATACTACGACCTGTTTCGCCGCAACAGTGTGTTTCAGGACACGCTGGGGGTTGCGCAAAGTGTTGGAAAACAGCATGACTGGAATCGTATGGAGATCCTTGCCATCGGTCACCGCATCCGCCATGTCGTCAATGGACGACTGGTCGCTGACTGGGCAGATCCTCAGCCGGAACTCTGCGAATCCGGCCCGATCGGCCTGCAATTGCATTCCAACAAGGTCGCTCAGGAAGTTCAGTGGCGTGGTTTAGTTCTGACAGAGAATCCCACAGATCAGTTGGTCACGGCCGAAAGCTACGACGCCGGTTTGATCGTCGCTGGCAAACCAGCCGAATCCGGTCTCGATGAAGCGTCGCTGAAGCAGATCGACACTCGCATGCAGGAGTTCGTGGCGGCCAAACAGATCGCCGGTGCTGTGACACTTGTGGCACGGCGCGGGCGAGTGGTCCATCTGGGAGCAGTTGGCAAAGCGGACGTGGCTGGTGGACGCGACATGGCGGTCGATACCGTGTTTGCGATCGCGTCAATGACCAAGCCGATCACTGCGGCCAGCGTGATGATTCTGCAGGATGAAGGTAAGCTGAAGCTGGACGATCCAATTTCAAAGTACATCCCGGCGTTCAAGGACACAAAAGTCACCGGCGGCAAAGCACCAGGTCGTGAGATCACGATTCGTGACTGTCTGATGCATACAAACGGCCTCGTGAGTGATCAGCGCAACGTGGGAACGCTGGCGAACACCGCTGAGTTGTTGGCAAAATCCGAACTGGCATTCGAGCCGGGTTCTAAATGGCAGTACGGTCCGGGCCTGAGCGTCGCTGGTCGCGTCGTTGAAATTGTTTCCGGAAAACCGTTCGATCAGTTTTCGGCGGAACGTATCTTTGCTCCGCTGGAGATGAATCAGACATCGTTTCATCCGACGGAAGAGCAACTCCAGCGACTGGCTCTGTTGTATCAGCCAACGGCCGACAAAAAAGATATCGAACGCGGCAATCACTGGCTGTATGAAGTGAGTGCCGAGACATCTCCAAATCCTTCCGGTGGCCTGTATTCCACCGCCAGTGATCTGGTGCGATTTTATCAGATGGTTTTGAATGGCGGCGATCTGAATGGCAAGAGAGTCCTTTCAGCCGATGCCGTGAAGCAGATGACGTCTCTGCAGTCCGGTGAACTGGAGACCGGGTTCACACCTGGGAACGGCTGGGGACTTGGCTTCTGCCTGATTCGTAAACCACAGGGAGCGACCGAAATGCTGGCTCCTGGTTCCTTCGGCCATGGTGGCGCGTTTGGAACACAGGGCTGGATTGATCCGAAGAACGAGATGATTTTCGTACTCCTGATCGCTCGGCTGGGTTTTCCTGGTGGCGATGCGTCTGATATCCGGGCTGACTTCCAGCGTCTGGCCGTCGGTGCGATTCGAGATTGAGCGGCAAGTGGACGGATTTGTGAATCCATGAAAGATCCCTGGCGAGCGGAGTGGCGTGAGCCCTCCGAGTCACATGTGTGTGCAACTCGGTGGGCTCACACCCACCGCTCGCCAATTCACCTCAATGATGACCGCTTAAAACTTAATTTGCCGTAGACAGTTTCACGAACGCGATCGTTCTCCCGAATGGTATCTGCTGAAATGTTTTGTCGTACGATGCTGGCAAGTGCTCCGCAGCGCCAAGCAACAGCAGACCGTCGGGGTTCAGACTCTTCGCTAACTTCTGGCAGACGGCGAATCGGGTCTTTTCATCAAAATAGATGAGCAGATTCCTGCAGAAGACGAGGTCAAACCCTGCCAGATCTGCCACGTTTTGAAGCACGTTCACGCGACGGAATTCTACCATCTTTCGCACGATCGGAGAGATCAGCGATTGACCGCCCTGTGGCGAGAAATATTTATTTTTCTGCTCCCGCGAGATGCCTCGTTCAATTTCCAAATCTGAATACAGCCCCGTGCGCGCGACCTGCAGGGCTCGTTCGGAAATGTCTGTGCCAAGAATCCAGAAGTGTTCTGCGGTCCATCCGGTGCGCGGGTTCGCATCAAGAAAATCGAGAATCGCCATGGCAATGCTGTAAGGTTCCTGTCCGGTGGACGCCGCAACGGACCAGATTCGAATCCTGGGAAACGGGATGCCGGATCTGGTCTTTCGATCCTGAAGTATCTGACTCAGCCGAGGAAGGATCGAACGCCGCAATTCGTCAAACGGATGGCCGTCACGGTTGAATGATGTCTCATTCGTTGTCATCGCGTCAATGACTTCGTCACGAAAATTGACGTCATTCCGTTCCTTCAGTCGTCGGATGATGTCGGCCAGCGAATGCAGATGATGCCGTCGTGCGACTGGTTCGAGTCGCGACCGCACGAGGTATTGTTTGTCCGAAGACAACGACAGTCCGGAAGTCTCCAGAAGGAACTCCCGGATCTGATTGAACTCCTCCTCTGTCTGATTCATCGTGGCACTCCGGTCGTGACGAGTCCGGCAAGACAATCTGAGATTTTCGACAGCGGCAGCACTTCATCGACGGCACCGGTTTCCGAGGCGGCACGCGGCATTCCCCAGACGACGCTGCTGGCTTCGTCCTGAGCAATCACGTAACCACCTGCTCGTTTCACAATCCGAACTCCATCGGCACCATCGTCGCCCATGCCGGTGAGTATCGCCGCTGCCAGGCTGCTGCCGTAAACGATCGCCGCAGACCGCAGAAAGACGTTCGCCGCAGGTCGACAGCCTTTCTCCGGTGGTGATCCCGAGAGCCCGATGCGTGCCATGCCGTTGTCAAATCGCACAACCATGTGGCGGCCACTCTTTGCCAGGTAAATACCCCCGGTCTCTACCACCAGATCATCCTGCGCTTCGATAACTGGTCGGTCGCACTTTCGCGACAGACTCTCCGCCAGATAACCGCTGAGTCCTTCCAGAATGTGTTGCACAATGAAGATCGGCACGCTGCAGCGCTGCACCAGCGACGGCAACAGAATTCCAAGCGCCTCCGGACCTCCGGTGGATGTGCCGATGGCAATGGCACGAAAGTGTCCGTGCAGTCTCGGCATGCCGGACACAGCAGCAGGGCGAGGATTCACTCCCGCGTGGCCGCTACCTCCGATGCTAAACCGCCGCTGTCTGACCACCGCCAGCTTTTGCTCGAACGACCTTTGCAGCGAATCGCGGTTGGCCTGTTCACTGGGTGCACTGGGCTTGCAGACAAAATCCAGCGCGCCAAGCTGCAGTCCTTCCACCGCGACCATCGATCCCGTCTTTGTCAATGCGCTGACGAGGATCGTATCGACTGGCGGCAGCGGCTTCGCCTGAGCATTCCGTTTTGCAATTTCGCGCAGCGTCTGGAGTCCGCTGATGCCGGGCATTTCAACGTCGAGTGTTATCAGATCGGGAGGTGACCTGGCGATGAATTCCAGGGCCTTCTCGCCACTGAACACCGAACCTACGACCTGAACTCCGGGAATCTGCTCCAGAACGGATTGCAGTACGCCCCGAAAAATCCGGGAATCATCGACGATCAGAATGCGAATTGGTTCAGGCGTTTCCATTTCGGGAGATTTTGAACTTTGCGATCACGTTCCGCAACTCCCCGGCGATCTGATCCAGTTGTTTTGCCGCATTCGTCACACCGGTCGCCGACGAGTTCGTTTCCTTTGCGGCCGCGCTGACCTGAATAATGCTTTCGGAGATTCCGCTTGACGCCCGCGCTGCTTCACCCACATTTCTCGAAACATCCACAGCGCCGCGCGAGGCTTCGGCAAGGTTTCGTGCCATCATGTTGGTCGTGGATGCGACTTCCGAAATCGACCTCGCGATGTGTCCGACGCCCTGATTTGCGTCGGAAATATTTCGTGAAATCGTTTGAGCTGACTGATTCTGATTCTCCACCGACAGAGAGATGCGATCGGCCGACTGATTGATGCTCTTGATGACATCGGAAATTTCGCGAATCACTCCTACGGCCTGACGAGTTCCGTTCTGCACTCCTGCAATCTTGCCTGCGATGTCCTCGGCGGCTTTCGCACTTTGGTTGGCAAGTTCCTTGATTTCGTGTGCGACCACCGCAAAGCCCTTGCCGGCTTCACCAGCAGACGTCGCTTCGATCGTTGCATTGAGCGCGAGCAGATTTGTCTGAAGCGCAATCATCTTGATCGTCTCGGTGAACTTGCTGATCTCGGTGCTTGACTGATCCAGGTCTCTCATCGTGCGTCCGGCTGTTTCCGCCATCTGAGATGCCTCACCGGCCACGCGCGATCCTTCCTTCACATCATTCAATACATCACGAAGCGAGCTGGAGATGCTACTGACCGCACCGGCCACGTTGGTCACGTTCGACGAGGTCTGTTCGGCGGCTGATGATATTGCTCCCACACTGGCACTCAGCTCTTCCGTGGCCGAAGAGATCGATGAAAAATTCATACTCATTTGCTCAGCCGCTGCGCTCATGGTGTTAATGTTGGTCGATAACTCTTCCGCTGCTGCAGCGACCCCGCTGGAACGCATTGATGTCTCCTGACTCTGGCCGGCAAGACCAACGGAAATGTGGCCAAGGCTTGATGAGGATTCAGCGAGAATCGTCGAGGTTTTCTGAATCTGCTGAATAATGTCCGTAAGTGCATCTGCCAGCGCGTCGGTCGCCCAGGCCAGTTCGCCCACTTCATCCTTCTGCGTTAGCCCAATCCGCGATCTCAGGTCTCCGGTCGACATGTTTTGCGTCACATCCCGCACCATGGAAATTGGTTCTGTGATCGATCGGGAAATCCAGAATGCGGCGGCGAAGCCCAGTGTCAGTCCGACACAGCATGCGGCAAGAATGTAGAGCAGGCTCTGGTTGTATGTCGCTTCGCTGGCAGCGACATCACTTTCAGCAGTAGCTCTAAAGGAGGCGATCAATTCAAAGATGCCTCCGATCGCTGTTTCCGAACTTTCTTTGGCTGTTGTAAGACTAATTGCCGCGGATTTGTCGTTGGTGTCGAGTGTAGAAAGTCGAAGCACTTCCGCAAGGCTTGATCGCACTGTGCTGACCGAGCTGGACAGATCACCGGAAGCCACATTTGCCGTGCGGCATGCCTCCTGAATTTTTTCGGCGTTCTTCGGAAGCTGCTCAAGCAGTTCCTTAAATCGCTGATCGATTTCGCTGAAATTGCTGTCATTTTCAGAGATGGAGAGGTGATGAGCGGCCGTCCGCGTCAGCTCCTGCAGGTCATCGGCGAATTCCTTTGTCAAAGCGGCATTCGCCTCGTTGGCTGCCGCTGGTTCCTCGATGACCCTGAATGCCAATTCGATCGTCCGCAGTGTGTCCAGAGTCCTTCGTGTCGCGTCGTAGGTCTTGCCGAACAGCTCGGCTGAACCCTTCAGATTTGTGTTCTGGACGGCCAGTTCCAGACATTCGTCGTTGTCTTTACGGAATTCCAGGAATACCTCTTCAAAAGAGTCCAGCATGCTTTTCTCCTTTGCGTCAACAACAGACGCTGCCAGAGTGCGAAGCTCCTGAGTGACCTCCGTCAGGTATTTCCGGGAAGCATCTGCATTCCGTCTGGACTCCTCATCCGTCGTTGCTATGACCGCATTCTTCTGCGTCCGAACGGCCATAAGGAGCTTAGAACGGATGTCCCCTGCGGAGATCACGTTCTGCAATGTCTGCCCTCCAAGCTGCTGAACCTTCGCATCCAATACCCCAAGCCGACTCACTCCGACCCACGCGATCAGCACGGCAATCGACAGTAACACGATTGTCAGAAACAGCAGCTTGCTGCTCAGTTTGGCATTTTTCATGGTCACACTTCTCATTGACAGATTGGAAATTTTTCGAGAACAATGGAAAACGAAATGCTATCCGCAAGTGATATTGATCAAAAAGTAGCAGGCACACTCCGTGTGCCGTCCGGCAAGCTGCGAAAAACGTTGTTTTTCCTGCGGCTGCGGCACATGGAATGTGCCTGCTACTTTGAATAATTGAACGGTATGGCGGTCAAGCGAGCCAATGCCAGCTGCGTGCGGCAGATCACACATCGGCAAGGACTCCGCGCGAATGCTCCACACAAGCCAGAAACTTGCGAGGATCCAGGATGATCAGTATCTGGCCGTCCAGTTTGCCGACGGACGAGACGAGCGAAGACCGGTCGCTGAAATGCAGCTGCACCTGTTCGCCGTGCGACACGGCTTCCGTCTGGCTGTCCGACACGGACACGATGTCGCCGACCTGATCGACGACGATTCCGAACGCGGGCCCGACTGACGATTTGAAAATGACGAACTGCGAATCGGTGCGAGTTGTGTGATCCCGCACGGCCAGCAGCGATGCCAGTTTCAGAGCCAGAAAGATGTGGCCGCGAATGTTGACAAGGCCAAGGACTTCCTGCGGCGCATGCGGGATGCGAGTGAAACGCGTTTCCGCGGTGACTTCCTTGACGTCCAGGACCGGCACGCCAAAGAGACGACCGGCCGACAGGAACGTGCAATACAACGTGACATTGTCGCTCATTGTCGCACCCTCATTTCCATACTGCGCTGCAGCCAGTACTGCACTTTGCGCTTCAGGCGATCATGATCAAGTTTCTCTTCAAAGTCGTCAAAACCGCACGAGATGGCCTTCTGCTCATTTTCTCCTTTCGCCAGCGACGTCAGCGCTACGAATGGCATCCGATAACCTTTTTCACGCGCTGCCTGACAGAACTGCCAGCCATTCATGTTCGGCATTTCGATGTCGGATACGACAAGATCAAAATCCTGCGACGCCAGCAGTTCCAGTCCATTCTGACCATCGACGCCGGTGACGATCTCAACATTGTCGTCCGAAAGATATCGCTTCACAATCTCACGAAAGAACGGCGTATCATCCACCAGCAGAATACGATGTTTTGCTTCCACTCTGGATGGAGGAAGGTGCGACCGGCTCTTCAGTCTTGCGCTTTCGGAATGGATCTCCGCACGCTGAGAGTCCCGACCCGCGTCAACAGTGACGCCAACTGCCATTTCACGAAGCTGCTGAACATCAAGAAACAGTGACAGTCGAGAGCGCACGATGGCGGTTCCCAGGACACCACAGGCGTTGACACTCGACTGAAGTTCAATGGCCAGCGACTCTGTATCGATAATGCGATGAGCGAGAATTCCCATGGGTTCAGGCACGAATCTGGGGAGAATCAGGAACATTGTCGGCGACTCTTCACACTTCGACACATTCATCATTTCATCCAGCCGCAGAATTCGCGTCGATTGTCCTTCGATCGTGACAAACTCCTGTTCGCCGACGCGCTCTGTGCGGCTCATGTCGAGCAGCTCAACGCGGCGAACCTGAACGAGAGGCAATGCGTATTGCTCATCGGCACCGTATTCAAACAGCAGCACGCGGTGTACTTCATGCGGATTGCGAATTGTGGACTTCGGAACCTCCTCCGCCACGGCAGTGAAGCAGCGTGCGTGTTCGATGATGCCTGCGACATTTGCAATCAACGCGACTCGTCCGTCACCCATCAACGTCGCGCCTGAAAAAATGTTCAGCTTTTTCATGGCCGCGTGCATAGGTTTAACAACAATCTCCTCGCGGCCCTGGACCTGATCAACAAGCAACCCAAATCGCTTACCGCCGGATCGCAGTACGAGGATGTATTCGATCTTTGCCGGATCTCGTTCTTCGGGCGGATATTTTGTAAGGATCTCGGCTTTATCAACGGCAGAAAACGGCTGCGAACGTGTTAGAACTTCGGAAAATCGAATCACGGGAAGCAGAGTCTCTCGCAGTCGAAAGACTTCCATGTCGAAGGCGTGTTCCAGATTCCGATTACCGCCGGGATGCAGACAAACAATTTCCTCCAGCTCGCGGTGAGCCACCGCAAAACGATCGTTGCCGACAGTGACGATCAGACATGGAACGATCGCCAGAGTCAGTGGAACCCGCAGATTTATGGATGTTCCCTGGCCGGGCGAGGAATCAATGGTCAGATGTCCTTCCAGTTCTTCGACATTCGTTTTCACGACGTCCATGCCGACTCCGCGACCGGAGACATCAGTGACCTGTTTTGCCGTCGAAAAACCTGGCAGCAGGATCAGCGACAACAATTCGCGATTGCCCATCCGGTCCAGCTCAGACTCCGTTCTCAGGCCCATCGCTGCGGCTTTGGCTTTCACGGCCACAGGGTCAATACCACGCCCGTCGTCTCTAATTTCAATGCAGACCTGGCCATCTACAGGCGTTGCCGACAGCACGATCCTGCCGATGCGAGATTTGCCAGCGGCTTTCCGGGTTTCGGGTACCTCCAGTCCGTGATCAATGCTGTTGCGTATCAAATGCGTCAACGGATCCGACAGCCGTTCAAGCACGGTCTTGTCGAGTTCCACGTCCTGGCCAACCGTAACAACTTCCACTTCTTTTCCCAGCTGACGCGCCAGATCACGCACCATGCGCGGAAATCGACCGAACAGATTTCCGACCGGCTGCATTCTGGTCTGCAGCACCGTGTCCTGGAGTTCCGAGGTGACGCTGTTCAGGCGCTGAATCAGGTTCCGCGATTCTCCTTCCTGTTCCGAAAACGCGACTTGTGTCTGATTGCGAATCAGCGTCAACTCACCAATCAGATTCATCAACCGATCGAGCAATTCGACATTGATTCGCAGAGATCGCAGCCTCTCTGTGTCCGGATTCGCCGCCGGTTTGTTTTGAGCAGGACGTCCTCGAAGATCAACGCGACGCCTGGAGACGTCGGGCATTACCGAAACACCTGGCTTTTGAACTCCCACGAACACGGCAACATCATCCGGCGATGACTTCGTCATCAACATACCCGAAAAGTGAACGTCACAATTCTCAGCCCATGTTTCGGAACCAAACGCAGATGTATCAGGCAGGCCAGTGACCTGCGGATTCTCGACAATTCCAAACGCTTCCAGTCGTGCGAACAGATCTGCCAGCGGGATTCCACAATGATGAGTCTGCCAATGCCGCAGATTGATGTTCAATGGGATGGCGTGCGAAGTTGTTCCTTCCAGACTTTGCAGCCGCCGAACCATTTCATCTACGATTGCCTGTTGACTCTGATCCAGGTCTTCCACCATCGCCGCGAGTTGATCTCGAGCCGCCAGCAGCGCTTCGACGATCTCCGTCGATGGCAATCGAACTCCGTCGCGATAATCCTCCAACAAGCTTTCCATAGCATGGGCCAATTGACGAATCGTCACAAAGCCAAGAAATCCAGAATCGCCTTTCAGAGAATGCACCGCGCGCAGACCATGCTGTATCAGTAAACGCGATTCAGAGCCACTCGTGGCCTTTTCAAGAGACAGCAGCGACCGCTCGAACACAGCGAGGTGTTCTCGTGATTCAACGATGAACTCCGAACGAACGTCGTTCATGGCTGAGCGATCCCGGAAACTCGCAGAACAACCCGCATTTCGTCAGACACCGGTGAAAAACTCAGCTTCGCCGATGAGTTCCTTTCGACGTACGATCTGGCCGCAGAAAGAAATGCCAGACCAACCGCATCGATGTCCTGCGTTCTTGAGAGATCAAATCGCACCTCTGAGACGTTCGGCTTCAATTCACTAAGAAGAAGCTGACGGAGTGCTTCGGCATCTTTCTGGTAAAGCGAATTGCCGCATTCAATCACAACTCCCTGGATCCTGTTCACAGGCTCAGACGTCTCAGAAACTGCTTTGACTTCAGGGGGTCGTACCTCTGCAGTTACATGGGACAGCTGCACAGTTGGTACCGCATTTACCATTTCTGACGCAGCGGGTTGAAGCACTGAGCCGACGTTCTCAGCGCAAGCAATTAACGACGGCGATGCCGGTGAAATCCGGGCCACATGAGGCTGGCCCTGGCGCAGGCATTTGAGTTGAGCAACACAGTCATGCACTTCGTCGGACAAGTCGTCCAGATGCGGTTCGGCATTTTTCGTCGCTTCGGAGATGCGACCGAGCAAATCGACACTCCGAAGCAGCAGATCGAAATCCGACGGCTTAATCTGTAACTCGCCCCTCTGCGCAGCCACGAAGCAGTCTTCCATGACATGAGACACCTCAACCGCTGCATCGACGCGCACAATTCGAGCCGCGCCTTTAATCGAATGAGCGGATCGCATCATGGAATCATAGACGCTGGTGTCCGACGGATCACGTTCCAGACGCAGCAGAGAATTCGAAAGTAACTCAGAATGTGACTCCACTTCCGAGCGAAAAAGATCCAGCATGACTTCATTTCCCCCGAAGCTCATCGCGAAGTCTGCCTTTAATGGTGAATCGAATTCTGAATGTGGCTGAAGAAATCTCCTGAATTGTCGAGTCTAAAGCACAGTAATCCTGTTGCAATTCATTTCTCCCTGCGGCCACGATAAGTCGCTTGAATAATCCAACCGTTCCGCACAGACCATGGGTCATGCGTTCTCATTTCTCAACAGCGCTGAATAAACCATGCAATCATCTTCTGCGGTAGTCACAAAAACCGTGTCGCGCAAAGCAGTCGTGCTGCTCGTGGATGACCAGATGATCGTCGGCGAGGCCGTACGACGAATGCTGGCCGATCAATCTGATATCGAATTTCACTTCTGTGCAAATCCATTTGAGGCTCTGGATAAAGCCGCCGAACTGAAGCCGACCGTCATCCTGCAGGACCTTGTCATGCCCGACATCGAAGGACTGGCCCTGGTGCGGTTCTATCGGGCGAGCAACGCAACTCGGGATACTCCAATCATCGTACTTTCTTCAACCGAAGATCCGGTTGTCAAAGCCCGTGCTTTTAACCTCGGCGCAAATGATTACATCGTCAAGCTGCCGGACAAGCTCGAGTTAATCGCTCGCGTCCGCTATCACTCTCAGGCCTGCATCAATCTGCTGGAACGAAATGCCGCATTTGCCGCACTGGAAGTCAGCGAAAAGCGGATGGCACACGAAATGGAAACTGGCGCGCGCTATGTCGCATCGCTGATGCCCGCGCCGATTGAAGCGCCGTTGAAGATCGACTGGCGGTTCATCCCCAGTGCAGAACTTGGCGGCGACTCACTTGGTTACTTTCCGCTCGACGAAGAACGCTTTGCCTTCTTTCTGCTGGATGTCACAGGTCATGGCCTTGCATCGGCCCTGCTGGGAGTATCCGTTTGCAATGTGCTGAGAAGCCGCGCCGTTGCCGGCGCGGACCTCGCTCAGCCAGCTCAAGTGCTGTCCGCATTGAATCGAAATTTCAAAATGGAAGAGCAGGAAGGCCGCACGTTCACGATGTGGTATGGCGTCTTTGAGCACGCGACTCGCAGGCTGACATGGAGTGGTGGCGGACATCCATCGGCCTTGTTGTTTCGCGGTGGGGCGGGTGCTCCGATTGAACTGGAATCGCAGAACCCCGGCGTCGGGATGTTTGAGCTGGACGAATTCGATCAGCAGGAAATCGTGGTTCCGCCAGACTCTCGCCTCCTCGTGTTCAGCGACGGCGCATTCGAAATCCACAAACAGGACGGCGGCATGTGGACGTTCCGCGAGTTCATGCAATTCGTCTCTCAGCCTGACGACGCAGACGACTGTATTCTCGACCGTCTGATTCGCTATGTTCGCACTCTCAAAGGAGGCGACGTGCTTGATGACGACTTCTCGATCATGGATTTGAAGGTTTGATTCCGCAGCTTATTGAACGGCCCGCCTTCGAAGAGTGGCACCGCCGGAGAGGTTTGCAACAGTTGCAAAGCCATGCTGCTTCAGAATGCGCTGAGCCACATGGCCTCGCACTCCGACGCCGCAACTGACGACCGTCGGCTTCGACGCATCCAGTTCGTGCAATCGATCACGCAGTTCATCAACCGGGATGGCGATAACCGCAGCGCACCCGGTCAGAGGCGTTTTGGCAATCTCGACCGCCGTGCGAACATCGACGACCTGATATCCTGACAGGTCAGCATCCGGGTCGAGCAAATCGCCAAGTCCGTCCAGTTGATTACACGCCGCAAACGCAGCTTGATGAACAGGATCCTTCGCCGATCCGTACGGCGGCGCGTAACACAGATCCAGACCTGCCAGATCGCGGACTGTCGCGTTGAACGCCATAGCCGTCGCAATCACGTCGATGCGTTTGTCGATCCCGTCCCTGCCAATCGCCTGGGCTCCCAGCACACGACCATCGCCAGCAGCATAGATCAGCTTCAGCGTGATTGGCGTGGCACCGGGGAAATAACCCGCGTGCTGCCCGGCCACGACCGTCACGCAGCGAAACTGCAGTCCCGCTCGCGTAGCCGCTTTGGCGGATAACCCTGTCATCCCTGCAGCGTATTCGAAGATGCGCACAATTGCGGTGCCCAGCACCGCCGAGCTGGCGGCTGCCCTACCCGTGGCTGCATGTTGACCGGCCAGACGTCCCGCGCGGTTGGCGGGGCCGGCGAGAGCAACTCGCATCGATTGGCCGAGCGGGGCTGTCAGATATTCCGCCGCATCGCCGACCGCATAGATGTCCGGATCCGATGACTGACAATACGAATTGGTCGCGATGCCACCCGTTTTGCCGATCTCCAGACCCGCTTCAATCGCCAGCTGCGTGTTTGGACGTATGCCCATTCCAAGAATGATGAGTGACCCCGACAGTGCCTTACCATTCAGCAATTCGACGCCTGTGGCATTTCCATCAGCATCTTTTGTAATACAACGAATGCCGCTACCGAGTTCCAGAGCAACGCCCCGACTGCGCAAGTCATCCTGCAGCGGTGCGACCATTTCAGGATCCATCGGCGGCAACACCTGGGCCTGCAACTCCGCCAATGAGACAGCAAACCCGCGCCCCACAAGCTGCTCCACCATTTCTAACCCGATAAAGCCCGCCCCGATCACGACGGCTCTGCGTGCTGCGGGCGAAGCCTGGTCCACCGCCGCGCGAATTCGATCCATGTCGGCGATATTGCGAAGTGTGAACACTCCTTTGGCATCAGTGCCGTCCATCGTGGGCACAAACGGTGCGGCGCCGGGGGAAAGAATGAGTTTGTCGTACGGCTGAGCGTATTCAGTGCCGTCATCGACTCGACGCACAAGCACATTTTTTCCCTGGCGATCAATCCGCACGGCTTCACTTCGCGTGCGCACGTCGAGTCGAAACCGGCGTTCCAGAAGTTCTTTCGTCGCGACCAGCAATTGACTGCGATCCGGAATCTCACCGCCAATGTGGTACGGCATGCCACAGTTGGCGAAAGAAACGTACTCGTCCTTCTCCAGCAGAATGAT
>Ga0105048_10009544_pt1 | contig 15410 bp, 14 predicted proteins | sample MAT05_FD_78382 | JGI IMG/M metagenome (GOLD analysis project Ga0105048, IMG submission 78382) | Freshwater microbial communities from Lake Fryxell liftoff mats and glacier meltwater in Antarctica - MAT-05 | ecosystem: Environmental > Aquatic > Freshwater > Ice > Liftoff microbial mat | place... | reverse complement strand
GGACGAAGGGGCCGAGATTTCGAACATGTTCATCCTGCGGGCCGACGGCACCGTGCGGCATGCCACCAGCGAGCGCGGGCTGTTCGGCATGGGCGGGCTGCAATCGCAACTGCTTTACCCGGGTGACGCGGTGGTGGTTCCGAACCAGCTCGACTACGAGACCTGGGGGCGCGCGCTGGTGCGCAACTTGAAGGACTGGTCGCAGATCTTCTCGCAGTTCGGGCTTGGGGCGGCGGCTATCAAGACCCTCAGGAACTGACATGACGGCACCCACACCCCCGAACGTCGAGACAGAGGTAAACGACGGCATGGGCATATTCGACTTACTTGCGCCCGTCGGACAGCACCTGAAGCTCCTGATTTTCGGGCCGCTTTTGGCTGGCTTGGCAGCGCTGGGCATCACTTACTTGGTCGCTCCGACCTTCACGGCGGCGACCACGTTTCTACCGCCCCAACAGCAGCAAAGCGCAACCGCGACAGCACTCGCATCGCTCGGGGCGTTATCGGGTCTGGCAGGCGCCGCCGGTGCCATAAAGAGCCCGGGCGAGCAGTACGTGTCGCTGATGCAAAGCGCTTCGGTAGCCGACCGACTGATCGACCGCTTTAAGCTGATGGACGTGTACGAAGCCAAGTACCGCTTCGAAGCCCGCAAGACTCTGGCCAAGAACGTACGCATCGCGTTCGGCAAGAAGGACGGACTGATTACTGTCGAGGTAGACGACGAAGACCCGCAGCGAGCCGCTGACATGGCTAACCGCCACGTCGAAGAATTGCGCCGCTTGACGGGAGAACTGGCTTTGACAGAGGCGCAGCAACGCCGCCTTTTCTTCGAAAATCAGCTGACGGAAACGCGCGGCAAGTTGGTCAACGCGCAACAGTCCCTGCAGAGCAGCGGCTTCAGCACCGGCGCGCTGCGCGCCGAACCGAAGGCCGCCGCGGAAGGCTACGCACGGCTCAAGGCCGAAGCCACGACCGCCGAAGTGCGCTTACAAACCATGCGCCGCAGCCTCGCCGACCTGGCACCGGAAGTGCAACAGCAGCAAACTCTGCTCACCGCCCTACGCGCCCAGGTGGCCAAGCTGGAAAGCAACATCGAAGCCCCGCGCGACGGTGACTACGTAGGCAAGTACCGCGAGTTCAAATACCAGGAGATGCTGTTTGAGCTGTTCTCACGCCAGTACGAACTGGCGAGGCTTGATGAGAGCCGTGAAGGTGCGCTGATCCAGGTCATCGACCCAGCGACACCGCCCGAGCGCAAATCGCGCCCGAAGCGTGGCCTCATCGTCGTGGTCACGACGCTGGGTATCTTCGGCGGAGTGTTGGCGTGGCTGCTGCTGCGCCAGGCTTGGCGCGCGGCTTCGGCCGCCTCCGGAGGGAGACGGACGGCGGTTGCGCAGTTGTGATGCGTTTGCGCCCGATGACCGGCGAAGGCGGGACGCCGTGGGTGCGCCTAAAGACGCTGGCCACCGAATTGCTAGTTGTCGCCGCTTTTCTCGCGCTGGCCAACCTCCCGTTCTGGTTGCTTGCATGGCGCTACGTGCTGCCAAGGCCGGTGATCAATGCTGATGCGTTCGTTGCAATCGTGGCAGCCATGATCAGCCCGGTGCTCGGCATCGCCGCTCTGGTGCTGTACTGGTGTCTGGATCAGTTGCAGAGTCAGTCGCTGGCCTTCCACTTCACCTCGCCCTTGGAATTTCTGCGCACCGTACGCTTCGCCGGGCAGATTGACTGGTTCGACTATCTCTCGCTCCCATTGTTGGCGGCCGCACTAGTTCTGCTGCTGACACTTACGTTGATCTGGCTGCTGCTGCGCCGATGGCGACCCCGTCCGCTGGCTGTGTTGATCTGTTTCGTTGTGGTCACCGCGACCGACGCCTACAACGGCTCGGCCTTGACGCAGTGGATCGGACGCGACAGCTTCCGCTTGGCAGCGAACATCAGCGGCAGCCCGTCATACAACCTCCTGGCCATCGCATGGCAGACCCGAAGCAGTGCGGCGCGCCCGGTGCGGCGCTGGCCCGAAGACGGCTCGCCCGACATCGCCGACTGGGCGCGGCGCACGAAGGGCAATGTCTTGATCGTCGTCGTCGAGTCGATGGGCGAACACCGAAATCAAGCCGTCGGCCATTGGCTGCTCGGGCAACTTCTCGACGGAACAGCCGACCAACGCTGGCAGCTTAGCGTCGACACGGTTCCATTTGATGGCTCGACCACTGCCGGCGAACTACGCACGCTATGCGGCCTGTCGGCACATTACTCGCGCCTGACAGCGGATTTGGCCGCCGAATGTCTGCCGCAAAAGATGCAGGCGCTAGGCTATGAAACTGTTGGCCTGCACGGTTTTTCGGGCAACATGTTTGACCGCTACAGCTGGTGGCCCAAGCTCGGCCTGACGAAGGTTGCCTTCAGCGGCGACATCTCCGAGTCGACGCCGCGCTGCGGCGGTGCCTTCCGCGGCGTCTGCGACACCAACATGGTCGACGAGGCGATGCGCGCCTTGCGCACGCCTCGGCGCTTCGTCTACCTGCTCACGCTCAACACCCACATGCCGTTGCTGCCGGTGGACCTGCCGGTGGATCTGACGACTCTCTGTGCGAGCGAACATCTCGGCGATAGCGTCTGCCAGCTGACGGGCCAACTCGGCATCGTTCTGGCCCGTCTTCGCGCGGGGCTGGGTCTGCTACCAGACCCGCCTCTCGTGGTGATCGTCGGCGACCATGCGCCGCCCTTCGTCGTCCGAGAAGACCGCGATCAGTACCTGCCGCGAGCGGTACCGCGATTCATGCTGGTTCCGCGATGAGGACAACCGCGTCGCACTCGGTCGCCAGCCGACCCGTTTCGCGAGTTGCCCCGGCACTGTTCGCAACCGGGTTGGTCGTCAGCCTCATGGCGGTGGTCACCGAGCAGTCCAACCCAGACTGGTTCGGCTACGAAATCATCTACCAGGACGGTGGCGCCTGGCTACTCAATCAGGGCCGCGACATTCTCTTTTTGCTTGTTGTCGGAGCCGCCGCCGCCGCCTTCGGACCCGAGGGATATCCGATGTTCAGGCTCGTGTTGGCGGCCTACTTTGCTGCCTTCACCTTTGCCTTGCTTAGCGGGCGAGTCGTCCGGTACTCCGGCCGAGTACAAGGTACCTGGCTCGTGTTCTTCGCTCTGATGCCACTGATGCTCCCGAGATTCACCATACAGATCCGTGAAGGACTGGCCTTGACGCTGGTGATCGTAGCGATCGGTCTGCTTTCTCGTGCGGAGCTATCCGGCCGTGCGAAACACGCCAGGTTGGTGGGCAAGTTGGCGCCGACGGGACTGATGATCGCCGCATTCTCCATCCACTCGGGGACCGCCATCCTGCTCGTCGCGGCGGGTCTTGGCGCGCTGGTCTCGTCCCTGACCGGCGGCTCGCGACGACAGGAATTGCTTTTGTACTGGGCACTGGGCCTGTTCGCTATCTTTGCGGCAGGCGCTTCGGCCCTGTTGCTCGCCGACACCGTGTTTTTCAGGCAAACCGTCAACGAAACGTTCGGATGGCTTGCTGACACCGAAGCCAGCATGAGCCTCGCCAAGTGGCTGTATTGGTTGCTCTACGGCCTGGGCATTGCGCAGCTAGTGAGCAGTGTCCACGCACTATGCGCCGGCCCCGCGCTCCCCAAACAGTTGCGGTCGATCATCGGAGTGCTGGCTATCGGGCTGTTGCCGGCCATGTATGTCACGGCTTTGGTCCTTCTCGCCGTAGGCATGCCGCCCATCGTCGTCTCGGCCCTAGCGCGAATCCTCAACATGATCCTCGCGTTGCTGCTGCTGGTCACGGCCTATAACGGCGGCCTCACCGGCCGCCTGTTGATCTTCGCCGCCCTGGTGCTTATCGACCAAGTCCGAGTGATCACCGAGTCGATCTTTACGACCTTTGGCAATCTGAGCTGAGCCCACGGGATGCAAGGGCCGGGATCCCTGCATTAGCGGGAACTGTATCTACGCCCGAATCAGCATCTCTGTAACGGGGCTTTTTATCTCTCCGGCGTGATACCAGTATGCACCACACTACCCTTATTCGGATTGGCCATGTGCGCTAGTTTGGACATGCGTGAACCTAATAGAAGACCCTTACAGACCGAAATGCGAGCGCCTCGAAGACCAGAACTTGATCCATGCTGCTGCCAGTGAGTTGTTCGGTCACCGCTGAACACACCAACTTCGTTGGCCGTGTAATAGTAAAGGGCTAGCGAATTGCGGCGCTTTCCAGAAGCTACTGGCTTTGTGAATCCATGGACGCTAATGTCGTCGGTGTTGAAGATCACTGCACGGCCGAAGATTGGCAAGATAGATGCGGTTGGCGTAGGTGAGCCTTTTTTAGAAAGCTCCAGCGCACCACCGTCTCCGTCAGCCCACTCACTGTTGAAATAAACTAGTAGATTTAATCGGCGGTACAAACCAAGCTTGTCATAAATATGAAAGTCGGTATGCGGCGCCAATATACCACCTCGCCGCTGGAATGCAGGCCACCGCCGTTGAGATACGGATCAGGTATGAGCCCGCGAATTTGTGTCAAGTCTTCGAGAAAATTTAGAAAACGTGGTTGACATGCTTCGATCGTCAACTCGCGTAACATGGCCGGGAAAAGGTCCAGTTCATTGCACACGCGCTTACCGTATTGGTATCCATCGTGAAACTGAGACCATCCCGCCCATGAAAGTTCAGGATACTTCACATGCTGTGGATGCAACTCGGAGACTAGGAAATTATCCAGAACCGTATGCGGAAATGGGTTGGCATTGCCATAGGCCGTGCCAATTTCAAGAACGCGATCTTGCGACGGCAGATTGAACAGTGACGGCCGCTTCTCTAGGGTTTCTTGGGATGAGTGAATCATGATCAGCGTTGGTCTAGTTTGGCGAGAGTTCGACAAGTGCTTTAATTCAAAGCGATGCCGAATGCTTCCCGCGATGATGTTAAAACTGTGTCCGAGGCGGCCTACCAGATGCGCCAAGGGTCGGTGTTCTCCGACAGCCCCCCTGGCAGCCATGGGCTGAGCAATTGCAGGTCTCCACTGTCAAAGGACAGTGCCGGCAACTCGATGCGCCTGGGTCTGAACAGGATGCTGAACTCGTTAGAGCCGCGGATAAGGCGTGCAGTTGATAGATCTACGCCGCACAACACGATGTTGTAGGCCAGCAGACCGGGACTCCATTGCGTGAGATGGCCGCCCCAGAGGTTGCGGTGCGGATCCGGCAGCGTGATGCAGATGTACCCGTCTTCGGCGCAGCATTCGATCAGCTTTTCGATGAACTGACCGACGTTACGCTGATGTTCCAGCACATGCGAGGCCCACACCAGCTCGAACTTGCGCTGCGGCTCGAAGCGATTGAAGTCGACGTGAATAACCTCTAGCGCATCCGCCTGGGCAGACCGCGCGTAAATTGAAGTGCCATAGTCGACGCACAGCACTTGCGCCCCGCCAGAATGGAAGGCACGTGCGTGGTTGCCTCCGCCAGATCCAACATCCAACACACTGGTTGGATGCAATTGCAAAGCCGCTTCCAAAGCATACTGCGATCGGGCCTTGGGCAAGCCCGGGCGACGGTCGATGAAGAAGTTGAAGCCCAGCAAGGCGATGCCTGGCGTTAGTTGGTAGCGGACATTCAGCCGCAGCCAGGAAAGCAGATACCGTGCAGCCTGCTTCAACCGCCGTAGCGGCGTCGGCAGCACCAGCGTGCCCTCTAAAGTGGCTCCTGACGTGGAGGCGCCGCAGCGCTCGTCCGCGCCGACCGTCAGAGGCGGATGCTGCTGCCGCACAGCGTCTTCATGACCATGTGACCGAACATCAGGTGCACGTCCTCGCACAACTGCATGTCGAAGGACGGTACCAAGACGCTATGGCCGGCGATCGACTTGAGCCTTCCGCCGTCGTACCCGACGACGGCCAGGGTCTCGGCGCCATGGGCCTTGGCGTACTCGACTGCCTTGACTACGTTGGGAGAATTCCCGCTGCCGCTGACAGCGATCACAAGATCGCCCTCGTCCAGTATGGCTCGCAGTTGACCGACGAAGATCTCATCGTAGGAAATATCGTTGCCATACGCTGTGATGAGGCCAACATTGTCGCATAGGGACAACCCGCGGTACTTCCCGCCTGTCGCCAAGTTACCCATCTTGGTCCAGTCGGTGATGTAGTGCGAGGCCGTGGAGGCGCTGCCGCCGTTACCACAGGTGATCACACGCTTTCCCTCGAGGAATTTGCGTTTGACCAGATCGACGCCCGCCTGGAATCCTGCCCAGTCAAGCCGTTCCACCAGTTGGGCGTGGGCGGCAAGGTAGTTTTGCGGCGTGAAATCCAGAGTTTTCATTTTTAGAGTCATTCGGAGGGTTGATAGAAGACGATCTGCGCGCCTGTGCGGTCGAATTTAAATTTCACGGGCAGCAACCCAGGGAGCGCGGCGATGATGGCGGCATGTGTTTGCGGCGGCGCGCAGAACATCATGAACCCGCCGTTGCCAGCGCCCAAGAGCTTACCGCCGAGGGCTCCGTGGGCGATGCCTGAACAATACCATGCGTCGATCTGGGGGTCGGTGATGCCCGCCGTGAGTTGAGACTTGAGGCGCCAGTTCTCGTCCAGGATCAATCCGAAGTGCTCCAGCGAGCCGGACTCAAGTTCGGCCTTGAGTTCAAACGCCAATTCGACCATGCGGCGCACAAGCCGCCGCCGGTCCGCGCCTACCATCGCCTTCGACTGCTCGGCCAACACCGCCGACGCGCTGCGAGTACGACCAGTGAAAAACACCAGCATCGAGGCCTGAAGTTCGGCAAGGATGCCTGGCTCGCAAATCACCGGCTCAACAGCCACCGATTCGTCGGGGTGGAAGCGGATCAGGTTGAGGCCACCATAGGCAGCGGCGTACTGATCCTGCTTGCCGATCGGTTCGCCGCAGCGTTCGATCTCGATTTCGCAGGCCTGCCGCGCCAGTGTCTCCTTGGACGCCGAGCGGTTGCGGTAGGCATAGAGCGCGTTCAACAGACCGACCGTGTACGTGCTGGATGAGCCCAATCCGGACCCGCGCGACGGGATGTCGGCCATCGAGGCGATCTCGATGCCGCCGCCGATGCCTGTGAGCGCAAGGGCTTCGCGCACCAGCGGGTGCTCGACCTCAGCCGGTGTATTGACCTCTTCGGTACGCGAATAGCTGATGCGGATTCGCCCATCGAACTTGCGATTCACCACGATATACATGTACTTGTCGATCGAGGTGGACAGCACGGCACCGGGCTCTTCTCGATAGTACGCCGGCAAGTCGCTTCCGCCGCCGACGAAGCTCATACGCAGGGGGGTCTTGCTGACGATCAAGGGGCGCTCATCGGTTGCCGTCGATGCGGTGGGTGGCGTGGACCGCGCTGGCGCGTACCGCCGGCACTTCGTCTGCCTCGCGGGCGCGCAGCGTTATCTCAGTGTCGCGCGGCGGTTCGCTACGCCAGGTGTAGTCGGCGCGCAGCCGCTGTGCTCGCGTCTCGTCGTCGACATCGACAAAGATGCGTACCCCGGCGGTCTGAAGCAGCGACGCATCCATCAAGGCGGTGACACCTTCGATGATCAGCAAGTCGTCGGGGCCGATCGACCGATCGACCCCTGCCTGCACTCGTCGAATGTCACGGTCATATTTCGGCACCCGCAGAGTGTGGCGTCCGGGGCAGTGCAGGGCCGGCGCCAGGCAGTCCAAAAGCGCCAGCATGTCATAGCGCGCCAGGATGCCCGTTCCTTCTGCTCGTTCGGCCGCGGGGCGCAGCCAACCGTCCGCGCAGATGACGTGGATCGTACGGCCACCGGAAGCCAGCAGTTCGGCCAGCACCCGTGCCGTCGCGCTCTTACCGGCGCGCGCCGGCCCCGCGACGAGCACAAGACGCATGGCGTCGGTGACCGCCGCGGCCACCGGCAACATGCGACTGGCCAGCAGCGGGTGCCCGCGCAGGATCCAGTCGACCGCGCCGCCCAGATCGGGAGCGATGTAATCCGGCTCGTCGGGCCACTTGGCGTCACGGCCAGCATGGCCAGTTCGAACGAGCACAGTTCGCATTCCGGCATGCGCGCCGGCCCGGACGTCTGAGGTCGAGTCGCCGACGAACCACGAGGCGCGGCGGTCGATCTCAAGCTCGCGTACCGCGCGATCGACGAGTCCGGTGGCCGGCTTGCGGCAGTCGCAGGCCATCTTGAGCGCCGCGACTTCACCGGCGAAGCCGGCGTCTTGGTGGTGGGGGCAGAAGTAAAGGCGGTCCAGATATGCACGCTCAACGCCAAGCGCGTGATCGAGTCGTGCATGGATGCGCGCCAGTTGCGGCAAGGTCACCTCGCCGCGCGCCACCACCGGCTGGTTGGTGATGCACACTGCGAGGCGGCCGGCCCGGTTGAGTGCGCGCACCGCCTCGGCGGCGCCAGGAATCAAGTGCAACTGCTCAGGTTCGCGCAGGTGGTTCACTTCCACGTTCAACGTGCCGTCGCGATCCAGGAATACGGCGGCGCGTCGATGGCGCGTCGACAGCCGATCGGGCAGCCCCAAGACAATGTCGCGCTGCACCTTGTCCAAACGGTCGGGCGTGCCCATGTCCTTGATGTACTCGGGCGTCACCATGGCGTGCAGGTGACGACCAGCGGCCAGCATCGCTGGGAAGGTGTCCTTTGCAAGATCGGTCTTGCCGCTTGCCGGGATGTGGGGGGCAAGCGCGTCCCGCTGCATCACGTAGAGCGCCGCGTTAACGAGGTTGGAGTGGATCTCGCCCGCCGGATGCGGATACGGATGGACCGCGAGCACACGTGATCGCTCGTCGATCTCAACCAGGTCGGAGTCGTGCGGGTGGTCGTTGGGGTGAAGCAGCAGCGTTGCGTCGGCCTCGCTGACTTCGTGCTGCCGCCACACACGGCGCAGGTCGACGTCGGCGTAGGTGTCGCCGTAGAGCACGATGAACCGATCATCTAGACTGGGCAGGGCATCCCTTAACGCACCAGCGGTGCCGCGGGCCTCGCGCTCCACTTGGTAAATGATGCTCACGCCGAATCGGCTGCCGTCGCCGAAGTGGTCGCTGATAGCTTGGTGTTCGTAGTGCACTAGCAAGGCGATGCGGGTATAGCCCTGCCGGCAGCACAATGCCACCAAGTGCTCGAGCACGGGCCGGCCGAGGATAGGCGCCATGGGTTTCGGCAGATTTCCGGTGCGCGCCTTCAGGCGGGTGCCAGCGCCGCCCGCAAGGATCGCCACCTGGCAGGCCGTCAATTCGCCCGGCACGCACTCAGCCCGCATGTCGGAAGAGCAGCGGCTTGAACACGCGCTGCTGCACCCAGGGTGGCAACCACGACCAGAACGTCACAGCCAACAGGCCGGCCAGGCGCAGCGGCAACTGGCGGGCGCTGAAGTTGCGGACTCGCGCCTGCCGGTTGTATTGCCAGTGGGTGGGCTTACGCGAGGTGTTGTCCTGTCGGTAGCGCACCAACACGTGCGGCAGATTGGCAAACCTTATGCCTTGATTGAGCAGCCGCAACCAGAGGTCCAAGTCTTCGGCAAATCGGAACGCGGGATTGTAAGCGCCGTGACGCTGCACCACGCTCTTGCGCAGCATTACGGTCGGATGCGCGACCGGCGTCGTGGCATGGAAACGCCGCTCAATCGTGGCATGGTCCGGCGGGTAGTCGCGGAAGGCCAGTGTCCGGCCGTCTTCGGACATGATCTCCAGCCCCCCGCCGAGCACGTCGACCTCGGGGTGCGCGTCCAGGAAAGCCACCTGCAGCGCGAAGCGTTCTGGCACGCAGATGTCGTCTGAATCGAAACGGGCGACGAGTTCCCCGCGGGCAAGTCCGAAACCGTGATTCAAGCTGGCGGCCAGGCCGAGCCGCGTGCTCGGGCGCACGTAGTGAAATCGCGTGTCGCCGGCGCAGGCCTCGCGGCATGCCTGTGCCAGCGCCGCATCGGTGCTCTCGTCGATGACAAGGCACTCAAAGTCGCCGAAGGTCTGCGCGCGTACGCTGTTGAGACTTTGCGCCAGCACCGCGGCCGGCTCGTTGAAGGCCGGCACCACCACGGAGACACGCGGCGCGCTTGTCATCGCGGCCGCAAGCGACCCGAGAGCCGGCGTCTCAGAGACCATGCTGGCGAGCCACCTCGTCGATGGCGCGCCGCACTGCCGCGGCCGAATCCATTGCGGGGACCCAACCATAGGACTGCAGCCGCGCCGTCGAATAGCTGAATCGCGGCACGTCACCCACCCAACCCTTACTGCCTTGCCCGAACTCGATGCGTGCACCCGAGCCCATGCGCCGCACCGCCTCCTCGGCGATCCAGCGCACCTGGACGCCTTCGTCTACCGGACCGATGTTGATGACCTCCACCTTGCCGTGGCTAGGCTGCGACCGCGCCCTCACGGCCAGCATGGCACTCACCAGGTCAGAGACATGCAGGTAGGCCTTCTGTTGCGTGCCATTGCCGAGCACCTGCAGCACGCTTGGGTCCTGCAGCAGTTTGCGGGCGAAGTCGAGGATTACGCCGTGCGTGGCTGGCACGCCGACGACGTTGGGAAAGCGGAAGATGTTGACACGCCGCAGGCCTGCCTCGGCGGCAGCGGTCGCCTGCGCCTCAGACGCCAGTTTCATGGCGCCGTAGTTCGAAATCGGCAACAGAGGTCCGATCGATTCGTGCAGGGCCGTGCTGCCAAGGTCGCCGTAAATGGCCGAACTGGATGCAAAATGCAGCGTCGGAACACCGTTATCTCGCATTGCGCGCAGTATCTCGAAAGTAGTGAGGAAAGTGTTGCGCAAGTCGATGTCCGCATCCGCGACGCCCGCCGGAATGTCGGAGTTGGCCGCCAGGTGCCAAACTTCGGCGACGGAACCTAGCCGCGCCGCTGCAGCGAAGGCGTTACGAACCTGATCACGGCGCGACAGGTCGCAGGTGAACACTAGCAGACGATCGGGACTTGCCAACCCGTCGAGGTATTCACGGCGGCCGCGCGAGAAATCGTCGAGCACGACCAACCTGCAGTCTTCCTGGAGAAGACGTCCTATCAAATTGACGGCGATGAAGCCAGCGCCGCCAGCGACGATTTGCACTGGGATCATGGAATGGATGTCTTACTGAATTTCGCGGCCTGGACAGACCGAAGCCGCTGACCACCGCGATGAACTGCGCCGTTTTCAAATGCGAACCCAGCGCTCCGGAACCATATCGGCGTCGAGACCGGCCGGCAGCAGCCAGCGCTGCGGCGCAACTACGAGCTTGCCGGGCCGTTGACCCAGCCAGGCTGCCCACCAGCTAAAGGTGCTGTTCGCCACAATATTATGCCTGCAGCTGCTCATCAGTCGCAGGTCGTTGTAGCTCTCGGTGCCTCGATTGTGGTTGACCACCTCGACGATGTCGCGGCTATCGTCGAAGAGACCACGCGCCCAGTCGGGCTCGTCGGAGAACACGAAGAAGCGTGCGTCGGCATGCTGCTGCCGCACGAGGGCGACTGCCGCCCGGTAGTAATCGGCCGTGCACACGGCATACAGCTTGGCGTTCTTGACGCTGCTGAGATAGTCGCCACGTCGCACGTGCATGCCCACGGACTGGCAGTTCTCGATGCGATCGAGCCAGCGCTGGTTCTCCGGCGAAGGCGGGCTGCGAAAGACGAGGGCGGCGCGCAGCGCGTCGGCTGTATCTTCGAAGTAGCGTTCGCTCTGCCAGTAACCCTGCAGGTAAACGGCGTCACCAAGGTCTCGAATGCCGCTCCAGTACGTGACGGTGGGCTGGAAGGCTGCATGTCCGCTGCGTATCGTCCCACGCACGACGCGCCCGAGCACGCGACGCGCCACCGGGCGGCGCCAGGGGCCCAGGCAGTGACGCATCTCCGACGGGTGGGCCTCGCGCGGCGAGACGGCAAAGACTCGTGACAGTTCATAGCCTTGATGCAGGGAATAGCCCTCGAACATGTCCACCGCGACACGCAATTCGGCGCCGCGGCGCGCCGCGGCGGCATGACCGGCCGCAAACTGGAACAGCTGATTACCCAGGCCTCCGATGAGGTTCGTAATGATCATGAAGCCGGTCCATTCCGGCCCGCGCCCCGGACTCCCGCCGGCGCGGCGCTCTTCATGCCCCGCCCCGCGACTTTCCTGAGATCGCCACCATCGCCGCGCCCAACATCATGAAGGTACCTTGCAGCGCATTCACGGCGAGCACACTGGAGACAGGCGAAGCAAGCAAGGCCGGCAGCGCGAAAGCGAATAGGGTCAGCAGGACCAGCAAGCCGGGCATCAGGCGAAGTGCGGCCGCGTCGCGCCCCTTGAACCGGATCGCGGTGCTCAGCACGCAGTAGGACCCCAGCAGCACTGCGAAGCCCAGGCATTGCATGAGGTTAATCTGCTTGCCTGACAGCAGCACGTAGGCAATCGCGAAGACCGTGCCTGCGACGATACCCGCAAGTGCTTGGGAGAGGCCGTAAGTCACCGAAGTGCCGAGGCCGGTACGCCGCACGATCTGCAATATCGCGCCGGAATTCGACCAGTACTGCACCAGCGGGAAGAGCAGCAGGGACGCGACGTGGACACGCACAACTACCGCCAGTTCGACGCCCAGCTGCGCCGGCACGCGGTCACCGAGCAGAAACGGAAGATTGAGCAGTACGCCATCAAAGAGCGCCACGATCAGCAGTGCGAGCGTCATAAGGGACTGACGGAAGCCGACCAATCGCAGAGAAAGCCCGGCCCGCACCGCGAATCGGCGCGCCATCCACAGGTTCAACAGGCACACCGGTACCCATTGCAACAACACGGCGGCAAATGCCAGGCGGGGCGCAGGCGCCACCGGCAGGCTGATACACGCGACCGCTAAGACCGACCCCAGAGCGAAGGCCACCGGAAACGCGGGCGAACGGCCGACCGCAGCGCGAAGGAGATCAACGTCCAAGCCGCACAGGCCGACGATCAGCACGGCTGAGGCAATGACCCAGGGATCGCTGGTTCCGGATGAAAGGATCACGCCCGCCAACGGCATCATCAAGCAGGCCCCCAGAACCACCTGAACGATTGCCCGATGAACGTCGGTCAGCTTCGCGCTGCGTCGCGAGCTGGGGACGATACCGGCCGACACCGTCGCCAGCGCGCGCTGTGCCGCCGTGAAAAAGCCGAGCAGGAAAAGGAAGAAGTAAATCTGCTTTGCGTCGACGATGCTGTACTGACGTGCGATGACGCTAAAAAGGTAGAACGACAGCAGGCCCGAGACCAGCCGTGTGGCCAGATGCGTCGCGAACTCGGAGCGCATGCGCGCTACGCCGCCCGGCCTCACGAGAAGCCATCTCGCTGGTAGTCCCAGTGGGGACGGCAGGATGGGTCTGATCGGAGTGCATCCATCAGGCAGCGAGCACGGCATCCAGGGACTGAGTCACGCCCGGGCGAGTTGCGGCGAGGTAGGTGATAGCGCCGCGGTGGTGGACGAAAAGGTGACCCACCGATTCACCGCGTATCAGCCCCATCAGCGCACGCGGCAGCGAAAAAAGTGACTTCAACGGCGTGTTCGCCGCTCCGCACTCGATGACCCTGCCACCCGCCGAGATCACAGCATTGCACAACTCCTCGCGACTGTAGATGCGTTTGTGGGTCGGATCGTCGTGAAAATGATATCGGTAGCGGCTGGCCGCGTAGCTCAACGAAAGGACGTTCGGCACCTCGAGGTAAAGCACGCCTCCGGGCCGCAGGCAGCGAATCGCGTTGGCGATCACTGCCTCGCCGTTGGCGATATGTTCCAGCACGTGGTTGATCAGCACCAGATCGTATTGCGCCCCCGCTAGCGAGCGAAGAGGATCCGATTCCAGGTCAGCCACGACGAAACGGTCGATCAGCCGCGCCTCCGCATTATCAAAGGTGCGCTCGCGGTCGACGCCGTGATAGGTGCATGCTGGTAATACGCACTTCATCTCGCTGGCACTACGATTGGCGATCCCAACGTCCAGCACGTACCGCGCGCTGGGCGCGAAACGTGCGATGTTGCGGAACTTTGTCTTCAATTGGGTGAGCAGGAACGCGTTCATTTATTTGGACTCAGTGGAGATAGCCAACCCACGGCGGGCAAACGGGCAGTAGGGCTAGTCAGTTCCCTCGCAGAGATGCAACGACGCGGCGAAAGATCGCCTGGGAGCTACGCTGAGCAGCTCGAAAAGCCATCCACGCCAATTGGTCTGCGCCGCGGGCGAGTGCGGCCATTGGCCGGCTCGAGACAAGCCAGGAACCGGGGCCCAATAACGCACCCCGGGATTCCAGGGATCGCAGTTCCTCCTTGGTGATTCGCGGAATTTCTTCTCTCAGCGAGGCAGAGATTGAGGTCGCCAGCGTGCCGTCAGACAGCAATCCCGGCGCGGGCAGAAAGAGCAGCCGGGTCGGTGAGGACACGAGCACGCGCGCGTACAGCTCGACATCAACAATACTGCGCAGCGTCTCGTCGTATCGCAGATAGAGCGAACGGCGAAGCACCAAAACCGAGGGCGCACCCAACAGATTCCGGCGCAGCAGATAGCCGGGCCAGCGCAAGGTAATGAAACGCACTAAAAATGTCGGCAGATTTAGTCGCGGATGTCCATCCCGCCCGACCACCTTGCAGGCCAGAACGATGCCGTCGGGTGCATCGGGACCCGCGAGCAAAGCTAGGACGCTCTCGAACACTTGCGGAGATTCGAACATCTCGTCGTGGTGCAACAGCAAGCAATAGCGCCCCCGCGCTTGGGCGAGCAGCGAATTCCAGTTGGCGACGGCTCCTAATGGCAGCCGGTTATGCCTGTAAACCGCAGGCGCGAAAGCGGCCGCTGCGGCGGCGACCGCGCGCTGCGCCTCAGGCAGGGTCGAGTCGTCGGATATCAGCACCTCAACATGAGGGCTCAGCCGCGACGGTCCGACGCTGGAGAGCGCGCGCTCCACTCCGTCAGCATGGTTGTAGGCCGGGATGAGGACCGAGATCAGCGGCGCGAGGCTATCGCAATCCATATCTTAGGCAGCGCACGGTCCGCGCCGTAATCGTGGGCCACAGAATGGGCACAGATTTCGAGTAGGGGTGCTGATCGGTGTTCACAGCTAAGCATTATCCCAGACAGGCGCCTCCGGGCAGCGATGGTCCTGACAGTCGACACCTGCGACGTCCCGTCATTCGCGTACCCCGTGAGCACACACCAGGCAAAGAGGCCACACCGCTCAGATCTCACGCAGGTACGTCATCCGACCGAAGTTGGATAGCTGTACTGATAGATAAGTACATAAACTGCATTCCTGTTACCCTCTATGGGTATGCCTAAGAGACTCCCCGCGCCCTTCGTTAGCTTCCGCCAGCCACTGCCGGCGCCATCGAAAAGCTGGGTGCCGATCTTGCTGTCGCTCGCTTGCGTCGCAAGGAATCGTTGAGGTCCTGGGCACAGCGCCT
>Ga0105048_10009543_pt1 | contig 15411 bp, 14 predicted proteins | sample MAT05_FD_78382 | JGI IMG/M metagenome (GOLD analysis project Ga0105048, IMG submission 78382) | Freshwater microbial communities from Lake Fryxell liftoff mats and glacier meltwater in Antarctica - MAT-05 | ecosystem: Environmental > Aquatic > Freshwater > Ice > Liftoff microbial mat | place... | reverse complement strand
GGTGGGATCCGCTCGTCTGCCTGCTCCTGTCTCGCGAGTTTTTCGCGAGCCGCACCTCGTTCGCGCCGATCGACGCGGCGATGCTCGAGCGTTACGGCTTCTTCAAACATCTCGGCTTTTTTCCGGTCGAGCAGGACTCCGCACGCGGCGCGTTTCAGTTTCTCCGAAACACGCACGCCATCCTGGCCTCCTCGCGCCATGCCGTGTGGCTCACGCCGCAAGGCCGCTTCATGGATGTGCGCGAGCGCCCCCTCCGCCTGCAGGATGGTCTCGCCGCGTTAGCCATTCGCGAACCCAGCGCCGCATTCGTCCCGCTCGCGATCGAATACGCCTTTTGGACCGAACCGCGCCCGGAAATCCTCGTCTCTTTCGGCGAGCCCATCGTCCCAGCCATCGAGCCCGCTCGCAGCGCCGGTGAATGGACGCGCGCCTTCACCGACTCTCTCGAAACCGCGCAGGACGAACTCGCTGCCCGCTCCTGCCGCCGCGACCCCGCCGAGTGGCTCGTACTCAACCGCGGCATGTCTGGCGTGAGCGGCATCTACGACGGCTGGCGCTGGCTGCGCGCGCGGGTGCGCGGCAAAAAGTTCGCGCCGGAACATCACGCGGAGGTGCCCCGATGATTGGTTGGATCGCCGCCGTGAGCTGCCTGCTCGCCGTGATTCCCGCCGCCCTCTTTCTGCGGAATCTCCCGCTTTACGCGCCGCTCCCACGTCCCGGATCGACCCGCTCGCGCTGCTCCGTGTTGATCCCGGCGCGCAACGAAGAGGCCAACATCGCCGCCGCCCTGCGGACGGTTTTGGAAAGCGAGGGCATCGATCTCGAAGTTATCGTCCTCGACGACGGCTCGACCGACCGCACCGCGGAAACCGTTCGCGACATCGCCATCTCCGACCCGCGCGTGCGCCTCGAAACCGCGCAGCCGCTGCCCGCCGGCTGGTGCGGGAAAAACTTCGCCTGCCAGCAACTCGCCTCCCTCGCGCGGAATCCGCTTCTCGTTTTCATGGACGCTGACGTGCGCGTTTCGCGTGCCGATTCGCTGGCGCGCCTTGCGCAGTTCGTGGAGCAGAGCGGTGCTGCTCTCGTCAGCGGAGTGCCGCGGGAGGAGACGCGAGGCTTGATGGAGAAGCTCGTCATCCCGCTGATCCATTTTGTCCTGCTCGGTTTCCTCCCGCTGCAGCGCATGCGCGCCAGCACCGACCCGCGATTCGCCGCCGCCTGCGGCCAGATCCTCGCCGTTCGACGCGAAGCCTACGGGCGAACCGGCGGACACTCCGCCATCGCAAACCGCATCCACGATGCCGTCGCCCTGACCCGTAGCTTCCGCGCGCACGGCCTCTCGACCGATCTCTTCGACGCCACCGACACCTTCCACTGCCGCATGTATCAGCGCGCTTCGGAGGTGTGGCACGGCTTTGCCAAAAATGCCCACGAAGGCCTTGGCTCACCACAACTCCTTGGGCCAGCAACGTTGCTCCTGCTGGGCGGCCAGGTGCTGCCGCCCGTCCTGCTCGCATTTGCTCCTTCACCGCTGGCGTTTATCGCCACCGCCGCTGCATTTCTTCCGCGCCTCATCGCCATCGTGCGCTTCCGCCAGTCGCTCCTCGGCGCGCTGCTCCATCCCCTCGGCATCTGCGTGCTTGTCGCGATCCAGTGGTTCGCCTTTTTCCGCTCCCTCCGGAAACGACCCGCCGTCTGGAAAGGCCGCTCCTACTCAACTGCCCCCGCGACATGAAAATTCCGTTCCTCTTCCTCGCCCTCTTCCACACAGCCGCTCTCGCCGCGCCAGCCGAGAAGCTCACCGACTTCGAACTCACCGACCAGGATGCGAAGACTCGCGCCTACCGCTTTCCAAAAGCGAAAGTCACCGTGATGACCGTTGCCGATCACAAAGGCTCTGAGCAACTCGCGCCGTGGATTCAGCGGCTGCACGACCGCTACGAAAAACGCATCGACATCGACGGCGTGGCCGATGTCTCGATGATCCCCAAGCCCTTTCACAACATGTTTCGCGAGGCGTTTCGCAAGCAGCTCACCTACTCCGTGATGCTCGATTGGGGCGGCGCCGTGGTGAAGCAATTTGGCTACGTGAAGGGCGTGGCCAACATCTACGTCATCGACCGCTCCGGCCGAATCGTGAAACAGGTGACGGGTCCGGTCAGCGACGCGGCGGAGCGCGAAATAGAGCGGGCGATCACGGGTGCATCGCTGAAATCGCGAGTGATGCCGGGGTCGTCGAAGGCGTCTGATGCGCCGGGCTTTGGCTAGTCGTCTTCGCTCAGGACCTCCGGAGCATAGCGCGTTTCCTCCTGGGCCGACCGCTTACGGCGGGCCTGTTCGAGGAGGCGCTGTTGCTGGGAGTTCTGAACGTGGGTGGCGAGTGACTGATGGTTGCGCGCGGCAGCGGCGGCTTGCTGTTGGAGTTGTTGCTGAGAATTCCGGCTGTGGGTCGCGGCAATCTGATGCTGGCGCGCGGCGGCAGCGCTGGCTTGCTGGAGTTGACGCTTTTGCGCCGCCACCTTGGCCTGCTGCTGGAGCAAAGCCGCCTGGTTATTCGACTTGGGCGGCTTGGGCGGCTTCGGCGGGGCCGGCACGGCGAAGGAAGAGGTCGCGAGGCTGAGAAGGATCGCGCCGCAAAGCAGCGGAGCGCGGAAGGAGCACCATTTCATGGTGCGAGGGTAAGGGCTGCGGTGGCGCGCCTCAACCGCTTCTTTCACTCGTGACGACCCTTGAACGTCAGCTCGGCAATGCCGGATTTATCAAGTTCGCCGAGACCCTCAAAGACCATCTTGTCGTATTGCGCCTTCGTTGCCTCGGCCAATGGCAGGTCCAGCCCGGTGGCGCGGCCGAGCTGGAGCGCGATGCCGCTGTCCTTGGCCGCGTGGGCGGAGGAGAAAAAGCACGCGTGGTCGCGGTTCTGCATGTCCTCGCCATCCGTCACGAGCACACGCGAGGCGGCGCCAGTCTGGGAGAAAACCTCGCGCAGCATGGCGAGATCGAGCCCGAGCGCATCGCCGAGCCCGAGCCCTTCGGCGAGACCGGCGGTGTTGATATTCATGACCATATTGACGAGCGCCTTGACCTTCGCCGCCTGCCCCGCGGCCCCAATGTAGCGGAGCGAACCTGCGAGCTTTTCCAGCACCGGCTTCGCGCGCTCATACACCTCCGGCTTTCCACCGCACATGAGATAAAGCGAGCCCTCGCGCGCCTGCGTGATGCTCGACGCCATGCACGCCTCCAGCGACTGCGCGCCGGCCTCCTCGCACCGGCTCTCCACGAGCTCGTGGGTGCCGGGAGAAACCGTCGCGCAATTGATGAACAGCGTGCCTTCCGCCACGCCCACACCGCTGGCGCTGCCGAGCAGAGAATCGCTGCCGCTGCCCACCGAGCCGAAGATGTCGTCCATCGCCTCGTCGTCGGTGACAACGGTAATGACGATGTCCGCGGCCGCGGTCACCTCGGGCAGCGTCGCCGGAGCCTCGCAACCGAGTTCCGCGGCGAGCGCGGCGGCGTGCTCAGGGTGCGCGTCAAAGACGGCGGTGACCGTGAAACCTGATTCCTTCAGCCTCCGCGCCATATTTGCGCCCATGCGACCCACTCCGACGACAGCGATTTTTTCAGACATAGTGCGGGGAGACTAAACGCAGAGGCGCAGAGGGGCAGAGAAAATTGCGTGAAGATTGTGCCCTTCCAATCTTACGGGAAAAACGGGTTGTGCTCCCGCTCCTCGCCGACCGTTGTCATCGGGCCGTGGCCGGGGCAGAGGATCGTGTCGTCGGGCAGGGTGAGGATTTCTTCGCGGTTGGTACGGAGCGCGGCGGTGTAGCTCACGCCGCCGCCGCCCATCGAGCCGGCGAAGATCGCATCGCCCACGATGGCGACGGGCCGGGCGAGGCCGGAGACGATGTAGGTGATGGCGCCTTTTGAGTGACCCCAAGTGAGGCGCGTTTCGATGTGCAGCGCTCCGACGCTCCACGAACGCCCGGCGGCAAAGGATTCCGCACCGTCGAGCGGCTCGCGGTCGCCGACGAAGGCGGGCGCGCCGGTCTTCGATTTCAGGCGATCGAGGTCGAAGATGTGGTCGCCGTGCGTGTGGGTGAGGAGGATTACATTCACGCGCAGTTTTTTCGCCGCGATGAGCGCGAGCATGTCGGTGCAATCCGCGCCCGTGTCGAAGGCGACGGCTTCGCCGCTGGCGGCATCCCAGACGAGGTAGGAGTTCACCGTCATGTCTTCAAAGGGCGTGTTGAACTGCGCCAGACCGTCGAGCGCGACGGGTGCGGGCGAATACGCGCGGTGGCCGAGGGCGCAGAGCGCATCGGCTTTCAAACCGAGCGCTGGAGCCACGGCGCGGGCCGTCGTTTCATCCCACGCGCCGTCGCGGAGTTTGTTCACATCCTCCGCCGTGACGCCTGCGGCTTCCGCGAGCTGGGCGTCGGTGAATTGCAGGCCGCGCATCGCCTTGCCGACGATGTCGTTAAAGTTGTCTTCGAGTGGGATCATAGATTTAGAAAGCTCAGCCCTCCGGAATCGCGTCGGGGACAACCTCCGGCTGCGGGGCAGGGGAGACGAGGAGGATGCAGACTGTCGCGAGCGCGAGGATGGCGGCGCTCGCGAAGAACGAGGTGCGCGCGTAGTCCGCGGCGGCATCGTGCGACACGAGCGCGAAGCCGATGACCGGGCCGAGGAAGCGGCCGAGGCTGCCGGCGCTTTGCATGAGGCCGAGGAGGCGGCCCTGGCAATGGGCGTCGCTGGTCCGCGAGGCGAGGCCGTTCAGCGTGGGCGTGACGAAGCTATTCCCCAGCGAAATGCCGAAGCACACGACCATCAGCACGCCGAGAGAATGCGTGAACGGCAGCGCCGCCATGCTCAGCGCGAGGACGATCGCACCGGCGATGGCGAGTTGCTTCTCGATCGGTCGCTTGAGCAGCCGACGCAGCAGCCCGCCCTGAAAAATCACGCCTAGCAGACCCACATACGCCAGCAGGTAGCCGACCTGTGCCGTGTCGTAGTTGAAGCGTTTCTCGCAGTAGAGCGCGAAGAGCGCCGTCATGATCGAGAAGCCTGTGATCGACGCGAGCTGGCTGGCGAGAATCGCCGTGATCATCCGCGCGCGTCCACCCTGAAAAACCTCGCCGATCGTCGCACGATGCCGTGCCCGCTCGCGCGACTCGGCGGTCAGCGTCTCCGGCAGCCGCAGCCACACGAGCAGCGCATTGAGCAGCGCGAGGCCCGCGGCGAAATAAAAGGGCGTCGCGAGGCCGAAATGTTTGCTCAGCACGCCGCCGATCGCCGGGCCGATCATGAAACCGAGCCCGAAAGCCGCGCCGACCAGCCCCATATTGCGCGAGCGGTTTTCCTTTGTTGTGACATCGGCAATGCACGCCATCGCGGTGGAGATATTCCCGCCGCTCGCGCCGTCGATGATCCGCCCGAGGACCAGCATCCACACCGAATTCGCCGCGCCGAGGATGACGAATCCGACCGCCGTGCCGATGATGCTCACCACCAGCACCGGCTTGCGCCCGACGCGGTCCGAGATCTTTCCGAACAGCGGCGAGCACACGAGCTGGAACAGCGAGTAAATGCCCACGATCCACATGAGCTGCGAATTCGTGGCCCCGATGCGCGAGCCCTCCGCGTAGAGCGGCAGCACCGGGATGACGATGCCAAAGCCCACCATGTCGATGAACAGCGTGAGAAAGATGAGCCCCAGCGGGGAGCGCGCGGGAGTGGGAGCGGCGGAGTTTTCCAAGGAGCGGGCAGGGTAAAAGTGAAACGCGAAAGGGAAAGGGGAAAGTCGGTTCGCGAGGTCTGCCAAGCAGATGCTCACGACCAGAACGCCGCTTCGGTGAGGCAACGTCCGTGCATTTCGCATTGGCAGTCGTCTGGCGCGCGGTAGTCTCCGCTGCATGGAAAATCCAGCCGATCCCGCTGCCGTCCCGGTCCTCCCCACCACCGTCCCCAGCAAAGACGAGCGCCTCTGGGCCATGCTCGCCCACGTCAGCGCCTTCGCCATGTATGCCACCGGCATCGGCCACATCGTCGGGCCGCTCGTCGTCTGGCTGGCGAAACGCGACGGCAACCCCTTCGTGGACGACCAGGGAAAGGAATCGCTCAACTTCCAGATCTCCTGGACCATATACATGATCGCCAACGTCATCCTGTTCTTCACGATCATCCTCGCGCCCATCGCCATCGCGGGCTTCTTCATTCTGCCGATCTTCCACGTCGTCTGCATGATCGTCGGCGCCGTCAAAGCCAACGAAGGCGTCGCCTTCCGCTACCCGCTCTGCATCCGCATTTTGTAGTCGCCAAATGCCTGAGCTCGCGGAGGTCGAGTATTACCGGAAGCAGTGGGACGGCGGTCTGCGGAGGAAGATCATCGGTGTAGCTCTGCATGGGGAAAAGCGGCTCTTTCGCGGGGCGGATGTGGCGCGACTCGCCGCGGTGCTGCCCGGCGCGCAATTGCTCGGGTCGGAGGCGCGGGCCAAGCAGATGCTCTTTCGCTTTTCCCGCCGCGCGTGGCTCGGCGTGCATCTCGGCATGACGGGAAAACTGCGCGCCGAGCCGCCGGATTGGGTGCCGGCAAAGCACGATCATCTCGTGCTTTTCACGAAAGCGCATGCGCTCGTGCTCAGCGACGCGCGAATGTTTGGGCGCGTGCAATTTCACGAGGGTGCCGAGGCCCCCGTCTGGTGGACGCGCCTGCCGCCCGCGGTCACCTCGCCGGAATTCACGGTCGCCGTCTTGCGCGCCTTTTTGAAACGCCGCGCGCGACTCGCGGTGAAAGCCGCGCTCCTCGTCCAGAGCGCGTTTCCCGGCGTGGGAAACTGGATGGCGGATGAGATCCTCTGGCGTGCAAAGATCAGCCCGCGCGCACTCTGCGGGACTCTCTCGAAAGTCCGCGCAGACGTCCTTTGGCGCGAGACGCGCGAAGTCTGCCGCGTGGCGATGGAAACCGTCGGCGTTGATTTCTCGGACCCGCCGCCCGGCTGGTTTTACCACGAGCGCTGGAGCGCCGGCGGTGCCTGCCCTCGCGACGGCAGCGCGCTCCGCACCGCGCAGATCGGCGGCCGGACCACCCGCTGGTGTCCACGCTGCCAGCGGTGAGGCGCGCGCGCTTTACCCAAACACTGCGTGGCACAGCGCCACGGAGGCGATAACGGCGACGATGTCGGCGGTGAGGCCGACGGCGATGGCGTGGCGCGTGCGGCGAATGGAGACGCTGCCGAAATAGATGGCGATGACGTAGAAGGTCGTCTCCGTGCTGCCGTAGATCGTGCCGGCGAGCCGGCTGACGAAGCCATCGGGATCAAAGAGGCGATGAACGCCGTCGGGTCCGAGGCGCTGGACGAGTTCGATGAAGACGCTTTTGGCCGCGCTACCGGAGAGTGGTCGGATGAGGACGAGCGGGACGAGTTCGGCGGGAAAGTGGATCGCGGCCAGCGGGCGGGCGAGGGCTTTGGTAAGGATGTCGATGACGCCTGCGCCCTGCAGCATGCCGATGGCGACGAGCATGCCGACAAGGTAGGGCACGGTGCGCTTCGCGGTCTCCCAGGATTCGTGCGCGCCATCTACGAACTGCTCGTACACCGGCACCCCGCGCAGCGCGGCGTAGAGCGGGAAAAACGAGAGCAGAAACGGCACGGCGAGCAGCGAGGCGGACATCAGGCCGCGCATCCAGAGAGGCTTGCCGGCAAAGTCCGCGGGCGGCAGCGGGGCGTGCCAGTGAGTGTTGAGCGCTTGCAGTATGCGCTCAAAAGTTTCTGGGAAGAGCAGGAGAAAAAAGAGGCTCACGAAGAGCGCGAAGAAGGTCCAGAGCGCCGCGCGCTTGCCGGCGGTCAGCGCAGTGACCTCCGGACGCTCGATTTCCAGGGGGGCGCTGTCTTCTGCCTGCGGAGCGCCGGTCGCAGCCGTGGCGGCGAGCGGTTCGAGTCGAAAGGTGGGCCATCTTTGCAGCCACTTCGCCATAAAGACGCCCGCACTCGCCGCGCAGACCGACGAAAGAAACGCGGTGACGACGATGGCCGTCGGACTTTTCGCACCCGCGGTGGCGAGGATGGTGATGGCCATCAGCGGCAGGATTTGGATCGAGGCGGTGTTGAGCGCGAGGAAGGTGACCATGGCGTTGGTCGCGGTGCCCGGCCGGGGATTGAGCGCCTCGAGCAGGCGCATCGCGCGCAAGCCGAGAGGCGTGGCGGCGTTGCCGAGGCCGAGCATGTTCGCCGCCATGTTCATGACCATCGCCCCGATGGCCGGGTGCTCGGACGGCACCTCCGGAAAAAGCCGCCGCATCACCGGCCGCAGCACCGCGGCCAGCGCCAGCACGAGTCCCGAGCGCTCCGCCAGCCGCATGACGCCGAGCCAAATAGCCCACACGCCGAGCAGCGGCAGCGCCACTTTCATCACCGCCTTTTCCGCGCCGGTGAAAGCGCCGTCCATCAGCTCCGGCAGCCGCCCCGTGAAGCCCGCCACCACCACCGCCACCACGAGCATCGCGAGCCAGATATAATTCAGCATGTCCGCGATTTAGAAAAGAAGACGCGGAGCGGCAAGCGCGAACCGGAAAACGGTGGCACCGGCTGGTGGGAAGTATCGCCTTGCTCGGACGGAGACAGGGCATCCTCAGCGCCGGTGCCAAATCGTGAAGGCATTGGGGGCCTGGGGACCCTTCATACTCATGAGAGCACTCCCGGTGTCCTACAAAGCCTTCATTCATTGAATCGCGAGTCCGGATGGGGCGGATGTATGACCTTCAGATTTCCCGGCTTACTCCTGACCGCGAATTCCCTGTCAAAAACACATGGTTTGATCGGCGGGAATGCTGATGTGACAAGTGCGGGCTGCGGATTGCGGAGGACTGTTGCGCTGCGGTCGGTTCTTTGCTGGAATGCGCGCCCTTCTTTCACCCCAAACCCACTCCCGAACCTCACACTCCCACATGGCAAAGAAAGCTCTCAATATCGGCATCGTCGGCTACGGCTTCATGGGCCGGACTCATGCGAACGGTTATCACAATGCGGCGAAGTTTTTTGACACGCCGCTGGTCCCGGTGCTGAAGGCAGCGTGCGGGCGCGATGCGGTAAAGCTGAAGGCATATGCGGATAACTGGGGCTTCGAGTCGGTGGAGACGGATTGGAAGAAGCTGATCAAGCGAGCGGACATCGATGCGATCGACATCGTGACGCCGAATGATTCGCACGCGGAGATCGCCATCGCGGCAGCACGCGCGGGGAAGATGGTGCTGTGCGAGAAGCCGCTCGCGCTCAATGGCGCGCAGGGCGAGGAAATGGTGCGCGAGATCGAGAAGGCGGGCGTGCCGAATACGGTGTGGTACAATTACCGGCGGGTGCCGGCGGTGACACTGGCGAAGCAGATCATCGACTCGGGGAAGCTGGGACAGATTTTTCACTACCGGGCGAATTTCCTCCAGGACTGGACGATCAGCGCCGATCTGCCGCAGGGCGGGGCGGGGTTGTGGCGTCTGGATGCGAAGGCGGCGGGCAGCGGGGTGACAGGCGATTTGCTGGCGCACTGCATCGACACGGCGCTTTGGCTGAATGGCTCGATCGTGGATGTGAGCGCGATGACGGAGACGTTCATCAAGGAGCGCAAGCACACGCTGACGGGGAAAATGCAGGCGGTGAAGATCGACGACGCGGCGATTTTCTTCGGGCACTTTGCGAACGGTTCGCTCGCGCTTTTCGAGTCCACGCGGTATGCGCGGGGGCACAAGGCGCTCTACACGCTCGAAATCAACGGGGCCAACGCGTCGATCCGCTGGGACCTGCACGACTTGCACCGTCTCCAGTATTTCGACCATAGCGACGAGGGCATCGTGCGCGGGTGGCGCAGCGTGCATGTCACCGACAGCGATCAGCCCTACATGAAGAACTGGTGGGTGCCAGGCCTGCAGATCGGCTACGCGGAAAGCTTTACCCATCAGGTTGCCGACTTTCTCGTGGCCGCCGCTGCCGGAAAACCACTGCCACCGACCTTCCGTGATGCGCTCGAAACGCAATACGTCTGCGATGCCGTGCTCAAGAGCGCGAAGACGAAGAAGTGGGAGAAGGTCAAGCAAGCCACTGCGGCGAAAAAGAGAGCAAAGAAATAGCCTCCACCTCTTTTGGTCAGCAGAGGCCACCCTGTGTTTTCAGGGTGGCCTTTCCATTTTTCGAAAGAGGCCGCAAAGCAAGTATTCAAGCTGTATTCCGGGAGACAGGATTTGCCGACTGTCCGCCGCCGGGGTATGATTGATCAACAGTCAGCCATTTTTTACGGCTGGTGGTTATCAATTATGGCAAACGCAATGGTCATCGGTCTCGGCGGAGTCGGTTCCGTCATCGGGCGCAAGCTGCACGACTATGAGTGCTTCGATAAGATCGTCCTGGCCGACATCGATCCCACCTACGCGCATGTGCTGCACAACACGACGAAGAACAGTCGCTTTGAGGTGATCTGTATTAACGCGATGGAGACGGCGAAAGTGGCGGCGGCGATGACTCAGCACAATATCTCGGTCACCCTCAATGGGTGCAATTGCTACACAAACTACTCGATCCTCGATGCATGCCTGAAAGCCGGTTCTCACTACATCGACATGGCTGCGGACATCTACTCCGCGCCCGGTGTGAAAAAGGCTGGAAAGAACTCTTTTGAGCACGAAATCGAGACCTACCACTCCCGCTATCTGGAAAAGGATCTCGCTGGCCTCCTGTGTCTTGGCTGCGACCCTGGCGCCGTCAATATCTTCGCCCGCTGGGCCATGGACCGGCTCGACACCGCCAGCAGCATCCGCGTCCTCGATGCCGACAACGCCATCGTCAAAGGCTACCGCCTCGCCGTCCTCTTCTCCCCGGAGACCCTCTTTGAGGAACTCAACGCTGTTCCCTACTTCGTCAAGGACGGTAAAGTCACCGGTGGTCGCCCGCTCGAAACCGAGGTGGATTGGTATCGATTTCCTGATCCGATCGGACTCCAGCAGACCTACGCCGTCGCCCACGAGGAAGGCGTCTCGCTAGGTATCTATCCACCCTTCGTCGAGAAAGGCGTGAAGTATTCGGTCTTCAAATACGCCATCTCCGACCAGATGGTGAACGTGGCCAAGTCCATCGATCTGCTCAATCTCGACACATGGAAGAAGGTGAAAGTCGATGGGGTCGAAGTCGCACCCATCCGCGTGGCAACGGCGAATCTCCCCAAGCCTGCGCAGCTCGGCGCGACCGTGGATGGCTACTCGTGCGTCGGCACCGAAGTGCGCGGGACCAAGGAGCGCAAGCGCGTGGAATATTTCATCTACACGATGGATAGCCACCGCGACACATATGAGAAGTGGGGTTACTCGCTGACCGTCGTCCAAACCGGCATTCCGCCAGCCCTCGCCGCGAAGCTGCTCGTCACCGGCAAGCTCAAGGAGCGTGGCGTGATGATGCCCGAGGCGCTCGATCCCGAGCCGTTCATGGAGAATTTTTCGCGCGAGGGCCTGCAGATCTTTGTCGAGAAACGCGAAGTCCAGCGGATGTAGGAGATTCCGAGAATCTGCGTCGCGCGACAAAACATGCGTTGCAAACTGGCGGAGGCGCACTATTTTCCGGCCTCCTAAAAAAGGGGGCGTACTGGTTTCGACTGTTGCTTCGAAACTCAGGCCGCATGCCGAGGAAGCCTGGTTGGCCTCGTTAAACTCCCGGGCAAAAACCTAACTGCGAACAACGTAGTTGAAGCCGACTTCTCTTCGGAAGAGTTGGCCCTTGCGGCTTAATTGACCGCGACGTTCCTGCCGTGACGCCTGCTGGCGGCGGGGACGACGACAGCAGGCTGGCCCAGAGGCGGAGCGACCGCGCCCGAGGGTGAGAAAATTTCGTGGATGCTCGGAAGAGGGCAGTTTGCCCGCCAATGGCACTCTTCTTAAACTCAAGACGGGCTAAGCATGTAGAAACTTGGGTTGAGAGACATCAGGACAGGGGTTCAACTCCCCTCGCCTCCACCTTTTTTACAGAGAAAAAGGTTTTGGATTTTGAGTTTGTGACAGTTTGTGACAAAGTGGGCTTATGAAGGAGCCGCTTCGCGTCGTCGCTGTCAAAGGGCACGAGATTTCCACTTACCGCCTCACGTCGGGCAGATGCATGGTCGTCTGGTACGATTCCGAAGGGCGTCGGCAGCGGCGGTCCCGATCGACGCTGAAGGAGGCGGAAGAATTGGTCGGCGAGGTTTCGGGGGCTCTCAAGGACAAGGTGAACGGTGTGGTTACGCTCGATGACCGCCAGTCCTACAATCTTGCCCGCGAACTCGTTGAGCCGTTCGGCTACACCGTGCTCCAGGCGGTGCGGGAATGGGAGAAGACGAAGGCCCCATACCGGGGCAAGAAAACCGGCGATGTGATCGCAGAGATGATTGCCGCGAAACGTCGGGAGGATCTCTCGGTGCCGTATGTGGATCGCTTGGAAGACGATTTGAAGACTTTCGCGGCCACGGTACCAGACGAGATCGAGAAGGTGCATGCGCCGCACATCAAAGCCTTTCTGAACGGCTGCAAAGTCGGTCCGAGGCGCTGGAACAACATGCGTGATCAGGTCGTCACCCTTTTCCGCTTTGCCCGTTCGGAGCGCTATCTTCCGAAGGACCGCACCACAGAGGCGGAAGACGTGGCGAAGATTAAAGTCGCGCGCAAGACGGTGGACATGTTCACGCCGGCCGAACTGCGGATCATCATCGAGAATACCCGACGCGTGTGGCTGCCGTGGGTTCTGATCAGCGCATACGCCGGAGTCCGCACCTTCGAGGTGCTGCGGATGGACTGGGCCATGGTGCGCTGGGAGCAAAAGCTGATCGATCTCCCGCCCGAGGTCACGAAGGTCAACGAGCGCCGCATCATTCCAATGTGCGACGCTTTGATCGAAGGACTCGGACCGTGGCGGCAAACGGTCGGTGCGGTCTGCGCGGATAAAGTCCCCCAACGCGAGATCGAGCAAATCATCGCTAAGGTGAAGAAGACGCACCCGACGTTCCGGTGGAAACACAACGCGCTGCGCCACGCCTACGGGAGCTATCGCACCGCCCTCACTCAGAACGTCCCGCAGGTTGCGCTGGAAATGGGCAACTCGGTCCACATGGTGAAACGGCACTACCTGGAAGCGAAGACGTTCGAGGAAGGTCTGCGTTGGTTCGGGATCGCTTGGCCGCTCCCGAAAAAGGAGCGCGCGAACAATCCCTTCCTCCGCTGGGTAGCCGCTGCGGCTTGAGCGTCTTTTTCCCGTTCGGTGTCTCACGCCGCCACGGCCTTTCTTCGGCGCCCTATCCTTTTCGAAATGGAGAGCGTCTCAGGTGATTTTCCGTCGAGCATCTTTGCCAGGTCTGCCTCGCGCACGCGATATTCCTGACCGACCTTCACGGCGGGGAGTATCGATCGTTTGATCCATTCTCGAACTGCGCCGGTTGTGAAGCCGGTTCGTTCGCTCACCTCCGCGACCGTCACCATTCGATCTCCGTCCGCGCCGGCCAACTGCTGCCGAAGCGAATCCGTTTCTGCGACCTCGATGACCAGCCAGCCATCACGGACGAAGATCGTCGTCGTTTCGGCATTTAGTCGAAGGGGGGCACAGTTCATACGCGGTTGGTGATAGCGAGCGTGCCTCAAACCCGCGCCGGTGCTGCGCAAAGGCGAGAGCAACCGGGCGGCTCTCGGTTCCCATCGTCCCGCCGCTTCCAACCCTACTGATGCCGGTAGGTGCGGAAAAAACGCAGGCGCGAACGGAAAAGCATTCCGACCAGCGCGCGGCCGATTAGGTTGAAGATCAGCGCGACGACCAACAGTCCCACGACGAAGACCAGGCCGTATTCGTTGCGTGCGCCGACGCTCGGCAGGATCAGCCCCATTGCCACCATCGTGATAAGCGCCCCAACCGTTGTGACGAGACAGCCCGCCGCCGTCTTCTCACGCTGTGACGCGCCGCGCACCACTTCGGCACCGCATCCCAAGCACACGGATGCCGTCGCATTGACAGTGGTTTGGCAGTGTGGACACACCAAGTTTTTCACGTAGAGATCCTACCGTTTCAGAGCGGAAATTGGGAGGCGAAAACCGCCTTCGACGCGACAAAAGTGCGACCGCTCAGCTACTCGACGAGCCTGACTTCGATCGCCGTCACCCACGCGCCATCGCCTTGCGGCAGCTCGCGATAACGCGGCGGAACGACGCTGATTTGTTCAACAGCCAAATCCTTGAGAGCTGCCAGGATTTCCCCGAGACGCCTTCCCGCGATCACCACTTCGTGAGTTCCGAACACCAGCTTGATCGTCTCTTCGCCACCCGCGCGAGCATGCTGCGCGCTGAGGAAGTGCTGATACGGAAAGACGAACGTCTCGTCCGCGGAAGCATCCACTTTGAGGCATGTGCAGTCGCGTTCGCGACGCCAGCAGTCACGATCGCTGTCTGCCGTCGTGGATTCTGGGTTTGTGGGATCTTTGGAGGATTGTTTGAGGCTCATACGGTCACGGATTGCTTTCTGGTTTGCATGGAGCGCTTGCGCGCGAACATCAGCGCCACGGCCTTCGCGAACGCTCGTCCACGCCGCAGCGTGTGGAGCATGCCGCGCTGGATGGCGCGCCGTTCGCGTTTGGCAGCGTCGAGGTCGAGCGCGAGATCGCGATCACCGCTCCGAGTGATGTGCTGGCGGAGGCTCGCCTTGTCTGGCGTGAAGATATACACGCTCTTTCGCCCGCGGGAAATCGTCACATACCATTGCTGTGCATTGGTCGCGCCGCGAACCGCCGCATCGCCCATGAGCACATGATCCACGGTCTTGCCCTGCGAGCCGTAAGAAGTCACCGCATACCCGCGGACAAACTGCCGATAGCTCGCTGGAAGCGTTCGCCCGTCCGTGAGGTCGATCTCTCCCGAGGGGCTGATTCTCTCGATGGTTACGACTTCGCCGTTGGCGAGGAGTTCGCCGCGGGTTGCTTTCGCGTTCGCCTTTAGTTGCAGCCGATCCCGAGGGCTGAGCGGAAGCACGCGCGGAGTGCAGACCGTCAGATGATCAATATGCCGTGCCTTCACCAATCGAATCCTGCCCTCGGCCTCGACGATGATTCCGCCCTGATTGACCGCAAGCATTCGGCCCGTCGCCCCGCGCGGTGTGCGCCCGAGCTTGCGGTTAAAAACGAGCACATGATCCGCCGGGTAGTAGCGAGGATCGAGCTTCTGCGCGTCTGTGAGGTCGACAGCTTCGTGGGCCGCCACAGTTTTTTCCTCCTCCGCAAGGGAACCCCGAACCCGTAAAGCTTCGCGAATGCTTTCGTTCAGCGCGCTTACCTCGGCGCGCGTCTGAGAGACGATGAGCGCGGAATCGCCGCGGGCGGCCAGCCCAAGATACTTGCTCACTAGCAGCCTGTCGGGCTTCTGCGCGGCGCGCG
>Ga0105048_10009539_pt1 | contig 15419 bp, 17 predicted proteins | sample MAT05_FD_78382 | JGI IMG/M metagenome (GOLD analysis project Ga0105048, IMG submission 78382) | Freshwater microbial communities from Lake Fryxell liftoff mats and glacier meltwater in Antarctica - MAT-05 | ecosystem: Environmental > Aquatic > Freshwater > Ice > Liftoff microbial mat | place... | reverse complement strand
CGCGGAAATGCACGGAACTGGCGGGACTTAATTTTGACGATTCTCCTCTCAAAGTGCAATAGAAGTGGAACTCCTCGGACTTGCCTGGAGTTATATGCAAGAGACACAGCTTCCGCCGGAACCGCCTGTGAGGCGGTTTTTTTTGCGTCTGGCAGGGGGTACGATCCGGCTTTTGTGCCACGATGTGTTCGATGCTGCTCCCACGCCACCTTCGCAATCTGCGAGTGGATGCTGCCCAGCACCCCCGCAGCCAGGCATACCTGAGCTCCGTTAGCGCCTTGGTGCGTGTGCAAGGCATGATGTACGTGGTGGCCGACGACGAACACCATCTCGGGTCGTTCGAGGAGGCCGCGCCGCCAGGCACATCACTGACGTTGCTGCGCCTCTTCGAAAACGACTTGCCCCGGGACATGGAGCAGCGCAAAGCAGCCAAACCCGACCTGGAAGCTCTGGCGCAACTGCCGCCCCTGCCCGGCTACCCGCACGGCGCCTTGCTGGCGCTGGGTTCAGGCTCGCGCCCTCAAAGGGAAGCCGGTGTACTGCTGGCGCTCGATGCTCGCGGTGCGTTGACCGGGGGCAAGGCCGCCGTGGACTTGGCGCCGCTGTATGCACCATTGCGTACCCGTTTTGCAGACCTCAATATTGAGGGCGCCTTTCTTGCCGCTGGCGAGTTGCGCCTTCTTCAACGTGGCAACCAGGGCGACGCACGCAATGCCTGTATCCGATTCAAATGGAACCAGGTGGCGCCGTGGCTGGCAGGACAACGCACCCTGCCGCCGCCAGTCGAGGCGGTGATGGACATGGCGGTGGGAGAGGTCGATGGCGTGCCGCTGGGGTTGACCGACGGCGCAGCCCTGGCCGGTGGCGCCTGGGTGTTCTGCGCTGTGGCCGAGGACACCGACAACAGCTACCAGGACGGCGCCTGCATCGGCTCCGTTGTCGGCTTGGTCGAATCAGACGGCGCACTGCACACGCTGCATCAGCTGCAAGGTGGGCCCAAGGTAGAAGGCATCGCCGTACAAACCGTGGGCGACACGCTGGTGCTGACCATGGTCACCGACGGCGACGACCCTACTCTCCCCTCGCAGCTGCTGGAAGTAATATTGCCCTACCGCTGAAAATGCGCTGCGCTGCGCTGCGCCGCGCCGCAACAGCGCAACAGCGCAATCGCGCGGTACTGAACAGTAACCGGTCGAATCGCGGTGACGCTTCCGATCAATCTATCAGGATGAAGGTCACCTTCAAAATCACCTTGTATCCGGTGACCTTGCCGTTATCAACGGTGACTTCCTGATCTTTCACCCAGGCGCCCTTGACATTCTTCAGCGTCTTGTTTGCGCGCGCAACGCCTTGGTCGATGGCGTCCTGGAAGCTGACATTGCTTACGCTGCTGATTTCGGTGATGCGTGCGACGGTCATGGTGTGTCCCTTTCGATTGGTGGCCCCGGGGCTCGGGACCAAAATGTGCCGTCGTGGCCGCGCTTTTGTCCGCTTGCGACGCGGCCTCCGACCCGGCCTTGGCCGGTCAGTTGCCCGTGCGCCACCATAGGTCAAACACCGCGATTCCGACGGCGAATGTCGGATCCGGCAATAGCTTCGTGCATTTCGCGCACTCCGTCTGTGCGAAAACAGACAGACGCGGCGTGTCGAACGACATCATGGTCGAATGCGACCCGGATATTCGAATTCGCAACGCCCGAGCCCCTCGTCGATGGGCTGCGGATTGACAGGCGGCCCACACCCCGCAACACTTGACTACGATCAAACCCGTCTTCCGCGTACCGGGCCAGAATGATTTGGACACTGACATCAAGGAGTTGCATGGCGACTGGCAAGCGCGTTGCGCGCACCCTTACAAGATCCCGCGCTAAAAGCACCATAAGCACATCAAGTGCCAAGAGCCCGCCACCACGTCCGCGCAAGGCGGCATCGGGCGACACCGTCGGCGTGCGCAGCACCCGGCAGGTTCAGAAAGCGGTGTCCCGACAGGCACAAGAGTCCGCCCAGGGCGCCCAGATTGCCGCGTTGCATGACATTGTGGGCCATGCCGACGACAAGGCACTGGCGCTCATGACCTTTTTGCAAGGCAGTTCGCGCGAAGACATCGCGGCGGTAGGTGCGCTGCTGCGCGACGGCGAAGATGACAAACGCACGACCGGTTCGAGTCCAGACGAGGAACTCGTGGCCGACTGGCGAAATGGCGCCTACCCTTACAAGAACCTGCTCTCGCGCAAGCAATACGAGAACCAGAAATACAAGCTGCAGGTCGAGTTGCTCAAGTTGCAGGCCTGGGTCAAGGAGACCGGCCAACGGATCGTCATCCTGTTCGAAGGCCGCGATGCCGCCGGCAAGGGCGGCACCATCAAGCGGGTGATGGAACACCTCAACCCCCGTGGCGCGCGCGTGGTGGCGCTGGAGAAGCCGAGCAACGTCGAGCGTGGCCAGTGGTATTTTCAGCGCTATGTGCAGCACCTGCCAACGGCCGGCGAGATCGTGCTGTTCGACCGGTCCTGGTACAACCGCGCGGGCGTCGAGCGTGTGTTGGGTTTTTGTGCCGAGGAAGAGTATCTGGAGTTCATGCGCCAGGCCCCGCAGTTCGAACGCCAGTTGGTGCGCAGTGGCGTGCAACTGGTCAAGTTCTGGTTCTCGGTCAGCCAGGCCGAGCAGCGACGGCGCTTCAAGGAGCGCGAGTTGCACCCGCTCAAGCAATGGAAGCTCAGTCCGGTGGACCTGGCTTCACTGGACAAATGGGACGACTACACCAAGGCCAAGGAGGCAATGTTCTTCGAAACCGACACTGCGGATGCGCCATGGACCGTGATCAAGTCCGATTGCAAGAAGCGGGCTCGGCTCAATGCCATGCGGTATGTGCTGCACCGCCTGCCATATTCGAACAAGGACCCGGACAACATCGGGACGCTGGACCTGCTCCTCGTGGGCCGGGCCCATGTGGTGTACGAGCACGGCGAACATCCGGGCCACGCACTTCTTTGACGCGATTCGAAGCAGCCGCTGATGCCCACCCCTCAGCGCGATGAACCCGAAAGCGCGATCGTCGCCCCATGCGACGCAGTCAGACGCCCGCCATCTTCTTGGGCCTGGTCCGACCTCAGCGATCTGTTCCGCCTTTCAACGCATCATCGATCTGTGTCGCCGCACGGAGTAACGCATCGCGGACCAGCATCGCTGCTGCGTGTTGCGCCGGATCCATCGCACCGTCGGCCGAACGGCAATCCTGGATGAATCGCGACACGATCTCGGACAGCGATGTACGCGCCGCGACCTCGGGATTGCCCAGGTATTGCCACTCGGACTCATCCTGTGGATCGCGCAACACCAGCATCTGCCCGGCATCCGCGGTGGTATCGGCATCCGTCACGTCCGCGCGACGGCCCGCAACCGGAAAGTAGATATGCATGGCAATCGCCCTCCATCAAAAAGAACAAGAATCTGCCTGCAGGCCACGCCGACATCGGTGCACCCACTGCGGCACTACGGGTGCCGGCTCGCATGCACTTCAGCCCCAAACGTCCAGACCCGCGTCCCTGAGCGCTGTGCGCAACACATCGGAGCGGGATACGAATCCCATCACTTGCCCTGCGTCGTCCACGACGGGCAGACCGGGCAGATCCGATTCCAGCAACGCGCTGGCGGCGTGACGCAAATCGGTTGTCGGCGCCACGCCGGGAATTGGCGTGGCCATGATGGACTCCACGACCTGAGCGCGCCAATCGTCCCATGTTTGCTGGTCGGCGGCCGATCCGGGCCACTGTTCGAAACGAACGAGGTCGGCCCGGGTGACCATACCGACCAGAACACCTTTTGCATCGACAACCGGTGCCTGACCGCGGCCGTGGCGCGTGAGTTGCTGCCAGGCCTGCTGGACACTGAGGTCGATTGCAAGCGTCAGAACCGAGCGACTCATGACCTCGGCGACGACCATGTCATACCAGCGATGCGGCGGCAATTGCTGCGCCGTTTCGTAGGCCGCAATAGCGGAACGGTGCGGTGCCGCATGTGCAGGCGCGGGCGATTGCAACGGGGCGCCGTATTCCACGGCCTCGCGCACGGCACTGTCATGTCCGTCGCGGGCGCTGGGCTCGACGGCACGCGAACGGTCCACTGCACGCACCTTGCGAATCTGGCGCATCTGCTCCAGCGTGCCGTGAAACACGCGACCGGTCGAACCATAAACCGAGAACATGCCCGCGTCCTCCTTTAATGCCGAATCACTATAACGCGGACTGCGCCGCGCGACGAGCATGCAAAGGTTCAGTCGCCGACTGCCTCTGCCAGAAAGAGGCTTTGCAAATCGTTGAGGAAGTCGAAACCGCGTTCCGTCGGCCAGACCCGTGCGAGATCGCGCTCGATCAGGCCCTTGCGTTGGGCCTCGTCGAGTGCCTTGTCGACGGCGCTTAGCGGCAGACCGGTGCGTTCTAGAAAAATCGACAGTGAAAAACCTTCTTTCAGGCGCAACGCATTGAGCATGAACTCAAACGGCAGGTCGGCCCGCGCCACCTCCTGGTGCTGGGCAATGCAGTCTCCAGCCAAGGCCTTTTGCATATACAGACGTGGTTCGCGGTGCCGCACCTGGCGTACGACGCGATGCGCAAAGCTGAGTTTGCTGTGGGCGCCGGCGCCGATGCCCAGATAGTCACCGAACTGCCAGTAATTGAGGTTGTGCCAGCAGCGATGGCCGGGTTTGGCATAGGCCGACACCTCGTAGCGCTCCAATCCTTGCGCGCCGGTCGCCGCGGTTACCAGGTCGAGCATTTCGTAGGCCGTGTCCTGATCGGGCACCACCGGCGGAAACTTCGCGAAGTAGGTGTTGGGCTCGATGGTCAGGTGGTAGATGCTGATGTGCGGGCTTCCCAAAGCCAACGCGGTCGTCAGGTCCTGCTGCAACGCGTCCGTGGTCTGGCCCGGCAAGGCGTACATCAGATCGAGGTTGAAGGTATCGAACGCTTGCGCCGCTTCTTCGACTGCTGCCAGCGCCTGCGCACGGTCATGCACTCGCCCCAGCGCCTTGAGGTGGGCGTCGTTAAAACTCTGTACCCCCACCGACAGACGCGTGACGCCGGCGCCACGAAAGGCGCGAAATCGGTCACGTTCAAAAGTGCCGGGGTTGGCCTCGAGCGTAATCTCGCAAGCCGGCGACAGCCGCAGGCGTGCCCGGATATCCGCCAGCAACCGGTCGATCGCATCGGGCGAGAACAGGCTGGGGGTACCACCACCGATAAAGATACTGTGCACGGTGCGGCCCCAGACCAGCGCCAAGGCAGTGTCCAGATCGGCGATCAAGGCATCGAGGTAGGCTTGCTCCGGCATGCCATTGACCGCGACCTCATGTGAATTGAAATCGCAATAAGGGCACTTCTTCAAGCACCATGGCAGATGCACATAAAGCGACAGCGGCGGCAATGCCGACAGTTGCAGGCTGCCCGGTCGCATCAGGTGCGCCACGTCGGGAGTCGTCGCCATGCTCAGGCCCAACGCTCCCGGATCAGTTCGACCATCAGGCGCGCGGCGCGCCCGCGGTGGCTGTTCGCATTCTTGATCGCCACCGGCAACTGCGCAAAGGTCTGGCCAAACTCGGGCAGCCAGATCACCGGGTCGAAGCCAAAGCCGTTCGAACCCATGGGTTCGCGGGTGATTTCACCTTCGGCCCGGCCCGACGCGATCAACGGCTCCGGGTCACCCGCGCTGCGCAAGGCCACCAGTGTGCAAACCATGGCAGCACGCCGGTTTTCCTGTCCTTGCATCTGCTCGAGCAGTGCACGCACGTTGTGGTCATCGCCCTTGGGATAGCCGAACTTCGTCGCGAAATGCGCAGTGTCCACACCCGGCAGCCCTGCGAAGGCGTCGACACACAGACCGGCGTCGTCTGCAATGGCGGGCAGCCCACTGTGTTCAGACGCATTTCGGGCCTTGGCCAACGCATTCTCGACAAAGGTTTGATACGGCTCGGGCGCCTCGGGTATGCCCAGGTCGGCCTGGCAGACCAGTTCGTAGCCGAGGGGCGCGAACATGGCCTGCAATTCGGCGAGTTTGCCGCGATTGTTCGACGCCAGCACAATGCGCGGTCGCCCCGCACCTGCGGTCACGCCGCCAGGCGACATGGCGGACTCTGTCGCCATGCTCATCCCGCCAAGGCCTGGCGCTGCAATTGCATAAGCTCGCCAATGCCCTTTTCGGCCAGCGCGAGCATGGCGTCCATCTCCTTGCGCGAGAACGCCACACCCTCGGCTGTGCCCTGCACCTCGACGAAATGCCCCGCGCCGGTCATCACGACGTTCATGTCGGTATCGCAGGACGAGTCTTCGTTGTAGTCCAGGTCGAGCAAGGGCACCCCACCCAGGATGCCGACAGATATGGCAGCCACCGGTGCGATGATCGGGGAGGTATCCAGTTTGCCGGACTGCAGCAACCGCGACACCGCGTCATGCGCCGCCACATATGCACCGGTGATGCTGGCCGTGCGCGTGCCGCCGTCCGCCTGCAACACGTCGCAGTCGAGTTGAATCGTACGCTCGCCCAGTCTTTTCAGATCGAACACCGCGCGCAGCGAGCGACCGATCAGACGCTGGATCTCCTGCGTGCGGCCGCTTTGCTTGCCACGTGCCGCCTCGCGGTCGCTGCGCGTATGGGTGGCGCGCGGCAACATGCCGTATTCGGCGGTCACCCATCCTTCACCGCTGCCACGTTTGTGGCCGGGCACCTTTTCTTCGACCGATGCGGTGCACAACACCTTGGTGGAGCCAAACTCCACCAGCACCGAACCCTCGGCGTGAATCGTGTAGCCACGGGTCAGGCGCACGGGGCGCAATTGTCCAGCGGCACGGGCGCCACTGCGTTCGATATCAGTCATGTGAAAATCCTGAAAAAGGGTGGCCGGACCACCCTGGAGAGTTAACGCCGTCGGGCGGCAGTGCGCCGGATGGCTTCGTTGATTTCAGCAATCGAGCGTTCGATCGCTGCATCGTCCAGATCGTCCTCGCCGGACTCGAGTCCGCCCGACTGAACCGTGCTGGCGAAGGCACCATCGTTCATGTCGTCGGTGGAGATGTCGTCCTTGGTGGGCGCGAAATCGTCAGGGGTTTCCCACTCCATGGCGATGACGGTGACATTGTCGCTGGTCGCGCCTGCACGTTCCAATGCACTTTCGACCATGGTGGGAACCGCTTCACCCACCGCCCCGCTGGTCAGTTGCGCGACGATCTCGTCGTCAGACAAGGTGCCCCACAGACCGTCAGAACACAACAAGAGCTTGTCGCCCTGTTGCAACGCCACCGGACCTGCCATGTCGAGCACCGGTTTGGCCGGCGATCCCAGGCAGGTAAAGAGAATATTGCGATTGGTGTGCTCCGACATCCGCGTCGACACATGGCCCTTGGGTGGCTGCTCGAGGTACGAGTGGTCGCGCGTACGCACAACCAGCTTGCCATTGCGCACCAGGTACAGGCGGGAATCGCCGCAATGCACCCAGGTTGCCGTGCCGTTCTGCACCACCGCCGCCACCACGGTTGTGCGCGGTGTGTCGAGCATGCCCTTTTCGATGGCGTACCGGATGATCTGCCGATGCGCGGCCATGACGGCCGAAGTCAGGAAAACCGCCACGTCATCGATCGTGGGGTTGGCCTGCTTGCGGTACATCGCAGAAATGGCCTCCAGCGTCAGTTGCGCTGCCACTTCGCCTTCCGGGTGTCCGCCCATGCCGTCCGCCAGCAGCAGGATGCCCGAATCGCGGGTGTAGCTGTAACCCATGCGATCTTCATTGAGTTGGCGGCCACCCTTGCGACTGACCTGGAAAACGGAGAATTTCATTTGGGTTTGACCACCGTGCTGGCCGGCACTTTCGAGTTCTTCCTGTTATCGGTCACCATGGTGTCGAACTGCAGCCTGACTTTCTCTGCCACCGACAGTTTGGTGTAGCGACGCTCGCCTTCGCGACTGAGTTCTTTTTGCAAGGCAAACACCGACTGGGGTCGCGACAGCGGGTCGAGCGCCATGCACCATTCGACCACTTCGATCAGGTTGTCCGAATAGATGCCGCGCAAACGCGTCAGGGCAGTGGCGATGCGATCCTTCTCCAGCCGTTGTGGCGCCTCGTTGGGCGGATAACCCTGCATGCATGCGTACATGCAGGCGCCGATGGCGTAGATGTCGGTCCACGGGCCCATCGACGAATCGCGGCGATACATCTCGGGCGCCGCAAAACCCGGCGTATACATCGGACGAATGAAGTTGCCTTCCTTGCTGAGCACCTCCCGCGCAGCGCCAAAGTCGATCAGCACAGACTTGTTGTCGTCCGTGATGAAGATATTGGCCGGTTTGATGTCCAGGTGTAGCATCTTGTGTTGATGCACGATGCGCAGGCCGCGCAGAATTTCGTCGAACAGCGAGCGGATGGTGGACTCGCGGAACACCTTCTGCTGCTTTTGGTCGCGCGCCGTGATGATGAAGTCCTGCAGCGCCGCGCCTTCCAGGTAGTTCATCACCATGTAGACGGTTTCATTCTCGCGGAAGAAATTCATCACGCTGACGACTGACGGATGGGAAATCTGGGCCAGAGCGCGCCCTTCCTCGAAGAAGCTCTTGAGGCCCAGACGGTACAACGACAACTTTTCAGGGGCGACTTCCGGGGCAAGCTCGCCCGCGGCACGAGAGGCCAACGACGCGGGCAGGTACTCTTTGACCGCGACCTGCTGCCCTTCGGAGTCAAGCGCCAGGTACACCACGCCGAAACCACCCGCCGCCAGTTTGCGGATAATGCGGTAACCGCCAATCACGGTATCCGGTGGCAACGCAGCGGGTTTGACCTTGGACATACCAATAGAAGGGGTTGTGAAAAGAACCTGACCCCGAGGTGCCGGATACACCGAACAACCCCATCAAAGACCGACAGGAACAGGTAATTCGATGCCAGTTTACAGTATGACCGGCTATGCCGCGGGGCAAGGCAACAGCGCTGCGCAGCCCCCTGCCGCCGAGGCAAAAAGTGCAACTGGCAGTTGGCTTGGACTCGAGATTCGATCGGTCAACAGCCGCTTTCTGGACTTGTCGTTCAGGCTACCGGAGGAGCTTCGCGCGTTCGAGCCCAAGTTGCGCGACATGTTGTCGGCCCAGCTCAAGCGCGGCAAGGTGGAGGTCAGGGCCACGGTCGAATCGGGCTCTGCCACTTCGGTGATTGAACCAACCGCCCGTCTGCTGCAGCGCCTGGGTTCGGTGCAGGACAACATCAAGGCCTGGCTGCCCGATGTGTTGCCACTGTCGGTGTCCGATGTGCTGCGACTGGCCTCGTCCGAGCAATCGGGTCCGCGCGACTGGGGCCCGGAGGTGGTGGCGCTGGCCGAGAAGACGCTGCGCGAGTTGCTGCAGGCGCGCAAGCGCGAGGGTGCGAAGCTCGCCACCGCACTGACTGGCAAGATCGATGAGATCCGCTTGCTGACGCGCCAGGCCACGCCACTGATCCCCAAGCTGGTCGCGGCGCAGCGCCAGCGCTTCCTGGACCGCTGGAACGAGGCCATGGCGGCGACCCAAGGCATGTCGTCCGCCACGCCCGAAGCAGCGCAAGACCGCGCCTTGTCCGAGGCGACCGCCTTTGCAATACGGATCGACGTGGCCGAGGAGATCACCCGGCTCGACGCGCATCTGGACGAAATCGAGCGTTTGATCGGCAAGGGCGGTGAGATTGGCAAAAGGCTTGACTTCCTGATTCAGGAGTTGCACCGTGAGGCCAACACCCTGGGCTCGAAGTCGGCAGCACTGGAGCTGACCCATGTCTCGGTCGACATGAAGGTGCTCATCGAGCAGATGCGCGAGCAGGTCCAGAACATAGAATAAATGTCCATCCTGGGCGGCGTCTGCGTTCAGGGAACGCAACCGAGTATTTGCAAGCATGGACTATCCAGGTAATCTGTTTGTCGTCGCAGCGCCCAGTGGCGCCGGAAAATCGAGCCTGGTCAAAGCCCTGCTGGAACTCGACTCACTGGTCAAGCCGTCCATCTCCCACACAACGCGCGCCGCGCGCGGCCAGGAAAAAAACGGCCGAGAGTATTTCTTCGTATCGAACACCGAGTTCGACACGATGGTCAAGGAAAATGGATTCGTCGAGTGGGCCGAGGTGCACGGCCATCGGTACGGAACCTCCCGCGAGGCGATCACCCAGCGCATGGACCAGGGGTCCGACGTGGTGCTGGAGATCGATTTCCAGGGCGCCATGTCGATCAAGCGGGTGTTTGCCAACGCGGTGACAGTCTTCATCCTGCCACCGAGCTGGGAAGAGTTGCGCGCGCGGCTCGAGCGTCGTGGCGAAGATGCCAGCGAGACCATTGACCTGCGTCTGCGCAATGCAGAGACCGAAATGGCCCAGATCCATCATTTTGACTTCGTTATAATCAACGATTCTTTTGACCGCGCACTGTTTGACCTCAAGGCCATCGTGCATGCGCAGCGGCTCAAGTTTGCGGTCCAACGCCGCGCCCGCGCAGGGACTTTCAGTGCGTTGAACATCCCCTAGCGCCTCACTGGCATTTCCGGAGAACCCCATGGCCCGTATCACCGTTGAAGACTGCCTCGCCAAAATCCCCAACCGCTTTCAGCTGGTTCTCGCCGCCACCTATCGCGCCCGCATGCTGAGCCAAGGTCACGCGCCGAAAATCGAAAGCAAGAACAAACCCGGCGTGACCGCTCTGCGCGAAATTGCCGCCGGCAAGGTCGGCTTGGAGATGCTCAAGAAAGTACCGGTCTGACACAAACGCCGACGCCCTAAAGATGGCACCCCTGTGGTGCCATTTTTCATGGCCGCATGGCATTCGACTGTGCGCGCTATATTCATAGGGTGAGTAACTTCCTTGATGTACCCGCGGCGCCCTCCAAACGTGCCCGCAAGCCGCGCACTGCCAGTGCGCCAAGTCCGGCCGCCGCCAACGCGGCAGCGGCCAGCTTCGCTGCGCTTACTTCGCGCCTGGATTATCTCGCCGCCGCCGACGTAGAAAAAGTCCGCCAGGCCTACCGGTTTGCCGACGAGGCGCACCTGGGACAAATCCGCAGCAGTGGCGAACCCTACATCACGCATCCCATCGCGGTGGCTGCGCAATGTGCGGAGTGGAAACTCGACGCGCAGGCCCCGATGGCGGCTCTCTTGCACGACGCACTCGAGGACTGTGGCGTCACCAAGTCCGAGTTGATCGACCGCTTTGGCGCGCCGGTGGCGGAACTGGTCGACGGCCTGACCAAGCTCGACAAGCTGCACTTCAATACCCGTGAAGAGAATCAGGCGGAGTCGTTCCGCAAGATGCTGCTGGCGATGGCACGCGATGTGCGCGTGATCCTCATAAAGTTGGCCGACCGCTCGCACAACATGCGCACGCTGGGCAACGTGCCGCGAGACAAATGGGCACGTATATCGTCTGAAACCCTCGAAATTTACGCGCCCATCGCGCATCGCCTGGGCCTCAATCAGGTTTACCGCGAGCTGCAGGACCTGTCTTTTGCGTACTTGCATCCCTGGCGCAACACCGTGCTGGCGAAGGCGGTCGAGAAAGCCCGCAGTCGCCGACGCGACCTGATCCAGAAAGTGCATAGCGAGGTCGAATCCGCGTTTTCCGAGGTCAAGATGCCTCTGCGCATTGCCGGGCGGGAAAAATCGGTGTTCTCGATCTATCGCAAGATGACGCTCAAGCACCTGACATTTGCGCAGGTGACTGACATCTACGGCTTTCGGCTGATCGTGCCGACCTTGGTCGACTGCTACACGGCGCTTGGCGTGCTGCACCAGTTGTACAAGCCGGTGCCAGGCCGGTTCAAAGACCATATCGCCATTGCGAAGGTGAACGGCTACCAATCGCTGCATACCACGCTGGTGGGGCCGTCTGGAGTAAACGTCGAGTTTCAGGTTCGCACCGAAGCCATGAACCTGATTGCCGAATCTGGCGTCGCGGCGCACTGGCTATACAAGGCGAAGTCGACCGACGGCACGGTCAACGAAAACCTGGGCAACCAGTGGCTGCAGTCGCTGCTCGACATTCAGCACGAAACCGGTGACGCCGCGGAGTTCTGGGACCACGTCAAGGTCGACCTGTTCCCCGATGCAGTTTACGTTTTCACCCCCCGCAGCCAGATCCTGTCGTTGCCGCGTGGCGCCACCGTGGTGGACTTTGCCTATGCCATCCACAGCGACGTGGGCGACCGCACGGTCGCCGCGCGCATCAACGGCGAGCAGGTTCCACTGCGCCACGAGCTCAAAAATGGCGACGTTGTCGAAATCGTCACAGCCTCGATCTCGCGGCCCAATCCGGCTTGGCTGAGTTTCGTGCGTACCGGCAGGGCGCGCTCCAAGATCCGTCACCATCTCAAGACAACTGCGAGTGCCGAGTCAGAAATTTTCGGTAAAAAGCTGCTGGCGCAGGCGCTTCGCGCCGAGGGTATTGAAAACTTCCCCGAGGACGAAACGGTTTACCAGGCCGTATGGGATCGTCTGCTGCGCTTCACCGGCAATCGCAATCGCGCCGAGTTGCTCACCGACGTGGGCCTCGGCAAGCGGATCGCCACCATCGTGGCCAAACGACTGGTGTCCTTGCTGGCGGAGGTCAATGGCGAAAAGCCCGATGCCTTGCTGCTCACACGCGAGCGCTTCACGGCAGACCCGTCGAACAAGCAAGGCGTGGTGACGCTCGACGGCAGTGAGAACGCGTCTGTGCACTATTCGAGTTGTTGCCGCCCGATACCGGGCGACCCGATCGTCGGTTACCTGGGCCGCGGCGAAGGACTGGTGGTGCACACCCGCGCCTGCCCGGTGGCCGCCAAACTGCAAAACAAGGACAGCGAACGGTTCATCGACGTTGAATGGTCTGACGAGCCCGCACGCCCTTTCGAAACCGAGATCCTGGTCTCGGTGATCAACAGCAAAGGAGTTTTGGCCCGCGTGGCGGCTGCACTCGCCGCGGCAGAATCCGACATTACACATATCAACATGGGGCAGGAGGGGGCGCAGGATGCAGCGGATCTGCGCTTCGTCATCGCCGTGCGCGACCGCGCCCATATGGAGGCCGCACTGCGCAATCTGCGTCGCACGGCGTCGGTACTCAAGGTCCAGCGGCTCTGACCCGACCGGCTTCGTCAGGCCGGCGGCGCAGGGTAGCGCACACGCAAGACCTCGATGTCGTCTCTACCCTGTGGCGTCACCAACTCCACGACATCTCCCTCACGCGCCTTGAGTAGCGTGCGGGCCACCGGGGACACCCAGCTGATCTCGCCTTTGAGGTTGTCGACTTCGTCTATCCCGAGAATGGTGACCGTCCGCTCTGCGCCGACGCCATCGACATAAGTCACGGTCGCACCAAAAAATATCTGGTCGTTTCCGTGGTGCAGCGAGGGATCTGTCACGACGGCTATTTCGAGCCGCCCGGTCAGGAAACGGATACGCCGATCAATTTCGCGCAGGCGCTTCTTGCCATAGATGTAGTCGCCGTTCTCCGAGCGATCGCCATTGCTGGCCGCCCAGTGCACCACATCAACGATTTTCGGACGCTCGACATCGATCAGGTCCATCAACTCGCCGCGCAAGCGCGCGTATCCAGCGCCGGTAATGTAGTTTTTGCCGCCACCAGGCAGCGGCGCCATGCGAACATCATCGTCATCGTCCGGCGCGTCGTCCGATTCCTTGGTGAATGCCTTGCTCATCGTATGTTTGGTTGCGAAGTCGCCACGTGCAGGTTGTTGATGCGCCTGGTGGATTAAGAAACAAGAAGGCCGTGGGTCATTGTGGGACGCAGGGCTTTGCTGTTGATCTATAGCGCATTGGCGCCGTCCGTTCCAACAGATTGTGCATTGTTTTAGACGGAGCCCCGCTGAGCGCAGTCCCTCTAAAAGTACCCCAGCGACTTCGAACACAGAAGCGACCCAGCATCCTGAGCCACGGGCCAACTGGATGCCACTTGGCGGCCCGCCAGGCAGGCCGCGCAGGGAGGCGCAGCTGTAGGGCAACCCCCTCAGGAAGGGACGACGCAGTGCATTTTGCCTCAGTATAATTTCTACACCGTGTTTGCTTTTGAATTCGACACTGCCAAAAGTGAATCGAATCGCGCCAAGCACGGTATTGATTTTGAACAAGCGCAACTCCTCTGGAATGACCCCATGCTTCTGGAGTTTGCGGCCAAAACAGAAGATGAGCCGCGTTTTGTGGTCGTTGGCGTACTCGAAGACAAACATTGGTCAGCTGTCATCACCTACCGTGGTGCAACTATTTGTTTGATTTCCGTCCGTCGCGCACGCAAAGAGGAGGTGTCACTGTATGAAAGCCAAAGACTTCGAGCAAAGTTTTGACGAAGGCGTCGACATAAGCTCGGCATTGGATTTGACCCAAGGCAAACGGGTTTTGCAGGCGCAAAAGCGCGTGAATGTGGATTTCCCTACCTGGATGGTGGACTCACTGGATCGTGAAGCCAGCAAACTGGGGGTTACCCGACAGTCGGTGATCAAAGTCTGGCTTGCAGAGCGGCTGGCAGCCACTGCGACGAATTTGCCGATACAGCGACGCAGTTAGGTGGTTGTGGGAGGTTAAATGCACCACGCGCCACGGAAACCGATGTAGTTGATGAAGGTTGACGATGGTCAATGGAGCAAGGGGCGATGCAATTCCACGTGACATTCGGTGAATACGTAGGTCGGTTTTGGGGTGGCAAAGAATTGCCAGCCGTGGCTACGGTTCGCGCAATATTTGGTCAACCGTCGCCAGCATCAGGCACAGAGTCATGGGTTCGACGGGTGATTCGACAAAGCCACGCGAGAGGTAAAAGCGTCGCGCCTGCTCCGAGAGAGCGTGCACCAACAGCGCAGTGACGCCTGCAATCTCGGCAGCTTGGATCGCGCGTCGGATGGCATCGTTCAACAACGCCGTTCCGATGCCCTTCTGATGGTGATCCTTATGGATAGCCAGACGGCCCAGGACGAGCACGGGAACCGGGTCGGGCCGATTGCGCTTCATCGTCGATGGCGCTTCGCCGTGACCGATTGCGCCGGCGGCCAGGCAGTAGTAGCCGATCACCGTTTCGCCCTCGCAAACGACGTAGGTTCGCGACGATCCGTTGGACTGGTTCTTGGCTGCGCGGCGCTTTAGCCAGTCGTCGAGAGAAGGTGCGCCGCTGTCAAAGGCGGCGAATTGGTGATGATCGGCCAGCGGCTGCGGCGCCGAAAGCATCGGAAACTTCACTTCGCGCGTTTGCCAGCGGCTTTGGCTGGGGCCTGCGTCGTGTCCCAAGGTGCGCGAGCCTTGAGCGTGCGGCGCAGGCGATCGGTGGGCGCAGGAGGCCTGTCGAGCATCTGCTGAAACGCAGCGAAGCCTTTCGCGTCGAGCGCGAAGAAGGTTTGGTCGAGCAACACGTCTTCGGCTTGCCTGCAAGCGGCTTCGAGCATGAAAT